>Ga0307434_1000037_pt1 | contig 121940 bp, 111 predicted proteins | sample SalMarWE160220MG_FD_202156 | JGI IMG/M metagenome (GOLD analysis project Ga0307434, IMG submission 202156) | Salt marsh sediment microbial communities from the Plum Island Ecosystem LTER, Massachusetts, United States - WE1603-220 | ecosystem: Environmental > Aquatic > Marine > Intertidal zone... | reverse complement strand
GTCTGGAAACTTTTTTAAAAACTCCTTATAATTCATTTATACTCCTATCTTCTACTTATGATAAGAGTATTATATATTTATTTATCGTTGTATGTCAAGGGATAATTCCGAAAGGTTTTATAATTATTATAGAAAATATAAGATAAATTAAAAGAAGAAAACTAATTAGAGTAAAAATAAAGATTTTAAATTAATGATATCTCTCAAAAATTGGTTCGAAATTTCGCAACCCGGGGGAGCCAACTATAAATCCAAATATTAATGATATAATTTACTAGTTATATCGGAGTAAAATAATTTTGTATTTCGAATTTGGCTCTAAAAATGAAACGGGTATCCAGTGCAAGAGATGATTCTAAAGTTATATTCTAAATATTATACCAGTTACAGTTATAAATATTTTTAGCTATTTTCCCTGTAACAGGAGAATTTGAAGCAATAAGTGCAAAATCTATATCTAATTTAGAATAGTAAATCCATCTCAGCAGTGATTTGTAGTGGTTGTTATAAATAGTGGAGGCAAGTTTAATCTCTATAGGGATTAATTTACTGCTATATTCAATCAGTAAATCTACTCCTATACCTCCAATGTTTTTCCAATAGTATAGTGAAATGTTAGTGTCTAGTGCTGAGAATCTTTTTAAAAAATTTGTTACTACAAACGTTTCAAAAAGTGCTCCTCCCATAGGACCATTTAGAAGATGTTCTTTGGTCTGGATTCCAACAAGGTACGCAGCAAGGCCAGTGTCTAAAAAATACAGTTTTGGGGATTTTATAATCCTTTTACCAAAATTCTTATAATACGGCTGAAGCAAATAAATAATTGAATTTATACGAGGTTGATCCCCTTATCTGTCCAAAGTGCGGGGGAGAGATGAGGATAATTGCCTTTATAGAGGATTATAGGATTGTTAAAAAGATTCTTAATTATCTGGGCATATATGAATTTTATTTGACCTTTAAGATTATGGGCATATAAAGTTTTTAAAAGAAAATATCACTTGACAGGGATTTCCATAGACAAATCTCTTATAAATAATTCCTGGTTATGAAAATAAGTCAGAATGTGTTCCTGCTCTAATAAATATAATATCATTATCAAATAATTGATAAATCAGTAACCAATCGGATTGAATATGACATTCTCTGCAGTTAACATAATTACCAGTTAGATTATGGTCCTTATTCTTCTCAAATAACTGCTTGCCACTTTCAAGCAATTTCATAATAGACTTTATTTGCTGCATATTGTATCCACGTTTTATGCATAGCCTAAAATCTTTTTTAAACTGCGTTGTGTAACGTACTTTTTTGCTCATACGTCCATTTCCTCAAAAAATTCATCTACACTTTTAGCCTTTGATGGTATTATGCCTTTTTTGATTTCCTCTGCTTCTTTCATTGCGGCTAAGGTTATTTCATTAGGTCGCGGTACTTTTACAGGGAATGGCAGACCACCAGTTAAAACTATCTGATTTAGAAAGATGTTTATCGCATCTGTTGTAGATAAACCTAATCTATCAAGCAATTTTTCCACATCTGCTTTTATAGCAGGTTCAACGCGCAAATGAATTGTAGATGTCTTTTTAGTCATATATATCCACTCCTTTACTAATATTATATACTGAATGTAGCACTTATTTGAGCATAATGCAACACATAGTTTATAGAAAAGTCAATGGAATACAGTTTTTAATGTTATCAACATAGTCCAGTCCGGAGAGCCAACCAGCAAAGTAGTTAAAGCAATTAACTCCTATAATTTTAATAAGAGTCTTACAGGAAATGATATAGTCATAAATAATATTTTATAAATTTTAAAAAAACAGACAAACTTAAATCAATTTGTATTTAGATTCAATTAATCTATAATAGAATTCATACTTATTTATAATATAATTATTATAATATTTTATGGATGTAATAAAAATATTTTCATATGAAGTTAAAGTTGAGTGGTTTATAACAACATTAGTAGCAATATCTGGTATTATTATCGGAATTGTAGTTCCCATTTTACGTCAGGTAGTATTAGAAAATAATAAAAGAAAAGAAAGAATAAAGAAATCTTATAGAGTAGTCTGGAAAAAATCATCAAAGCTCAAGCCCGAGGATATCTTTGGTAAAGACTCCTATAGGTATAAAGAAGATGTTCCATACTGCTATAGTGAGATAGATGAGACTATTAAGAATAAAATTTTAAATAGGCAGAATATACTTATAATTGGAAGCCCATTAGCAGGCAAAACAAGAACCATGTATCAAAATCTTAGAGAATTGGAAAAAAAATATTATATCCTTATTCCAAGTGATGGTATTAAGCTAGATAGTATAATTATTCCTAGTCTTAAGTTTTCAAAGTTGAGAAGAAAAGTAATTATTTTAGATAACCTTCAAAACTTCCTAGAAAGAGAAAAACCAGAGAAAAAGGAGACTGCAATAGAAGAATTTATATCAAAGCTTTCAAAGAAAAATATCCGGATTATTGCAAGTTGTAGATCAGGTTTTGAATTTGATATATTAAAAAATAAAATCAGTGTCCTCTCTATTATCGGAAAGCTAGAAAATATAATTAAGATACCTAAGCTAGAAAGAGATGAAGCTGAAGAAATAGTAAAGAAAAAGTGGAAACAGGATTCTTTATCAAGATTATTTGATGGCACTATTGGTTCACTAATATTACCTCTTGAAGAAATGCGGAGAAGATTTGTTAATGCTGTAATGTATGAAAAGAATACGCTAATAGCTTTAAAAATGCTTTATACTTCTGGTGTCTATGGTAAAAGAGGATTATTTTCAACTGATAGAGTTAAGCTGTTATGTAGTACTGGTAACTTAAGAGTATCTGAGGAAGATTTTACAAGGGGATTAGATAATCTTAAGGGGAAGGAATTTATCGAGATAGAAAGTTATGATGAAATTAGAGTAAGAGATGCTTACTTGGAAAAGATTGTGATATCAAGGCATAGGAATGATTTTCAAATATTTAATAATGTTATAAGTACATTTAAAAAAGATCCTGAAGCATTATTTCTGTGTGGAAATAGAGCTTATAATATAGGTCTTGTTGATATAGAAAAGTCAAATTATTTAGAAGTTTCTATTAATGCGTACAGGGAGGCCCTAAGAGTATATACCCTAAAGAAGTTTCCTATAGATTACGCTAGTACTCAGAACAATCTGGGCCGTATCTATAAAATCCTGGCTGGAGTAAAAGATAAAGAGGAAAACTGCACTACGGCTATAGATGCATTCAAGGAAGCCCTTAAAGTTAGAACCTATGATATGTTTCCTATAGATTATGCCGCAACCCAGAACAACCTGGGCATTGCATACGGAACCCTGGCTGAAGTAAAAGATAAAGAGGAAAACTGTATTACAGCTATAGATGCATTTAAGGAAGCCCTTAAAGTTAGAACCCCAGAGAAGTTTCTTATAGATTATGCCGCAACCCAGAACAACCTGGGCATTGCATACGGAACCCTGGCTGAAGTAAAAGATAAAGAGGAAAACTGCATTACAGCTATAGATGCTTTTAAGGAAGCACTAAAAGCGTACACAAAGAGCGATTATCCATTAGAAAATAAACGTTTAAAAGGAATAATAGAAGATTTAAAGAAAATGTTTTAGGTACATATTTTTTGTCATTAATTTAATATATAAAAATTTTTCTTAATTTTTTCTAATTCGTCTTTCAGATTTGTAAATTCATTAAAATAAAAAGTTCGAAACATGTTCACTACGGGGAGCCAATATTTTTACTCCTTAGTCAAGATTCTCCTCAAACCGTCCCAGGATTTCCTAATTTATTGTTTTTCCTGTGAATTTTATGCTTCGGTATTATGATCTGTGGTAACATCTAAATCCAATAACCTAAAATATGTCGAACCCTAAAGATTTCTATTGTATAAATCAATATATCTTAAATATTCAGCATAAAATATCAAAACAAAAAGATTGTTTTTCTGTATACTAATAAAGAATCCTTGCAGCAGAAATGTGGGATGACAACATCAATAATATTTCGGAATAAGGGAAATGGATTATATCGAGCGTATACAAAAGGCTGTTGATTATATTGAGGCTCATTTATTTGAGTTAATCAACCTAAAAACCGTTGCGGATCAGGCCTTCTGTTCTTTATACCATTTTCACAGAATATTCCAAGCCATGTCTGATTATTCATTAAAGGAATACATCCGCAAGAGGCGATTGATAGAGGTGAGTGAGGAGTTGCGTAATACGGACAAAAATATTTTAGAACTTGCTTTAAAGTGCCAGTATGAGTCACAGGAATCATTCAGCCGCGCTTTCAAAAAGGAGTTTGGTAGGAACCCTGGCGATTTTCGTAAGAACAGGGCTTCGTTTCGTTCCTTCTCACCTTTGAATATTAAATCTATTCATAGAAAAGGAGTAAAGACAATGAAGAAAATTGAACCTAAAATTATTATAAGGGATCAATTCCTTGTTATCGGACCGGCAATATGTACAACAGTGGAAAATGAAGAGAATTTCAAAAAGATTCCGCTATTCTGGGAAGAGACCATAGGAAAAAACCTGTTAACAAAAATTCCAAACCGTACAGATGAAGGGGTATGCTATGGGATTTGCATGGAAATGGAAGAGGATCATTTCACCTATATGATAGGATGTGAAGTTAAAAGCTTAAACAATATACCGGATAACATGATAGGCCGGATCATACCAAAGGCCAGTTATGCTGTTTTTACCGCTAGGAGGCCAATCACAAAGGCTGTACAGGATACAACCACTTATATCTATAAATCCTGGTTTCCCGAATCCGGCTATGAGCATGCCTCTACTCCGGAGTTTGAGCTGTATGATGAGAGGAGAATGCCGGAGAATGAGGATAAAGCAGAGGTGGATATTTATATTCCGATTGAGAAAAGGAATTAGGATTATAAAAACCTGGATTAGGGTTTGTTGTAATTTTTCAGTTTGCCCGGATCTGTATAGATGTCTACTGTAAGATACCCTTTTTCTTATGGCAAAACCAAGCTTACCTATGGGAAACCACTGGTTATCGTAGAGTACCTCTGAACTGGTTTACATTCCATTTAAAGACAGCATGGCTTTGGCTTCGATAAAAAAATTCATTATTTAATTATAAAATCAGTTTTAGTATATTCCATTTTTATAGCTTCAATTAATTCGTTGTGGTATATACTTTTAGCCACCAGACTTTTTTGAAGTCTTTCTTTTAGATCAATTAATATTTCTTTTGGAATGATTAAATTCTTTAACGCCTCTATGCTATATAGATAATGTGCTGGGACTTGTCGATATGGTATTAATTATAACTGTCAATCCCGGATTTGGAGGTTAGGAATTTATACATGACATGGTTTATAAAATCAAAAAGTTAAGGGAAGTGATTGACAACTATAGAAGATATTCTTACAATTTAAAAAAATGTATTGATATTCAAGTGGATGGAGGAATCAATATTGATACTGCTTCTATTGTTAGTAAAGCTGGAGCCAATGTACTGGTAATGGGCACAGCTATTTATGAATCGGATGAGATCCATTGGAATATATAAAAAAGGTAAAGGATAAGATATTAAGTACAAAAACAGCTCAGTCTATTTCTTAAAAAATGAGATATTTTACTGATCCTCGATTTAAATTTTTCTTAGGTTTTATTTATTCACTTAAGTATATTTGATATAAACCAGTGTTTGATCAAGTAGCAGCATAGATAATTTATTATAAAAATATCGAATATAATAAATTTATAGGAGAAATAATCTAACAAGTTAGAAAATTAAAAGGAGGATTTGGAAATGAAGAGGTTATTGCTAAAGGTAACAATATTTTTTTTAAGCGTATCGATGGTTTTAGTTTTTTTATCTGCCGGCTGTAAAGGAGAAGCGGAAGAAATAGCAACAGAGGAAGTGATACAAGAACAAATCCCAACTGAAATACAGGGAGATCCTGTTTATATGGATCCAAATGCATCCATAGAAAATAGAGTAGAGGATTTGCTTTCATTAATGACTCTTAAAGAAAAAATTGGTCAAATGACACAGATAGAGAGGCTTTATTCAGGTAGCGATGTTGTCGCAGAATATTATATAGGTTCAGTACTCAGCGGGGGAGGTTCATCTCCTTTACCAAATGATCCCGAAAACTGGGCGGATATGTATGATAATTTACAGGAATCCGCTCTTTCAACAAGATTGGCGATACCTATTATTTATGGCATTGATTCAATTCATGGTAATAATAATCTTTATGGAGCAACTATTTTCACTCATAATATCGGTCTTGGTGCAACAAGAGATCCTGAACTTGTAAAGCAGATTGAGCAGATTACAGCAATTGAAACTTCTGCTATTGGTATAGACTGGACTTTTGGTCCCTGTATTACCGTCCCGCAAGATGAAAGGTGGGGGAGAACCTATGAAGGATTTAGCGAGGACCCAGAACTGGTGGCAGAGCTGGGAAAGGCTGCGGTTGAGGGTTTTCAGGGTGAGGATCTATCGGATAGCGATACAATTCTTGCCTGTGCCAAACATTATGCAGGTGACGGCGGCACTACCAATGGTGTTGACAGAAGTAATACAGGATGTACGGAAGAATTCTTCAGGGAAATGTACCTTTATCCATATATAAGTGCTCTTGAGGTACCGGTAGGATCAGTTATGGTTTCTTTTAACAGCTGGAATGGAGTTAAGATGCATAGCAATAAATATCTAATTAACGATGTATTAAAGGAAGAGCTTGGCTTTGAGGGTATTGTGATTTCAGACTGGCAGGGGATAAATGAAATTGACGGAACTGATAATACAGAGATAAGCAAGCTTGATATAGAAACTGCTATTAACGCGGGAATTGATATGGTTATGGTGCCGGATAATTATATGGATTTCATTAGTATGTTTGCAGAACTTGTTGATGAAGGCAAAATCAGCCAATTCAGGATTGATGATGCCGTACGAAGAATTCTTACTATAAAATTTAAACTTGGCCTGTTTGAGAATCCTTATGCTGATCGTAGCAATATTGACCTTATCGGTTGTGAAGCCCATAGGGAGGTTGCCAGGGATGCTGTTTGTAAGTCTCAGGTGCTTTTAAAAAACGAAGACTCTCTGCTTCCGCTTTCTAAGGACCTTGCTAGCATTGTGGTTGCAGGAAAAAGAGCTGATGATATAGGGAGCCAGTGCGGCGGGTGGACTATCAGCTGGCAGGGTAGTTCTGGCGATATCACAGAAGGCACATCGATTCTTGACGCAATAAAAAATACTGTCTCTGTTGATACCGAAGTTACTTACTCAGCAGATGGTTCGGAAGTACCTTCAGATGCAGATGTTGGTATTGTAGTTATTGGTGAAATCCCTTATGCAGAATTTATGGGAGATGATAGGGATTTGTTACTTAATGAATCGGACGTAGATACCATCAACAATATAAGAGATGCCGGAATCCCAGTAGTAGTAATTCTTATAAGCGGACGCCCAATGATAATTACGGAAGAGATAGATAAAATGGATGCACTTATTGCAGCATGGCTTCCCGGAACCGAGGGACAGGGAGTTGCGGATGTCATTTTTGGAGACTATGCTCCTACAGGTAAACTTTCTTATACATGGCCAAGGTCAATTGACCAAATACCTATTAGTGATACAGATGGTTCAAAGGATTCTCTATTCCCGTTTGGTTTTGGCCTTACTTATTAATGTTAGATAGAATTATTAAATAGAAAAGCTGGAATCGATAGTATAGGTAGTATAAATATAAAAATAATTATAATTACAAATACTGTGCCCAGGATAAAAATATTCTTTAGCCGATAAGAATCTTTTAATTACTATGCTACTTAAATTAAGGTAGCTATATACCTTACAAAATATAATTTATAATAAATTATCTAAATGTTTCGAATCCTCCCTAACTTAAAAAAAATAATTATTTAGTTTCTTAAATTTAAATAATTCTTTTATAAATTGGTTCGAAATTTCGCAACCCGGGGGAGCCAGTGACTTAGCTTTTTACTAAAAACGAGGGTATGCCATTCCTTAATAACAACATAGGGAGTGTACTTTGAATCAATAGTTCCATTTTTAAAGGATTCTTTATTTATCCTCAATAATTTTTTTAAAGCGTTTGATGGACATAATTTTCATTACTTTAGGGAATTTCTTTCTAACAGCAGGAATTTTGGTTAGCGGAATCATAAAAGCATTCATTAGTCTTGATTTGAAATCTTTTTGCGGAAAATCATAGAATTTATTTTCTTTATAAAATCTGTGATCAGCCTGAAAGACTAAACGCAGTCTTCCCCAAATTTCATCTCTGAAAATTTTCATACCTCCTATACCAAGAAAAGTTCTTGGCTTAATATAATTATTATTTGAAAACCATACAATATCTTCTGCAAAGCTTTGAAGTAAGCAGTCTATTTCTTTAGAACTGTCAAATTCATCTGTAACAAAACCAACTGTATTGGATTGCTGAAATTCCATCCATCCTTCCAAAGTTTGCCTTAAGCTGGGAATTTGGCTCAAAGGACCAGAAATTATAAATCCAATTTGCTTTCCCGTAAGTGATGGAGAATGTGTATTAAAAAAGCTTCGGTCTAAAAATAACTTCCATTTTGAGGATAAGTATCTATTAGTGATATTTCCTGCAATAATAATTATATCGGCAGTTTTTACCTTGGTATTGTAGAAATCCATAAAGCCGTCTTTGCCATAGTATGAACATATGTTATTAAATCCACATCTAAGGCATTCAAGACACGGCCCTTTTATATCAATATCATAAAGATTTACAACTTCTGCTCTAGGAGATAATGCTTCATTAAATCTTGAAATCATTTTTCCTAAATTAGTATTGTAATCTAAAGAATCTGTTAAAATGATTATCTTTTTACTACTGGTATCTATCTTCATTTTTAGTTTATCCGGATAGTAGTCAAAATTCCTATAAATTATGGGACTGTAATTTTTTATTGTGGGTTTACTATTTTTTATTGCATTAAAATAATTATTGGCAAATAATATCAACTTTTTCCGAGTTATTTCTTTTCTAAATAAATCCATCATATGAGCAGAAAAATAACCAACATACTTCATATCCAGATCGTCACAAATGGCATTTATATAATTATGTGCCAGATTATCGTAGAAATTTATAGATGTGGATACAGCTGCAGTGTATTTGTTTTGAAATGCATCTTTTACATCTCTCTCAAAAATAAGTTCAATAAATCTCTGATACTGAGAACAAACATTCATAACATAAAGAGGAAAAGACCAGATAACTCCATCTGATGATTTGACGACATCTATAATTTCATCAAAAACTTCTTTATCCTTGGATATTTTTTTAATTTTTTGAGCTATGTTTAATATTTTATATTCATGACCTGGTATTTTTTTCTGGATATAATTGATGAGTTGTAGAGTAATACTTGTGTTCCCTTTAGGACTTCCATTTAAGACCGTAATCTTCATTCTTCTCTCCAAGGAATTTTATTAAATTGATATTAATAGTACTGCATATAATTAATTTTGGAAGGATTAATTCAATTTAGGTAAAAGAGTGGGGTTTTAACCATTGGCTTTGGATAATTGATTGATTTACATGAGGTTTAAATTAGAATATTGATAAGGTTTTATCATTTCTGGAGTTCTAAAAGCGTCCAATACGGGGAGCCAATCTTAACGATTCGAACTCCAGCAAAGCATTTCAGAATCCCTTTCAAAATTAATCATGGCAGAATTTCTGCCAGCGTTTTCCTCCGCCCGGCCACTGGCAGAAATTTCATGATCTGCGCCTTCAATCCCCTTATAATAAAGAAAAAGGGCTATCTCTTCCTTTGAATAGTCTACCCTTTTTATGAATTTTTTTACCCAGAGGTTCTTTTCAATTCCCTTTTTCTCTGGTAATTTTTTTATAAAATTCTGAAGGGTCTGCATGAAAATAATCAGATTTGGATTTAAATATCAATCTATATTACAAGCTTCTAAAAAATTCGTGTTTATAACCACAGCTTTTACAGATATAAGCTACTCCTTCAGGGCTGAACATTTCCCCACCAAAGCTTGCCCGCCACTTCTCATTTAATTTAGTGTTTACCTTCTTGAAATCTGCACTACCACAGAATTGACATAGAAGTTGCTTATTATTAATAGTTATCACTCTTTCATCTTCCATTTTACCTTATTTCATATATGTTTGATTATAATTATAACTCTGTGATTATATTTAAGTGAAGGGAAATCTGGTTCTAACTTTACCTTTTCTCTGGGGACTGTGGACAGGGTTAGAACTAATTTATTGGGCTTGGATAAGGATATTTTTATTCCTTAATTGGGCTTATAAAATGCCACTGAATTACTAAATAATAAATTTAGTCAAAAACCTTTTTTATTTATAAGCGTCTAACTAATATTAAATAGAATCAATTAGGACATCTAAAATGACTTATAGGTATAAATATGAATGAATTAATAAAATGGTTATTGGAAGGTCCTTCCTGGATTCAATATAGGACGAGATTAGACTTAATGGGCCAATCTGAGAAAGATCCAGAAGTATTAACTATAAAAAAAGAAATATTAGCAGACAGCAAAATAAAAGAGTTAATTAATGAATTAAATGATTGGCCAGGACCAGCATTAAAAAGTCACAAAGCCCCTTCCCATCCAATTCATAAACTTGTATTTCTTTCTGATATAGGACTAAAGAAAAGTGATCCAAAAATAAGTCCGATTATAGACAAGGTAATAAGTAATAAATCCGAAGAAGGCATTTTCCAGATTTATATAAATATACCCAAACATTTTGGTGGTACTGGCAAAGGTATGTGGACCTGGATGCTATGTGATGCTCCATTAATTTTATATTCCTTGATTAAATTAGGTTTAAAAGAAGATATTAGGATTAATAATGCCACAGCTTATCTAACAAACCTAATAAGTGAAAACGGATGGAGATGTACTGTCTCACCAAAAATAAAGTTTAGAGGTCCTGGTAGAAAAGATGATCCTTGCCCATATGCCACACTTTTAATGTTAAAACTACTTTCCCAATCAGAAGATTGGATTGAGTCAAAAGAAAGTAAAACAGGAGCTGAGGTCATTCTTAATCTATGGGAACAAAGTAGGGAAAGACATCCTTACCTCTTTTATATGGGAACTGATTTTAGAAAGTTAAAGGCACCTCTGGTCTGGTATGATATTTTACATATCCTTGATGTGCTAACTAAGTTTTCCTTCCTAAAAAATGACAAAAGATTAAAAGAGATGATAGAAATAGTTCAAGTAAAATCAGATAGTATGGGTAGATTTACTCCAGAGTCTATATACACTAAATTAAAAGGATGGGAGTTCGCACAGAAAAAAGAGCCTTCGAGATGGGTAACTTTTTTGGTTAAAAGAATTCTTAAAAGATACGAAACATAAAAAATATATATCTTAATAATAAAAGATTAAGGATTCAATTCAAGATAAGAATAATCTTACTCAAAGCCGTTATTGGAGTATATTTTTAATAATTCTTGATTTAATTTAAAGTTTAAATTGATTGGATTAGTTCCAAAAGTGTACAATACGGGAAGCCAGCAATTTATTGATCGAATTTTTAATGATAAACAGTATTCCTTTTATAGATTTGTTTGAAATTGTGATGTTTGCCTTAAAATAAAATAAGTGATTCATTCTGTTTTTTCATATACAGTTATATTAAATAATTCATTATCAACCTTAACCTGGAAATAGTCTCTATTATCAGCATATGAATACTCTTCTAATTCAGGATTATTCAGGGCACCTGTATAAATGAGCCAGCCATGATTTTGTATAGCTTCAGCCAGAAAAGGTCTCGATTTTAAGTCATCTTCGCCTGGTGCATAAATTTCCGGGAGATAGTAATCTACCATTCTTGCCATTATAAAGCTTCCGGTTCTACGGTCACACTCAAGTTGTGGTAATATTATGTCTTCAAGATAGTATATTATGCTATAAAAAGAGTCAGGGACATCGCCACAGGATTCAACTACGGATTTTACCCCTCCATCTATAAGGATAGATAATCTTGTCCCGCCTTCACAATCTACGTCTTTGGGGCATTCATAAACATCTTTTAGTTCGAAAAATCTGTTGTCCTCAATAAACTCAGAAAGATTTTCCATATCTTCTTCTGAAAGTGTGCCAGATTTATAAGTATCTATACACAGGTTATAAGTACGATGAGAAATAGGACAAGAGCTAAATTCTGCATACTCGGCATAACCACTTTTACTAATACGAAAACTAATATGCTCAAGACCCGTCATTATCTCTTGCATTAATAAATAGTCATTACCCAGGCCTTTAAAATCATCATCTACTTCTGATTGTGAATTGTCTTTTAAACTTTCGGAAATACTATTTACTTCTGAGTAAGAACTATCTCTTAAACTACCGGAAGCACCATTTACTTCTGACCGGTTGCAATTGGAACAAACAATAGAGACTACAAGGATAGTTATTATAGATATGATTAAAAACCATTATTTTTTAGCCAAGATATTCGCTCCCATTAAATTAATAAATAAATATTATATATATTCGATTTGGCAAAGATATAAATTGAGGTATATATTGTCTTTTTATTTTTTCTTTTTATCCTTTCTAAATATCTTTTTATATACCCCGAAAGAAGAAACTATTTCACGGAAAAAAAGTGTAATAAGTATTGAAGAGACTATGGCAACGATTAAATTTAAAAACATTAAAAGATAAAAAGAAACTGAGCCCAGGAAGGCTGATAGTGCATAGTTTGAGCCCTTCCTGAATGCAAAGGGCATATCTCCCATAACAGCATCTCTTATTACTCCACCTCCAAAACCTGTCAGCATACCCATGAGGGCCGAAGCTAGAAAAGAAATCAAAGTAAAACCGCTGGAGTCAAAGAGGTAGTTATATGTGGCTGAGACTCCGATTATGGTAAATACTGATAGTCCTATGGAATCAATAAATCTAAAAAAAGAGTACCATTTCCTAAAAAAGGTGGGGATAATATAGGTCAGAATACTTGCAATGATTGCAATGACCAGATAATTATGGTCCTTAAGATAGAATAATGGAGTTCTTCCAATTATTAAGTCTCTTACTGTTCCTCCACCTACAGCAGTAATTATACCTAAAAAAATAGCTCCAAAAAGATGGAGGTTACGTCCTTTTGCTTTTAATGCACCGGTTACAGCAAAAGCAAAAGTTCCTATAAGGTCTAAAATATACATATAAAACTATATTTACTTAAATGAATTTTTCAGCTATAAGGTATTGTTAATATCTTATAAAAAGAATAATAATTATAACAGCTTTTTTTATTATTTTTTAAAAAATAAATAGTCTTAAGCGGAAGAATGAAATAAAGCAAATCAAACCAAAAAATATTTTTCCAGAGTGTAATATTATTATAATAATGAATTAAATATGAATTGAATAAATTGAACACCTCAAGGGTTCTAAAAGCGTCTAATACGGGGGAACAGGTTTAATATTCTAAATTATGTTCTTAACCAGTAAATTGACCGATCACTTAAACAGATAGTGTTTTTCAGAACTTATATTTACAGATATGGCAACGATATAATATTGACATATCTGATGTTAATCGATAAGATATATGTAAAACCAAACAGAGGAGTAAAATGACGACAATAACCGTATCGCCAAAGTTTCAGGTAGTTATCCCAAAAGAAATACGCAATAAATTAAATCTTAAACCTGGCCAGAAGTTACAGGTAATTCAACTGGGTGATAGGATAGAATATATTGTTTTGAAGGACATAAAAGAAGCCCGGGGTTTTCTTAAAGGTATAGATACTGTTATAGATAGGAAAGGAGACAGATATTGAATCTCGTGGACTCATCTGGCTGGCTCGAATATTTTGTAGATGGCAAAAATGCGAAATTTTTTGTTAAAGCAATAGAGAATAGTGAGGAGCTGATAGTTTCGGCTATAAATATTTATGAAGTCTACAAAAAGATACTTTTAGAAAAAGATGAAAATTCTGCGCTTCAAGCAGTAGCATTAATGCAGTTAGCAAAAGTAATCGATGTGAATTCTTCAATTTCTATTTTAGCAGCAAGACTTAGTTATGAATTAAAGATACCAATGGCTGACAGCATAATATATTCAACTGCGAGGATAAATGATGCTACAGTGTGGACGCAGGATGGTGATTTTAAAAATCTGGATGGAGTGAAGTATTTTAAAAAGAATTAATTATAGCTAAATATAATACCTTTAAAAAAGCTATTCTTATAACACATGTTTCTTTCTGTGATATGATTCCTTTTAATGTTTGCGGCTTATAAATATAGGCATCAGTTAAGATGAAGAGACATCTCGTAACAATCAGACCACTCGTCAAGGGTGCAGAGATGGGTAAAGTCATAACCTGCAAGCTGTCGCTCAATTTCAATAAGTTCATCTAACGTCCATACATTATCATCTATGGGTGTAACAGTGAAATCGCTGATTCTTAAATACCATTCAGATATAAGGTCAAAAGCAGGTTTATCAAAATCAGTCCAGCCAGGCCCAATCAATGGGAAGCTAAGTTTGAGGCCTTCATTTTCCCGTCCTTCCTGAAGCGCAATTCCGGTTTCAGTAATACAGGCTGCTTCTTCATCGTTTACGCAAAGCCCGTAATCACATATCTGGACATCTTCATACCAGACTCCTCCCTGATAAGCACCCCATTCATAAAGGCCAAAACTTTCAAGACTGTAGGTTTGAACGTATTCACAACCCCTGTTTATATAACCGGCAATGTCCTGTTCCCACTCAGTGAGCATGTCGCCGGGTCTTCCGGCAGGCGGACCTCCGATGATAAAATCATATCCTGAATAGTCATAAGGATATGGTATTACCTCTCTGCCGCAACCTGTATTATACATAATATCAAGAGCGCCGACTTTACCGGAGAATCTCGATCTTATTTGGGGTAAGATATCCTGGAGCCATGATGATGAAGTATTAATATCACCTCCAAATGTATGGGGTTCAAGTACCGGTAAGAAGCCATAGGCATCAAGTTCTCCTGCTGTTTCAGCCCATTCGTTTACCAGTGGGGTAAACTTGTCAAGCAGTTCCCGGCCGGGCTGGTTTTCACAGGAACTATTATCTTCACCATTCCAGTTAAAGCAGGAATCTAGTGCAAAATTAGGATGTGCGGGATTGAGAATAATAAAGACCCTGAAGCCCTCTTTTTTTAATGCCTGTGCGTAGAAGATAAAAAGATTTTCGGCTAAGACTTCCGGGTTGCCTGTCTGTGGGTCCAGTAAAACCTCAACTTCTATCATTACGCTGTCAAAACCTGCCAGGCGAAGGTCCTCTGCACGGACAAGAATTTGTCTCATTACATCTACGCGGGGAGCCCAGGCACCGCGGTAAAAATCCGGATATTTTAAGTAATCTGTTTCAAATGGCTCTTTGTATTCATTCCACCAGCTACTAAACTCATCCACTTTATCTTCTTTACTACCTTCTTCATCTTCTTTAACTCCCTGGTTTTCAGTTGATTTCGTCGCTACATCTTTATCCGCTTGACTACTGTCTATTTGTTTATTTCTTTCATTGATTAAGTACCAGGTGAGAAATATTATTATTAGAATAACGATAGAGATAAAAGCGAAAAAAACTTTCTTTTTTGGACTCATGCATTAATTTTATATTAATTAAGTTGGTTTTAGTAGCGGATACATTAAAAAAAGAGAAAAATAAATCCCTTGACAAACAGCCAGGATAGGAATAGGATATGACTAAAGAGTCATATGACTATTAAGTCATATCTATGATGGTTTGAGAGAGAAGCTATATGCCTAAAGAAACATTTAAAAATCTGCCGGATAAGAAAAGGCATCTAATAGAGAAAGAGGCAATCCATGAATTCGCTATTTCCGGTTATGATAAAGCCAGTATCAGCAGGATTGTAGAGAAATGCGGAATTGCAAAGGGTAGTTTCTATCAATATTTTGATGACAAAAAAGATTTATTTTTATATCTTATAAAAAAAGTAAGTGAAAAAAAAATAAAATTTATGTCATCTGTCCTCCAGAACCAGGAAAAGTATGATTTTTTTACCCTTAATAGGGAATTATTCATGGCAGGGCTTAAATTTGCAGCAGAGAATCCTGAATTAACACTTATGGCGAACTGGCTGTTTAAAAGCAGGGGACACCCGATTTATAATGAAGTTATAGGTGTTGGATTGCAAAATGCACAAAATGTCTACGCAAAACTATTAAAGAATGCAATTTCAAGAGGTGAGGTCAGGAATAATATTAACCTGGACTTTGTAAGCCACATGATTTCTTCTATGAATGTAAGTGTAGTAGAATATTACTTTAATAATATAAAAAAAGAAAAATCTAATATACAGAAGATAGATGAAGGTATAATTGAAATAGTGGATTTACTTATTGATTTTATAAAAAATGGTATCGGGACGAATAAGAAGGGAGATAATGGCAATGATTAAAGTAGAAGGGCTTTATCATTCTTATACCAGAGATGAGAATTACGCGTTAAAAGATGTTAATTTCGAGGTTGAAAATGGTGAAATTTTTGGTTTCCTCGGACCATCAGGCGCAGGAAAATCAACAACACAGGGAATCTTGACAGGTCTCCTGCAGCTTCAGAAAGGGAATGTAACAGTTGCCGGTTATGACATTAGAAAGATTAAAAGGAAGATGTTCAATAAGATAGGCATGTCATTTGAGCAGTCCAATGTCTATAGTAAAATGACAGCAATAGAGAACCTGGTTTTTTACAGTAAGCTGTTCGACGTTAAGACACGTGACCCTCTGGAATTAATTAAGCTCGTGGGTCTGGATGGTAAGGAAAATATAAAGACAGGTGAGTTTTCAAAGGGGATGAAGCACCGGCTTACATTTGCAAGATCTATGATTAATAACCCGAGCATGTGGTTCCTTGATGAGCCCACTACGGGGCTTGACCCCGCTATAGCTGCTGGTATTAAAGATATAATAAAAGAGCATAACAGCAGGGGTGTAACCATATTTTTAACAACCCATAATATGTTTATTGCTGATGAATTATGCGGCCGGGTGGGTTTCATTGTGGATGGTGAAATAAGGCTTATAGATTCGCCTAAGAATTTAAAGCTTAAATACGGAAAGAAGCTTGTAGAAATAGAGTATGCTGTGGATGGTAATGTGAAAAAGGAAACTTTTTCTACCATAATAAAGGAAGATAAAGATGCCTTAAATAAAATAATAGCGGAAAGTGTAATCCTTACAATGCATACGAAGGAGGCAACTCTGGAAGAAATCTTTATAAAAGTCACCGGAAGGGGGCTTGTATGATATGAAACTGCTAAGCAGCTTTAAAAAAGAACTCATTCTTGCTTCAAGAAGTTTTTACTTTTATATAGAACTGGGATCTGCCCTGGTAATCCTGGCAGTTTTATTATTGGCTGTGCCAGAAAATTTTAGCACCACTACCACACAATACCTGTATTTGGGCTTTCCGCAGGCAGAAAAAGAGATGTATGTAGATACCGTACTGGAAAGTGAATCTGGAGTGGAATCAGAGATGGTTGAGATAGAAGCTGGTGGCAAGACATATGATGCGCAGCTTATTACAACTGATGGAGAAGAGATCTATATTGTTGATAGCGAGGAAGCAGTAGAAAAACTTGCATATGAAAAGCAGGCCCCTGGCGCAGTGGTTAAGCTTGATAACAGTAACCAGCTTAGTTTTAAATATTATTTGCAGGGTTATGAGTCCACGCGTTTGAAAAATCTGATATCCATAATGTTTAATAAGGATATAGGCACACTGGAAGAGCAAATTAAGAACCAGGAAATTCGCTCTCTGACAGCAGATTATGAGCCCATAAATGATAGGGAAAATACTATTCCCCCAATAATTTCATTTAGCAGTGGTCTTATGGGGATGTTTATCCTGGCTTCTTATATATTCCTGGATAAAAAGGAAGGGGTAATAAAGGCCTATGCAGTAACAGCATCTTCTGTATGGCAGTATCTTATGAGTAAGATTTTTGTAGTTTCGCTTACTTCTGTAATCTCTGGACTAATTATTACCATGCCTGTTATGGGGTTCAGGATAAACTACGGGCTGGTGCTCCTGCTGCTGCTCACAACCGGATTCTTTTCATCTTCACTTGGGTTGCTTATATCAAGCTTTTACAATGATTTAATGAAGGCTTTTGGCGTTATTTACCTGCTGGTGATACTGTTTATGGTTCCGGCAATAGCATATTTTATACCTGGTTGGGATCCATTCTGGATAAAACTAATACCGACATATCCTTTGATGCAGGGGTTTAAGGAAATTATTTTACCTAAAGGCGATATAATATATCCGCTTATTGCAAGTGCCGGGTTCCTGGCTGCAGGTGTGATACTTTTTGCTGTCACAAATATTAGATTCAAAAAAACACTGAGCGTTTAAGGGGGAGCAGGGATGTTAAAAAGAATATTAAATATTTTTGCAAGGGACCTTAAAATAAATTCACGCGAATTTATAACATTGTATATTATGATTATCCCCCTGGTTATGGCTGTGGGAATCAATTTTATATCACCCAGCATTAATGACACCACTGTGAATTTAGCTCTGATAAAAGATGAGAACCTGGAGCAGGCAGGCTACTTTGATGACTTTGCTCATGTCGAGCTGTTTGATGACCGACAGGGAGTTGAAAATAGAATAATGGCAAGGGATGATGTATTAGGGGTACTCCCGGAGGGTGACGGCTATTATATTCTGACACAGGGAAATGAGCCCGGATTCATTAAAGAATATGCGAAGCTTTTGAATGTGCTTTATGAATCAGATGTGCAGCTGGAAGATGCCCGCTCCGAAATAGTTGAATTTGGCAGGACGGTTCCGCCTTTAAAAAAGCGGCTGGTAAATATGCTGCTTCTTTTAATTTCCATGCTGGCAGGGATGCTTATTGCCATGAATATACTTGAAGAGAAAATGGATAAAACCGTCAGCGCAATAAACGTAACACCTACTTCACGCAGTGCATTTATACTGGGCAAAGGTTTTACGGGTATGTTTGTTGCAGTGGTCTCATCAATTGCATGTATTTTAATTACAGGTTTTTATGATGTAAACCTGGGGCAGGCTGCCCTGGTCATCTTTTCAACAACAATATTGAGCTTAATTATAGGGTTTCTACAGGGATTGAACAGCAACGACATAATGGAAGCGGCAGGCAGTGTAAAACTCCTGTTTTTGCCTTTGGGAGGGTCTGTTGCGGGATATGAATTTGTTACGGGAAACTGGCAGATATTTTTCTGGTGGTCACCATTTTACTGGGCATACAGGGCGAATGACAATATACTTTCAAAAAGTGGTACATGGCCGCAGTTATTACTTTTTGTAGGTATCATACTGGCTATATGTGGAGTGGTGTACGCACTGCTTGCGCCCAGAATAGCAAGAAAGCTTTAGTAATATTTTTTAAATTATTTTATAAATATAATGGAATTTTAGGAAAGGGGTTACTGAAAGATGGGTTATACAATAGGAGGAATCGCATGCCTGGTTTATGCGGCGTTTGTGTACTATGTGGCAATTGGAAAACCGCCTGCAATAATTAAGATTATAAAGTGGAAGCTAAATAAAAATATGAGCGATAAAGCAGCGGTAATATTATGCTATATATTTGCAAGTATTGCACTTGCAGGGGGGATTGTTTTATTTATTCTTGCAAAACGGTAAAAAAAATATACGGCAATCTCTATATATATTTTAAAAATTTTAAAATATCCCGGATAGAGTCCGGCTTCTATGAACTGGATTACCGGGTACTTAACATAATTTTTTATTGCATTCTTTATACTGGATAAATTTTTAAATATCCTGAAGGAGTTTATCCGGTTTCGTTTTCTTAAGCAAAAACTATTTTATTATTGTTCTTTTATAACCTTTTTTCTGGCTATTAAGACTATGCTGCCGATTATACCTGCCAGAAGGGCAATTGGACACACGATTACAGCAAGAATAAAAAATACCGGCTCATCACCGCCTGCCCAGAAATTTTCCCCGAAGAGCAATATAAAAAGTGCATATACGAGATTGTGGAGCACTGAACCTACCACCATGCCGATAGCTGAAGCGCCTGTTAGAATAAAAAATGCTCTGGAAATCTTTGTATATCTTCCTTTTATAGCGAAAATAACAATAGCTATACCCAGCAAAGGCAATGCAAATGCGGAAGTAAAAAAGAAAGCTCTGTTAAATAGGTCAAGCGAGTTCATCAAAAAAATATTTAATAAAACTGAGATAGAGAAGGCAACTGTTATCCAGAAGATCACTAAAGTAGAGATATAGATTTTATTTTTCTTATTATCCATTTTATAGTCCTTTTAATTATTTTTATAATAGTTCCAGTTTATTAGACGATATTATGCAAAAAAGGATTTTATTAGTTTTTTATCCAATTAATCTGCAAATGGTTACTATTTAAAAAACAAACATTTTACTAAACTGGCGGCTCCGGGCTGTTTAAGCAGCAGAAGATTTTCCTGTCATGCCAGGACGTTTGTATTTATTGCTATTTACAAGATAGGTCAAACTTAATATAGCCCAGATTACAGGTGGGATTCCCCATATTATTTAACACCTCTCTGGTAAAATTAATAGTAGCATTAAAGGATTGGAAATTGAAAGCTATGCAGGTATTCTGGTAACAAATTTATTAAACTATGCGGTCCGGATTAAATATAATATTTTAAATAATATTTTTTACCAGCCAATTATCTGGTAAAATATAAAAAATTTTATATTCTTAAGGATATTGGAATTATAATAGCATTATATATTTTTATAACATTATTAGTACTGGCTTTTATATATTTTATGTTCTGTTATTTTCTTTCCGGCACAATAATTTATCTTGACCGCCAGCCGGTACTAAAAAATCCTTCAGACTATGGCCTGGCATTCAAAGATATAGAATTTATGTCTTATGATAATGTAGTCTTAAAAGGCTGGCTGATACCCGGGTCTTCAAATAAATTGATTATAATGACACATGTAGGCGGACTAACAAAATACGGTTCAACAGAATCATACAGAAGTTTTTCCAAACTTTATAATAAAGAAATAGAATTTATAAAAACTGCAGCGCACTTCCATAATAAGGGCTACTGGGTTTTAATGTTTGATTTTAGAAATCACGGTGAAAGCGGCAGGAGCCCGAACGGCGGTAAAGCAGGTATTGGTCTTGAGGAGTATAAAGATATAGTTGCAGCTATGAAATTTATTAAAAATTATGATGATTTAAAAGATTTTGATATAGGGTTTGTAAGTTTCTGCATGGGTGCTAATTCTACAATTATCGGTATGAGTAAAGAGCCATCTCTATTTGAAAAAGTGCGTTGCATGGTAGTAGTACAGCCGATATCTATGGAAGTTTTCGTTAAAAATTATTCTAAAAAGATGTTTACACCGCTTGGGGCTAAAATAATTATTCCCATAGTAAAAAAATTTGTAAACATGCGCAGCAAGCATCACTTAGAAGATATGTCTCCTTATCGGTATGTTGAGGACATAAGGGTACCGACTCTGTATGTTCAGGCAAGAAATGACCCCTGGACAGAACTTTCAGATATTCAGAGTTTTTATAAAAATACTCCTGAGCCGAAGGAGTATTATTGGATAGAGGATACAAAACACCGTTTTGAAAGCTACAGTTATTTCCAGGATAAACCCGGGAAAATTTTAGAATGGCTGGAGAAGTGGATGTAGATTCCAATATAGTATTTAATAGAACGTTTAATTAAAAATCTTCTTTCAGGTTCTTTATTTTAAGGTTTTTCTATAATGCTTCCGGACAATAACAAGAATAGCTAAGATTACCATAAATATAATGGCTATTGCCATTGAAATAAAAAGACTGTAACTTGCCACAGACCTAATTACAAAAGGAATTAAGCTTCCGCCTGTTACTCCCACAGCAAAAAACATGGTAAGTACAACATCTTTTCCATGACCAAATATTCTGCCGGCAGAGGAAATTAAAAGCGGCGGTATCCCGGAAAAACCCAGGCCCGTAAGCCCTGCTCCGATGAAATTTATTTGTTGTCTAATAGGAAAAATTATAAGGATTAGACCGGTTAAGCTAATAATAGATAATGCTATCAGTAAAGTACCGGCCTTAAATTTATATGATAAAAAACTTACCAATAATCTTCCGGCTAGAATTCCTATCCAGAATACGGATACAATAAAACTGGCGCTATAAAGGTCAAAAAATTTCTCAATCCTGAAAAAAGTTGGTGCCCAGGAAAAAACTGTTACCTCAGACATAACATAAAAAAGATGTATGATTATTGTAAGAATCAAATAAATATATTTATTTTTATTTTGAAATAATTCTCTTGTAGAAAAGGGTTTCTTTTTTGCTGATAAGTCTGCACCGCCAACCTGATTTCTTTTATTTTTAAAGAGATAGGATATTAGAGAGATAATAGTAAGAAATATGACTGCAAGGTAAATAAACTTCCAGTTTATTCGGCTGTTTACAATGCTTGAAGAAAAAAAAGGGGAGGTAAGTGCACCAATTGCAAAAAAGCCGAATCCTAAATTAACAACACTATCTTTATTTTTTACTTTTCCTTCCAGTATGCTGGTATTAGCATTCATAAATATAATTCCTAAAAGAAAACCGGAAATGAAATATAAAATATAGAAAAAGATTAAAGATGTAGCAAGTATTAATCCGGTTAACGTGGGTATTAACAAAACATATGTCCATATTATTACTTTAGTACTATTAAACTTTCTGTTTAAAAAAAGGAGGGCGATAATACCTGAAACTGCCCCAATCAAAAAAAACGTTATTATAAGATTCATACTTTCGGGCGATATGTCAAAATAAGTGCTTATATCCAGAAGGATGGGGCTTGTAAGCATCATAAAAAATGAGTAAATAAACAGGGAAATGTAGTTGGGAAACTCCATTAAATAATTTTTTAAATGAGTTCTTTTAGAAATATGCATGATTTTTATATATACATTTTAACAGCTAAACTTTTTTATAATACTCCGAATCTCTTTATAATGCTATAGTTTTTAAATTCATTTTTTAAAGGGAACTTATAATACTGTGGTAAAAATATAAAAGAGTATATTTTTTTGGAGGGGATTTTTATATTTTCTACATTGTAAAATTATAACATTTATAATTTAAAAGGAATTCCCAGGAATTTTAAGTTAAAAGTTATTATAAGAGTTCCTTTAGTATTTCTTTCTCTATAGGCGGCATCCCACCAACCTGTGATGAAACCCATGAACCGAGCTTGTTTGCAGCTTCGCTCATTTCCCTGAGTGATTTGCCTTCTAAATATTTAACTACCATAGCTGCTGTGAAGGCATCACCGGCACCAACGGTGTCAACGACATTGGTAAGGTAACCGCTTTGTCTGGCTACTTCTTTTTTAGTAATTAAAAGGCTTCCTTTTTTACCTTTTGTAACGCATACAAGGTCTAAATTATATTCTTTAATTAAAGCCCTGCAGTATTCTTCCTGTGACTCTTTTTTACGGAATCCAAGTAAGTCTATAAGTGTCGGAAGCTCTTCATCATTTAATTTAAGTATTGATGATTTTTCCAGGGATTCAGTAATTATCCTTGCAGAGAAAAAATTCTGACGGAGATTGATGTCAAATACCTTTACTGTATCTTCTCTGGTGTGTTTTAAAAATTCCTTTATCGCATGATAGGATTTTGATGAACGCTGGGAGAGGGTGCAAAAATATATTGCGTCAGCTTTTTTTGCAAGCTCTTTCCATTTTTTTTCAAATTTAAAAAAATCCCAGGCGACATTTTGTTTAATTATATATTCAGGATACTCCTTTTTATCTATTTTTACATCCACTGTTCCCGTAGGATGTATTGGGTCTACCTGTATATATCTTGTTGTAAGACCGCAGTTAGTTAAGTAGTCGAAAATTTCTTTGCCTAGCTTATCTTTTCCAATGCGGCTTGCTATAATTCCATGATGCCCGAGTGCTGAAACATGATAAGCAAAATTAGTGGGGGCCCCACCAATTTTTTTTCCACAGGGGAGCATATCCCACAATATTTCGCCTATACTGGCAATAATATATTTTTTCCTATTTTTCATAGCATTTAAAAAAAAGTTTAAAAAATCGCAACTTTAAAAATATTATCCTATTTGTGATAAAAAATCTGTCTCTGTTATGTGCCTCAAAAAACATAAAATTTCTCGGCAGATAATAAATTTGTATCTTTTTTAGCACCATAAAAGAGATTATAAATAATTACCAGCTAATGTCTTTCAAGCAATACATCTGTCAGTTCATCAACCGAGGTATCTTTCTGTTTTTTCTCAAGTATCTTCTCGCCTCTTGAAAGAATAACAAAACGGTCAGTTATTTGAAATACCTGGGAAAATACATGGGAAATTAAAATAACGGCGATACCTTCATCTTTCATTCCCTTGATAAAGTCCATTACCTTCTTAACCCCTGTTGGCGAAATAGCACGGGTTGGTTCATCTAAAATAACCAGCTTTGCTTTAAAAAGAAAAGCTCGTGCTACTGCCACACCCTGCCTTTCTCCTCCAGAGCAGAATCTTACTTCCTGATCTGAAGATACATTCAACCCCAGCTCGCCAAGTACTTCTTTTGACTTATTTTCCATTTCTTTTAAGTTAAGAACTCTTAAGAATTTATCTTTTGTAATTACCCTACCCAGAAATATATTTTTAGTTATACTTAATGCCGATACAAGGGTTTGTTCCTGATATACTGTTTCAATTCCAACTTTTCTGGCCATTTCAATTGAGTTATTTTTTAGCTCCTCATTTTTCCAGAAAATCTTTCCTTTTGTCTGAGGAAATACACCGGAAATTATTTTAACAAAAGTCGACTTGCCGGCTCCATTGTCGCCAATTAAACTAACAGCTTCACCGGGATATATATCAAAGGTAAAGTCATTTAGCGCGTGAACTTTACCAAACCATTTGTGAAGATTTTCCACACGCAATATTGGTATATCTTTGTTTAAAGAACTCATCTCTCCCTCACTTCTTTCATTATCCGTATATTTATAATATATCCAAAAAAAAGACCGGTTAACGAGGTTCCAGAATCCTGTCTCTTACTTTGGTAATATACATATTAATAGCAATTGCTATAAGCAGTACGAATCCATTTAAAACGCCTCTGGCTTCTGGTGTAATTAAAAGCATTGTAAGTCCTGCATCTATTATTCCCAGCATGACGATACCACCAAGAGCGCCTAAAATCGTCCCTCTGCCTCCACGTAAACTTATACCACCGATAATGGCACCGGCAAAGGCGTCAAATATTCTACCCTGAGCTATAAGCGAGGTTACACTGCCTATATAACCGATATATATTAATGCTGACAACCCGGCTAGCATTCCTGCTAAGGTAAAAACACCTAAAATCACATTATCCACTCTAATGCCCATCATTTCTGTCGTTTTGGGATTGCCGCCTATGGCATAAACATTAAGGCCGAATTCCGTCCTGGTTAAAAAGAGGTGCAGAAGAAAAGCAACGCCTAAGAATATTATGATAGCAATATGAACCCCACCAATCTTATAGTCTCCTGCTGCAACGAAAATACTTGGTAATTTGACTATTGTGCCTCTTCTTATCCAAAAGGTAGCCCAATCAAAAATAAGATAAGTAGACAGTGTTGCCAGAAAGGCATTATATTTCAGTTTACCTACTAAAAAACCATTGATTGCACCCAGTAATCCGCCTACAGCCACGACTATAATAATTCCTATCCAGCCAGATAAATCAGGAAACATAACTCTTATAACATAGCCCCCTATCATAGCAGACAAACCGGTATTTTGTGCTAATGATAAGTCCATATTGCCGGTCAGGAGAACTAGAGCCTCGGCAAGTACCAGGAAACCTACCATCGAACCAACGCGGAGAATTGTTTCTACGTTCTGCAATGATAAAAATCCCTGGGGTCTTAAAAATATAAAAGCAATATAAAGAATAATGCAGATTATCCATACAATATTGTCAATTAAACCTAATTTTATTTTATCTTTATCTATAGCCATTTTTACTCCAGTACTTTTTCTAATCATATTAGAAATAAAACCATTGAGCTTTTTTAAGAAGCTCAATGGTTTTCTGTTAAGGATGCCAAATCATTTACTTGAATTGGCTTTCATTAAGCTTACTTTAAAAAGTAATCGACTTACCAACCTTTAAATGGGAAATTACCCCATAGCAGTCCACTATCAGCATTATCTGCAGTTACAGTGACAGCATTTGTAGCAAACCATAGATGGTCTTCAGTAATACCACCGTATTCAGTCATACTTTTTATTTCAGCTGGAGCCCACATCTGTTCTGCCCATGGATCAACACCAAAATATAGATTTCCCGAGCCGATTGTAAGGTCATCGGTAGTAATAGTATCTCCTACTGCGGGAAGTGCGGATTCGCCTTTTTCTAAGTACTCGAGCATATAATGTACGGCAATCGGGTTGTAAAATGCAGGGGTTTGGTCTACGGCAATATCAATATTTCCCGCACTAATCTCGGTAGTGATTGCAGGGAAAGCATCCACTGTTGCTATAAATACATCTTTTGGATCTGTTCCTTCAAATTCCTGAAGTGCTGAATTAGCACCAAGTGCCATTGAACCGTTCTGTGCAAATACAGCGTCAATAGTTTCTCCACTCTGTAATACCTGTAATGTAAGAGTCTTAGCTTTTTCCTGGTCAGATTCGGCAACTTGAGTGATTACAGTAATATCAGCATATTGATCAATAACTTCGTGGAAGCCGCCGCCTCTAATGGTATCCTCGGAGGTACCCGGTCCTGAAGATAATTCGAGAACTGTTCCTTCATCATCTCCCAGATATTCAACAATCGCTTCAGCTAATTGTACTCCACCTCTTCTAGCGCCATATCCTACGAACATCAAGGGGTAGCTACTGTTAACCGCAGTGTTTGTACAGATGACTGGAACACCTTTTTCTTCTGCATAATCCATAACTTCGCTTAATGCTTCCATGTCCCAAGGTGAGATAATCAGACCGTCAACACCCATATCAATTATCCTTTTTGCCTGGGTTATCTGCATTGCAGCGTCGTAACCTGATTCAGTAACTGTGTATGCAATTCCCAATTCATCGCAATACCATTGAAAGCCTTTAACATAAAGGTCTTCCCAGGCATTACGGATTCCATGTGCGGCCAATCCAAGAAAAATAGGTCCTTCCGCAGCTGCTTCTTCTATAATTGCTTCTTCTGTAGTTGTTTCTTCTTGAGTTTCTGTTTCAGTTGTTTCAGTAGTTTCACCGGTGCAACCGAGTAGTGAAAAGGATATAATAACTGAAACAGAGATTATAAGAATAAATATAGATGTAAATATCTTCTTCATTTTTTTATTTTCCTTTCTTTTATAAACCTTAGCATTGTTAGTAGACGAAAAATTTCGTGTACCTAATCACCTCCTTTTTAAGAGAATTGCTTTACTTTTTTCTTGATAACCAATAAAATTTTGGTGGTTTGCTTGGAATAGATTCATCGACAAGGGAATTTATTTTTTAGCAAACCATTTTTTGTTTCATATCCATCCCTCCCTTAAAGGATTAATATAATAATAGTTTTTTATTAATCCTTTTTTAAAATTTTTTTTATTATTCAATTCCAGTTATTTCTAATTTTATAAATTATTTAATTCTTTAAATAATGAAGGATTTTTTAAAACATTCTCTATTGCTAAGAAACTTGCTCCCAGGAGGACAGGGTCATTCTTTAATGAACTTAGTTTTATATGTAAACTCTTGTATATATCAGGTAATGTGTGCATTCTTACCGAGTTTCTAACAATCTCCAGTACCTTTGCCCCCGCCTGGGTTAACTCGTCTCCAATAACGATTGTATCCGGATTATATGTGTTTATAACATTTACAACCCCGAACCCTAAGTATCTTGTGGCATTATTAACCAGCTTCTCTGCAAGTTCATCGCCTTCTTTTAGTGCTGAAAATATTGAACTTTTGGATAAATCTTTATTTAAAACACTTTTTGGATAATCGGGTAATTCCTTTTTTGCTTCATTTACAAGGGATATTGTTGAACAATAATGTTCAAGGCACCCTCTATTGCCACACTTGCAAACGGGGCCGTTAAAATTAATACTTGTATGGCCAATTTCACCGGCGATACCGAGACTGCCTCTGTAAAGATTGCCATCTATTACAATGCCAGCTCCAATTCCTTCACCGGCAAGGATATAGACAAGCGTGCCTTTAGCTCTTCTGGAATATCCATACCACCATTCTGCCAGTGCTCCGGTATTAGCGTCATGTTCAAAATATATTGGGATTTTAGAAGTTAATTTTAATTCACCCTCTATTAGAATCTTATCCCAGCCGGGGAATTCGGTCATTAAAGCTATCCTGCCTTTGCTTTTAATATATGGTCCGGGAATAGAGATACCGATGCCCAGTATCCTGACTTTATCCAGATTTTTTCTTATATATTCATTGATTGTCTTCTTCATCTTTTTTAGGGCAGCATCCGGACCAGCTGAAGCGTCAATATATTCTTCTTTTATGCTGTATCCTGTGCCTAATAGGTCAAACAAGCCAATAGAGAAGTAATTCCTTGATAACCTTACGCCTATTGACCTGAATTTTTTGTTATTAAGGGATATTCCGATAGAACGTCTTCCTTTTTCTCCATTGATTATTCCTGTTTCTACTACAAGACCCCAGTTTATGAAATCATTTATGATATTTGTAATTGTGGCCTGCCTGAGGCCGGTTTCTTTTGCGAGTTTAGCACGTGAGCAGTTTTGTTTGTTACGTAGCAATCTAATGACAAGAGACCTGTTCATTGATTGCATATCTCTTAAGTTGGTGCCTTCTTTAAGCTTTTTATTTGAAATCATTAATTAAGTCAATTAACTAATAAATTGAATTTATATATAAATTATATTAAATAATAGCTCATGGAAAATTTTTTTTCAAGTAAAAATTTATTTTTCAAAAATTCAGGCGATAAATGATTATTCTTTAACTAAATTCTGGCTAAGAATGAGTATAGCTGGTCAGTCAGGAGCCGGGTTATCAGGTAAAAGTGTAATGCGGCGTTCTTTAAGATTTGATTGATTAAAAAAAGATAAAAAAATAAGTTAAATAATAAAATTTTAAAAAGGTAAAAGTAAAATTTTTATAGGTAAAAAATCTGGTTTAAGTTAAAAGAATTTAAAGAAGTGTATTTTAATTATTATAATCTCTAATTATACTTTCAGGATTTAAATTACCTTTAAACTCTTCGTAGGGTATATTAACTGAAAAACTACCAGCTGCATATGGGGCTACCTGGTAAGCTGGAAATTTAATTATTAGACCATAAGGGGCCACAAGAAAGTTTCTAAAATTATCGGCGCAATCCTGGTCAGTGCCGTTTTCTAGCAGTTGTATGTCCGGCTCAAAACCCATGTCATTAATCTGCCTGGTAAGACTTTCCCGGCAGTATCCGGATATTGAACTGTAATAATTATAATTGCTTACAAACAATTCTCCTATTTCTACCTGATTCATTTTTTCAAGATCAAAATTAATGGTTTCAAAATAAAGCAAGCCGTGAGCTCCTCCAAGGTAGGGGTATATATCAAAACATACAGAGATTCCATTTTCATCATACATATATATAGTATAATCCATGGTTAAAAGATAGTTAGGGCAGGCACCTTCATCTTCATATGAAGAAATTTCTTCTTTGAAATCGCTGATTATAGAAAGAACTTTTTGCTCGTATATTATTTTATTTATGCTTTCATCCAGCCCGCCAGCCACAGCAGACTGAAACTGCGGATAGGAAACACTAATTAAATAATTTTTATCGGTGCTTTCTTCAAAAAATCTTCTGTCTATCAGTCTACTGTATCCGCCTGTTGCTCCTTTGAAATCATTTATCTGGAGTAGATACATGATGTCTTCAAATGTATCATACCATTCCAGTGCAGGGCCTGATAGTGGGCCAGTTGTAAGTTTTTCATAAAACTCATCCTGTTTGTTGGGGTCCCAGGCCTTTTGACCGGGGCAGTCTGTTCCGTCATTTATAAAGTACTGGTCCATGCTTTCTACTATTTTATCTTTGCCGGCTGAAAGTATTATCCTTACCTGGTAGCCGTTATTATAAAAGCGTGCTTCACGGTCAAAGGTTATACCACATAAAGTATCATCGTATCCTGAAAGTGTTAGAAACTCTTTTACGAAAGTATCACTTACTCGGGTTAATTTTCTCGAAGGTTCGAAAGAGTAATCCGGGTAGGAGCCGGCGTTCCCTGATTCAAGGGCTTCCTTTTCATTTACTACCTCTTCTTTCTCTGAACCTGTAAGATTATCTATAAAATTTATGCTGACGTTTAAAAAAAGGTTACTGTTATAATCTTCTGTGATGCAGGGGCATGAAGATATAATCAGATGTTCCTGCGGATAGATAAAAGCGAAGTTTACTTTGCTATTAAAAAACATTACATCATTTTCTATATTGCCCGGCTCTTCCTGGCTGCCACCGGAAGTTTCAACCTGTGCTGCTCCGGTATCCGGAAAATATTCAAGTTCTGATTTTCCGCAGGAGCCAAGTGTAAGTATTAAAAAAAGCATGAAAATTATTAAGAGGAAAGTTAAAAAGTGCTTCATAATGGAAAATATATTTAAAAAATTTCTATTTTTTAATGATGGATATATTACTATTTACCTATAATAAACTCCTGTATGGGATTTTCATAGTCATCATGGAATGTTTTTACTGTATAAAAGCCGTCAGGAAGGTCAACAATTAGATTTGGGTCGTTAACAGGAAGATCTATCTCAAAAACCATATTTCCTTCCATGTCATATATTCTTACCCAGTTATTATTCTTATATGGATACCAGAAGATAAACTGGAAGTTATCATCCTCATTTACCCAGACCTGCCAGCATGTCATAGGCATTGTGCGTACCCATTCTTCCTGCTCAGCTTCTGGATATATAGGAGCTAAGGAGAAGTCATCAAAATAAACCAGATTTCCCAAAGAAGTTGTCGCTGATAAAATAACTGTATCAAAAGCTGGTATTTTCTGCCCTGTGGCATTAAACCACTCTGTAGGAAGATAGTAACCTTCAGAGCTTATTAAATTCCACTCATCTACTGTAAAAGCACCCGGAAAAAAGCCTACTCCTATAGCTCCAATCGGGTTTCCTGAAGATATTAATACTAATAATAGGGCAATTTCCCCGTCATCAAAATTTATAGGTTTAACATGGCAATTAAATAACAAATTATTAGTTGGAATTGATGTAATTGTTTGGCTTAATGTTGAGAGTAATACGCTTGAGTCAACACTGGCGGCATAATTCCCTGCGTCATCGACTATACTGACATTGCCTGATATACTCCAATTGTCTAAATTGCCCGAGCTAAAATCTTCATTTAAAACAAGGTTTTCGGAACTTGCGCCCAACATGTAAAGAGGCGTTAATGTAATTGTAAGCATTATAGAGATAATAATAAAAGTTACAGGCCATTTTTTCATATTTCTATCTCCTTTTATTGTTTTAATTACATATCTAATATTTTAATCCATTTGATAGATAAGTAAATGTTTTTTATAGATACTTGGCATACCTTAAAACATTACAGGAAAATAATATGCAAAATAAGCGACTTTAGAAGAAAATATAAAGCATTTATTAGAAAAAAAGATATAAATGGATTATAATCATTCACGCGAAATGGCAATATTTTGCTGTTTAATATAATTTATTATTAACAGGGAAGTTTTAAAGAAGGAAAGGTTTATGCAAAAAAAAGCAATTGAGCTGTTAAGGGATATGGATAAAAGTTTAAGGATAACCGGAATCGGGAGTCTCCCGTTTCTTGATGAAAATAAGGCATGTGACCTTATTTTAAATTATTGTCCGGATATTCCTTATGTACCCCAGCTTATAAAAAGGGATCCAAGGGAAAATATGTTCCTGCAGTTTGCCGAGAATTTGCCCTGTGTGATAGAGGATTACAAAAAGAAGCAGGTTTTTTATGATGAAACAAAAGACAGAGAAAAGAGCATAGCTGAATTTTATGATTACGTGTCATATAACTGCTACGATCATTTTAAGATAAGCCCTGAATACATTAAAGGTTTTTATCCCTTGCTTGAGAAATGCAAGGATAAGGATAACCCCTTTGTTAAAGTCCAGGTAACAGGGCCGGTTACATATTTGATCTCACTGACTAAAAAAGATAAACAGTCAATGATTTTTGATGAGGAATTTACAGAGGCCATAACTCTGGGCTTGGCAATGAAGGGCCTGTGGCAGGTGCAGGAGATTAAGAAAATAGGTAAAATACCTGTGCTTTTCTTTGATGAACCTTCACTCTGGGGACTGGGCTCGGCATACCTGGCAGTTAGTGACGAAAGGGTATCTTTTCTTATAAATAGCTTTATTGATTTTATAAGAGAGCGCGAGGATAACCTTATCATTGGCCTTCATTGCTGTGGTAATACGAACTGGAGGATTATACTTGAGCTGGGAATTGATATTTTAAGCTTTGATTCATATAGTTTTGGGGGAAAACTGGCACTTTATCCGGAGGAAGTAAAAAAGTTTTTAAAAAGGGGTAGTTTTCTTTCTTTTGGCCTTGTTCCAACTGCAGAATATAAAGAGGGGATATCAGAAGAAGAGCTGTATGATAAATTTTTCTCAGTTCTGGGAAAATTTGGAAAAGAAGGTATAAGAAAAGAAGATATATTAAAAAATATTATTTTTACTCCCGCCTGCGGTATGGGCACAATGAAAGAGGAAGAATCAAAAAGGGTTTTTAAACTAACAGAGTCGCTGGCAAAGCGGATAAAATAAAAATTCAATTAATAATCTTTTATGCCCGGTCAACTTAATTACTAATTTTTACTTTTGATAACTTCTCTTGCCCAGCCGGCTGCTCGAATTTCTTCACCTTCATAGAGCGGGCCTTCTTTGTCTTTAACCAAAAAACCTTCAGGAGGTAAAGCAAGATTACCACCTCTGGCCACAAGGATTTTTGCTATTTTATTTGCTGCATGACCAAAGAATTTCGCAATTTTTATAGACATTCTTGTATCGAATGCAGCTACAGAGATGTCTTTTAGTAAAGATTTAGGAATCCCGGAGAGGAAATCCTTAACCGGTTGTGTTGGCCTGCCTGCATAAGTGGGGGAGCCGACAATAAGGAAATCAGTTGATTCCAGTTCATGAAGTTTTACTTCGCCTGCCCTTAGCACTCTGGTGTCGCCGCTTATGGCATTGCCTATGGATTGTGCAATTTTTTCTGTATTGCCATAGACAGAGTCATAGACTATTAAAGTTTTCATAAAATGCCTCCGTATTTTATTTTAAGAATATTACATGCTTACTTTCATTAGAAATTAAGCAAAACGAGCCAATAGGCCTCATCAGTTCAATTTTTCCAAAAAGTTATAAGTTAATCAACCCTCATTAGTTTGCAATTGGCCGGGCAGGTTATTTTGTTTCTTTATTCTTTAACCCACCCTATAAACATTATAAGGATGTGTGATTCTTTACTTGTTGTATCCTCAATTAAGCCGCTGTTTATAAGTGCCGCAGTACTGGTTAGTTCTTCCACTTTTCTGTCTTCTACGCCAATTAATTTCAGGCTGCCTGTAAAATCAGTACCGTAAATATCATAGGCAATGGTTTTTCCATCAGGTGACCAACCGAGACTTGTTATTTTGCTTTTAGATTCAGTCATAAGTGTTTCCACTGAACCACCATTTTTGTCAATTATATCAATTCTTGTATCGATGTAGTCCGGGTAGCACCCGCAGTGGCTATTAATTGACAGGGCGAATTTCTGGCTACCATCAGGATTCCAGGAAACATCTGTTACATAACCGTTATCTTTCACGAATAAATCCATACTGCCGTCTTCAAGATTTAAAATCCATAGTTTATGGTGGGCTTCTGATGAACATGGATTTTTCATATTGGCTACATAACTATTTTTGTATATAACCATTCTTTCTTCATCAGGAGATAATGAGAAATTAGCGTATGAAAAATCACCTGACCTGGGGAAAAATTCATCCCAGTCTATTATGCTCCAGTCAAAGTAGGGGAAAGCTTCTGAGAAATCTTTAACTTCTCCCGTATCAAGAGATATCCTTACAAATTTAAAGCTGTCATTTTCTATGGCTATGGTATAAAAATAATCATCACTTACCGAGAATTGAGAAAAACTGGAAAAAAGCTGCCTGTTATAGGTATTTTCCAGAACTGTTTTTTCCTGGTTATCACTAGTATCCATAATTACAAGATTAGAGTCAGAAAGAAAAGGGTTAAATTTTTCCATCACAAAACTTCCGCCTGAAGAAACATTGGAATCTTTCTGTATGGTCATTGGATATGCCAGGTATTTATTTTCAGGGGAGGCAAGGACACTGCCCGGGTACATATCAGGCGGGGAAGTTTTAAGTTCGGTGCTGGTACCGGTTTCAAAATCAGCTGTAATCATTGCCTGGCCTTCAATATCCCAGTTAAAGAAATCAAAACCTTCAAGCTGCGTAACTGGATTGTTGGGGGAGTATATATAATAATAGTTTTCAAGTTCTTCAGCTGTTATAAAGCTGGTAGGATATTTTTTTAATTCTAATATTTTGTTACCGCTGCTGTCAGGATTAATCAATCCCCCATCCATGAATTCACTGAAATTAAACAGGTAACATTCAGTATTTGCAGTTACATTTTTTGAGACCTTGCTCCTGATTAGTTGATAGAGCAGTTTATAGGATGGCTCTATAATCTCTTCTGTTTCGGGTTTTCCTTCATCAGTAGCTTTATCTTCTCCTTTTGCGCCGGCTTCTGAAGTATCTTCAACTTCCTTATCACTTTCCCCTGATTCATCTCCAGTACATGCGGCATTTGCAAGGGAGAAAGTAATGATAAGGAAAAGAATAGAAAATAAAGTGAAAAGCACTTTTATCTTTGATGGTATTTTTTTCATGTTCAACCTCTTGTTAAATTTAATAAAATATATAAAAAATTTTTTATAAAAGAGGTATTTATAAAAATATTATTAAAGTTTTATTTAAAGTAATTATAAAATAATTTTTACAATAATCAAATATTCCTATTTTCAGGTAAAAAGGTGTGTGAAAGTAGCTGGTTACAGGGCAGGGTATTAGTAATTTTTTGCGGCGTGCCTGGGAGGCGCACCCGTATCCCAGAAGTCTATGATTTTTTTGGGAAGTGATGGGAAACTTTTTTTAAGAGGGCTATTTTTGACTTCTATAATTTCTCTGGTTAAACTTTCATAAGCACGGGCCCCTTTGCATGACGGGTTATAAGTTTTAATCGGTTCCCCCATGCTAGGTGCTTCCACAAGCTTAACATTCTTGGGTATAATAGTTTTAAATACTTTATCGGGGAGGTAGCTCTTTACTTTTTTTATTATCTGTCTTGATAACATCGTTTTTAAATACATAGTGAATACTACACCTGCTATTTCAAGTGGTTCATTAAACACTGCTTTAATCTCGTTTATGGTTTCAACTAATCTGGTAATCCCCTCAAGAGCATAATACTCGCACTGCATTGGTATAAGAACTTCGCTGGCAGAGACAAGGGCATTGGTGGTAAGGATTCCTAGGGAGGGTGAACAATCTATGATTATAAAATCAAAATCATAATTGAGATTTTCAAAAACATTTTTTAACCTGAACTCTCTCCCGCTTGTTACTGAGAGTTCAATTTCTGCATTTGAAAGATGCTGGCTGGAAGGCAGTAGTGCCAGGTTATTATAAGGGGTTTCCATGATTATGTTATTTGGGTCTTCATCATGGATTAATGCATCATAGATAGAATTTTTTAATTTCTTATATTTTATGCCCAGTCCACTTGTAGAACTGCTCTGGGGATCCATATCCACAAGTATGGTCCTGTACCCGAACTCACCGAGATATGTAGCTACATTTACCGCAGTTGTACTTTTACCAACACCGCCTTTCTGGCTGGAAACAGCAATTATCCTCGGAGTCTTTTCTCCGGGGCTATATGAATGTTTGGTCTCTATCATAAGAATCTTATTCTGTACAGGGTATTTGTCTGTAGATTATTTCTATTATAAAGAACAACCCTGCTGCAACTGTTTATAAATATTATAACTGTTTATGACTCTTATAACAGATTTATAATATTTTTTCACCTGTTTTATCCAAAAATTTACAAAAATGGTGGAAGAAATTTAAAATATTATATATTTCAATAATTAAATTATCCACCCTTCAATGCTAAAAAAATGTTTTTAATGCCGGAAAATTAATATAATATGATAAATTTGTAATAATTTTGTTATATTTTTTAGTAGTTTAATGTAAAATAGAATTTAATTTTTTAAAAAGGATATTTATGGAAAATATCGCCATAGTTACAGATACCACTGCTGATATACCGGTAGAATTAGCAAGGGATAGCGACATAACTGTCGTACCTCTTAATGTGGGATATGAAGGCAGGTTATTTAAAGACGGAAAGGAAATAAATAGCCAGGAATTATTTAAAAAATTAAGAGAAGGCATAAGAATATTTACATCCACGCCATCAGTCGGTGAATTTGTAGAAATTTACCGTCACCTGGTTAAAGATAGAAAGAAAAATCTAATTTATTCAATTCATCTTAGTTCAAAACTCTCTACCACAATTAATTCTGCAAACCAGGCAAAAAAATTTTTTCCTGAGGCGGAAATAAAAGTTATTGATTCAAAGACAGCAGCTATCGGTATGGGTTTTATTGCCCTGGAAGCAGCGAGGGCAGTAAAGAAGGGAGAAAACAGGAAAAAGATAGAAGAAATTATTGATTATCTCATAAGAAATAACAGGCTTTTTGCCACTATTGATAATTTTAAATACTTATTTGTAGGAGGTAGGGCACCCTTTTTTGGTAAATTTTTATCAATGTCAATAAGGTTAAAGCCAATTATAACCCTGAAAAGCAATGGGAAGGTAAAATTAGTAAAGTTTGTCAGGAATAAAAGGAATTCACTAATCGAGCTTTACTGGCAGCTTAAAAAAGTCTCTTATCCTGATAAAAGGAAAAAGATTGGTATTTTTTACGGCGAAGATATAGATATAGCTCTGGAATTAGAAAAGATAATAAGAAGCGATAATAAAATTGCGATAGATGAATTAATACTAACCGAAGTAACTACAGTAATGAGCGCCCATACCGGCCCGGGAATATGGGGCCTTTCTGTATGTCCTGCGGTTAATCATAATTAATCCAGGATATTTCTTCTTCAATTTTATATGTTGCGGTTCTTATAAATTTATTCCAGCGTAAAGGTTACAGTAACCGGTATCATTACTTCTTTTTCAATAGTGGAAGTATCATAAGTTCCCCAATCAGAAACCTCTGTAGAATTAACCGGGAGAACCTGTACCACACCCAGATTTGCGGATTTTATAACCCCCAATTTTTTACCGCTGCCCTCGGCAATTTTTTGAGCTCTTAATTTTGCGTCATTTATAGCATCGGGTATTAGCTCTATTCTAAGGTCAGGCAGCTTGGAATAATAGTATTCAAGAGAGCGTGTGGAAAATATAACTCCCTTGTTTATGAGTTCCTGGGTGCTCTTGGCCATATTGGTAATTTTATTAACATCAACCGATTGGATGGTAACTGTTTGTTTCAGAATGTTCTCTTTTGGAGCGTTGGGGTCATACATATATAGCGTTTCCATGAATACAGGGGTAATGGTCAGGTCATCTTCGGTAAACCCATTATCCTCAAAAAATTCCAGTACAAGTTCCTGGTCATTTTGCATCATCCGGTATCCTTCTTTTAAATTTTCAGCAGGGACAGTTCGTGTAAATTCAGAAGAGCATATGGCAATATCCGAGGTAACCCTTTCCCTTACTGAACCTGTTACTGCAATGGTATCAACAGGTGTTCTTACTTTATAAAATGTAAAAGAACCAATTGAGGCACTGATTATCAGGCATACACCTAGAATGACTGCAAGGTAAATTATTTTATTAGAATTTTCTTTAATCATAATTTCACCCGGTCTAAATGATTTAAACTTTTGTGTAAATGTAAATTTACGTATATAATCTTTATATATAATAATAACAATTGTGGGCGCATTGTCAAGAAACTACTTCAGGATTTAAAGATAAGTAGAAAAGTAATTGACGATTTAATGATATTTGAGCTGTAAGCTTTTAGAATAGAAATAAAGCCCTTTTTACCCAATTTAAGTTCGTGATAGTATTTTTTTAAAATAATATTATACTTAAGAAGTAATTGTTAATATAAGACATGGATTTATGAGATTTTAAACTTTAACCACAGCAACAGAAGCAACACTGGATTTTTATATCATTAATAATCGACGCAAGTTTATATAAGTCTATTTATTAAATATGATATAGAAAGAAAGGAGTGAAAATGGCTAAAGTAACAAGGGAGATGGTTGAAAAAGCAGGGGTAAATGTCGATGAAATTATTAAACTGCTTGTAAAGAATGCTGCAGCTGAGCTTACTACTTACTATTATTACACTATATTAAGAGCAAGCCTGATAGGCCTCAAAGGAGAGGGAGTAAAAGAAATAGCAGAAACTGCAAGAATCGAGGATAGAAATCACTTTGAAGCAATTGTTCCCAGAATTTATGAGCTGGGAGGTAAACTTCCTGAGAGTATGAAGGATTTTCATGATATGTCAGCCTGTCCGCCTGCAGCTCTTCCCAAAGACCCTACGGATGTTATGGCTATACTTAAGGTACTTGTTGAAGCTGAGAGATGTGCAGTAAGAGGTTATACGCATATCTGCAATATTACAGCGGGGAAGGACCACAGAACTTATGAATTAGCTCTGGCTATTCTCAATGAGGAAATTGAACATGAGAGCTGGTTCTCGGAATTCCTGGGTGAGGGTCCGTCAGGCCACTTCTTAAGGAGGGGGGAAACTTCTCCGTTTGTGGGAAAATTCCTTAGATAATTAATTTTATTACAGAAAGGCTTTTTCAGGGTAGGGCTCTGAATTAATATTAATAGCTCTTACCCATTTAAATTAAATGTGAGAGTTCACAAAAGAACAGTAAAAAAAATAGAGATAAGGGCTGTTTTGTCTGCGAAGGAAAGGTTTAAGATATAAAAGGAAGTTTTCTCTAGAAAAATATGAAGCATCGGGTGGTAAATTTAGCTGGAGCAGATCTGACAGATAAACTTAAAGAAACTCTATATGCGATAGGATTTTTTGAAAAATTTCCTGTAATTAGCAGAATGAAAAGATGATTTCTTTATTTTATAAGCACGAGACTTAGAATCATTACTATTATTCCAATTATAAAGCTTAATATTAGCAGATGAATATGCCCGTATGATTTGGAAACAGGCAGGAGCTTGTCAATGGATATAAAAACCATAAGGCCTGCGATACCCGAAAGCATATAGCCCAGAATCCGGAGGTTTAAAAAAGGAAGGAGTATCAGGGCTGTAACCAGTGCACCAATTGGTTCAACTATCCCGGATAAGAATGACAGCATAAAAGCCTTTTTTCTGCTGCCGGTTGCATTATATACCGGCGTGGATACAGCAATGCCCTCCGGTATGTTATGAATGGCAATGGCAATGGCTATTGATATTCCCAGGCTGGTATCTGCCATTGAGCTATAAAAGACTGACATCCCTTCAGGAAAATTATGAATAGTTATTCCAGGGGCAACGAAAAGGCCAGTTTGTAAAAGACGGGAATCGGTCTTGCTGTCAATTTTTTCTTTTTACCCGATATACTCATGAGGAATAAGAGTATCGATTAGAAAAATAAGAATGAAGCCTGCAATAAAAGCAGCGCTCGCCCTTGCAAGCCCCAGCTCATCTATTCCTGAAGGAAGAAGTTCAAAAAAAGAAATACCTATCATAACCCCTGCGGTGAAACCGAGGACCGAGCTCATGAATTTAGGATTTTCTTTTTTAATTACAAGGCCTATTATGCTTCCTATTGTAGTAGAAAGACCTGCAATTGAAGTTAAAATAAATGGTTTTATTATATCCTGGTTCATTATTATAATTGGTAGTTTTATAATTTTAGGTTTATTAGTATTTATTTTAATATTTATGAATACAGATAACCATTAGATAATTATAATAATAAGAAATATCTTGGTAGTAAAACAAAAAGCACGATTATTTTAATTAATTTATATGTTATAATATGAGAAATATTTTTTAGAAATAAATATCAGCCGTTTAAGGCGCGGGTAGGGATAAGAATGAATATGAGTAGTAGTGGCAAATTATATACTATTGAAGAAGTTACCGAGATGCTCGGTGTAAGTGAGCAGGAAATAATGAATATGATTACAATGAAGAAGTTACCTGCGGTTGAAACCGGGGATTCTATAAAAGTAAGGGAAGAAGATATGGAGACTTTTCTAAATAGTCTGGATAACCCGGATAGATTGGATATTGGTAATGGAGATAATGAAGAGACTAATGACCGGGAAACAGCAGGGCAGGAAGAAGCAGGAAGAGAAGAAATCGGGGAAGAGTATGAAATAAAGAACCATTTTGAAGATGATAAGACTAAGATGGAGGATTCATATAAAGATTTGCTAAGAAAAAAACAGGAACTTGAAGAAGACATAAATTATCTGCAGTATAAATATGATGAGTTTAAAAACAGGATAAAAAAAATAATTTCAGAAGAATTTAAGTTATTTTTAAAGAAGATTGATGAAGAAAATTTGCAGGAAAGTTATAGGATTCAGGAAAATAGTTTTGATAGTGACACGGACGGTGATGATCCTAAGATAGATAAGAGTATTGATACGATTGAAGAAAATGGGAAAAATAGCTATAGTAGTGATGAGGAAATCCTGTTTGCGGAAGATAATGAAAAAGGGGAAGAAATTTGATGCCGGGGAGATATAATAGGAAGAGCCCGGAGGAAGCAGAACCTATGATTTATAATTTTTATTAAGCAGGTTTCCGGTTTAAAAAGATTGTTTTTTAAATGAGGATTTATTTTTTTTTAAAAAAAAGTAATTACAGGTTAATTCAAAAAAAATTTAAGACTCTAAAAGTCAGAGGTGAATTTCACTTCTGATTTTTTTAATGGTATTAAAAATTAGAAAAAATCAGATGGCTTATGAATATTGAAGAAATTACAAAAGAGCAGCTTGTAAATAAACTGATGGAGATGAACCAGAGGATTATTGACCTTAAGAAATATGAAAAGCAGTTTATAAATTACAAAAAGTTACTTGAGGAAAACGAAGGGAAATACAAAAGTCTTCTTAATACAAGCTCCGTGGCCATTATTATAATAGATTCCAGAGGAATAATAACAGAGTGCAATGATGCTGCGCTGGACTTTTCAGGTTATTCGAAGGAAAAATTAGTCGGCAGGTATTTTACCAGGAGGGTTAACATCAGTACCAGGGATATTCCCAGATACCTTGAGATATTCAGGGCAATTTTAGAAGGGAAAGAGGTTGGCTCTTTTGAAATTGCACAGCATAGGAAAAATGGCGATGTTCTTTTCGGGGAAGTTTATTTCGGTCCCTTAGAAAATAAAAATAAAAAGATTATAGGTTTTAAGATAATTATAAAAGATGTTACTGAAAAGAAGAAGCTGGAGAGCGGATTTATAGAGAGCGGAGAAAAATTTAATGCCCTGTTTAAAACTTCAATAGGGGGTATTGTTATTCACAGTGATGGGAAAATTTTGGATATGAACGAATCTTTTAAAAAGATATTCGGCTGCAATTATTCTGATGCTATAGGCAAAAATTTACTGGATTTTATTGCACCTGAATACAGGGATATAGTAATGAGTAAGATAAATTCCGGTACCGATACCCCTTATGAAGTGGCAGGACTTAAAGGTAATGGCAGCAAAGTAGTTTTAGAAATAACAGGCAGGGCTATTACCCATAATAATATGGAAGCAAGAATAGAGGTTATAAATAATGTCAGTGAACAGAAAAAAGCAGAAAAAAGAATAAGGTATATCAGTTTTCATGATAGACTGACAGAGCTATACAACAGGGCTTATTTTGAAAAGGTCCTGGTAAATATTTATAAAGATAGGGATTTACCATTAAACTTTATAATTTGCGACCTTAACGGACTTAAACTTGTAAATGATGCTTTTGGGTATAACGAAGGAGATGGACTGCTGAGAAGGGTGGCAAAAATCCTTAGGTACTGCTCGCGCGAGGAAGACATTATTGCAAGATGGGGCGAAGATGAATTTTTTATACTCATGCCGAGGTCTACAGAGAAGGATGTGGAAAGAGTATTAAATAAAATAAAGAAAATATGTATGGAAACAAGGGACCAGAAGATACCTTTAAACATTTCAATAGGTACTTCAGCAAGAATAGACAAGAGCCAGAATTTAAGGGAAGTTATAAAAGAAGCAGAAAACAACATGTATAAAAACAAGCTTCTTAAAAGAAAGAGCATTTACAATTCTATTATTTTATCACTGGAAAGAATATTGTGGGAGAAGAATCATGAAACCAAGGAACATGCAGACCGCCTGAGGAAACTCTCCCTGATGCTGGGAAGTGCTATCAATTTACCGCAAAACGAGCTGGATGAGCTGGAACTGCTTTCTGCTCTCCATGATATTGGCAAGGTAGGAATACCTGATAAAATCTTAATGAAAAGGGGAAGGTTAAATATAAAAGAGTGGAATATTATAAAAAGACATCCCGAGATTGGTTATAGGATAGCAGAATCAACCCCGCAGATTGCGCCTATAGCTGAAGGCATATTGTCACATCATGAGCGGTGGGATGGAAATGGTTACCCGCAGGGCTTAAAGGAAAGGGAGATACCCGTAAACGCATGTATTGTGTCAATAGTTGATGCTTATGATGTTATGACTTTTGGCAGGCATTACAGGCCTGCAATTTCTGAGGAAGAAGCTAAAAAAGAGCTTATGAGGTGCTCGGGAACCCAGTTTAACCCGATGCTTGTAGAAAAGTTTGTTATGCAGTGAGAAAATTAGTTAAGGTTAAAAAATAAAAACCAGACAGACTTTATAATCCTTTAATTTTTTTATTACATAGAAATATTAATTTAAATAAAAACTCACACCCATTGATATTCCTGTCGCCTCAATTAAAAAATTGTCTTCGGGTATGTCCGTTGACAGCTTTGCTAAAATAAGTAGTAGATGTATTTAGATAAAATTATTTAATAATAATTAATAGATCTGATAAATAGAGATAATCAAACTGGGAGAGTAGGATATAAATGATTAAAACCATAGCTAGAGAGCTAAAAAATCATGCACCGTTTACTTCTTTAGGGGCTTTTATCGGAATTATTATTATGGTAATTTCATATAAAATCCCGTTTGAAATATCCTACAATATTTTTTATATATTACATCCAATCCATGTATTTCTAAGCGCATTTACAACTGCAGCAATATATATTATTTATAAAGGAAATAAAAAGAAGAATCTGTGGATGATATTTCTAATTGGTTATCTGGGCTCAATAGGCATAGCTACATTGAGTGATTCAATAATTCCTTTTTTAGGAGAAGCTTTGCTCAACCTTCCCAATAGGGGAATTCATATAGGTTTTATTGAAAAGTGGTGGCTGGTAAATCCTCTGGCTTTTTTAGGTATAGCTCTGGCTTATTTTAAACAAAGCACAAAAATTAGCCATGCCGGGCACGTATTACTCAGCACCAGTGCTTCGCTGTTTCATATTATTATGGCATTGGAAGGAAAAGTAAATTGGTTCTTATTTGTTATAGTTTTTATATTTCTATTTTTCTCGGTATGGATTCCATGTTGTACAAGCGATGTTGTGTTTCCTCTTTTATTTGTAGGAAAGGATGCTGCTAAAAGGGATAGGCATCATATACCCTGAGATAGAAAAAGAAAATAAAAATAGTGTAAGTTCTTTTAATTAAATCAAAATATAGACCTTCTTTACCTAAGTTAAATAAAAAAGTATCAAAGTTACTTACTCATTTATTTAAACGGAATTGTGGATTTCTATAACAGGCAATCATGATATTTAAGTTTATATTTTAATTTTAGTAAAAAATATTGCATCTTTAACTTTTAGGTAAAAAAGTAGATTTGATATTGACACCGGGCTAAATTTGATTTAATATATAAACCGACCAGTTGGTATTTTTTAAAAGTGGTATAAGTTATATGAATTTAAAAGAAAAGGGTAGAAAGTCAAGGCATAAGCTGCTTAAAGCGGCAGAGATATGTTTTGCGAAATACGGTCTTGATGCTTCAGGAGTTGACAGGATTTGTAAAACAGCAGGTATGAGTAAGGGTGCATTTTACCATCATTTTTCCAGCAAACAAGATCTTTTTCTGGAAATATTAAATCAATGGTTAGAGATAATTGATAGATATATAGATTCTGCCAGAGGAGACTCATCAAATATGCTGGAGATGTTTATGAATATAGCAAAAGCAAAACCAATATTTCAGGATGCCAGCAGTAAACTGCCTATTTTTATTGAATTATGGATTAGAGCTTCAAGAGATGAGAATCTCCGTAAAATTACTATTGGGTCCTATTATAAGTATTTAAAGTTATTCAAAGACTTGATAGAAGAAGGCATAGAGGAAAAAATAATTAAAAGGATTAATTCTGATACTGCGGCCAGGATGATAATAGCTATTGCTGTGGGTTTTGTAATGCAGGGAATGCTGGACCCCAATGGAGCTGACTGGGATAAGATTGCAAAAGAGAGCCCGGAGATTATATTAGAAGGTGTCATACGGCGATAAAGCAAGGAACTTTAAAGCTGAATAAAAAAAGATGGAGGAATTTAAATTGAAGGTGTTATTAACAGGTGCTTTTGGGAATGTAGGGAAGTTTACTTTGCAGGAATTACTAAAAAAAGGCTGTAAAGTAAGGGTAATAGAATTAAAAACTTCTGCCAATGAAAATATTTATAAAAAATTTAAATCAGATATAGAAATAATCTGGGGTGATATAACAAATAAAAAAGATGTAGAAAGAGCAGTAGCCAACCAGGATGTAGTCATACATCTGGCTTTTGTAATTCCTTCCTTAACTGAAAAGGAGCCAAATTGGACCTGGGAGATCAATGTAGAGGGAACACGGAACCTGTTGAATGCAATGAGGGTTCTTCCGTCTAAACCTAAAATTGTATTTACTTCTTCAGTTTCTGTATTTGGAAAAACAAATAATCTTAAGCCGCCAAGAACGGTATCAGACCCGGTTATGCCTACTGATAATTATTCCCATCATAAAGTTGCCTGTGAGCAGCTGATAAAAGTATCCGGTCTGGACTGGGTTATATTAAGGTTAGGTGCGGTATTAAGTATGTCATTATGTGAGATGGATCCTCTGCTTTTTAGTGTTCCTCCGGATACAAGAGTTGAATTAATTCATGCTCATGATGCTGGTATAGCCCTGGCCAATGCAGCGATAGAAGAAAATATCCAGTGTAAAACCCTTCTTATTGGGGGTGGCAAGGCCTGCCAGATGTACCAGAGAAATTTTGTAAGTAAAGTTCTGGAATTTATTGGTATTGGAATGTTACCCGAGGAAGCATTTTCATCAGAACCTTTTTATCTTGACTGGATGGATACCTCAGAGAGCCAGAAGCTTTTAAATTATCAACATAAAAGATTAGATGATTTTTTAGATGATATTAAAAGCCATCTGGGTTTTAAAAGATACCTTACCAGGATATTTAAACCTTTTATTCGTTACTGGCTTCTTAATAAATCACCTTACTTTAAGAAAACAAATTCTGCTATAAATAGTGTAAAGGTACGGTTAAAGGGTAATATCGTATCGGATATGCGTTAAATTATTAAATTCAAAAAAAGGAGTTTATCATCAATAGATTAGCAAAAAGTGTGTTCTTTTTTGGAATTTATATTGTGTCAGCCGGTTTATTTTTGCTTATATTTCCGGGCTTTCTTCTTAATTTTGTTGGCCTTGATATATCTGGAAGTGCAGTAATTCGTCTGCTGGGAATGATGCTTATATTTTATGGATATTATTATATCAGAGCTGGCATTTCAGGTAAAAAAATGATCGGGTTCTTTTGGTGGACTATTCATACCCGTTTCTCTGCTATTGTATTTTTATCAGCACTTGTATTATTAAATTTAGCACCAACTATAATAATAGCTTTTGGAGTAGTGGATTTATTTGGGGCAATCTGGACTTTAACAGAGCTCAAACTTTCTAAAAACATAAAAAAAATTAAAGCTGGTTAAATCTTAGTGTTCATTTCATTTTATTCCTTTTCATATTATGAATTTTTCCGGGAATCTTTTCTTTTTTTACCTGTGTTTGAATAAAGCATGGTGACTATCTTATAATTAAAATAATTTAAAAAAACAATCTATCCTTAAGACCGGTAGTTATTTTAAGTTTATAACTTATATTTTTATTTTAACCATTATTCTTAAGGCAGGTGTTAAAGAATATAATGAGTTCAGGATTGCCTGGCTACCTGGAGAAAAATATAGGGTCTAAAAATAAATATTTTTATCACCGCGGGAAGTATCGCACGGTGTCATGGGATTTCAAGAAAGTTTACAGTTACGCCAGGAAATTTGCTTCATTGCTCCGCCGTTATAATATAAAAAAAGGTAGTAAGGTCATAATAAAAGGGCAAAACAGGCCCGAGTGGATAGTCGCTTTTACGGGTTGTCTTATGGAGGGCGTGGTTGCAGTTCCTATTGATGTAAATTCCGGCTCTGAATTTGAAAGAAAAGTCCTGACCGAGGTAAAGGCAGAATTACTGGTGTGTAGTGGCGAAGGTATAGATAGATCCTTACGGATTAAATCAATTAATATGGCTGACATTGAAGGAATTCTTTCAGATGTAGAGCCCGTGGAAGATGCAGGACAAAAGATTTCGTCCGATGACCTGGCAGAAATTATTTTTACTTCCGGCACCACAACCAGGCCAAAAGGGGTAATGATTACACATGGTAATATTGAATCAAACCTTGAATCTATCCGGCCGGTAATGGAGAAGTGGAAAAAATTTTTCCGTTTCATGCAGGATTTAAAAATTTTATCTGTTGTTCCCTTAAGCCATATGTACGGTCAGCTAATTGGGATATTTATACCCTTTATGATAGAAAGCTCCGTAGTTTTTGTGGATAGCATAAATCCAGCAGAAATTTTAAAAGCGATAAAAGAGGAAAAAATCTGGATTCTTGGGACCCTTCCTAAAATCCTTGAATTACTAAAAGATTATATGATAAAAAAATTTAATCTTGGAAGTGAGAAGTTCAAGAAAAAGTATGAAAGGTTTAAAAAGATTAAATGGCCGCTAAGGTTTATGGCTTTTTTAAATATCCACCTTAAAATTGGCTGGAGACTTGTAGCTATAGTGGTGGGAGGAGCTTCTTTTGATAGAAATATAGACCAGTTCTGGAGGTGCCTTGCATATGCCATATTCCAGGGCTATGGATTAACGGAAACAGCACCGCTAATAACCCTGGCTGACCCTACCAGGGTAGGTGCGGGCTCTATAGGCGAAGCTCTTAAGGGACTTAAAGTGAAGATGGTAAACGGGGAAATATACGTAAAAGGCAGTAATGTAACTCCCGGCTATTTTAAAAATTCTTCACTGACAAAAAAGTCATTCTCAAAAGGATGGTTCAAGACAGGGGACCTGGCCGAAATGGATAAGGATGGCAATATATTTTTTAAAGGCAGGAAAGATTCGGTTATTGTCAGGGAGGATGGAATAAATATTTATCCCGAGGATATTGAGTCTGTGCTAAAAACATTTGAGCCGGTAAAGGATAGCATGGTTCTGGGATTAAAAGATGGCAGGAGTCTAAAAATTCATGCTGTTTTAATACTTGAAGATGGTTTTAAAGGTGAAACACAGAATATAATAGATGAAGCTAATAAGAAGTTAAACGTGTACCAGTATATAAATAGTTACAGTATATGGTCAGGAGATGATTTTCCAAGAACTGCTACCAGAAAAATAGAAAGAGACGGGGTTTCAAAAACCCTGTCAGAAGGAAAGGAAGTAGAAGTAATTTCAGGTAGCGAGTCTCCCGGGGGCAGGGCAGTTTTGCTGGAAGTGTTAAAGAGCTTAAAAAAGGTAAGACCGGAAAATGTAAAAGGAGATTCAGAGCTTGAAAGGGACCTGGGGCTGGATTCACTTGACCTGGTTGAGCTCTCAGGCATTATTGAGGAAAAATATAATATAGAGATGGACGATTCTTATATAGGCAGAAATACTAAAGTCAGCGAGCTTGAAAATATGATTAAGTCTCCTCCTGAGAAAAGTACCCGTAAGGTACCTTCCTATGGCTTTCCTTTCTGGCTTCCTGTCAAGATTATAAGAACAATATTTCAGTTTATTTTGTATCCTTTCATGTTTCTGATTTACCGGCTTAAGGTAAGGGGCAGAAAAAATTTGAAAGATTTAAGAAAGCCAGCAGTGTTTGCTGCCAACCATACGAGTGTCCTGGATAGTTTTGTTATCCTGTATTCATTGCCTTTTAATATAAGAAGAAAAGTTGTCGTACTTATGTCAATAGAGCATCATTTCAGGAATTTTTTCTATCATACCGGAGCATGGTGGAGGAGAATAATAGAAGCAGTAGGATTTTATCTTCTGGTGAATTTATTTGTCAATGTTTCACCTATCTCCAGAACCTATGGGTTTAAAAAGATCATGGAAAATATCGGAAAGATGATTGATGAGGGCTGGTATATTCTGATTTATCCCGAAGGAAGAGTTACTGCCGATGGCAATATAAAAGAGTTTGAACCCGGCATTGGCGTAATAGCGCTTGATATGGAAGTTCCTGTTGTCCCCGTAAGAGTAAAGGGACTTTTTAATATTTTAAGGAATGGGATAATTCCATGGGGGCATCTACCGGAGTGGCCTCTTATAGAAGTAAGCTATGGCAGGTCCCTAAAGTTTAAAAAATCAGAATATAATGAATGTAGAAAGGTATCCTCAATGATTGAAAAGGATGTAAAAGAGCTTTAGAAAAAATTCTAAATGTTGTATGCACAATTTGAGAGCACTCTTTTTAAATTTACACTGGATTTATATAAATATATAATAAATAAAATAGGAGTAATTTTTGATAGTAAAGGATACTTTAGTTATTAAATAGATAAAAATAAAAGAGGAGGAAAGGATGGCTGAAAGATTTCAAATTTATAAATGCAAGAATTGCGAAAACATTGTTGAAGTTCTCCATAGCGGGGAAGGGGAGCTTGCCTGCTGCGGCCAGCCCATGAAGCTGTATAAAGAAAATACTGTTGATGCTGCACTTGAAAAACATGTACCAGTGATTGAAAAGACAGCGAGCGGGTTTAAAGTTAAGGTTGGAAGTGTGGCCCACCCCATGGTAAGCGAGCACTATATCGAATGGATTGAGCTAATTGTTGATGGCATCAATTACAGGAAGTTCTTAAATCCCGGAGATGCACCTGAAGCTGAATTCTGCATAAATGGGGATAATGTAACTGCCAGAGAGTACTGCAATATTCACGGGCTGTGGAAAAGCTGATGAAGTATATACCTTATACGGAAAAAGTCAAAGGTTGAAAAACTTCTTACTTTATAATATATAACTTGTTACTTAAGCAGCAGGATTAAAAACCTGATAAAGTTAAGAGAAAGGACAGGGCTTAGCTAACATGCAAAAAATAAAAGAAAATGTTTATTTTGTTGGAGCAATAGACTGGAACAGAAAATTATTTGATGAACTTATTCCTTTGCCTGACGGGACCTCATATAATTCTTATTTAATTAAAGGGTCAGAAAAAATTGCCCTGCTTGATAGTGTTGACCCTCCTATGTGTGATGTTTTATTGGATGGGCTTAAAAAATCAGGTTCAGACAGGATAGATTATATTATATCTCATCATGCAGAGCAGGACCATTCTGGCTCCCTGCAGGAACTTATAAAAAATTACCCTGAGGCAAAAATAGTAACCAACCAGAAGTGCAAATCAATGCTTGTGGATTTGCTTTTAATACCTGAAGAGAAATTTATAGTTATTAATGATGGAGAAACTCTATCCCTTGGTGATAAAACACTGAAATTTATTTTTACCCCCTGGGTTCACTGGCCTGAAACAATGTGTACATATCTTGAGGAAGATAAGATATTTTTTAGCTGTGACTTTTTTGGTTCACATTATGCGACTGATGAGCTATTTGTAATAGATGAGAAGAAAATATATAATGCTGCAAAACGCTATTATGCGGAAATTATGATGCCTTTCAGCGGCCAGGTGATAAAAAATATTCAGAAAATTTCAGACCTTGACATAGAGATTATTGCCCCCAGCCATGGTCCGGTTTACAGGGATATTGATTTTATAGTAAATGCATATAAAGACTGGTCTTCTGATAAAGTTAAAAATGAAGTTATAATACCCTATGTGTCAATGCATGGCACTACAGATAAAATGGTTGAATATTTTGAGAAATCACTGGCCGGAAAGGGTATTAAGGTTAAGACTTTTCATCTTACAGAATCTGATATAGGGGAGCTTGCTATGGCTCTGGTTGATGCGGCCACAGTTGTTATAGCTACTCCTACGGTATTGATGGGACCTCATCCGAATATAGTTTACGCAGCTTATCTTATTAAGGCACTTAGGCCAAAATTAAGATTTATCTCAATAATTGGTTCATATGGATGGGGAGGAAGGACTGTTGAGATGCTTTCGGATATCTTATCTCCTTTAAAAGCTGAAATTATAGAACCTGTAATTATAAAAGGTTATCCGAAAGAGGATGATTTTAGATTGCTGGATAAGCTGGCAGAAAAAATAAGCAGCAGGCATATGGATATTTCTTAATTAAAAAAGCCGGTATTATAAAAGATGTAATTAAGTAGTAAGCAATGATAGGTAAAGTATTTTCCGTCAGTTAGAAGTTTTAAAGAATTGGAATAGCTGGAGGTAGATGGGACTTAAAGAAGAACTTGATAAATTATATTTAGCATATAACCACAGGAAGTTTGTCCACCCTGACCCTCTGGAGTTTTTGTATAATTATGAAAATATAGAGGACCGTGAAATCGCAGGCCTGGTTGCTTCTTCTTTAGCTTATGGGAGAGTAACCCAGATACTGAAGAGCGTATCTTTGGTGCTGGATAAAATGAAACCAGCCCCTTACATCTTTATAAAAAAATCAATACCTGATTCTTTTTTAAATTATTTTAAAAACTTCAAGCACAGATTTACTACAGGATATGAGCTATGCTGCCTGTTAAAGGGTATAAAAAATGCTTTAGAAAAATACGGGTCGTTAAATAATTGCTTTCTGCAGAGCTTTAAAACAGGTAAAGAAAACCCGGAAAAAGATAAGTTAAATACTGTAATAAGTAGAACTGGGAAAAAAGGTGGATTAATGCCTAAAAGTAGTCTAGAAAAAACAATTGTTCCTGCTATTTTAAATTTTGCAAGGAATCTCAACCTTTTTTCAGAAAACAAATGCAGCAGTTTAATACCTTCCTTTCTTGGAAATAGCGCCTTTAAAAGATTAAACCTTTACCTTCGCTGGATGGTGCGGAAGGATAATGTAGACCCCGGTGGCTGGCACGGTATTCCTGCCTCAGTCTTAATTGTTCCCCTGGATACTCATATGTACAGGATTTCAGTAAAGCTCGGGTTTACAGCAAGAAAACAGGCAGATATTAAAACTGCTCTTGAGATAACCAGTGCTTTAAAAAAATTTAATAAGGATGACCCTGCTAAGTATGATTTTGCATTAACCAGGCTTGGGATGAATAAAATAGAAGAAATTTTCATTAAAAAAATAATTTAGTGTTTTTAACCTTTAAGGAATAATTGTATAATAGTAGAAATTTTAATGCTTTTAAATGGCTTTGAAACGTATTGATAGGAATTTTAATTTTATAAGGAGCAGATAATGACAAAAAAAATGATTTCTTATTCCAGGTATTTTCTGGTCGTGATTCTGGTGGGGGCTCTTGTTATGACTCTTTTCCCTGGTACTCTTGGCGGAGGTCAGGCAGAACAGGTCCAGAACTTTGTTACACGTTTCTACACACAGTGCCTGGATAGACAGCCAGACGCTGATGGTTTAAACGAATGGGTTAGCCGTCTTCTAAATGGTTCAAAAACTGGAGCAGATGTTGCAGAGGGATTTGTTTTCAGCAAAGAGTTTTTAAGCCATGAGTATTCAGATGAGGAGTTTGTTACCATACTTTACCGGGCATTTTTTGACCGCGAGCCGGATGCAAATGGGCATAGCGCCTGGCTGGAAAGATTGGCCGGAGGTATGAGCAGAGAGAAAGTTCTGGACGGATTTTTAAAATCCAAAGAATTTGCCACGCTATGCGGGAATTATGGGATTACGCCATATGAAGGTGCAGCTACTACTGCAAGTACTACTAACACTTATTCAACATCATCTTCCGGTTATAATTCGAGTGGGGTGAGCGGCTTTCAGGCAGGCAGGAAGGTTAATTTTATAATCTGGGGAGACGATAGTGCCCATGACAGGGCAGGAGGAAGAGTTAGCGGTAGAACTGACATTAATATATTTGTGCATTTAAACCTGGACACCGGGAAAGCATATCTGGTTACTATACCCCGGGATACCTGGTTTAAAGGGCGTAAAATAAACGGCTATCATGCCATAGGGGGCAATGATTATGCAGTGAGTATATTTGAAGAATTTACAGGTGCGGATATTGATTTTTATGTAATAACTGATTTTGATGGATTTGTTCCGCTTATTAATTATTTTGGTGGTGTGGATACTACGGTTGAGGAAAACATATCAGACGCATTTTCGGGGTGTTACTTAACTACAGGAACACACCATATAGATGGCACGCAGGCGCTTGCCCTGTCAAGAGCAAGACACGGTAGGTCACTTTATGGCGGAGGTGCTTATTCCAGGGAGAGGCAGTCCGCAATGCTTATTGCAGATTTGCTTCTGCAAAAAAAGGCAATAGTGAATTCAGGAAATTTATCCAATTTCTTAAATATAATGGGACAGTATATATGGACTAATATATCGCTAAGCCAGGCATCACAGATATTACCTGTTATTAGTTCCATAGACAGGGGAGATATTACAATAACCACTTTCAGGTCATGGCCCCAGTGGTTTGGGAAATCAAGTGCAGTAGGTTATAACGAAGCAGAAAAAAATCAGTTTTTCAGAAATATCCTGAACCAGTAGGGAAATATAATCTAATACGGGGTAGAAGCAGAGCCCCATTTAGCTATTTATAAACACCTGTTGCTATTCAAATGGTAACAGGTGTTTATAAATAGATTTGATCTATTTTTTTTACTTATTTTAAAAGAGGTTTTTTAATAGAATTAGCTCAAAGGAATAATTAGTTATTGTAAAGTTTTATTGAAGACAGTCATAGTCATCATAAGAAGAGTAATAATTGACAAGAGCAGGTTTTGTATCTATTATTTGCAAAAGGTAAGTAAATTTCATAAAAAGAAAGGTAAAAATTTTTATTTCTAGGAAAATATTAAAAGGATGATTTTTTTATGGTAAGGGGCAAGCCAATAGTTTTAATTTCAAGTTATGTTCCCAGATTATGCGGGATAGCTACTTTTTGTGAGGAAGCCAGGGAATTCATAAAAAAAGAATACCCGGAAAGAGAAGTGCTTGTAATAAGTCATGTAGATGGAAAAGGCAGGGGGGTTTACCCGATAATAGACACTTCTAACCGTTTCTGGTGGAGACCGGTTGCAAAAAAGATTAAAAAGCTATCACCATATGTAGTACACATACAGCATGAATACGGATTGTATGAACATGTGGATAAAAGGGGCATAGGGGATAAGAATCAGGGATTTATAGAATTTCTGGGTTCCATAAATGAATTTCCTATTGTAGTGGAGCCGCATACAGTTCATGGAAGGTTAAAGGAATTTGAAGAAAATTTTATTTACCAGTTATGCGAAGATTCTGACGTGGTTTTATTTAAAAGTGATTACCAGAAGTGGAGGCTGAACTGGACCTTTACCCAGAAAGGATGGAAGATGCCCAATAATATTATGATTATTCCTCACGGAGCGAGGGTTGACAGGAGCTGGGGTGAAAAAGGTATTCAAAAATTAAGAAAAGAACTTAAATTAGATAAAATTAAGTATCTAAGCGATAATATAGTTGGATTAATAGGATGGATTCAATCAAATAAAAGATGGGATATATTAACTTCTGTATGGGAAGAGGTACTTAAAGAAATAAAAAAAAGAACTGGTGAGGACTGGGACCTTCTGGCGGCAGGTACCATGAGGGACGAGGCGCATAAGGAGGATTTCAAACAATACAAAGAAAGCCTGGAAATTCTGGAAAAAAAGGGCATTGCACATTATTACGAATTTACCCCCAGGGGTGATATTTATTATAAAGTGATGGCGCTTTGCAAGTTTGTAGTTCTGCCCACGGTAGATGAAACGCAGTCAGGCACGCTGGCAAGAATTATTGCTCTAAAAAAACCCTATATAACAACGGCTCCGCTGGAAGGGCTCACAGCTCAAACTCTTGAGAGTGAAGGGGGGCTGTTATTTACAAATAAACAGATGTTAAAAGAAAAAGTTATAAGATTGGCCTGTGATAAAAGTTTAAGAAAAGAACTTTCAGGAAATCTAAAAAATTATTTAAATAAAGTTGTATCCTGGGAAGTTGTTACAAGCAAATACAGGCGTGCATACAGATTTGCAAGACTTAAAAAAATAAAAGGAAAGGAAATAAGTTTTCCTCCTGACTTTTAGATTTTTTTAACCTTTCCTATTTTATAAATTAATATAAAGCTTTATAATATTATTATAAAGTTAATTTATAAACTTACTAATCTTAAATATTGGGATATCCTTAAATTACTGGAAAATATCTATTCCCTAAATAAACTTAAGGAGGCGATGTTATTTTGGGAAAGCTCAAGAAGGCCTTAAGAAAAAAATTCAGGGGGGTGGATAGTATATTTATATCTTCTTTTATTCCAAGAAAGTGTGGAATTGCAACATACACAAGAGATTTAACCAGTGCTCTGGACCTTATTATTCCTCATTGTGAATCAAGAATTGTAGCTATGAATAAGCCGGAAGATGGGATTGATTACCCGCCAAAGGTTATTTTTGAGATTAACCAGCATGATGCTAATTCCTATAAAAAAGCTGCTAGACATATTAATAAATCCAGGGCAGATGTAGTTGTTCTTGAACATGAGTTTGGCCTGTATGGTGGTATGTTTGGAGAATACATAAATGAGCTGGTCAAGCTTATTAAAAAACCGCTGATTATTACTGCCCATACAATTCCTGATGATCCAGGCAAAGGATATGGAGCAGCTTTAAAGGATATTATTGAGTTTGCTGACAATATAATAGTTATGATGCCGGAGAGCATACGGAAACTGGCAAGGAAATATAATTATCCTGAAGAAAATATTGAATTAATTCCCCATGGTGTCCCTTATATACTCATGGGACCCATTGAAAGATATAAAGAAGAGAAGGGACTGGAAGATAAAATAATACTCGGGAATATAAATCTATTATCGGATGTTAAGGGACTTGAATACATAATAGAAGCACTGGAATTAATTAAAAAGCAATTTCCTGATGTCCTGTATCTTATAATTGGACAGACGCATCCGGTTGTAATGAAAGTAGATGGTGAAAAATATAGGAATTTTTTAAAAAAAAAGACAGAAGAGCTTGGTCTAGAAGAAAATGTTAAGTTTATAAATAAGTATATGTCTCTGGATGAACTTGTCAGGTGGCTAAAAGCTATTGATATATATATAACACCGTATCTGGACCCGCAGCAATCCGCTTCCGGTGCCCTGGCGTATGCAATAGGAGCGGGTAAAGCGTGCATATCAACTCCATATATATACGCAAAAGAAATTTTGGCGGATGGCAGGGGTGTGATTGTACCCTTCCGCAATTCCAGGGCCATAGCCGATGCTGTAGTAGATATGTGTAAGAATCCGGAAAAGAAATTAAGAATTGAAAGAGAAGCATTAGAATTTGGAAAATTGATGACCTGGCCCAATGTAGCCCTGCAACATTTTCAATTGTTTAACAGGGTTCTTGGAAAACATGGGGGCGTTTAGCTCTTCAGAATAAATTAATTTAAAAAGATCTCTTATTATAAATATCTGAGAGTTGTTTTTATATAATAAAAAAAGAAAGAAATACCATGACTGTTGACCCGCTAAAAAAAATAAAATCCATGACTTCAGATAAAGGTATTTATCAGCATGGGAAGTTAAGCGGACCCAAGCCGGAATTTGGTTATGCCCTGGAAGACCAGGCAAGGGCTCTTATAGTTACTAGTGAGCTCGGGGATAGTAGCTTAAGGGATATTTATTTAAATTTTATACTGAAAGCCCGGAGGGAAGATGGCTTGCTTTACCATTTTTTTTATGAAAATGATGGCAGGGAATTATTCAGGAATAGCGAAATAAATTCAAAGCCGAATCCTGAGGAAGCCTACGGTTTAACTCTGTGGGCCCTTTTGAATATAAAAGACCGTAATCATGATATTAACAGAATTATATGGGAGCTGATGAAGGAGGCTCATAACTGGGATTCACCAAGAACAATAGCTGCAGCGTTAATGGGCTTATTAAATCTAAGCCGTTCCAATGTTCTGGAAAAAGAACTGAGAAAAAAATTGCATAATTTATATTTTAAAAATTCCTATAAGAGCTGGGTATGGTTTGAAAGTAATCTAACGTATGCAAATGCTATTATACCCTGGGCACTATGGGAAACTTATTTGAAAAGAAATTGTAAAACAAGCCTGGAGATTGCAGAAAGGACAACTAATTTTTTAATAGAGAAATGCCAGCAGGATAATATCCCTGCTCCAGTAGGAAATAATGGATGGTATTTTAAGGGTAAGAAAAAAGCAATTTACGACCAGCAGCCGATTGACCCGGCTTACATGGTTTGCTGTCTTGAAAAAGCATACTTTGCAACAAAAAATGATTTTTATAGAAGCTGGGCTGAAAAATGGTACAGGTGGTTCTTTGGTTATAATATAAAGGGCACTTCTCTCGTAGACAACAATTTTGCCTGTCATGATGGGCTGACACCTGAAGGAGTTAATTTAAACCAGGGAGCTGAGTCAAGTATATGTTTTTTAATGGCATTTATTGCTGCTGATAGATTGGGGATTGGCAAGTGGCTTTATTAAATAACTTATTTTTTATGAAATTATTTTTAAAATCTTAAGTAAAATATCAAAAGTTTAAGCCATCTTCTGTGATTATATAAAGCCATAAATAATTCTTTGAAGCGGATATTCTTGATTATAAAATTATGTGATAATATTAATACATGGATATATCAAGGTCAGAAAAAAATCCAATAATAACTCCGGATGATATAAAGCCAACAAGGAGTGATTTTAAAGTTGCAGGTGTTTTTAACTGTGGCGTTGCAAAATTTGGCGGGGAGGTTTTACTTCTTTTAAGAGTTGCCGAAGAACCGCTTAATGACAATGAGAATAAGATACTATTACCCCTGCTTGATTTAGAAAAAGGCGATATTTCTATAAAAGAATTTAGTAAAACCGACCCTTCAATTGACTTTCATGACCCGAGATTTTTAAGGACAATTTCAGGTAACTATCTTACCTCAATTTCTCATTTAAGGGTTGCAAGAAGCAAAAATGGAATTGATTTTAATATAGATAAAAAGCCAGCTCTGTTCCCTGAAAACAGATATGAAAGTTTTGGCATAGAAGACCCGAGAATTACCCTGATTGATGGAATATATTATATAAGTTACATTGCAGTATCGGATGTAACGGGAATAACTACCTGCCTGGCTACTACTTCTGATTTTAAAGAATTTAAAAGGAGCGGTGTAATTTTTATGCCTGATAATAAGGATGTTTGTATCTTTCCTGAAAAAATAAGAGGCAGGTATTATGCATTAAACCGCCCTTCATCTACTGAATTTAGGACAAAGGATATTTGGATATCTGAATCAGTTGATCTTTTTTTCTGGGGTGGTCACAGGAGGTTAATGGGTCCCAGAGAAAAATATTGGGATAATACAAAGATAGGTGCAGGAGCTGTTCCCTTCAGGATAAAGGAGGGATGGCTTGAGATTTATCATGGTGCTTCAGAGTACAATCAATACTGCCTTGGAGCAGTGCTCCTTGATGGTAAAAAACCATGGGAAGTATTAGCAAGGAGTAAAGCTCCTCTGGTCAAACCCGAAAAAGATTATGAGCTAAGTGGCTTTCTGGACGGTGTGGTTTTTTCCTGTGGGGTTTTATATGAAGATGGCATTGTAAAGATATACTACGGTGCTGCCGATACCAGCATAGCATATGCGGAGGCCAGCCTGGATGGTATACTTGGAGAATTGTAAATGTAAGTACAGCTCTTAAAGTAATTTATGATGAAATAAAAAATTTATTTTGGGAAAGCGGGGACTATTGATAAACTCTTACCCAATCTACATACATTTTCTGGGGAAATATTGTAGATTGTGACGGACTACCAGGCCAGTTACCTCCTACGGCGCAATTTAAGATTATAAAGAAATTATCATGTAGCTCAGATTGATGTTCATGATTAATATTTTCAGCATGATATTGTATACCATCAAGAAACCATCGGATAGTTTCTTGATCCCATTCTATGCTAAAAGTATGATAATCATCTGAAAAAATGCCGGTTGAAAGGGTTGTATTTCCACCTGAGTAGGTCCAGCCATTTTTATCCCAGTGTATTGTGCCATGACAGATACTATCGTTTACACCTCCGCCAATCATTTCCATAATATCGATTTCTCCGCAGTAAGGCCAGCTTATAGTACCAAATGATTCCCCCAGCATCCAGAAAGCAGGCCATATTCCTTTTCCCTGTAGAAGTTTTATTCTTGCTTCAATCTTTCCATAAGTCCAGAATTGTTTATTCTCTGTTTTTATTCTTGCAGATGTATAATTACTGCCTTTATAGTTTTCTTTACGGGCTTCAATTATGAGAATACCATCTTCTATCCTGATATTCTCAGGTCTATCAGTATAGTATTGAAGTTCGTTATTGCCCCAGCCATTATTTCCTGTTCCTATATCAAAACTCCAGTTATTCTGATTAACCTCAGCTCCATCAAAATCTTCACTCCATACAAGTTTCCAATCATGATATACGGGTTCAGGAATTTGTTCGGAAATGGCATCTTCTTCAGTAACAATAAAAGGTTCCTCACCGGGGGTTTTTTGCCATACAAATATATTGTCAATATAAACACCGATATTGCTTCCTCCAAAGTCAATTAAAAATCTTCCCTCGGGGTCAGATTCATTAGTCATTACGAACTCATAAGTATAAGTTTGCATATCGGTTGTAATTTCAAATACTTCTTCTTCTGAATAGGCGGTCCATGGTTCGGAATTTTTTCCTACCTGACTCTCGATTCTCCTTGGTTCCATGGCTCTAGCATCAAAAGACACAACATATCTGGCATCCTTTTTAATTGGATGATTTAGTTGTCTTAGCTGCACATGCCAGCGTTCATTTCCTCCTTTTATAATATCGACAAATAATTCGTTATCAATTACCTTAATAGAAGCATCTCCACTGGCACCTAAAAAAAGATCCCAGTCATTTAAATCTGACTTGCTAAAATCACTATTTATAATAATATTTTTAGGGAGTTCATCATCTCCGGATTCTTCCTCTATGGAAAATGGTGTTGTGATTTCATCTCCATTGATAACTGATTCTAAGGAGCATCCTGAAAAAATAATAGAGATTAAAAATAGAAAAATAAATATTTTAAGACTAATATTTTTATTCATAATTCAGCTTAATTATTTCATAAACACATCAATTTTATCTATAATTCCATCACGTATATGTAATGAATAGGGCATCGGGATTACGCTACCCTTAATATTAACAACTTCCTTGCCTGATTTATAAAGTACAATCTGGCTTATAGAAGCTTTTTCTTTACCAAAAGTGTTCTTTCTTCCCCTGTTATGGTAGATGGTAAGCATCCTGCCTAAGAAGTTAAACGCAAAAGCATTCTCGGGTAATGATATTGTTTTCTGCTTCATATCTTTATAAAAAACGGCACTTTCAGGTTTTTCGGTAAAAAGCCATCCCGGGAGGATAGGTTTAAATTCCAGGCATAATTTACCTTTCTTATCAAGGAAAAATGGATTTTTACCTGTTACCATTAAAACCCACATACTGAGAAACTCTGTTGCAGATCCGGATAGTCTTGATACATATCCTTTTCCATGGATTTTTTTATCTTGATGCGAAGTGCTAACAATAAATGTTGAGTTTTCAAGTATGCTTCTACCATAAATCTCAGGATTTAGAAAGGGGACAAGAATCTTTTTAAAATCATGAAAAAATTCATCATATAAGCCGCATCTTAAAAGTTCCAGCAAATATTTGTATTCCATGTGTAAAAAAACTGATTCATTTTCAAGCCAGCCTCTGGGGAATATATTTTGCCTCCCGATCTCATATGTCTCATCCATTATGTAATCATTAACCAGGTACATTTCCAGCTTCTTATCATATAGTCCTGTATTTTTTATAGAATGATAAAGCTTTTTTGCTTTTTTAATATCTTTTTCTATCCGTAGAATATGTACCGGTCCTTCCAGGAAGTAGGGGATAGGCCTTTGCTTAAGCTTCAATGGTTTTATGTATGGATGCCCAGCTTCATTTTTTAGTGGATTATTATTTTTATCTCTTATTAGTTTATAATCAACTACTTCATTTATAAAATAGGTATAATATACTCCACTTTTATTGTTATAGGCTTTCTCTAAACCACGGTTAATTTTTGCTACAACTGAATTCAGAAATGTAATAAGCGTACCAATATCTATCTCTTTTTCTTTTCCGGAAATACCGAATATTGTATTATAACGGAAATTTTCTTTGGCACTATGGCTAAGGTCCCAATACTCATATTCACCCATTTTTTTACCAAGTAAGCTTTCTACCTTCCTGAAGAATAAAAATACTTCTTCAGCTACTTTAATTTTTGTACTTTTATTTATTTTATATAAATTAAAAATACCCAGCAGTAGGAGTGATAACCTTTTTAATTCTGCGCTTTCATTAATGGATGAACCCATTATTCCGGGAAGTCCATTTAATGCATCACACCAGCCGGGTTTATCAGCTTCCATCTCAATACCGACACCCCGGGGGTCAAGTGATGCTATTTTATTTACAATAATACAGATTATCTTTGATAACAGAGAACATCTGTAAACATCACCCTTACCTAGATTTGTATGTACTTTATTGGGATCTTTAATCCTTTTTTTTATCATTTCTATCTTTTCAGGTATTTTTACCAGTGATCTAAGCTGTCTTACCCCATTTTCTGTGAGGATATATTTCTGATTTCTTGGTTTAACAAACTCAGAGGAATCAAAATATGAAAATTCTTTCCTATCCAGCAGCAAATCTATTATTTTATCAGGGAAAACTGATATATATTGCTCAATAAGGTCGGTATTATATGTCCAGTGGTCTATCCAGCATCCTTCCTGAAACTCTGCTATGTCTTCTTTATCACTGATGCTTAAGATTTTATTTAAGAACTCACTAAGCGTACCTTTAGCCAGGAAAATTTCATTTGAATCAATAAAACTTAAAAGACTCCCGGGGGTAAATGTTGAATTAAAAAATTTATTTAAAGGTTTAATGCGAATTTTATGAATATATTTACTAATAATCTTTTCTAATTTTTTAGTGTCTCCGATACTAAAAACGGACCCTTTAAGTGCAAGAGGGTTAAAACCGTCCAGCTGGATAAGGTTAAAGAAAATCTTTATATTTGTATAGTTTGCATAGGGAAAGAAAAAAACATCATTTCGCCTGTTCTGACAGACATCTCTGAAATTTGAATTGCCCTGGGAAAAATTTGTTGAATCTACCTGAAAGAAATTATATTCTCTCTCAAGGTCGCCATGTTTTCTTGAGTAAACATAGAAGATGTGCTTTTTATTACCAAGCTGTATCGGGTAGCCGCCTCTTATAAAATTATCCATAAATGTCTGTCCGCAGTAGAGGTCAAATTGTATTTTGCTGCTAAGACAAAAAATAGGGTTCTTAAGGCTTTCTATTATTTTTTTGTTCTCTTCGATTTTATCTATGATATATTTTTTATTTAGAATATTATTTACGAATTTCTTTAATTTTTCATATTTATCACTATTACCCAGTAATGTATAAGTTGCCTTTGAGTCATTTGCTCCAAGTATTATTTTTTGATACCCGAAGCCACATGGCATAGCTCCTTCATTAACCTGCTCTTTGGGAATTCTGAAATTTTCACTGATAAAGTTCTCCGGGTATAAAAAATCTGTAACATTATTGAAAACAATACGGGGCTCTATAATTATTTTTGAAAAAGTAATCTTGTTATGTTTATTAAAATTAAAATTAAGGAAAAAATTACCTCCTTCAACATGAATTATTTCAGGGGTATCGTAGGGAAGTACTTTAATCTTATAAAAAGGTATTGTCTTATAGTTTTCTACACGTGCCCAGGCCTGCCTAAGGTTACTTTCATTCTTCAGGTTATAGTCAGTAAGATAATAAGGAATTATTATTGGAAGACCATCTATTAGTTCAATATCTATGGATTTGTCCGAGATATTTGTTATACGGGTGCTTCTTATAAGGCTACTTAGTTTCTCATTAGGCAGGGTGCAATACATTATTTCAACTTTTAAACCAAGAGTTTCATTTATCTCTTCTAATTTAAGGTCATATGAAGTGATATACATCATGTTGCGAGAGATTTTGTAAACATTATTAAAATAGGAATTATTCTGGAAGGGTTCGTAATAAGAAGTCTTTTTGCCATTTCTTATTTTTAAAAATGTTCTAAAACCATTTAAAGAAACCTGCCGGTATGCTTTGTCAGCAGGGAGAAATTCCATTATTGAATAATTTTTATTATTAATTCCGGCTGATACTATGCACTGTCCTCTGTTAACATAAAAAACCCACATTGGTTTACCATATAAACCCGAAATTGCAGGTAAAAAACTTGAAAAAGGTGCTATCCTATTATAGTTTTTTATAACAAATTGGTTATTTTTATTTAAATAATATTTTGAATTTCTATCCTGGTTCAAAAACCTTTCTCCTTTCTGATTACTGTATTTTTAAACTTCTATTCCTTTTTTATCCTGCAACAATTAAATTTCTAAACCCCGGTTTTATGTGGTACTTTCAATATAACGATATTATCTGCCTTTAAATTAAGATAAGAACTTAAAGGTAGGATTAAATAGATATGAAACTTTTTACTTAATAGTAATGGTTAAAACTGTTTTATTTTATTAAATTTCGGCTATTCTTTAATTGCTCCTGCAGCCACACCGCTAATAATATACCTGGAGAAAAACATAAAGGAGATTATTATAGGAATCACCGAAATTCCTACAGCAAGATACTGTGAACCGATATTTTGCTTATATGTACCCTTAACCAGGGCTATTAAAATTGGTAATGTATAATTATCCTTGGAATTTAATAAAGCCAGTGGTGTAATATAGTTATTCCAGTAAAATACGAAGTTTAAAATTGATATCATAGCTACACCGGGCGTTATTATAGGAAATACTACCTTATTAAATATATAAAATTCATTACCGCCATCAATTCTTGATGCTTCCAGCAAAGAATCACTCAAATTGGCATCTATATACATTTTCAAGAAAAATACCGTACCCGCATTGGCTATTGATGGTAAAATTAAAGCCCATAGGGTATCAATCAGGTGTAACTTTCCGGCAAGTTGATAATAACCCACAAGCCCTAATTGAGTTGGCACCATCATGGTAGCAAGGACCAGCCAGAATAATATCCTGTTTCCTTTGAAATTAAATTTTGAAAATGCATATGCCGTTAGTGCTCCAAAGTATCCTGCAAATAAAGTGGAAGGTAGAGCAACCAATATACTATTTAAAAAACCTCTCCATATATTCATAGAATCCTGCATCTTAACATAATTTTCAACCATACCTGTACCAGGAAGCAAGCTTAAGCCCAGATTTATCTGTGTGGTAGAACGGGTTCCATTAATAATCATGATATAGAATGGGATGTAACAGATAATTGCCAGCAGTATTAGAAAAATATAAAGCAGAATAACACTCATCCTAAAGTTTTTAAAAAACCTATTAGTTTTCCCTGTTTTTTTTAGGTTATTATTCATTTTTTAGCACCTATACTTTCTGTTTCTCTCTTCTCTGCATAAATATAAAGATAATTACCGAAAATACAATAATTATGAAAAACAAGCCATATGCAATAGCAGCGGCATAACCGCGGTTACTATACTTGAATGCAGTGTTATATAGATACATTACCATTGTTAATAATACTTTTTGCGGTTCACCCGTTCCCAGTGTCATTCCTTCTCCTATAACATAAGGGACATCAAAGTTCTGCATTCCACCTATTAGAGATGTAACGAGAACATAAATCATTATGGGCTTGAGTAAAGGTAGAGTTATTTTCCAGAAAGACTGCCATCCGTTTGCTCCATCAACACGTGCTGCTTCATATAAATTATTAGGAATAGCTCTTATGCCTGCCATGAAAATGATCATACTATGCCCAAACCACATCCACCATAAGATGGCTGAAACAGTTATACTTGGCCATCCCCAGCCATGCCATCCCGGACTCCCTAAAAAATATATTGGCTCTTTTATTAATCCTATCCCCAGCAACATTTGATTAATTGTGCCGTACTGCCTGCCCAATAATATGCTGAATAATATTCCTATTGATGCTGCAGTAACCAGGTTCGGAAGAAAATATATTGCTCTGAAAAAACTTCTTCCTTTTATCCGGGACTGGGTAAGTATAGCAGCAAGACCCAGACCAAAAATAAGCTGGGGTATAAAATTGCATAACCATATTCGCCAGGTATTATATATTGCCTTTAAAAAAACAGGGTCTTTTATAAGTCTGGCATAATTGTCTAGTCCTATGAATTGGGCATTTGAGATACCATCATATTGTTGGAAGCTAAGATAAAGGGTGTATAAGATGGGGTATAGTTGGAGCCCTAAAAAGACCAGAAAGAATGGTATTATAAATATATACCCGTAATTATCTTTTCTTAGTCTAAATCTTTCCATTTTAATCTACCTTGCATCTAACTATATAAAATAATTGATGGGTATTAACTTTAAAAATATTCTTTTGCATTTTTACTAATTTTTTCAAGCTAATACCCATCCTTCTGATTAGAGAGGCCAAAAGTTTTAATAACTTTTAATCCACATCAACTTCAGGAAAAGCTGTCTGAACATCAGTTTTAAATTGAGCTATAGCTTCCTCTTTCGTAAGAGTGCCCTCTACATACTGAGTAATAGCAGCCAGTAACATATTCTGAATTTCCTGATCATACTTCGTTATTTTTGAAGCATCAATTTTCTGTGCTTCCTCATAGAAGAATTCATAATGATTCTGCCCGCCTAAAGATTCCCATGAGAAATCATCTTTAATTTCTTCTACGACTGCCAGGTCAGCAACATAGTCTCCGTATGTTTGAGCGTCCCATTTTAAGAAATCTTCATCCGTTGATATGAACTTCACAAATTCCCAGGCGAGATCTTTTACTTCACTATCTTTGTATACACCAAGCCATGTACCGCCCCAGAAATAGGGAGCCGGACCGGATGCTACTGCCCAGTCACCTGAAGTATATTCTACTCCCTCTTCTGGTTCTTCAGGATTTATAGTAGGATCAATGACAAAGAACAGGCCCCAGGTTGGCATAACATACGAGAATATATTATCATTCATTCCAGCAAACCATTCCGGAGTCCATTGTGCAATTTTATTGTCAAGACCTTCATCCCTTATTAATTTTGCCTGGTCAAAGTAGTCCAGTATTGGCTGGTCAATCATCAATTTACCGTCTTTTACCCATGGATTGGTCCGGGCATTAAATGGGAACCACTGTAAATCCTGCCAGCCGGCTATCAGGAAATTTTCTCCTCCACTTTCTTCTTTAATAGTTCTTCCCATATCAATGTATCCATCCATAGTGGACATTAATTCTGCTATTTCACCAGGGTCATCTGTTCCGAAATATTCCTCTGCCATGCTTCTTCTGTAAAATACTCCCCCCGGGGTTGCCTGCCAGCTTAGACCTCTTATATTGCCGTCAGCATCTCTTCCAGCATCAACAACATATTCTGCCAAATCTCCAACTATTTCTTCAGCATTATATGGAGCTGCGGAAAGATTTTCCCACACATCGGAATCTACCCATTTTTTTACATAAGCTATTTCTCCGACGAATACATCCGGGGCACCTGTTCCGGTACTCAAAGCAGTCTCTAATTTAGAAGCAATTTCTTCATTCGGTATATTTGTCCAGTTTACTTTAATGTTTGGGTAGGTTTCATTGAATTTTGGTATGAAATTTTCAAATTCAGTAGCGAAACACCAAAATTCTACAGTACCTTCAAAACTTGCGGGGTCTATCTCTTCAACATCTGCGTCTGCGTCTGCATCTGCATCAGCATCCGCATCAGCACCTGCATCAGCTACTTCTACGTCATCACCTGCATCTGCTACTTCCCCCTTACAACCTGCGAGAGAAAATACTGCAATCATTGATAGGACCAGTAAAACTATAAGTGCTTTCTTCATTTTGCTTTTCATCCTCCTTTTAATTGCTTAAAAAATTTGCTAAAATTTCTCTCGAGATTTGTTTAGAATGTATGCCGACCGTGCTATACAATATCTAAACGAATCTCACTTTTGATTAGTAATAAAATACCCCCTTCCTAATTTATATTTTCTTATTAAAGTTTTTATTTTGTATAAAATAATTTAATTGCTGTTTTTTTATAAAAAAGTCACCTATTTTAAGCCCTCTGGGGCTTATTAATTGTAATTGTAATAACCCATATTAAAACTAGATTTTTATCATATTATTTTTTTACTGGATTCCCTTATAATCAATTCAGTAGCAACAGTATTATATTTAGGATAGGCAATATCTTTTTCAATAAATTTGATCAGATTGTTTACTGCAATTGATGCCATTTCTATCATAGAAGCTCTTATTGTAGTAAGAGAAGGTGAAATATACCCTGCAATCCTTATGTCGTCATAACCTACAATAGAAATATCATCAGGTATTTTAATTCCTATATCCTTCAGGAATTTTATTGCACCAATAGCCATACTATCATTGGATGCAAAAATACCTGTTATCTTATTCTTTTTATTGAAGAGTTTTTTTGCTGCTTCATATCCACTGTCCTCAGTAAAATCCCCCTCAACAATATATTCTTTTTTTATAGGGATACACTCTTCATTCAGGGCTTTTTTATAACCTTCCAGTCGCTTAAAACCCGAGAATTTATTCATATTTCCACAAATATGTGCTATTTCCTTATGGCCATAAGCTATAAGATGTTTTGTAGCTTTGTATGCACCTTCTAAATTCTTGGAATTGATTATAATATGCTTGCCCAATTTTTTATCCGTATTTTTATCCTGATCTATAATCACCAGTTTATAACCAGATTTTATAAGTTTAAAAATCTCTTCTACATTATTTTCTGCCCCAATAAAGATTCCCCCGGACACTGTTTTGTTATAAAGAAGCTTTCTTACTTTCTCAAACTCTCTATTTTTATCTATTACCAAAACCAGTACATTGTACTTATATTTATCAGCGAAATCTATTGTTGCAGTAGTAAATGGGGAGAAATAGTCACTTTCAATAACTTTAAGATTTCTACTGTTATGGTTAATATCTGTTATGAAAACCCCTATCATTTTATTTGATTTGCCGGCGAGATTTCTGGCTGAAGCGTGGGGAACATAGCCATATTTATTTACAACTTCAAGCACTTTCTTTTTTGTTTTATCTGAAATGTGTTCATAATTATTTACTACCTTGGAAATAGTACTTCTTGAAACACCTGCCAGTTTAGCTATTTCTTTACTATCCATAATTAAATAAAACACTTCTAATTATAAAATAGGAACACGTTTTCTAACACGTTTTCCGAATATAACATTTTTCTTTTTTAGAGTCAAGCATCATACATTATTTTTCTATTTTAAATTTTAAAGTAACACTTATTTAAAATTCTGGCCTTACTTTATTTGTGTATAACTCTTGTATTAATGTATAATCAGGTATAAATTTTGATAATTTATAGAAAATGCGTACGGGGGAAAAGGAGAATGAATGATTATAAAAAAGAAAAGAGAATTTGACCCTATTTTAAAAGATAATAGTGAAACAAAAAAGGTTAACTATTATCCTATGCTAACGTTAAAGGATGGAACTCCAACTTTTTCCATGAGACTTTTTGAAATAAGTCCGGGGGGATACACACCCAGGCACCGCCATGATTGGGAGCACGAAGTATATATTGTAAGTGGAGATGGTTTTGTATTTAAAGACGGTGAAGATGTAAGTATTGAAAAGGATGATTTCATTTATGTAGAACCATCAGAACTGCACCAGTTCAGGGCGGGAGAAAATGGGTTGAGCATGATATGCGTGGTACCAAACAGGGGACAATCCTAGCAGTTTTATATAAATAGATAAGCAGAATATTATTGGTTATAATATATAGGAAATGAAAGAGGTAATGTCCGTAAAGAAATCAAAGTGGCTTTATTCTTTAATTATAGCTATAAATACTTTCTATAAACTATGTTTCTAATATTAAAATTTTCCTTAAGTGTCTCCTTGATATGATGGTTAAAAATCAAACTGCCAGAAAAATATTGGTATTAATACTTATGATTATTGTAATGCTGGTATTTTCGCCTTTTATTAAATCATGCAGACAGGAATTAAGTTTTGGTGATTTGATAGTTTGCGGGGAGGTAGATGGCGTAACTTTTAAACCTGCTGGAACTAAAGACAGTTTTTATATTGATGAAAATGAGATATTTGCAGTGATAGAAGTATCCGGTGCTAGTGCCAGGGATGAATGGAAGTTTGTCTGGATAAATGAAGATACGGGAAAAATAATTGCAGAATCTGATGGCAAGTATTCTGACGGCGATAGTGCGCACGTTGAAGGGCATCTTTCAAATTGCCTGACTCCTGCAGACAAGGCCGGCATTATAGGAGAGCCGGGTAATTACAGTGTTAATTTTTATCATAACGGCGGGTTAATAAGCAGCGCATACTTTACCATAGAGCCACCTGTGCCGGAGATAACCAGAGTAGTATTATCCAGTGAAATTGATGGGAAAGGCCAGCCTGTTGATATCACTAGAATTTTTTATCCTGACGATGTTATATATACACTGGTAGAGCTGGATTACCAGATAGCAGGCGAAACTATAGGTGTAAAGTGGTATAAGGGTGAAGATGAACTTCTTGGTGAGGAGGAAGTTAATATTGAAAAGAATTATTATCTTCCCGGTTTTATAGTATTTGAAATGATTGATGATGAACCATGGCCTGTAACTGATTATCATGTGGATGTATACCGTAATGGGCTTATAGAGGATGAGTATATTTTTGAGGTGGTGAAAAGGGAAATCCCGGATGCCACTTTTTGCGACAACAATATATATAGGAAAGAAGATTATAAATTTTTTATTCTTTACCCTGACAGCTGGATTTATGAAGAAGGGGAAGACAACAGAGGGCTTGAGGTAAATTTTATGCCATCACTTGAGGATGTGGATAATCCTGTTGAAATAAAGGTTATGGTTTTAAAGGAGGGTTACTACCCTTCCGGGGACCAATATTCTGATTTCTCTGAAAGCATATTGACAGAAGTAGTTGATACGGATGATGGTATGGAAATAAAGAGCGGGGAGCATACGGGGGAAATCAATGGTGCTATCTGCAGGCGTATTAATTATTCTTATACAAAAGAGGATAATAGCGGCTGGGATGTTGAACTTATTTTTATGGAAAAGAATAATATGCTTTATCTTGCCATAAAAATTTCTGATATTTATTACAGGGAGTTTGCAGGCAGTCTTTATGAAACCATGCTTGATTCAATTTCGTTTGATTAGGGTAAAGTTTTTAAAGAATTTTATTTTTAAAGTTTAAGGTTGGACTGTATTATAATATAATAGCTTATTGAATGTTTTTGAAAATTTATTATTTTAAGAAAGTTTTGAAAAAATAATTATGTTAAATTTTAGGGAAAAGTTAAATAGACTTAAGGAAAGTGGAAAAACCATAAAAATTGCCTTAGCCGGAGTGGGGCAGATGGGAAAGAGTCTTGTATCGCATTTAAGGGACCTGGAAGGGATGCAGGTTGTGGCAGTTGCAAACAGGGATGCCGGTAGAGTTATAAGCATTCTGGAAGAATTAGAAATAAATTATAGCGAAATTGTACTGGTTGGAAAAAAGCATGGTGAAAACCATAATAGAAATGATATAGAAAAAATAGCTTTAGGTAATAGTGGCTTGGATAGCGGAGTAAAAAGTAAACTAAACCAGTCTGCCGGGGAAAATAAGATTATCGTGGCAGACGACCTTTCAGTTTTATTTGCAATTGATGATATAGATATAGTCATAGATGCTACAGGAAGCCCCGAGGCAGGTGCATATATAGCATCAAACGCTATTTCATCAGGGAAGCACGTAGTGACACTGAATGTGGAAGCAGATGTAACTATTGGACCCATACTAAAGAAAATGGCAGATGATGCCGGAGTAGTTTATACGGTTTCAGCAGGGGATGAGCCGGCAGCCTTAAAAGAGTTGTATAACTTTGCCTCCACTCTGGGACTTGAAGTAGTTGCGGCAGGAAAAGGTAAAAATAATCCTCTCGACCGTTATGCTAACCCGGCTACGCTTAAAGATTATGCCGAGAGCAAGGGCTCAAGCCCGAACATGATGACGTCCTTTGTGGATGGTACAAAATCAATGATAGAGATGGCCTGCCTTTCAAATTCAACCGGCCTGGTGCCGGACTGCAGGGGCATGCATGGGCCCAAAGCAAATATAAAGGATTTACTTGAAGTATTCAGGTTGAAAAGTGACGGCGGGGTATTGAATAGAAAAGGTGTAGTTGATTTTGCAATAGGGGATCTTGCTCCCGGGGTTTTTCTTGTTTATTCTACCAGGAATAAAATAATAAAAGCTGACCTCAAATATCTGATGCTTGGCGATGGCCCTTACTACCTTCTTTACAGGCCCTATCACCTGACAAGTATTGAGACACCTTTATCTATAGCACTTGCTTATTTCTATGGTGAACCAACTATTACTCCTGATTTTGGGCTTGTTTCAGAAGTCATAACTATAGCAAAAAAAGACCTGAGAGCCGGGGAAGAGATTGACGGTATCGGAAGATATATGGTATATGGCCTTATTGAAGAATATGACAGAGCAAAAAGCCAAAATTTGCTACCTGTTGGCCTATCACAGGGATGTGTTTTGAAAAAAGATGTGGAAAAAGATAAACCTATAAAATATAATGATGTGAAGTTAGCTGAAGATTCGGTGTTACTTAAACTTAGAAGATTACAGGATAAGCTGTAAAATCATCAATAATTCTAAAATATAAACATTATAAAATTGTTATAATGTTTTCATATTGGAGGAAAGGTATGAGTAAGATTTTTTTTGGTAGAATGAAAATAATTGCTGCTATAGGTGTTTTTTTTGCAATTTCTTTTTTACTTTTATCCCTTGGCTCCTGTAAGTTCAGAACTATAGAAAAGATAGAAGAAACCAGGGAAATGATGGGGACTTATGTCAGCATAATTGTTTATTCGGACCAGGAAACAGGCAGTAATGCTATAGAAGAAGCATTTAAGGAAATAGAAAAAATTGAAGCAATGGCATCAGTTTATGACCCGGAGAGTGAAGCCTCATTTTTAAATGAAAATGGTTATATTGATAATACTTCAACCGAATTTTTAAATCTTATAAATACATCTATTGAATATTATAATACCACTGGTGGTTGTTTTGATATAACTGTCCAGCCCTTACTTGATTTGTGGAGCGAAGGTTTATGGAAGGAAAGCGAGGAAGTCCAGGCACAAAAAATAGGGGAAACGCTTGAGATTATTGGCTCTGATAAAATTAATACCAGTGATGACAGGATAGAATTTGAATTGGATAGAATGGCCATTACACTGGGAGGCATAGCTAAAGGATATGCTGTTGATAAGGCGATAGAAAAAATAAAAGAGTTTGGAATTGAACGAGGACTGGTTAATGCAGGGGGAGATATATATACAATAGGCGCAAAGCCTGATGGAGAAAAATGGGCCATAGAGCTGGAAAGTCCCGGTGACGGGGAGAGTGATGAAAATATTGATACGGAGCCGGTTGTTATATTTTCTGTTAAGGACAGAGCAGTAACTACTTCAGGTGGTTATCACCGTTATTATGATGAGGAGAAGGAAGTACATCATATAATGGACCCTAGGACAGGATATTCTGCAAATGTCTGCATGAGTGTAACTATAATAGCAGACAGTTGCACCCGGGCCGATATTCTGGCTACTTCTGTTTTTGTAATGGGGCCGGAAAGTGGACTGGAGTTAATCGAGTCGCTTGATGATGTTGAGGCCTATATAATAGATTCAAACGGAGAAATTTATAAGTCTTCCGGAATTTTAGGATATATTAAGTAAAATTGCCAGAAACAATTAAGAAGTAAATGAAAATTGTTTTTAAAAAGAAAAGATCATTTAGAGGACTATCCCTGCCTGAAAATAAAATAACTGCTGAAAAGTCGATAGAGGATTTGCCTGTCCCCGGAGAAGCGGTCATTCCACTCCAGCAAAATATTGGCGCCTCCTGTGAATTTATGGTGAGAAGGGGGGATATGGTTAAAACCGGGCAGAAAATTGCCGATTCAAAAGGATATGTTTCTGCCCCCATTCATTCATCCATCTCGGGAGAAGTTTCAAAGATTATAAAAATGGTAAATCCGATAACCAGCAATGTAATGGATGCAGCAGTTATAAAATCGGACGGAGAAGATTCCCGGGTTGAATGCGACGAATTATTTAATATAAGAGAATCAGATGACTTTTTTAGTTTAAAAAGAATCATAGGCAGTATAGATAAAGAGGAAGTATTAAAAAAGATAAGAGAAGCAGGAATTGTTGGATTGGGCGGGGCAGCATTCCCAACCCATGTAAAACTTAAACCTCCTCCGGAAAAAAAGATTTATACAATTATTTTAAATGGCTGTGAATGTGAGCCATTTATAACCTCGGACCACAGGGTTATGCTTGAAAAAGGCAGGGAAGTCCTTATGGGGCTTTACATTATATTCAAATTGCTTTCACCTCAGAATGTTTATATAGGGATAGAAGATAATAAAAAAGATGCCATAGAACATCTGGAGAAACTTATTGTGATGATGAATCTTGATGATTTGTTTAAGATAGTTTCTCTTAAATCGAGGTATCCTATGGGAGCAGAAAAAACCCTGATAAAAACCATAACAGGAAGGTCTGTTCCTATGGGCGGACTTCCGATGGATGTGGGGGTCATAGTAAATAACATTGCTACTGCTAAATCAATATATGATGCCGTAATTGAAGGTAAACCGCTAATAGAAAGAGTAGTTACAGTCACAGGAGCTATTACAAATCCTAAAAACCTTAAAGTGAGGCTGGGTACCTCTATCAGATCATTGATTGAAAAGTGTGGAGGATACAGGAGTGAATTTAATTCTATAATAGCCGGCGGACCCATGATGGGCATCTCCTTTGCTAATACTGACTTCCCTGTAACAAAGGGAACAAATTGTATACTGGTCAAGAAAAGGAGGTTGCAGGATGAGCAGAACTGTATAAATTGTGGAAGATGTATAGATGCATGCCCTATGGATCTTATGCCTCTTATGTATGTAAGGAATACAAAAAAGAAAAAATTTGAGGCCTGTAAGGAATATTATATAGACAATTGTATTGAATGTGGTGCCTGTTCATATGTTTGTCCTGCAAATATTCCTATTGTAGGGTATATAAAAACCTGTAAAAGTGAGCTGTCAAAAAAATAATGGTTAGGAAAAGAAGAAAAAGTGGAAGTGAAAAATAATAATATATTAATTTCCCATGCACCCCATATATGGAGAGGATTCTCTACGGGTAAGATAATGTATATGGTAGTATTTGCTCTTCTTTTTCCTACCGCTGCCAGTATTTATTTTTTCGGATATTACGCAATTTATTTAATACTTACAAGTGTTGTAACTGCTGTGCTTACCGAGTTTGTTATAAAAAAGCTTAGAAGAAGAAGATTTATAATGGACGGAAGTGCAGTAATTACAGGGCTTCTTTTTGCACTGACACTTCCGCCGAGGTTACCTCTCTGGATGGCTGCTCTGGGCTCCTTTTTTGCCATAGCTATAGCAAAAGAAGCCTTCGGGGGGCTGGGATATAATATATTTAACCCTGCCCTTGCTGGAAGGGCATTCCTGACAATGTGTTTTTCCAGAGAAATGACTACCTGGGTTATTCCTCCTAATTTTAATTATGATGCTATAACCGGCGCTACCCCGCTGGGAGAAAATTTTACCTATCAGGCGGATAAAATTTCATTATACAAGGATTTATTTTTTGGAAACACCGGGGGCTCCCTGGGGGAAACGTCGGCAATGCTTATACTGGTTGGAGCATTAATCCTTATAGCGTTTCATGTAATAGACTGGAGAATACCGGTATTTTATATCGGGGTTGTAGCTTTTGGCTCTTTTATAATGGGAAAAGATGTATTATTACAGGTTCTGGCTGGGGGTCTGATGATAGGCGCGTTTTTCATGGCTACTGATTACGTAACTTCACCTGTAACCAGGAGAGGAAGAATAATATTTGGTATAGGGCTGGGAGTATTAACTGTGCTTATCAGGAATTTTAGTAATATGCCCGAAGGAGTATCTTTTTCAATACTTATTATGAATGCCTTTGCTCCCCTTATTGATAAATATGTTAAATTAAAACCATTTGGTTTTTATAAAAAAAGGAAAAATGCTTAAAAAATTTTTATCAAATAAAGCATATCCAATTATTTTTCTGGCAGTAATTGTTATAATTTCTGTAAGTTTGCTGTTGTTAATAAGTAGTGTTACGTCGCCAGTGCTGGAGTTAAGAAAGGCCGAAGAAACAAAAAAAACACTTGAAATTATTTTTCCTCAAATGAGCCGCTATGAAATTGAAGATGAAATATATGTCATATACCAGGACGGGGAAAAGACCGGTTACGCTTTTAAGGCTTCCGGTAATGGCTATGGCGGAGAAATTGAGATACTGGTGGGTCTGGACACCGGTTTTGAAATTAAGGGGATATCAATACTGTCACAGGCTGAAACACCTGGACTTGGTGCAAGAATAGCTGAAGTTTCTTTTACAGACCAGTTTAAAGGTATGTCTTTAAGCGAAGTTGTCCTTAAGTCAGAGGGCGGTAAGATAGACGCCATAACAGGGGCTACTATAAGTTCAAGAGCTGTTGTGGATGCTATACGGGGTAAAATGGCTGAAGTAGTAGGGGACCTGGAAAAATAAAAATTATATCTTTTTATTAATAATCTATTGAATAACAGGGGAGAATTAGGTTACAGGATGAGCGATAATAAGGATATGGCCAAATCAAAGACAGATGATGGAAAAAAATTCTGGAAGGAATTTTTAAAAGGGATTATAATATCAAATCCTGTATTTATACTTACCCTGGGGCTCTGTCCTACACTGGCTGTTACAAATACTGTTAACAACGCCCTGGGGATGAGCGCAGGAGTAATATTTGTCCTTCTCTGTTCGAATATCATAATTTCCGGTATTAGAAAAGCAACACCTCCTCTGGTCAGGATACCTGTTTTTATTGTTGTAATTGCTACTTTTGTAACTATTTTAAGCTTGGTATTTGAAGCATATTTTCCGCCGCTTTATGAATCACTGGGAATTTATCTGTCTCTTATCGTGGTAAATTGCATTATTCTGGGAAGGGCGGAAGCATTTGCTTCTAAAAATCCTGTACTTCTTTCTATAGCTGATGGACTGGGGATTGGACTGGGCTTTGCCATTGCCCTTATAATGATCTCTTTTTTAAGAGAAGTGCTGGGGACAGGAGGCGTTGAGATATTCGGAAAGCAGCTTTTTCAACTGCCGGGCCTTTCTTCATATCCGCTGGCGTTTTTTATTTCTCCTGCGGGAGCTTTCCTGGTAATAGGAATTCTTATGGCATTATTCAAGTTAACAGGGGTGATAAAAGATGAATAATCTTTTAACCATATTTATAGTAATGATCTTTGTGAATAATATTGTTCTGGTTAAATTTCTTGGCCTGTGTCCTTTTTTCGGAGTATCTAAAAAATTATCAAATGCTTTCAGCATGGGTATAGCAGTGACTCTGGTTATGCTTATTGCTTCTGTATCGACATCAGTTATTTATAATTATATTTTGGTGCCCTATGGGGTTGAATTCATGAATATTGTAATATATATACTAGTGATAGCTTCCCTGGTCCAGATAGTAGAGCTGACAATCAAGCGGACTAATATAATACTTTACAATGCTCTGGGAATATATCTGCCGCTGATAACCACTAATTGTGCTGTTCTGGGTATAACTCTTATAAACTCAACGGAGAATTACTCAATTCTGGAAAGCGTTGTTAGTGCTCTGGGGGCAGGCATTGGTTTTACCCTGGTTCTTATAATAATGTCGGGGATAAGGGAGAAGCTGGATCTTGCTGATGCTCCAAAATCCATGAAGGGTCTGCCGGTAGCTTTCTTAACTGCGGCTCTACTTGCAATGGCATTTTTGGGATTTAATGGGATGGCATAGAATGGCATGGAAAGTATAATACAATTTTATTTTAGGAATTTAGGATTGGTTATTAGATTATGAGCACAGGTTTAATTATTATAATTTTGAGCTCAATAGGGATTATATGCGGGATACTGATTTTTCTGGTAAACAGGTTTCTTCCCAAAGAGCCAGATTCATTAAGGAAAACTGAAAAAATTGCAAAATACCTGCCAGGGGCTAATTGTGGCGCCTGTGGATATCCGGGGTGTTTTGCTTATGCACAGGCACTGGCAGAGGATAAAGATATTTTTAGTAAAAGTCCCTGTACCACTGTTCTGCAGGAGCCGGATATGCTTGAAGGACTGGAAAGGGTCCTTGGTATTAAAATAGATTCTTCTGCAATGAAAAAAAAAGCAGTAGTCCGTTGTTCGGGCAATGCAGAATTAATTGGAAATTACAGTGGTATAGAAAAATGTAAGACTGCTTCAAAAATGATTGGCGGTTTCAAGAAGTGCCCCTATGGCTGCCTTGGGCTGGGGGATTGTGTTGAAGCTTGTCCTGTTAATGCCATATATATTAATGAGGAAACGCATGTGGCTGCAGTAGATACGGATAAGTGTACCGGCTGCGGTATTTGTGTGAAGGAATGCCCGATGAATGCAATAGAACTTATCCCGGCAGGCTCAAAAGTGGTTTATTTATGTAACTATAAGCCTCTTAGAAATATTCCCGGTAGGGAAAAATGTAGCAGCGGCTGCCTGCATTGCAAAAAATGTTTCAAAGCATGTGAATATGATGCAATAATCTGGAATGATGAGAAAGCTATACCTGAATTTGATTATAAGAAGTGTACTCTCTGCGGGGAATGTATAAAAGCATGCCCGACCGGTACCCTTGTTGAGATGTCCAGCATAGGTTTAAAAACGGAAAAAGATGTTCAAAGTGATGAAGAAAAAGAAGAAAACATGGGTAAGGTTTAACGATTTATTTTATAAAAATTATCGGAAAGACTAAAGAGAATAAATCAAGAACAGTTATTTACAACTCGAAACTTTTATATCCACCTTTTTTAAATTCCCTGCCTTTTTTCTCAAATAATCCTTTTATATGGTCATCCATGGTGAGGTAGATTATCTGCCATCCATTTTTTGCAATTTCTGCCAGCTTTTCTATAATAATTTCGCGTTTTTCCCAGTCCGAATGCTGGAATGCATCATCAAGGATTAAAAACAGGCTGTCTTCTTTTAATAATTTTGAGGTAAAGCCGATCCTTAACGCAAGCATTACCTGTTCAACTGCTCCGGTACTTAAATCCTTTATATCAAAGCTGTCGTAGGGGTCTGAAACAATCAGGTTATTATTTTTAATAGTAAGGTTGTCATATCTCTGGGTAATAGCTTTCAAAGGTCCTGTTACAACTTTTGACTTTAATCCTTCTTTTATTTTCTGGTCTTCTTCTCTGCGCAAACTTAAAATAACATTATGTACTGTAAGGCCGGCTATTATACCGGCAGAAATATCTTTAAGCTCCTTTTCAGTTTCGCCTCTTTTACTCTGTAGATTATTAATAAGCTCTTCCCAGCCAATGCTGGGGTCATCTCCGGTCTTTTCACAGATTTTATATTTTAAATTTTGGATTCTATCTTCCTGATTTTTTATTTCTTCCAGGGTATCTGCAATCTCGTCTGAAGTTTTTTCATGCTCTTCCCGGCTGTATGCGGTATCTGTCTCTTCGGCAAGATAATCCTGCTCGGATAACTGCAATTTAGATAATTCTATTTCTTGTTTATGAACCTCGTTTTTCAAACTAGCATTTCTCTTTTTTAAACTTTCTATTTTTTCATCCCATTCCTTTTCTCCAATTTCTTTTCGGCAGAGCTTTTTTATTTTCTGATTGATATTAAAAATAGAATCACCCAGTTCCTTTTTAAGAGGATTAATCTGGCTTTCCAATAATGAAAGTCTGCTGTTGTGTTCCCTTTGCCCGTTTAGGGTTGATTCCAGGGATGAGATATCTGCAAGATTTTTACCGGTTCTTTTTTTAAATTCTACCCTTATTCTATTTAATTCTTCATTTTGCCCTGCCTGCCTTAAAAAGTTATAGAGTTTTTTAAAGTAAAAGAGTGCGGATGTAATTAGACCTAAAAAGGAGAAACCTATGATCCCAAGTAATAATAGCATAAGGGATTCTGTAGTATTCCGGTACATGAAAAGCGCTGCTGCGAAAGCAGCTATTCCGCTGGCTGTAAACAATCCGCAAAGTACAGGCAGGATTTTTCCCGGTCTTTTTACATTTTTTGATAGCAGCTCTCTGTAATGGGATAGTGCGCTTTCAAGCCATTTAAAGTCTTTGCTTTTAAGAGATGCATCTTTATAATCTTTTTCCGTCTTGCTTAATGTGTTTTTCTTGCTTCTGTAAAGAAAAATTTCTTTTTCTATGCTGTTTAATTCACTGTCAGGAATATCGGATAGCTCTGAATTTAATTTTTTGATTTCTTCTGAAATTAAATATGCAAGATGCTTTTTAGCCTGTTTAAGTCTTGCTAATTTATCAAGCAGTGTTTCTTTTTTCAGCTGATAAGTTTTTAATATCCCCTGTGTATATCCTGATTCTATTTCTTCAAAAAGATTATCAATTTTTTCCAGTTTATTTTTGATGTCATGGTATTTTTTCCCTTCTCCTTTATCATTTATATCAATGCGGCTGTTAGTGATTTTTGCAGACTTAACAGTTGACTGGATATTACTGTCGCTGTCAATCTTATCAAGAATATTTATACCGGATAAAACTTCCTTGATTAAAAATTTGCTTATGCTCCCATTATCCTCGATCCCGGCTTCTCCGCCTTTTACTATCAAAAGTTTTGCCATGGATAGAGGGAGCCCCTTCTCACTTTTTTCCCAGTAATCTTCAAGCTTCTTTGGAGAGGAACAGGTAAAATCAACAGGGTGTTTATCAAGGCCGCTTAAAGTGACCTTTCCTTTTCCCCCGCTTCTTAAATAACTCCAGCGGCTGGTATTTTTAAATAGTGAGCGTATTAAGAATTCAGTAAAGAAAGTCTTTCCCCTTTCGTTCTTGCTGTAAATAAGGTTAAATATTCCAAAGGCGGCCAAAAATTCCTTAATTGGCCCCAGGTCTTTTACTGATATTTTATCAATTTTAACTCCCATTTAAATTTCCCTGTATCTTAAATAATTGTTACCTTTATTGCTTTAAAACTATGTGGAGTGCTTTTTCCAGTATATCTTCCTTTGAGAAGATCTCACTTTCTAATTCAAGTTTTTCAATCTCATTTTTTAGATTTTCTATAATAGTTATTCTTTCCGGGTCATTAAATAACGAAACTTCAGTTAAATCCGGCTGCTCATTATTATAAAAAGAAAAATCTTTTAGTGCTTTATTAATTGTGTCGGAAAGTTTTATTTTATTGGAAGTATATCCTTTGATCTTTAAGCGGAGTCTTACCTTTGGTATCTCGTTTTTGGATATATCCCATTTGTCTATCATTTTGCTTATCTCTTTTTTTATAAATTCAAATTCATTAGTGGTGGGGAGTGATATAAGGTTTTCATTAAAGAATATAATGTCGGTATCAATTTGCTTTTCTGTTATTTCCAGCGTGCCTGCGTCCAGAATTAAAAAGCTCCTTTTACCGGTTTCATTTATATCCAGACCGCAGGGCGAGCCGGGATAATAAACTTTACCGAGATTTATTTTTTTATGAAGATGTCCCAGGATAACCCTGGCGGGGTTATAATACTGTATATCGTTTCTGGTTAAGGGCATGTAAATACCGGGTTCATAAGGATTGGGTTTGTGCAGTCCTGATGCATAATCGCCATGTCCTATCAAAATCCATGTATTGGTTAGCTTTTTATTATGTTCGGCTATAATTTCCCCCATAGAACTTGCCGGCAGGTAAGGTGTAAAAAAGAAAGCCGCAGATGAACTTTCTGATGTAAGAACTTCAGGGCTACTGAAAACTTTTATATTCCCGGAGGTAAAATATTCCTGCCTTATAGAGGGGTCATGATTACCCGGGATTATATAGAATTTTACATTGCTGCTGGTGTATTTTGTTTTAGTGCAAAACTTATCAAAATCAGAATAGTTCTGACTTTCTTTATCAAAAAGGTCGCCGGCTATAATAAGTGTATTAATATTTTCAGAGAGCATTTTATCAAGAATATTTGATAGAGCATTCCATCTCTCGGGGGACTCTTCTTTAGTTTTTAAGTGTATATCTGCAGTAATTGCTATTTTCATTTTTAATGCTTTTTAACAGCTTGAATCACTTATATTATTTCATTTTATATGTTTCTCTTACCTGTAAGAGAGTTTATGATAATTTCTTATGTATAATTATATATGATAGTGTATTTTAATTTACAGTCCAGCTCAAATATTTTTATTTTCTAAATAGATGCGGAATATAGGTTAATTTTAACTGTTATGATATTATAAAAAGCCAGAGGAAAAATTTAATAATAGCTTTATAAAGCGGTTTTAGAAATGGAGAAAAATAATTCTATTTTAATCCGGGAGCTCTGTAATTTATTGATAGAGGAGAGTAGAGGACCGGGGCCCAAGGTTGAATTTTTTAAAGATTTATTTAAAAAAAATGATATTAAAAGTGTGCTTGATATAGGTTATATGACCGGGAATCATATAAAATTTTTTACCGGTTATGCAGAAAAAGTGACCGCAGTAAATCTTTTAAAGGGCCCGGCGAGGCATCCAGGAGCAGATAAAGTAGAAGCTTCCGGCATCACTACGCTTAAAGTAAAACTTGAAGGATTGGACAGGATATCCGAAGGTCCTTTTGACCTTGTAACCTGTCTGGGGGATACACTCCCAATGCTGGGGAAGCGTAAGAATGTTAAACTGGCTCTTAAGAAAATAAGAAATAAGCTAACAGCAAGTGGTCTTGCAATAGTCCGGCTACTCAATTTTAATTCTGATATTATGGAAAAAAACAGGTACTACAACCCAAAGACATTTAAAAAGGATGGTAGGAGCTACGTTCTTATCAGGCACTCTGAATATGGGAAAATTAAAACCAGGTTTGATTTTATAGTAACTGTAATTAGCAATGATGAAATTATAGATTTTTTTGTGGACTCTTTGCACATGTGTACTTTAAAAGTAAATATGTTTTTAAAAATTGCTGAAAATTCTGGTTTTAAAAGGATTTCCCTAAAAGGCCCTGATGGTAAGGAAGCATTTAATAGAAAAAAACATACATTTCTTTATGCGTTGATGCGCAGGTAAAAGATATGAATTTTTGGCAATTAAATTTATATGATTTTTGAGATAATAGAGGTAAGAAGATGAGTGCATTAAAAAGGTTCGGGGTATCTATAGAAAAAAAGTTACTAAAGAAATTTGACAGTTATGTTAAAAGCGGGGGTTACAGGAACCGCTCTGAAGCTTTAAGGGATTTAATAAGGAAGGAGCTGGTTGATAACCAGTGGGTAAGCGAAGAGGATGAGATGGTGGCCGGTGCCATAATCCTTGTTTACGACCATCATCAAAAAGAGCTGGTTGATAATATAATAAATATCCAGCACGACCACTATAAGGTCATAATATCAAGCCAGCATATACATCTTGACCATAGAACCTGCCTGGAGGTAATTGTAGTAAAAGGTATGATTTCTGAATTGTTTGGACTTGAAAATAAACTTAAAGTAGTAAAAGGCGTAAAGCATGCCCAGCTGGCAAAATCTACACTGGGCAAGGATATTTAAATCAGGTATTTTCCTGGCCATACCTGCAGTATTTTAAAAGTTTGCATGCAGGACATTTCGGGCTTTTTGCCAGGCATATTGTTCGTCCCAGTGCAATTATTCTGTGGGAAAAATAACTCCAGCTATTCTCTGGAATTATTTTCATAAGGTCAAACTCAATTTTAACAGGGTCTTTATTTATAGTAAGCCCAATTCTGTATGAAATTCTTCTGACATGGGTATCCACTATTATTGCCTGTTTGCCGAATACATTGGCAAGCACGACATTGGCGGTCTTTCTTCCCACACCGTGAAGTGAGGTTAAGTCTTCAATATTATCAGGCATTACACCGTTAAACTTATACATTATATCCCTTGAACAACTAATTATACTTTTTGCCTTGTTTCTATAAAATCCGGTGGATTTTATATCTTCCTGCAGCCGGGCTATATCTGCAATTGCAAAATCTTTAAGGGTTTTGTATTTTTTAAAAAGCTCCGGAGTAACTTTATTTACCAGCTTATCAGTGCTCTGTGCAGAAAGGATTGTAGAGATAAGCAGCTGGTATGCATTCTTGTGTTTGAGTGAAGTTGAAACTGTTTCTGGATATTCGTGGTTAAGGATATCAATTATCTTATCAATATTTTCTAATGCAGGTTTATATGCAGCCTTATATGAAGTATTTTCTCCTTTAGCTTTTCTTTTAGCATTCATATTATTTTTCAAATTATTTTATTCTGTTTTGTTGTTTTTTTATCTTTCAGGTATTTACTTATTTTATCAACAGAAAAGGTATTGGGAACATCTTTTTTTTCAAGCCAGCCCTTCCTTGCAATATTTACGCCGAATTTATAATCATCTAAATTCTTTAGGCTGTGAGCGTCCGGGTTTATAAAGATCTTTATTCCTTTTTCCTTTGCGTACCTGCACATCCTCCAGTCAAGGTCCATCCTGTAAGGGCTTGAGTTTAGTTCAATATCTACATTACTCTCTGCAGCTGCGTTTATTATTCTTGTCATATCAACCTTATAGGGGTCCCTTGCCAGAAGCAATCTTCCAGTAGGATGGGCCAGAATGGTAGTAAATTTATTTTCAATGGCTTTTATAATCCTGTTTGTCATCTGCTCTTCACTTAGATTAAAATTGGAATGAACTGCAGCGATTATAAAATCAAACTTTTCAAGAATACTGTCTTTATAATCAAGTTTACCATCCAGAAGGATATCGGATTCAATACCTTTAAAGGTTTTGAATCCGGAAAGCTCCCTGTTCATTTTATCTATTTCTTTTAAATATTTATCAATTTCTTTATCTTTTATTCCTCCTGCATAGGAGGCAGTTTTACTGTGGTCGCTTATACCGGCATACTGAAAGCCATTTTCCTTAAGATAGTTACATATCTGCTCTAAACTGTTGTTGCCATCGCTATGGTTGGTGTGTATATGGAATATACCTTTTATATCTTTTCCTTCAATTAGCCGGGGAAGTTTTTTGTTTTTACTGGCTTCAATTTCACCGTAATTCTCCCTGAGTTCAGGAGGTATCCAGTCCATTGAAAAATAATCGTAGATATCTTTCTCGTCAGAACATTTAATTAGCCGGTCATTTTTGTAAAGTCCATATTCATTCATTTTTATGTTATCTTTTTTAGCTGTGGTTCTCATGGCGGTATTATGTTCCTTGCTGCCGGTAAAATGGAGAAGGGCGTAGGGATATTGGTTATCATCGACAATCCTTATATCCACGTTAATACCGGACTTTAGCCTGATGCTGGATTTTGTATCACCCTTTGCAATTATATCTTCTGCCTCGTCCAGGCCGGTGAAAAAATCCATTACTTTAACTGGCTGTCCGCTGCTTGCTACTATGTCAATATCCTTAACAATTTCCTTCTTCCTCCTGACACTTCCGGCGAGACTGGACCTTTTTGTGTATTTGAAATCCTGTATTTTTTTATGGATATCATCTGCTTCATTTATAATCTTTGCATAAAGATATTTACCTTTGTATTTTTTTAATACCTCAATTCCTTTGAGGATATTATCCTGTGTCTTTTTACCAAAATTAGGCAAATCTAGAAGGCGGTTTTCAGTGCAGGCATATTCAAGCTCTCCGACGGTGCTTATGCCAAGATTATCATAAAGGTATTTTATTTTTTTGGGGCCCATGGATGGGATCGAGAGCATTTCTACAAGGCCGGAAGGAATAGATTTCTTAAGGTCTTCATAGAGCTTGAGTTTACCTTCGCTGGTTAATTCTTTTATTCTTTCCGTGATATGTGACCCTATACCTTTTATATCAGTGAGGTCTTTTATTTCTAATTTTTTATTTAAATCAATATCAGATGACTCCAGTGCACGGGCCGCATTCTGGTAAGCCCTGATTTTAAAGGGGTTTTCATCCTTTAGTTCCAGGAATACGCTTATATCTTTTAAGATTTTTATTATTTCTTCTTTATCCATAGAAATAAGAAAGTCTTTTTATTGCTCCTATTTTTTCTGTTCTGCCAATTTTACTATCCCTGACTGCTTTATGTAAAATCTCAATGGAACGGTTATAGTTTTCCCTGTCCACCGGATAGGGTATGCCGTCCTTGCCCCCATGTGCAAAACTGAATCTTACAGGGTCCTTTATGCTGTATTTTACTCCATATACCAGTTCTGAAATAAGTGCCAGAGCTCTTATTGTCTTGGGACCAACACCCTTTAAGGCAAGGAGGCGCTCAAAATTTTCAGGTTTCCTCTGGTAAGTGGAGGTGAAGATTGTTTCCAGCCTTTTTAAGTCCATGTCATGCAATCTTATATGATGTCTGGTAGGAAGGGTATAGTGATTATCTAAAAAATTTCTTACTTTTTTTAAATCTTTTATAATGTTTACTGGTTTTTCGCAGGAGAGCAGGGTAACCGTTTCTCTTGCCTTTTCGCTTTCGGTGGCTACAAGGTTTATTGCCCTACCTTTTTTATTGCAGCATATCGCCCTGTGCGGCTCAAGTATATAACTTTTAAGGCCTTCCGATATCCAATGGTACCTTCTTGCCATTTTATTTTCTTCATTCATTCCCTGCTGTATTACTGACCACATCTTTCCGTCAGTGGTGAAAATAAAGGTATGGTGATAAAGCTGGTAACCGTCCTGCAGGGCGTTACTGTCAACTTTTGCTACTATTTTGCTGCTGTATATAAGATTATTAAAGTCTTTTCCCATAAGGCTGGCAGCGTTCTCAATTTCAGAAGGGGTTTTTCTTGAAGTTCCGCCTTTACCGCCGGCTATAAAGAAACCAAGGTCTTTCTCAAGGCCTTTTATTGATTCTTTTAGTGCTCCGCAGACGGTAGTGGTTACCCCGCTTGAGTGCCAGTCAAAACCCAGCACGCACCCCAGGGCCTGGAACCACAGCGGGTCTGAAAGCCGGCAGAGCATTTCGCGGCTGCCATATTCTGAAACAATCATAGAAATTATTTCCCTGGAGAGTTTTTTCATCCTGGTAAATAACCATAAAGGAGCTTTACCTCCATGAAGGGGAAGGTTCATCGTTCCTGTTCTCATAATATATAGTGGTTACTTTTAAATTTATTAAAATGATTACTACTATTAGTGACCATAGGGTATATATTTATTTTAAAATATATACTGACCGCCTTTTGTATGTATTGTATACCAAAATAACTTGGGTTAGAATAGCAAATGGCAGTAGAAATCCGTATATTATATCTGAAAAAATTAAAAAATTTTTTTAAATGAGATGGGTATATAAAAAAAGGGTGTTTTTCAAATATGGAAATATTGTTGCTGTAATAGTTATCATAATTTTTTCTTCACTAGCTGCTACTGCCGGTGGATGTACGAACGATATAAAATCATTAGTTTCGGAAAAACAGGAAAAAGAATATTCTGGAAATAACTCTAAAGCATATCAATCTACAGGTTCAGGTATGGAAGGAACTGTTAAAGTTCTTACCCAGAATACAATGCTTATACCATTTTCGTTTGTAGCACCTGCTTACCGCCAGCGTACCTATGGCATAATTGATTTAATAATGGGAGGGTATGGAATTATAGGACTTCAGGAAGTATTTGCCGGGAGCAGTCAGAATCAAATTGTTTCAGCCTGGCATAATAAAATTTACGACAGGATAAATAGCGGAACATCTGCCGAATGGGAAGATGATTATTTCAATAGCTGGTACGGCTCGATGGAACATCCCGATAAAGAAATATTGCAACCTCTTACCAGTGCCATGGATGTTGCAGAACTATCGGAGCAGGGCAGCTGGCTGGGTGTCCATGTAATTGATTGTAAGCCAAACCGGAAGGAAGCAAGACTTATTTGTAGCCCTTATTATGTAATGGGTCCTGAAGGCGGAAGACTTTCTATCAGGCAGGACGGCGGTCTGGTGATATTATCAGTATATCCTATAACAGAATGCAGCGCGTTTAGTTTTTCAGAAAGCAGCGGAACAGATATTCTTGCCAACAAAGGTGTGGTATACGCCAGGATTCAGATTGGTCGGTCAAAAGAGGATTATATACATGTTTTTAATACCCATCTTCAGTCTCATGATTACAGTGAGACACGCATGGAAAACCTGAAAGAATTACTAAATTTTATTGGAATGATTATTAAGCCGGAAGAAGAAAATTACCATCCTATTTTAATTATGGGAGACTTTAACGTTGCAGCTGATATAAATGAAGATTGGATGGACTCTTCCGGAATAATTTCTCCTCCGGATGGATATGGGCAGAACGGCAATTTTGATCTGACTTCTGTATCTCATCAGGAGTATGGAGAGTTTTGTCGGGAGATTAAAAATTTTACCGAAGTTGATATGGAAGGTAAAATTTACCTGGAAGATATATGGCTTGATTTAAAAGGTGATGATCCGGGTTTCACATGGATAGGCAAGGATTGGAATACCGGCAGTGAGAATTCCTATGGCGATCTGGGCAATCGAATTGCGGTTGAAACAGGCGGACCTCAGAGAATTGATTATATTTTTTACTTTGGTGGTTCCGGTAATCCGGTTATAGATCCGGAATCGATTAATCCGGTACCTGAAAATCCTGATATACCATACAACTTCGGTACCTGCTTTTTCCAGCAGTTTTTATCCGGGATAAGCTGTTATATGCAGGCTGATAGCAGGAATAGCTGCTCTCTTATCAGCTATACGGTATCAGATCATATTGGTCTGGAAGCAAAATTTAGTTTTGATAACACTAAATAAGACTGTTCGGAAGATGGAATAAATTATTTTATTAACAGGTGATAATAAGAATCGGCAGTTAAGTAATTATTACTAAATAAACAAAATTACTAAGAAATTTAAGAAAGATAATAAGAATTAATGAAAAAAATCGCGGGGGATTCCTTTATATTCACTGTATCCTGGTCAGGGGCACGAAAGCCACGCCGCACAGGTTTATTTTTTTTATGCTATTTTTGCTTTTAATTACCTTGTATAGGACCTGACTCCAGCTTGAAGGGCCAACGGGGATGACCATAATCCCGCCGTCCTTCAACTGTTCTATAAATGTTTGCGGAATGTGGTCAGGTGCTGCGGTGACAATTATTCTGTCGTATGGGGAATATTCTTCCCACCCAAGGTAACCGTCATGGTTGCTCATTTTTATATTGCTGTATCCAGAAAGAAGCTTTTTATTTTTATTATATAAGGAAGTGATTATTTCCACGGTATAGACTTCTTTTGCCAGCCCGGCGAGTATGGCTACCTGGTAGCCCGAGCCGGTGCCAATTTCCAGGACTTTCTCATTTCCGGAGAGTTCAAGGCTTTCTGTCATAAGTGCAACTATATACGGCTGTGATATTGTCTGCCCGGAACCAATGGGAAGCGGCCTGTCGTCATAAGCTGAGTCAATATATTCCTCATCTACAAATATATGCCGTGGAACTTTTCTTAATACTTCAAGGACCCTGCTATTTAAAATACCGCGTGAAACAATCTGATTTTCTACCATATTCTCCCTGAGTATCCGGTATTTTTCATCATGGTCTTTGATGTTGGAATTATTTATTTCTTTCATAACATGGAGTAATTCGTGATATAATACTTTGGTTTAAATTTTAGTATATTAGTATTATAACATATAGGATATTATAAAATGATCAATCTGAAACTGGCAGATATCCTCACGGATATTGCAGAAGTTAAAAAATCCGGCGGTGCAGATATAAAAACTGTCTCAAATTTAATAGGGGCAGCAAGAACGCTTAGAGACACACCTAAAAGAATTGAAGAAATCTACAGAAGTAGAAAAATCAAAGATTTGTACGGCATGGAAGGGCTTGCCTTTGAGTATGTAATGGAATATATGGAAAGGGGAAGTATCAGATTTTATGAAGAATTAAAATCAAGATACAGCGAGGATTTAATAAGATTAGTTAGAATAAGCGGCCTTGGTAAAAGGAAAATGTTTAAAGTTTATGAAACTTTAAATGTAGAAGGTCTTAAAGAACTAAAAGAAAAACTTGCGGGTGGTATGGACAGCAAGGTTTTAGATGTTGTTGCAGAAAATGTTTCAGGTTCTGGTAAAAGCGATCCCTTTTATAATGATAGACTAAAGGACTCTATAGATTATATGGAAAGTATAAAAGGTCTTTATCCGCGCTGGAGAGTTGAACTTTATATTGATGAAATAAAAAATTGCCTTTTTAAAATAAAAAGTATAGAAAAAGCAGTTACAGTCGGCTCCTTAAGAAGGAAAAAATCTGTAGTTAAGGATATAGATATACTTATACTACCCGGCTTTAACAGTAATGCTTACGATTCATTAAAAAGTGAGAAGCTGCTTGATGAATTAAAGGCACTCAATTTTATAAAAAGATTTAAGAGCAATGATATAAGGCAGGAGAGTACAAGCGCGAGGTTCGAAACTGTTTTTGGTATAGAAGTGGAGTTTATTATAAGCAGCAGGGAAAATTGGGCTTATGATATGTTGTATACCACAGGGAGCAAAAAACATATAAAAAAACTGGAGGAAATAGCTTTTAGAAAAGGATATATAAAAAATGGCAGGATTGAAGTTAACAATCATGCGGATGAAGATAAATGGCAGGAAGCGGGCTTATTGCCAGATGGCGGCTCCTGTCCCGAAGAAAAAATATATAATATGCTTAGTCTTGAGTATATACCTCCTGAATTAAGGGAGGGACGGGATGAAATAGAAATGGCAGGGAAAAATTTGCTTCCTTCCCTTTTGACTGTGGATGATATAAAAGGTGACCTGCATGTTCATTCTAGGTGGAGCGATGGTTCCCTGGAACTTGATGATATGATTGGGATAATAAAAAAATTTAATTATGAATATCTGGCAATTACAGACCACTCGGTAAGCAATTATTACGGCAGGGGTCTTGATGATAAAAAGGTTTTAGAAAAGATTGGCTACATAAACAAATTAAAATCCAGGTATAAGGATTTTCATATTTTAATGGGTTCAGAGATAGATATAAAGGGAGCGGGCAAACTTGACTATCCTGAAAGTATAATCAAGAAGATGGAAATAGCTATTGGTTCAATGCACTCTTCTTATCTGAATTCAAAAACTAAAAATACCGATAGGGTAGTAAGTGCGGTTGAAAATAAATATATTGATTTTATAGGCCATCCCACAGGTGCTGTTTTTGGAAGCAGGGCGCCTTATTCTGTTGATATTGACAGGTTAATTGAAGCAGCAGCCAGAAACGGTAAAGCGCTGGAGATAAATTCATATTTTTTAAGAATGGACCTTAATGAACAAAATGCAAGAAAAGCTGCGAAAATGGGTGTTAAACTGGTTATAAATACAGATGCGCACCGTCCCAATAACATGGATATGATTGTATTGGGGGTAGATATAGCGAGAAGGGCCGGACTTGAGAAAAAGGATATTTTAAATACGTTCTCCCTGGAAGAATTAATGGAATGGAAAGAAAAAAGGAATTAAATTTTTCTATTAATCACGCCAGTTGCCGTTTGCCGCTTATTCAGCTTTATTATTCTTATAGTATTTAAAGACTTTCTTATCTTTAAAATCAGGTATGAACAAATCTTCATTATCATTAAGGGTTATGTAATCCTGGGTCCACCCATAACTAAAACCCTTTTTTTCTGCATATCTTACTACTTCCAGATATTCTTTTGCCGTAATTGTTCTGCTTAACTCCGGATATTTAAATGCCCTGTAAGCAGGGTGATATTGGGCCATGATGCTTAAATATACATCAGTGGATAATTCATTTTTAATAAAATCCAGTGTTTTTTTTACTCCTCCAATATTTTCAGGCATAACCAGAAGTCTTATAAGAAGTCCTTTTCGGGCTATTCCTTTTTTATCCAGCTTGAGTCCGCCAACCTGCCTGTACATCTCCTTAACTGATTGGCGGTTATAGCGGGTATATTTTTTAACATAAGAATAATTTCTTGCTTTTTCATCATCACTGTAGCGCATGTCCGGCATGTAAATATCAATAGTTCCATCAAGCATCTTTATAATTTCAGGGCTGTCATATCCTCCGGTGTTAAAAACTATAGGGATTGAAAGTCCTTTTTTTCTGGCAGCGTAGAGAGCTTTTACTATCTGGGGGATCCATATACTGGGTGAAACCAGATTGATATTATGGCAGCCGGAATTCTCTAAATGGAGCATGGTTTGAGAGAGTTTTTGTATGCTGTATTCTATCCCTTCAAATTCCTGGCTAATTTGATAGTTCTGGCAGTATACGCATTTCATATTGCAGTATGAAAAAAAGATAGCTCCTGAACCATGGCTTCCTGAAATAGGGGGTTCTTCTCCATGATGGGATAAGGCGGTAGATACAGCAGGCCTATAGCCAGCGGAGCAGAATCCCTTTTCTCCTTTAATCCTGTCTACCATGCACCTGTGGGGGCATATAGTACAATTATTTAAGTTTTTATCCAGTAATTCGATAAGCTCTGATAATTTCATATTAAAATAATGACTACAGTTAAGATAAGGTCCTGATTAAATAATGATAGGCTTAAGATATAATAATTTTACTTTTTAGTGAATGGCTTTTTTCTTTCAGCAACTTTTAGCTTTTCTTTGACTGTAATATTTTTTATATAATCGTAAACTTTTTCGATAATTTTTGGATTATCCTTTAGTATTTTATCAATTTTATAAATCCTGTATTCCATAAAATATTCAGGGGGCACACCCAATCCTTTAGAAATCAATTCAATGGTCGATATAGGGGGGTGGCTTTTTCTTTTTTTAAGCTTGCTGAAATAACTGTAATTAAGATTGGTTCTATTGGACAGGCTCCTCAGCTTTATTTTCTTTTCCTTTATTATATCTTTTAGAGCGTTGCCGAATTGCTTATTGGAATACATCATATATACATTATATATTTAATATATTTAATTTATTATAACATTTTCCAATTCTAATATATTAAAGGCAGTTCTATAAGCTTTCTAGTCAATATTAAGTTGACAATTGTATCAACATAAAGTATAAATTATTGCAATAGCAGTACGGTTAAATAATATATAATCTTAGGAACCGGCAATATATTGATGTATTATTGAACCAATTATTATATAATTAAGAGCAGTAAAAATCGTAATCAACTCAGATAAACTCAGTAGTTTAAGTGGGTGATTAAAGTAGCTAATAATAAACCGGGATTGAATAATAAAAATGATATGCGGGGGTCAAAGGGAAACGGAACTTTTTTTAAAGAGCTAATAGAAAATGCTCCGGATATAATATATAGATGCAGGCTGTTTCCTGAATTGGAATATGAATACGTTAGCCCCTCAGTAAAAAGAAAGCTCGGCTATAGTCCAGAAGAGTATTATGCTGATTCTGAATTTGTTTATAAAATTATACATCCGGATTATATAGATATAGCTAAGGATATACACAACGGCAGTTATGATTTTTCAAAACCTGCGGAAATCTGTTATATCCACAGGGATGGCAGAATACTCTGGTATGAAGATTCAATAACCCCATTTTATGACAGTTATGGTGAGCTGGTAGCCATAGAAGGTATTCTTCACGATATTTCAGAAAGAAAAAAAGTGGAAAACCGCCTATCCTATTTATCTTTTCATGATAGTCTTACGGATTTATATAACCGGGCTTATTTCGAGGAAGAATTAAAGAGGTTAGATACTGAAAGGCAGATACCAGCAAGCATTATTATGGGTGACATAAATGGATTAAAAATAATAAATGATGCATTTGGCCATAAAGAAGGAGACGAGATACTGAAAAGTTGCGCGGAGGTTCTCAGGAAATGCTGCAGGGCAGAAGATATAATTGCAAGGTGGGGAGGAGATGAGTTCTCAATACTTCTTCCCGGGACAAATGGAGAAGTAGCATTGGAGATTACAAAGAGAATAAAGGAGAATACCACAAGAACCACGCGGGTAAAAATACCTTTAAATATATCTCTAGGAGTATCTACCAGGAAAAAGATAGATGAGAAATTCCCTAAGATTATAAAAGAAGCAGAAGATCATATGTACAGGCAAAAGCTTACGGAAGCAAAAAGCATTATAAGCACAATAATCTCATCTATTGAAAAAACTTTATTTGAAAAAAGTATTAAGAGTGAGAAGCATACTAAGAAAATAAGAGAAATGGCTATACAACTGGGAAAATTTATTGGTCTTCCATCTCGCGATATAGAGGAATTATCTCTTCTGGCAACCATACATGATATAGGGAAAGTGGCAATTCTTGATATAATATTGAATAAAAAAGAGAACCTCAGTAAAAAGGAATGGGATACCATAAAGCGCCATCCTGAGATAGGTTACAGGATTGCACTTTCTTCAAAACAGCTTTCAAGCATAGCCAGTTATATATTGACTGTCCATGAATGGTGGAACGGGAAGGGCTATCCGCAGGGTTTAAAGGGAGAGGATATACCTGTTCTTTCACGGATAATAGCTATAACAGATGCTTATGAGGTTATGATAACAGGAAGGCCTTATAAAAAAGCTGTCAGTAAGAAAGAGGCAATAGCGGAACTTAATAAGTGCAGTGGTACGCAGTTTGATCCCCGGCTGGTAGAGAGCTTTGTAGAGATTTTAAGGAGTAATAAGAATTATTAAGTCAGGATTATTTTTTAAAGACGTCTTTGAAATCAAAAATTAACTTCTAAATACGCAATTGTAAGAGCTAAAAACACAAAAAGATTTTAAAAAGCAGGATTATTTATTTAGTATTTCCTTATAAACCTCTATGTACTCTTTTACCATTCTTTCCTGTGAAAATTTTTTTTCAACTGTCTTGCGGCACAATTTCCTTGAAAGGCTCTCTACATCTTTTAGTTTCATAACCATTTCTTCTATATCTGATACGATAAAACCATTCCTGCCATCCTGAATAATTTCCGGCATAGAACCTCTTCCAAATGCAAGCACAGGTGTGCCGCATGCCATTGATTCGATAACGCTTAAACCAAATGGTTCATTAAAATTAACTGGATGAAGCAATGCGAAAGCATTGCTTAAAACAGAATCCCTCTCACGGGGTGAGATAGAGCCAATATAAGTAATATTATTATTCAGGTAGGGTTTAACATACTCCTCATAATATGCTTTATCCTGGACAATCCCTGCAATGATTAATTTCATTTTTGCCTTTTTCGCAACCTTTATAGCTTCCCATGTACCTTTATCAGGGTGTATTCTGCTGAAGTAGAGAAGATAATCTCCCACGTCCTCATTTAAGGTAAAATTATCAATATCTATGCCGTGATATATGGTTCTTATATAATCAAGTTCAGGACTCCTATCGGTGTCACTTATTGAAACGTAATGGGTTGTGTTATTATATTTCCTATAAACATTTAGTATCCTGGGTGAAGAAAAACCGTGGATTGTTGTAACCATTGGGGTTTTTATTAACCTGCTGTAAGTCAGGGGTAAAAAGTCATAATTATTATGTATGATATCAAATTCGTCTGCCTGTTCCATTATTTCTGATATATGAAGGCATTCCCAGACTTTCGGGTCTATATCGCTTTCCTCATAAGGTGTTTTGCATATGCTTCTTAACTTGGCTGATGTTATTGAATCACCGGTTGCATATAAAGTAACGTCTATTTTTTCCTTAACAAGTCCCTCTGTAATAAGAGATACTACTCTCTCCCATGGTCCGTAATGCCTGGGAGGTGTCCTCCAGGCAATTGGCGAAAGTATTGCAACTTTCATATTTAAAATGCCTCCGTGTTATTATTTTATTGTGTAAGTTAAAAAGGTATTTAAATCAAGGCGGTAAATTGCCCGCACTTTATTAAAGTTCTTACTATCATTATACTACTTAACCTATTTTTTTATTTAAACAATATAAAGGGCTTTTAATAATTACTTTAAAAAGTGACTTGACAAAGTATGAAATATGGATTATAAATAAAATAATAATAAAAAGATGAATTAAATTTAATCTGAAAGCAAGTTTAATTTATTAATATAATTGGGGAGGTTTTTAAATGCAAGAAAGAATAAAAGTATTGCTTGTGGGCGAGACGTGGTTTGTGCTTAAGATGCATATCAAGGGGTTTGATACGGTTCATCTTGGTGGGTATGAAAATTTTGGAGTTTGGTTTTTAGAGGAAATGTCTAAGTTTGAAGATATAGAAGTAGTGCATATGCCAAACCATATTGCATTAACTTCTTTCCCAAAAACACTTGAGGAAATAGGAAAGTACGATGTAGTTATTTCCAGTGACTGCGGAAAAAATACACTTCAATTATATCCTGATATGTTTACTGTTCCAATGGGGCCTGACAGGCTTGAAACCATTAAGGAATATGTTGAAAAAGGAAAGTCATATATTATGATAGGAGGATGGGCGTCTTTTCAGGGAGAAAAGGCAATTGCAGGTTACCATGGTACCCCGATAGAAGAAATACTTCCAGTAGAAATTAGCCCATCTGATGACCGCGAAGAGAAACCACAGGGCTGTACCCCTAAGATTCTTAAAGAAAGCCATCCAATATTTAAGAATGTAAATAAAGAGTGGCCGACGTTTTTGGGATATAACAAAGTAACAGCTAAAAAAGATGCAGATTTGTTAGCTGAAATAAACGGTGACCCTTTTATTGTTACCGGGAATTATGGAAAAGGCAAGACAATGGCTTTTACATCTGATTTTTCAAAACACTGGGGTACTGAATTTATTAGCTGGGACTCATATGGTGAATTCTGGCACAATGTATTGCTCTGGCTTTCAGGGAAAATGTGATATCGAAGGTTTTTTATGTAAAGGGGAGATATATACAGGCGGACGTATATCAGGCCGGCGGTTTTAAGGTTATTTTTATCATATTGTTATTAATAGGATTAATGATTATTGGTAATAAAATTAATTTATTTTTAAGAATATATATTTCAGCCCTGATTTTATTATTTCTGTTTAATTATTCTAAATTGGATTCATTTTTGTTTAATTTAAAAGTTTAAAATTTAAAACTCAATTTCCTTATTAAATAGATAGTTTATGGATATATTTTTAAATGATAAAAGTTTGCATTATTAAATTATTATGGTCAGCTATTTAAATTTTATAGATATAGCAAATATACATTAAAAATGATTAGGGGGGATTACTTATGACAAAATGATTTCGTTAAAAGTATGAAAGGGGGTGCTTAATAGGTATAGGAAATAAATACTTTTATCAAAAAAGATAGGGTTTGACTTTAGCATTACCTAAGTTAAAGCAAATCAAGAGATTATTATCAATGTATTTTAAAAGATATAAAAAAGAGGAGGGGAGAGACAATGAAAAAGTATTTGATTTTGCTTCTGGCAGTGGTATTTATCCTGTCAATGGTGTTTATGAGTATTGGTTGTAAAAAAGAAGCAGATACAGGTGATGAAGTAGCGGCAGCAGACGCTGATGCAGACGCCGACGCAGACGCCGACGCCGATGCCGATGCGGATGCTGATGTTATAGAAGAAGAGGAAGTTAGAGGTGACCTGGTTGTTTACCACTGGTGGACTGCAGGTGGCGAAAAAGAAGCTATTGACGCTCTTTTTGCTGATTTTCTGGATAAATATCCTGATGTGAACATTGTTGAAAATCCTGTAGCTGGAGGCGGCGGAGATGTCCTCAGAGCCCAGATTAAGACAATGATTATAGCAGGCGACCCACCGGACACATTCCAGATAACTTATGGTACAGGAATGATAAAATCATTTGTAAGTGTTCTTCAGCCAATTAATGATATACTGGCGGACTTTAATGTTCCGCAGGATATTCTGGATTGGGGTACTATAGATGGGGACATGTATGGTGTTCCTGTAAACGTTATGCAGAACAACAACCTCTGGTATAATATAAGTGTTGTTGAAGATGCAGGTGTCCAGATGCCTATAGAATCAATTGATGATTTATATGCAGCATGTGAGAAAATCAAAGACGCAGGGTATACGCCAATTGCTGTTGGCTCTGGATCAGGACAGGATTTCTGGCTTGGTACATTTTTTGAAGCAATAGTATCTGGTTTACCAGGTGGTCCGGAAGCCCTGGTTAAACTTTATAATGGTGAAGTAAAACCATCAGAAAGTGAAGTTTTAAAGGATGGTCTTGAGGTCATGGCTAAACTAATGAATGATGGTTATATTAACTCAGATTATGGTGCCCTTACCTGGGACCAGGCCGGTCAGCTACTTTCTACAGGCGAAGCAGCATTCTTCGTGATGGGAGACTGGACAAAAGGTCTTTTCGATGCAGCTGGCTTAGGAGCAAATGTAGATTACGGCTATCAGAGCTTTCCCGGGGCAAGCGCATTTGTGGGCCACTCAGACTGTTTTGTTCTTCCTGATGGTGTAGATAATATAGTTGCAACCAAATGGCTGGAGTTTCTTACTACAGCTGAAGCTGAAACAGCATTTTGTCCTATTAAAGGTGCTTCACCTCCAAGACTTGATGCACCAATTGAAGGAATCTATGATGAGATTTCAATAGAGATAATGGAAAAGTTCAGGGATTCAAGTGTAACGAAAATACAGTCACAGTTTGCTGGTCCACCGGAAGCATACCTGTCATCATTCGGTACGGCTTTCAGTGAGTTTATGCTTAATCCTGTAGTTAACAGTGATACATTAGCCAGGTTTGATAGTGCTTATGATGAAGTGTTCTCTGAATAGTGATAAGTGAGAATAGGGAGAAGGTAGGTTTATAATCAGTATAGGCCTACCTTCTCAGTAAAAGACTGGAAGGTAAATAGATGAAAAGAAGATTAGAATTATTGTTTTTTCTTACGCCTGCCCTGCTACTGGTTGCTCTGTTTGTTTATGGATTTATAGGATGGAGCTTCCAGACCTCTCAAATGGATTGGAAAGATGTTGGTTATGCCGGGGATTATATAGGGCTTGGAAATTATATAAAACTATTTACAAAAGATGTTACATTTAGAACGACCCTTTTGAATACATTAAAGTTGAGCGCAATCTTTGTAGGAGTTACGATTCCGCTGGGGTTGATGTTAGCAATATTACTTGATTTTGAGATAGTTGCAAAGAAATTTTTCAGGTTAATTTTTTTATTACCCCTATCGTTCTCATTTGTAGCATCTGCATCTATGTGGGTGTGGATGTTCTCACCTAAGGTTGGCGTAATAAATTCACTTTTAAAGTTAATGGGTCTCCAATCTTATGCTCAACCCTGGATTACTTCAAGCATGCAGTCTTTGTTATGTATAGCTATAGTTTATATCTGGCAATTTTCAGGATTTTCTACGCTGGTGTATTATGCAGGGATAAGTGGGGTTCCTGATGAAATTAGAGAAGCAGCGCGGATAGATGGAGCAAATAAATTCCAGGAGTATTCTAAAATCGTTATTCCCATGCAAAAACCTGCAACATTAACAGTGCTTGTAATATTGCTTATGTACTCTCTAAAAGTTTTTGACCTGGTATATTTATTAACAGGAGGAGGTCCAGGGCGGTCTTCAGAGGTGCTTTCTACTTTAATGTATGAAATCACATTTAACAGGAATTTATTTGGTCAGGGAGCATCTATAGGGATAGTAATGTTTGTTATTTCAATAATTATTATCTTGCCTTTCTTTTTGAGGAGAAGAGCTAGTTATTATGAGTAGGAAGTTTTATAAATGAAAGAAAAAGTAAATCAGGTAATATTAAAAATAATTATATATATAGTTCTTGTCATGGCTCTGGCTTTTTATATTTTCCCGATATATTCAGCCATAAATACTTCATTAAAAACTGATGAAGAACTGATGTGGGGCCCTGTCCAGCTGATAAGGGAACCTACTTTTAGTAATTATGTAAAGGCATTTGAAATTATAAAAAGACCGATGTTAAATACGGTTATATTTACTTTTCTAGCAACAGCTTTTTCTTCATTTTTGGGCGCTATGTCAGGTTTTGCTTTTTCAAAATTAGATTTTAAGTTTAGTAACATAATATTACTTTTTGTGGTAATGGGATTTTATATAGCACCTCAGTCAATATTAATCCCGCTGGTAAAATTTATGGGAGCTACAGGATTATATAACACATATGCGGGAATTGTGCTGGTACACACAGCTTACGGCATGCCTATTACTACATTGTTATTTAAGAATTATTTTGATACTTTGCCAACTCAGATAATAGAAAGTGCAAGAATAGATGGTTGCAGTAATATAGGAGCTTTTTTCAGGGTTATTCTTCCTTTGTCATTCCCTGGCTTTGCAGTTGTAGCAGTATTCCAGTTCACAAATATATGGAATGAATTTTTATATGGCTTAACCCTTACCAGTGGAGTTAGGTCAATGCCTCTAACGGTAGCTATTGCAAATTTAAAGGGAACTACTGTAGCTGCGTGGAATGTCCAAATGGCAGGTGTTATGGTTTCGATAATTCCTGTATTATTAATGTATATCTTCTTTATGGAATTAATTGTTAAGGGATTGCTGGCTGGCTCTGTAAAAGGATAGAGAAGTCTGAAAAACTCCTGATTATCCAGCCAATAACGGAAGAGGTTTATATGTAAGCTGTTATTATAATGGTTTCTGTATGTATGAATATTTATAAAAATAATATTATTCAAAAATTTAAGGTTAATATTTCCTTTTTATATTAATTTTACACTTTAAAAAGCCGATTGATTAAGTTTTTATTGTATGCTATTTTGTATAAATTATCTACTTATGTTTAAGAGGTTGAGCTGTGTATCAAAAGCATATCAGGAATTACAACAGGAAGATAATTCTTAACGCTCTTATAAAAAACGAAAAGCTAACCAAAAAACAGATTTCTGATAAAATAGGCCTTAGCTTGCAGACCGTTAATAGTATAATAAATGACCTGGCTTTAGAAAAAGTGGTCTCAGAAGTAGAGTTAGCTGATTCAACAGGAGGGCGTAGGCCTGTATATGTAAGTCTTGTTGCCGGTTCAAGGTTTACTTTTGGAGTGGATTTTCATTCAAGTTATGTCCGTGTAGTTCTTACAAATTTAAAATCAGAAATTATAGAGGATGTTATTATAAGAGTGCCGCAATCAGATTACAGGAAGGGGCATTTTGATAGGATTATGGGTAAAGTCCATTCCAGTGTTGAAAAGATAATATCTGAAAATAATATCTCCGAAGATAAAATACTCGGTATAGGTTATTCATTTCCAGGAATTGTTTATGAAAAAAGGAAATTACTTATATATTGCCCCAATCTATTTATTAAAAATTTAGATTTTAGTAGGTATGAGAATATGTTTGATTTTCCCTGTTACATAGGAAATGATGCAAATCTGGCAGCTTTTGCAGAATCCAAGCTGGGGTTGGCTAAAAGTAAAAGAAATATGGTTTATGTTTATATAGTAGAAGGAGTGGGCTTTGGCATAATCATAAGGGGTAAACTGTATAAGGGCCATAATGAAAGAGCCGGAGAATTTGGACACATGATTATAGAGAAGAATGGGAGGAAATGTATATGCGGTAAGAGGGGCTGCTGGAATGCCTATATTTCCATTGATGCTTTAATAAGTAATTACAACAGGAAAGCGGATAATAAAATTAGTTCGCTGGAAGAGTTTATAGAATTATTAAAATTAAAAGATAATAAAGCAAAGGAAGCTTTAGATAAATATTTAGACTACATGTCGATAGGATTAATAAATTTAATAATGTCGATAGACCCTTATTATATTATTATAGGCGGTAAAATTTCTAAGATTAGCAGTAGTTTTTTGATAAAGCCATTAGAACGGAAAATCCTTAAAGATAATCTTTTTATTAAAAAGAAGGATATCAATTTATTATTGTCTAAACTAAGGGAAGATGGTTCGGTACTGGGAGCTTCTATTCTTCCGTTAAAAGACTTTTTATATGTAGATAATTATATTTCTTAGGTTTATATATACTTTTAGCATAATACCTTGCTCATAAATGAAGCAGTAAAAAAGCTTTTAGCTCTAAACTTCAATTTATGTAAAGTCTATTTTAAACTAAGGTATCTCTTGTTTTTTTATTGGTGCTACACCTGCTATGGATTAGATATATAAGAATTATTATTGTATGGGGACTAATAGAATATCTCCGAATAATCTATTTAAATAAAAAAAATATTTGACACTTTATTATTATAGTATATTATTATATCAATTAATATTATTATAGGATTATAAAAACTTAATATTAGGCAAAGAAGCCTAATTATATGCATTGAAGCACAAGATTTATTGGCAATGTAGCCAATAGGGTTTTGTGCTTATTTTTTTGTTTTTTATTAATTTATTATCATATTTTATGGAGTATTAAGATGGGTTATTCAAAAATTAATTCCTCAGTGGCAACAGGAACAAAGAATTTATATGGAGATAATATTAGTCCCTTTAGTGGTATGTGTGTTAATTGCAGCGAGGGGTGTACTGGTCTGTGCGAAGTTGGTAAATCTTCTTACCGTAGTACTGAAGTAATTTATCCTCAACCTTATGGTGATATTACTGCAGCTTCACAAAAAAATTATCCAATAGATTATTCCCACTTTAATATTATGGGAACTGCATTTGGGGCTCATGGCATAGAAGAAGATAGCGATAAGGCTGTTTTTACAAATGTCAAGCTAGAAACTGCTATAGGAAAAGACAAAGATATAAAATTAAAGCTGCCTTTTATAATACCAGGTCTTGGCTCAACATACATTGCCAAGAAAAATTGGGATGGGCTTGCAATTGGTGCAGCTATATCAGGAGTTATCTTGACTATTGGCGAAAATGTTTGTGGAATGGATCCGCAATCTCAGTTTGATAGTAATGGTAAAATCATCAAATCACCTGAGCTTATCAAAAGAGTTAAACTTTACAATGATTGGCAGCAAGATGGGTATGGTGCAATTGTGGTACAGGCTAATGTAGAAGATAGCAGATTTGGTGTCTTAGAATATGCTATTAAGGAATTAGGCGTAGAGATAGTAGAGTTAAAGTGGGGCCAGGGTGCTAAAAGTATTGGCGGAGAAATAAAGATAGATGACCTTGACTGGGCCATAGAGATTAAGAATAGAGGTTATATTGTTTTACCAAACCCACTTGATCCGGATATTCAAAAGGCCTTCAAACACGGAGATTTTAAGGAATTCGAAAGACATTCCAGAATAGGCATGTCCAGTAAAGAAGATTTTATGAATACGGTTGAGCATCTTAGAAAAATAGGTGCCAGGCATATATTCTTAAAGACCGGTGCTTATGGACCTGCTGATCTGGCAAAGGCTATTAAATATTCCTCTGAAGCCGGCATAGATCTATTAACTATCGATGGAGCTGGTGGTGGAACCGGAATGAGTCCATGGAGAATGATGAATGAATGGGGTATTCCTACTGTTTATCTACAGACCATGGCATATAATTATGCAAAAATCTTAGATGACAAGGGTGTAAATGTACCTGATATGGCTATTGCTGGGGGTTTTATTTTAGAAGATCAAATATTTAAAGGTCTGGCTCTGGGTGCTCCTTACTTCAAATTGGTAGGAATGGCCCGTTCTCCTATAACTGCTTGCATGGTTGGAAAAACACTTGCAGGTGGTATAAGCGACGGCAAAATTCCTAAATCTATTGAAAAATATGGCAGTGATTTGGAATCGGTATTTGTAGAGGTAACTGATTTAAGAAAAGAATTTAAAGATAGAGCTGATGATATTCCTGGCTCAGCTATAGGACTTTATAGTTATTATAGGAGGCTGGAACAGGGTCTACAGCAGTTGATGTGTGGGGCAAGAAAATTTGCTTTGAATTACATAGACCGCCATGACATCATATCACTTACAAAAGAGGCGGCTTCTGTTTCCGGTATACCCTATATTATGGATTATGACTGCGAAGAGGTAGAAAAAATACTAAAATAAAATATAAAAAAAGAGAAGAATAAATGAAAAATAAAGGATTATGTATCACATGTGTAAATGATAAAGGATGCAAATTCCGTCGGAAGTTTCCTGTTTTACAATGTGAAGAATTCAAGAATTATGAACCCAGACTATCAAAGGCAAGAATAAGGAAAAATAAGAAAAAAATAAAATCTTGCTAGAAAATAAAGATATAGATCCAGAGAAGAGGAGCAACTAGCTATAGAAATAGCAGAAGAGCTTGAAGATAATCGGCAGTCTAGGAGCATTCCGAACTGTAGTTGATAGGATCTCAGAGCAAAAGATAAGAATTTTACCAAGTATGAAAATCAAATAAACACTTTCTTTACATAAGGCGAAGTTGACAATCTAAGCAATGCCGGATAGTTAATATCAAATTTTATTTCACTTCCTACTTTAATACCATTGCTTTTTACGTGCAGGATTAAATGATCGCTACTTGCTCCGATTATATCAGCTTTAATTCTGGGCTTTATAGCTTTTGTATTAACATCTTGTTCTCCGATCCCAACAATTATACGATTAATAGTTCCGATATCTGTAAATTCAGGTTTGTAACCGGATGCATTTTGACACATTTCACCATATGGTAGCGAAGGCTTTAATTTGCTTTCTATTACCTCACATATTAAAGTAAATGCACTAATATATAAATGTGGAATTCTATTTTTATGTATAGTTTCCCTACCTAATAAAATAGCTTCACCAATTCTTAAATTGTTGATATTTCCAGTATTATTTGTTTGGGAAAGCCATTCGTAATTTGCCGAATTTCCACCTGAAACCATATCTATTTTTATATGATATTTTTCTTGAATATGGTCTACTATTTGAGATAATTCAGTCATTTTTTTCTCTGATGGTTTAATACCTCCAAAGCAAGCAAGATTTACACCTATTCCATATAATTTGATGCCCTTAAGCGGTATTGTCTGTTCAACAACAGAGTCTATATCTTCAGGTAGTATACCTTCTCTTAAATCACCTAGTTCCAGCATCAACACTACTTTATGCCTTCTACCTTGTTTTAAGGAATGTTCAGATAATAATTTAACTGTTGATATTTCGGAGTTTAAGCTTATATCAGCATATTTGACAACATCCGGAACTTCGGTGTGCATAGGTAAGCGTGTAAGTAAAAACTCTGCTTTCACACCAAATTCTTTCATTTTCTTAATGTCTTGAACTTTAGAAACTGCTATAGTAGTTATTCCACACTCAAGTATTGCATTTGCAATTTCAGGAGATCCTGCTACTCCCTTTATTACGGAAGTGATGGTAATACCTTTTTTTGCAAATTCTTCTTTTAACGTTTTAGCATTGTGCTTTATTTTATTTATATTTATTTCTAATCTGGGCATTAAATTATTTTATATCTTTTTAAAGCTGATTTTACAATTTCACCAATTAAATCTGAAGCACTCATGTTATCTGCAGCAGCCATGAAACCAAAGTAACTATGTGGTTTCTCTTTTGGTGTACACATTAATCCTGCAAAAGAATTACTTTCTAAAAGATAAGGACCTTCTTTGGTTAATATGGTATCAATTCGTCCGTAATCTTTAAAGCCAATAGCTTGATAAGCTTTTTTTGCAAATTCTTTGATTTTGTAAATATCTTCATCATTTAATCGGGCCGGGCAATAGAAAGTATCATTATCAATTTCTTTTTTATCAAATGTTAAAAAACGTATAGCTCCATTAAAAGAAATTTCAAGTGGTGGAAGTACTTTTATATCATTTTCATTGCCTATTAGACCAAGAGTAATTTCTGTTCCCTGCAAAAACTTTTCAATTAAAACAGGCTGCTTTATTGTATTTAATATTTTCTCAACATCTTTTATAAGTTGTTCATAATTTTTAATAATAGAGCTGTCATCAATTCCTGCACTTCCTCTGCCTGCAATAGGTTTAATAAATAAAGGATAACTAAAAGGTGGGTTATCTTTAAATATAGAACAATCTTCTGCAGATTTTGCTATACGAAAAGGAGATATTTGTAATCCTTTACTTTTCCATATTATTTTTGATAATGATTTATCTATCGCAATGGCAATTGTAGTAGTATCCGATCCTACAAAAGGTATTCCAAGTTCTTCTAATGTAGCAGCTTCTGCCATACTTGAGACATTAAAAACTAAATCAACCTTGTTATCTTCTAGATCTTTAATAAAAGATTCGCCCCAACTAATGGTGCATACTTCATATCCGGCATCAATTAATGCTTGTTTATGATGAGCAACTTCTTTGTATGTTTTGTCAACTACATTATCTGTACCTACAAATTTTTCTTGTATTTTAAAATTCCCTCTTTTTTTGTTTAATAAACCAATTTTAATTTTTGTCATTTTTAAATAGCATAAAGTTTAATGTGTTAATACGATTTAAAAAAAATAAGATAACAGCATATTCTTTCAAATAAGAATTAGTCAAAAGACTAGAAGAAAGTAAAAGGCCATTCAAAATCTTACACAACTGATGTTAAAGGATTTATGGAAAGAAGTAAAGAACCTGTAAAAATTATACTCAATATAATTATTTGTAACAATTAAAAATCGCATCTTAGCAATTGCGATAGTTGCCGAATTGAAATAATAAATACGCGCCAATACTTTTATGGTATAATAGAAAAAAACAGTAAGGTTATCGTTAAATAATGTTTTGATATAAAGAATCCGCATTTTTTGGTGAACCTTCCAAAATAAAGTCAGAGTTTTTTACATTAATTTATACTATTTCAGTGTTTTCTTGTATAAAGATAATTTTTAACAAAATGAAAGGAAATTAGAGTGAATAAAAGACTATATATAGGCAATCTAGAATACTCTACCACAGACAAAGACCTGGAGGAATTATTCTCCAATGAGGGAAGTGTAACTTACGCAAAAGTAATTAGAAGTTTGGATGGTAAGTCAAAAGGTTTTGGATTCGTGGAAATGGGAACAGAGGAAGAGGCAGCTAAAGCTATAGAAAAACTTAACCAGGGTAGTTTCAAAGAAAGAACTATTGTGGTAAATGAAGCTAAACCTCAGAAAAATAGAAGTTTTATCGGAAACAGAGGTAGTGGTAATTACCGGAATACACCTAAAGATGATCTTAATTATAAGTTAAAAAAAATAAGAAGAAGGTTTAGGTAGGTTTTTTAGAATCCTTAGGTAAAGACAAGATGTTGCTTCTTGCTTTATCCATAGTTCCGAATCCAGGAACCTTCGTAATTTCTATTTAATAAGATTAAAAAATTTAAGTTGCTTGCGAGGATCAAGGTGATTAAAAATTAAAAGAGGGTTAGAGTTTAAAATAGAAGAAGTGAAGATACTGATTAGTAAGGGTAAAGTAGATGGGCTACTTACCATGGAGGAAATCACTGAAACACTCTCAGATATAGAACTTTCCAAAGAGCAGATTGAAAACATTTATGATGTTATTCAAAACCTGGGAATAGAAATTGTAAACGAAGATGATGAAGATACTAACAATGGAGGTTCAGGTAAAAAAGGTGAGGGGGAGGTTTTAGGCAAAAGGCTGGATCTTACTATTAAATCTCCCACAAATGATCCGGTTAGAATGTACCTTAAGGAAATTGGAAAAGTTAGGCTTCTTACTGCTTTTGAAGAAGTGCAGCTGGCAAAAAAAATTGAAGCTGGGAACTTAGCAGCAAGACAATTGCTGGTAGAGGCGAACCTGAGACTGGTTGTAAGTATCGCCAAAAAGTATTTTGGAAGAGGTTTGCTTTTTTTAGACCTTATACAGGAAGGAAATCTTGGGCTGATAAAGGCGGTAGAGAAATTTGATTACAGGAGAGGTTTTAAATTTTCTACGTACGCAACCTGGTGGATAAGACAGGCTATCACAAGAGCTTTGGCTGATCAGGCCAGAACTATTAGAATCCCGGTCCATATGATAGAGAATATTAATAAATTAGTCAGGGTCCAAAGACAATTGCTTCAAGAACTTGGCAGAGATCCTTCACCCGAAGAAATTTCAAAGAAAATGGATTTTACCCCTGGCAAGATAAGAGAAATAATCAAAATAAGCCAGTATCCTATTTCATTTGAAACTCCAATAGGTGAGGAAGGAGATAGTAATCTTGGCGATTTCATAGAGGATTCGGAAGTAGAAGCGCCTTCAGATGCTGCATCTTTTACTATGCTGCAGAAGCAGCTGCAGATAGTTTTAAACACTTTAAAGGACAGGGAAAGAAAAATTATCCAGTTAAGGTTCGGGCTTCAGGATGGACATCCCAGAACTCTTGAAGAAGTGGGCAGAGAGTTTGGAGTAACCAGAGAAAGAATAAGACAGATAGAATCAAAAGCCTTAGGAAAGCTCAGACATCCAAATAGATGCGGTGTTTTGAGGGATTTTCTGGAGCACTAAGTTAAATGCAGGCTTTAATTTAGTTGTGGTTTGAGGATATATTTATTAAAAAATAAATCCTGTGAACTTGTTGTAACTTAAGTAGTTAAATTGTTCAGTTTTTGGAGTTCATATCACTTTTAGGTGTATGCTCCTTTTCTGATAGGTCTAATTTCTAAGGTAGGATACTTAAAAAAATAATAGAGTCTGCTTTTCAGAAAAGAAAAACTCTTGTAGTTAACAACTAACTGGTTTTTCGGTCAGAATTTTACGAAAATGAAGAAAGGCAGAAGCAGTGAACTACCTTTCTCCACAAATTCTATTTTAATTATGTAAGTCGAAGATTCAATGGGATAATAAAGGGAATTATTAAGTTTTTTGAGCCACTAATCTTAATTTATATATTTACATAAATGCGTAAAAAGATTACAATTATTTTTATTTAATATAAAAAGTTAATATAGAAAGACAATTTGGAAAATTATTTTAAAAGGGAAACAAACTACTTACCAATCAACAGGTGGCCTGACAATGAAAGGCTAAGAGAAAAGCTTTTAAAGCATGGAAGCGAGAACCTGACAAACTGCGAGCTTCTTGCAATAATACTCAGGACCGGAATCAATAATAAGAAAAGCAGCAGGTAAGCCCTGGACATTGCCAAGGCGGTATTTTTAAAATATAAAAGCTTAAATTAATTATTTAATGTTACGGCTATTAAGCTCACTGAAATTAAGGGTATAGGGACAGCAAAGGCCTCCCAGATAATGGCTGCACTTGAACTGGGTAGGAGAGTGGTGTCAAAGAAAAATGGTAGTAATGTTAGCTTCAAATGCAGTGAGGAAGTGGCAAATTATTATATACCTCTTCTTAAAGACTTAAAGAAGGAGCAGTTCAGGGTAATCCTTCTTGATATAAAGAACAAGGTAATAAAGGACGTTTTAATATCTCAGGGTTCCCTTAATTCTTCCGTAGTTTGACTAGCGACAAGAACTTTCGCTGGGTGAGTGAAGGCTATAGCTTACCCAGCGTAAACCTTAAATTTAAAAAGAAAATCAAAGTTATTTGAGTGTAAAAGCTCGGTATAATGCCGGGCTTCTGTTATTTAGCAAGGATTTAAAAAGAAGTCTTATGAGATGAGCAGAGATAATTCATCTCTTTATGGTATTCTGGTTTAGCTATTGCTTTAGCCATAAAGGAAGCAAGATTTTTTTTGAATATAAGGAATCTTTAAATCTTTTCCAATTTTTTAAATAATTTCATTTAGATTTTAAATAAAGTAATTTTGGTGCTTTACAAGAAACAATTATTTGGCTAATATATTAGAAAATTATAATATTCTTATATTATTATATGGTAATTGAATTAAGTTCCGGGTTATTTTATTAAAATTAATAGGTATATTTTTTGAAAAATTTAATAGTGAAGTATTATAAATATAAAATAATAGCACAGTTTTTTAAAGCGCTATCTCATCCGGTCAGGTTAATGATAGTAAATGAATTATTAAATAAAGAAAGATGTGTATGTGATATTGAGGAAATATTGGATTTAAAACAGCCAAATATCTCTCAGCACTTAAATCTCCTTAGACTTTTAAATATTGTTGACTTTATGCAAGATGGGAATAAAAAGTGTTATTTTTTAAAAAATCCGGAATTAATTGAGAATTTATTAAAAGTTGTAAAAGGTACAAAGATAACAGTTGGGAATACTATTAATGATTAAATAGAGTAAACAATAAAAGAAGATATAAAAATCCATAATCCCGAGTTTCTGTTTAAAGAATTTTAGAAATATAAGTTAAAAATATTATAAAAATAGAAAAAAGATGATTTTAGATGATTGAGCAAGATATTAAAGAGAAAGTCAAGAAAATTTATGAAGTTTTACCAAAACTAAATGACAGACGCTGTGGATATAGAACATGTGGAGAATTTGCAAAAGCGGTAGCTAAAGGAGAAGCACCTTGTTATGGGTGCATTAGCGGTGGATATACAGTAGCTAAGAAGGTGTGTAATATTATAGGAGAAAAAGTCCCTGATAAAGAAAAGGTTTCATTTGAATATAATAAAGCAATAGACTTTGCCGGAAGAGGCAGGGGTAGAGGATATAGAAATCGATATTATGCTACAGGTCTTCCTGACAGCAGAAGATATAAGAGTGATTCATCTACTCGAACAGGAGTGGCAGCTGGATATAATTATTATAATACCACATACAATAACCAAAAACTTGATGCTGAACAGGAAAAAATTATACTCAAGCAACAGGCGGATTCTATTAGAAAGCAGCTTGATGATATAGGAAAAAGAATAAGAAAGCTGGAGAAGAATAGAAAGAAGTAGAGAGCTTTATATTAATTAGATATACAACAAGTTGAACAAAGTTAAAATATATTAGATGATGTAAACTTAATATAAGCTTGCTTGAATTTATAAACAATTCTAAACAATTTATATGTTTAAATTGGTATAGGTTTATATTACAGGAGGTAGTAAAATGCCATGGGTGGATAAGGACAAATGTGTGAGTTGTGAAATTTGTGTGGAAGAATGTCCGGTAGATACAATATTTATAAAAGATGAAAAGGCTGAGATAGATATGTCTGGCTGTATTCGTTGTGGGATATGCCATAATGTTTGCCCAGAAGATGCAGTAAGACATGATAGTGAAAAAATACCAGAAAAAGTAAAAACAAATGTAATTGAGACAAAGAAATTTATGGATGCTTGTGAAAAATATCTTAAGAATAAAAATGAGAGACAAAAATGTCTTAATAGGATGATAAAGCACTTTAAAAACGAAAAGATAATTGCTGAAAAAATATTAGAGGAACTGGGGTCTCTTAACTGATTTGATAGAGATATCTTAAAATGGAAAATACAAGAAAAAAATTATTTGAAGATTATGTCAGGATGCGTTTTATTAGATAGAATAGGTTATTGGAATAAATATTATGAAGACCATCCCGAAAAATCCTTAAGTTCTTAGACTAAACGGGTATAGATATTTAACCTTACAAAATTACTTTGGGATAGCTTAAAAAATATTGTTAGGGAAAATAGTAGAGATATTATGATAGAGGAAATACAAAACAGAGCGAATTTAGATAAGTTAAAAAAAGAAAACGAAGCTTTATTAATTATTATTTTTTATGCTGATTCTTCTGAGAAAAGTAAAAAAGCATTGGATGAGTTAAAAATGGTTAAAAATGAGAACCCAAAAGCTCCAATATTTAGAGTAAATGTATCAAATGTAAGGGATATACACTCTGTTTATGGAATAAATACAATTCCTACTGTTTTGGTTTTAAAAAAGGATAAAGTTTCTAATATTATTTATGGTATTCAAGATAAGCAGTATTATGAAACGTTATTATATGATACACCTATGTTTATATCAACAGAAAAAAAGGAGATGAAGCACCATAGAGTTATTGTTTATACTTCACCTGTTTGTTCCTGGTGTGCAGCAGTAAAATCTTATCTTATGAAGAATCATATTATTTTTAGAGAGGTAGATATTTCCCGTGATGAAAAAGCTGCTCAGGATTTAGTGAGAAGAAGTAAACAGATGGGTGTTCCCCAAACAGATATAGACGGCAGGGTTGTAGTTGGATTTGATAAACAAAAATTGGATGCTATTTTAGGAATAAGGGGTAGATAAAGCTTTGAAAATATTTAAATTAAAAAAAGGAGGAGTTATTTTATGAAAAAGATCCAGCCAATAAATAACTATGTTTTAATAAAGCTGGCTACAAAAACTGAAGAAAAAACAGCAGGGGGAATAGTTATACCTGACACTGCTGGAGAGAAACCTAAAGAAGGAGAAGTTGTTGGAATAGCTACAGGAGCTTCGGATGAAATAGCTATTGGTGACTATGTAATTTATAAAGAATTTTCTGGTACGGAGATAAAGCATGAAGGTCAGAAATACCTTTTAATTCCGGCTTCAGATATTTTTGCTAAATATGTAGAAGTAGATTCTATTTAAATAATGGAAATAGACTAAACTTTCTTATGTCTTATGATAGAGAATTTTATAGGATATAAGAAGAATGTTAGCAGGCAAACGATGCTTTATCTCGAGAAAGGTAAATATAATCCTTCACTTCTACTGGTCTACAAAGTGGCTAAAGCTCTCAAATCCAGTATAAATGAAGTTTTTATCATAGAAAATAATACTTAAGGCTTCATCATTAAGTGCTTGTGCGACTTGCTTCCTCAAATACCAGATCAATCGATAGCAGATGGTGGTCATAAATATTGGTACCAAAATAAATGTGATAAGAACCAATAGCTTTCTCGTTTTAATTCATAAGAATTTGTTTATACAGGCAACAAGAATATACCATTAATTTTTCTCATTTTCTCATTATAATCCCGGGAAATATTTTAAAATCTACCGGATAAAATCCCCGGCATTTATCATAATATGCCTATGAAAATATCCAAAGAAGATATGTCAAGTAAGAAACATGAAAAGATTATCAAAATATTTAAGATGCATAATGGGGCTACGCCAGATCTAAAGATACCCTGGCTAATAGTATCCATCCAGTGATATAAAAAGCATTCTGAATAAAGGAATAGCCGTCAAAATAAAAAAAATATTCTAAAATTATTTATAAGCACTCTGTCTGTGCTGGATTACATTTATAAAAATTACATTATCATTTTTGGAGTATTGATATATTGTTCTGTAAGGCCAGGCTTTTAGTGATCTGAAATTTTTTAATGGCCCTTTTAATTTTTTACCGGCATCAGGATCATTTTTAAGTTTTTCGATTTTTTTTAAAACTTCAATCTGCTTTATCCTGGTGAGTATTTTTAATTGTTTTAGAGAGGTTTTGGAATAATTGACATTCATTTATTTCAATTCTTTTTTAGAGATATTTAATTCTTTTATTATGCTATCCTCGCTTAGGTATTCGCCCTTTTTAATCTCTTCCTGGCTCTTGAGTAATTGTGCTATCAATTTATTGTCACTTAAGATATCAAGGGTTTCTTCCCATGCTTCCAATTCTTCAGGATTGATTACTACTGCCTGGGCCTCACCTCTTAAAGTAATTGTATAACTTTTTAGACCGTTTTTTACTTCATCAAGAATTTTATATAGATTAACCCTTGCTTTGCTTGCTGAAATTGTATTCATTTTACATCACCAAAATATATGGTACTAAATTTAGTACCATATGTCAAAAGAAGTTATTAGTTTTATTATTTATTTATTTACATAAATGCATAAATTAGCTATTATAATTTTTATTTAATATGAGAATTTATAGAGGAAGAAATTTTGAAGAATAATTGCAGGATGGAAACGGATTATTTACCCATAAACAGGTGGCCAGAAGATGAGCGGCCTAGAGAAAAACTTATAAAACACGGTAGCGAGTATCTAACCAATTCTGAGCTTCTTGCCATATTGTTAAGGACTGGAATAAAAAATAAAACCAGTAGCAGGTCGGCTCTGGACCTAGCTAAAGCAATAATGGCAAGATATAAGAACTTAAACGGATTGCGTAACGCTTCAGCTAGAGAACTTACCGATATCAAAGGTATTGGACTGGCAAAATCAGCCCAGATAATGGCTGCCCTGGAGCTTGGCAGGAGGGCAGTATCCGAGAAGAATGGAAATAATGTAAGCTTCAGGTGCAGCGAGGAAGTGGCTAATTACTATATCCCACTTCTTAAAGATTTAAAAAAGGAGCAGTTCAGGGTAATCCTTCTTGATATAAAGAACAAGGTAATAAAAGACGTTTTAATATCTCAGGGTTCCCTTACTTCTTCGGTAGTCCACCCAAGGGAAGTGATAAAACCGGCTATTAAGGATTCGGCAGCATCAGTAATATTCATACATAATCATCCAAGCGGTGACCCTGAACCCTCTATTGATGACATAGAAATAACTGAAAGGTTATGCAAGTCTTTTGCCATCCTGGGGATTAATGTCCTGGATCATATTATTGTAGCTGAAAGCGGATATTTTAGCTTTAAGCAGAAGCAGATGATTTAATTATAATAAAAGAACTCATTTAACTGGGAGGATTAAAAAGAACAGAGGTGCAATGTTTATATCACTGGCTAAAGACTATACCCCAAAAAACTGGACCAAAGATTGGGGTAAGGTCATATGATCCTTGTGTTTATTAATAGAGTAGATAGCCAGGGGAGAAATAAAATCATATCACCCGCAGTCATATGCAGCTTTGGATATCAATGATATACTTTATAATATTTCGGAATACAAACTGCGCAATCTGGGTGCGGTGGGTTTTAATAGGGTAAATGGGATAATCTACTTATTCGAGTTCAGGGAAAATTATGAAAATGACAAACCTCTAGTTCATGCCTGGAAAATATGATGATGATTTTTACTGGAATGTATGATGCGTAGGTTTTTATAGTTTTTAAGATTTTAATTATTACCAGGGAGGTAAAATTGCGAAAAATGATTTCATTCTTAGCTATAATACTTGCGTTGTTTTTGATTTGCGGCTGCAGCAAAATTACAGAGAGAGTAGCTGATGTAACAGAAGAATCAACAGAGGCAGGTACTGAAGAGGTGGAGACGACTGCAGGTGTACCACCGGGTTTTCCGGAAACTGTTCCTATCCACAACCAGGCAGATATTACAGAGTCTGAAAAGACAACAGTTGAAGGAGTGATGTCTTTTTATATTCATATGGAATATGAAGGTGAGATCGAACAGCTGTCTGGCTGGTATGAGCAGGAATTACCGGAGAACTGGCAGATAGATTCTGTATCTTCCGGCGATTTTGATGATTGGTCAGAGTTTTATGCTGATGCACATAACAGTGAATATTATTTATCTGTTTATCTATATCAGGAAGCTGGAAGCAGTTGTGTTACTATTGATATAAATGCAGTAGGAAAAGCTGAGGCAGCCGAAGCAGAGGAAGAAGAAGCTGCCAGAGAGGAAACTGCAGAAGAAGAAGCTGGCGAACCAGAAGCTACCTATTCTGGTGAACTGGAAGATGCTGAGATTGCATTTGTATGTGCTTCTGTTGGTTCTGCATGGAATGTAGAGGATCACTTTCCTGATCTTGATATAGCAGTTTATGACGAGTACCAATTTGATAAGGGTAATGTCATAGGGAATATACTGGAAGGTGATAAGCCGGATATCATGATAATCAAGGAATGTGCTGCTTACTTTCCTCCCGAGGATTATGGGACGTCTATAGAGGCTTATAAGGACCTGATAAGAGATTGGGTAAATCTCTGCAGGGGTGAGGGAGTGATCCCTGTCCTGGCAACTGTTGTCCCTGTAAACCCTGATAATCCCGAGCGTTCGGAAGAGCAGCTCGAATCCATTCTGGAATTTAACGATTGGATTCATGAGTACTGTGAATATGAGGATATCTCAGTTCTTGACCTTGAAGCAGCTTTAAGGATCAGTGAGGATGATAGAGCACTTGACCCTGACTATGATTCAGGAGACGGATTGCATCCTAATGATTTAGCATATTCGGAAGAACTTGATTATATATTGATACCTACTCTTGAAGATGCGATTGATATCGGATACTGAGCCTTATAAAAAGAAAAAAGATCTAAAACTAATTTTATAGGATAGTAGAGCTTGCGAATTATTTTTTAGATATGCTCTTACTTACTGATATAAAGGCAGATGACTTAAACATTAAAAGAATATCTTCTTAAAGGAAATGAATTTTTTAAGTCTTTTTATACTATTGAAAAAACCAGCTGGTTACTGGATATTTAGGCGCTTGTAAGTTATATCATTAATGCTATAATTCATTCCTGAATTACTGGCAGGGTGTGATTGACTTATTTAATGATTTTTATTAATATATCCAATTGTCTAAAGCAGTTTTCCTTCTAGTAGGGCCCATAGCTCAGTTGGTTAGAGCAGCGCACTCATAATGCGGAGGTCCCAGGTTCGAGTCCTGGTGGGCCCACCAAAATCTAATAATACCATTAAAAACCATAATTTAGCTTCTGTAATTCTGTGCAAGTTAAAAGAGCAGTCCATATTCTGTAGGATTTAAGTTTTTAACCCCGGTTTATAATTTAAAGAATTATTTTTTAGATGTAGATTAGCATGTTAGTAGGGGCCGCTTGCACGGGCGAATCGGGATTTCATTAAGTCAAGCAGGTATGAGGAAGTAGGGTCAACTTTATTCATTACTGCAAGATATACGCTTATCCAGTCTGCAAGGAGAATACCGGAGAATCCTTTTATTGCATCATTTGAACCTTCAAGGATGATTTCTTCAAAGTTAATTTTTTTCTCAAACAGAATCCCTTTTAATATCTCTACTCTTCTTAAAGTTTCTTCTTTTGAGTCTTTATCTGTAATAAAAAGTACAAAATAATTATTTCTAAGGTCATGTCCCATGCCCCACGCAGCTATTTCATCATGGTCCAGCTCGGGGATGGTATTAAAATGTGCAAAGTTATTGCTGTTAAGGCAAATCTGGCTTTTAAGGCGGTATGCAATTGTACCGGTTAGCATGCTGCTGCCGTATATAACCGGAATATTGCCAAACAGATTAATAGCAGTTCTCTTGGCAATGTTTTGGGATATCCTTATATCAGGGCTTAAGTCTTTTGATAAAGTGGTAAGCACCTTCTCAACCTCGCCCCAGTCAATTCCCAGGAGGCATTCCTTTTCATCACTGCAAATATCAAGGGCGCCTGCCTTATTTAATATGTTTGTAATAAAGACATAGATACACCCTACTACCATTCTTGATAATATATCTACTGAATATTCAATAAGCAGTATCCTGTCATCGGAAAGTGCTTTTTCTTTTAATTTGCCGCCGGTGGTAATAGCGACTATATTTGCACCTGCTTTTAGTGCTGTATCTACTGCTTCAATAACCTCAATTGAATTACCACTGTGGGTTACTGCAACAATCAGGGTTTCTTCATTTACCCATGAAGGAATGGTAGACCTTGAGCAGAGAAAAACGGGTATATTTATCTTATCAATGTCCATAGAGTTTATCAGTCTATATACTACATTGGTGGAGCTTCCCATCCCTATAATGAGGGAATTTTTAAATTTCTTTCTAAATGGTAGTTTTAGCTTTTTTATAGTGTCTCCTGCTGTTTGAAACTGTTTGGGGAATTCATAAAGGGTCTTTAACATTGCGTCCGGTATACTTTGAAGGATCTTTCTTTCATTTTCTAAAGATTTCATTTGCCTCCTTTAAAAAATAGCAAAAGCGCCGGGAAGATATTTCTTTTTATTTCAACGTAAATATTATAATATTTAATCTAATAATACAATTTTATATATTCAACATGATTCTTAGTGAACTGTCTTCGTGCCTGGATAAGGTCTTTTATATAAACCTTGCTCTAAGCTGGGATAAAGCAGGCCTTCAGATTGGAAATCTGGAAAATGAAATAAAAAGAATTCTTGTTACCCTAAATGTAACAGATATCGTGGCAGATGAAGCAGCCAGTCTTAACTCTGATTTAATAGTAGCCCATCACCCTTTAATGTTTAATTCCATTGACACTATTTTAAGCTCAAGGACAGGGGAAAAAGAAATCTTAAAACTTATAGAGAATGGTATAGCAGTTTACTGCACCCATACAAATTACGACTCAATGCCCGGCGGGTTAAATGATTTGCTGGCTTCTACACTGGGTTTGACTGACCTGGAGATAGTTGAGGGACAATATGAACAGTGGTATAAGTTTGTTGTTTTTGCACCAATAGAATCAGAAGAGAAAATAAGGGAAGTTATTTGCCGGAGCGGTGGAGGCAAGTGGCGGAATTATTCGTGCTGTACCTTTAATACTAAAGGGAAAGGTACTTTTATTCCCGGTAAGGGTTCAAGGCCGTATACGGGGAGTAGAGGTGAAATGAGCTACGTTGAAGAAGTAAGGATTGAATGCATAGTAAATGAAAAAAACCTTGAAGTCCTGGTTGAAGCAGTGAAAGCTGTGCATCCATATGAAGAAGCGGCATATGATATTTATAAGATTGAAAACAGGTTTAGTGAGGCAGGGATTGGAAGGTGCGGGAGATTGGCTGAAAGTAAGTCTTTTAGCAAGTTTGCAGCAGAGATTAAGGATAGTCTTGGCATTGATAGTTTTACGTGGATGAGTAAAGAAGATAAGGGTGCCGGAGAAAGGAAGATTGACAGGGTAGCAGTGGCCTGCGGCAGTGCTAATTCTCTTACTGATAAGCTTGTGGGTATAGACTGTGATGCTGTAGTGGTTGGCGAGATGGACTATCATAGTGCCCTGAAAGTTATTGAAGGCGGTAAAATCCTTATAGCGGTAGGGCACGGCAATAGTGAAAAGCTAGCAGTAGATGGAATTTCTGCTATACTGAAAGACTATTTTAAGAAAAATGATATTGGTATTGATGTATTAAAAAGCAAAAAGGGGAGTAACTCATGGAGGTATCATATTGGATGAAAAAAAGTTTGATGTAATAGACCTGGCGGAGCTCCAGTTAATAGATAATGCAGTTTCTGCACGGCTCTCGGAGATTGAGGAGATTAAAGGCAGCAATGAGATGGTTTCTGCACGGAAAGAGTTTGAAAGGGCAAGAGAGAGCTTTGATAAGATAGGCAGTGATTATAATGCTATGGAAAGCAAGCGCAGGAAATTAGAGGATACTATTGAGATCCAGAGTGAAAAAATTAAAAGTAATGAAGAGAAGCTTTTTAGCGGTAAAATTACCAGTACAAAGGAACTGGAAAGTTATCAGGAGGAAGTAAAGATTCTAAAGCAAAAGAATTCTGGAATAGAGGATAAAGTTTTAGAGATGATGATTGATATGGAAGATAAATCAGAAAAGGTGAAGTCAGCCCGCGAGGCAATGGAAAAGAGGAAAGCGGATATAGACCACATAAAAAATGAGATAGAGGAAAGGATAGAAGTTTTAAGGCACAATATAGAGGGGCTAGAAAAGAGAAAGGAAAGTGTTATTTCAAGGATACCTGAGGAGTATTTAAAAAAGTACAGTGAGGTTAAGAATAAAAAGAATGGAATTGCCGTAGCAGTGCTGAAAGATAATTTTTGCAGCGTGTGCAACATGCAGATACCGACAAGTGAGGCAGAAAAAATAGATGATATAGATAAAATATATAGGTGCCCGCTGTGCGGTCGGATAGCTGTAATATACAGGAATGAAATAGATGATATAAAAAAGGAACTGGAAGCTTAAATGGAAGAGAAGACATACACGTATTTGAAAATATATTTTGACGGCGGCTCAAGAGGGAATCCAGGCCCTTCTGCGGTTGGTGCAGTAATGTATGATAATAGGGATAAGAAACTTGAGGAGTTAAGCGAATGCATAGGGAAACATACCAATAACATGGCTGAATATACAGCCCTTAAAAAGGCTCTTGAAATGGCAGCAAAGTATAAATGCAGAAAGATAATGATTTTTACTGACAGTAAGCTTCTGGATAATCAGGTAAAGAAAAAATGGAAGATAAAAGATAAAAGTATTTTAAAGGTGTATCTGGAAATATCCAGGTCATTGGAAAGATATAATGTTGTTGATTTAAGGCATATCCCCAGAGAGAGCAATACAGAGGCGGATAGGCTTGTAAATAAGGCGCTTGATGAAAAAGAGCTTTCCTACGAAGGGGAATCGCATATAAATTTCGGTAAAATAAATGAATGAGTACTTCCCGTATTTAGAGTTTACTAAGCTTCACATCAAAAGTCACGCCAGACCTTTTAATGTATTGATTTTTAAATAAATATCTGTAATATATAACCGGAGTTAGCCGAGTAGTCGCGCAGGCTTTTTGACTGTGAGGAAAGTCCGGGCTCCATAGGGCAGGATGCTGGGTAAATCCCAGCGGGGTCAGTGTAAAAACTGGTCCTAGCGCAAGTGCAACAGAAAATATACCGCCAGATTTTTCTGGTAAGGGTGAAATGGTGAGGTAAGAGCTCACCGGCAGTCCGGTGACGGGCTGGCCTGGTAAACCGCATCTGGAGAAAGGCCAAATAGGGAAGTATAAGGTGGCCCGCCTTCTTCCGGGTTAGGCCGCTTGAGATAAATAGTAATATTTATCCTAGATGGATGACTACTGGTGTCTATGGTTTATATCGTAGATACTACAGAACTCGGCTTACAGGCTAACTCCAACTATTTTTTATCTTATAGGCCGGCTAAATAGGGTATATTTCTTAGGGTATCCTTACAGTTTTTAAACTGCACAGGCTTAGTTGTACAGATTTAATTATACAGGGGATCCACATTATTTCAATTTGTTTTTTCTATTTAGTACAAGAATTATTTGGTGGAAATTCTGCTTAGACAGTTCAGGTAAATGATATCTTAAAGCAATCATAGTGGATTGGAATACAATTTTCCTCTAGATTATTTTGATATCAAGCATTATTATCCAGTTATTAGATACAATTTAAAAAGAATCAAAAATTTTTTAGATAAGTATAAATAAAAATCTTTAATATTTTTTACTAGTAATTTAATATAAATGAGGGCTTTAAGGAATGAGTAGTGATTAATTCTTCATACCCCCAAAAAAAAGAAACTGATCCAAAGATTGGGGTAAGGTCAGTCATATCTTTTTAATAAAGCTCCTTATGGATGCCTTCTGTTCAGTTTTGAACCTATTAATAGTATCTTATATGAATCAACTAAATATGGTTGTATTTCTTTTTCAGTTAGTTTCGGTGATTTATTTACCTATAGTCTGTAATGTAGGTCAATCCTTTTACTTTCTAAATCATCAACCTGGTTTTTCAGCTTTTTTATTCTAGTATAAATGTATGATGCTTATACATATTAAAATCTTTCAAATACTTTATACCACCTATTTAGTTTTTTTCTTAATTTGGATTTACAAGTTTTATTCTAATTGTTTTATATTCATAATCACATTAATCATATAAATAACTGAGTTTATAAAATATTATTAATCGTTAGTTATATAACTATTGACATTAAAATACTTTTAGTATAATATTTGTTTAAAATATATTGGAGGTTTATTATGATAAAGCCAAAAATCGAAATGGAATCTAAGGAAGAAAGATTTAAACGAATAGCAACTCAGCGAACGCGAAAAATCATATATTATTTAAAAATATTAAGCAATTGTGCAAATAAATCTGCATATTCATATACTAACCATGATGTTACAAAAATATTTAATGCAATAGATAAAGAATTGAAATTAACAAAGTCTAAGTTTGAAAATAAAAAAAGCAAGAATGAGTTCTCATTGTAATTTGGAAGATGTAACTATGATTATAGAGCGACTTAAATATTTACAATTAATAAATTCATTATCTTATTATACGAGGAGGTTTATATGGATGTATTAGAAAAAATATTACTAGGATTATTGAATGCTGAAACTGAAGAAGAAATTAACAAAATAATAAGAAGAGAAAAAATATTAGAAAACAACAATAATTGGAAATCATATGGTAATTTAGAGAATAATTGGGGTTCTGCAGGAAATCAACAAGATGAAGCTTGTGCAGCATTAGTAGAAAAAGTAACAAATTCCATAGATGCTATGCTACTTTTAAAATGTAAACTAGCAAAAATTGATCCCACATCCAAACAGGCACCAAGAGATATCTTTGAAGCCGCAGAAAAATTCTTTAACATTAAAAAAAATAAGATTATTGAGTTGCCAAAAAATGAACTCACAGAATTAGCAAACAACATACAACTAATCGCAACTGGACAAAAAGGATCTATTGGATATCCAACTCTTTCTATTGCAGATTTTGGTGAAGGTCAAAACCCAAAAGATTTTCCTGATACTTTTTTATCTTTATATAAGAGTAATAAATCTAATATTCCATTTGTAACAGGTAAATTCAATATGGGAGGTACTGGGGTAATAAGATTCTGCTCTAAAATAAATGGTTATCAACTAATAATTTCAAAAAAATCTCCGGAACTTAAAGGTGCTAACAACCTTTGGGGTTATACTTTAATAAGAAGACTAAGACCAGTAGGGAGTATGAAAAATTCAATGATTCAATATTTTGCACCAAATGGAGATATCCCAATTATTAATAAAAAAGTATTAAATCTATTGCCTTACTGTAAAGGAGATGTAGTTGAACCTTATAAACTACCTATGGAGTGGGGAACATTTATTAAGCTATATGAATATCAAATAGCCCAGAGAACAAATATATTGTATGACCTTTTTGTTGAGTTAAGTAAATTACTTTATGAAATTCCTTTGCCTATTAGATTGATTGAGGGTAGAAGTTATGAGGGGCATACCATGGAATCAAATTTAATTGGAATGGATCAAAGACTAGAAGTTGATAGATCTGAACTATTAGATAGTACTTTTAGTTCTAAAGGAATTCTCGGACAATTAGGAAGAGCACAAATTAAATATTATTTATTTAAATATGGTACTGATAGAAACCAATTAAGAAGATGGATTGGAAATAGATCAATTTATTTTACAATTAATGGTCAGACAAATGCTAGATTGTATTCTTCATTTCTGAAAAGACAAAAGATTAGATTAGACCATTTAAAAGACTACCTTTTAATTTGTATAGATTGTACCAATGTACCAACAGACGTTGCAGAAGATTTATTTATGCCTTCTAGAGATAGAATGACAAATGGAGAGATAAGATACCAGATTGAAGAACAGCTAGAGTATATCTTAAAATCTCATGATGGTTTAAA
>Ga0307434_1000036_pt1 | contig 122129 bp, 108 predicted proteins | sample SalMarWE160220MG_FD_202156 | JGI IMG/M metagenome (GOLD analysis project Ga0307434, IMG submission 202156) | Salt marsh sediment microbial communities from the Plum Island Ecosystem LTER, Massachusetts, United States - WE1603-220 | ecosystem: Environmental > Aquatic > Marine > Intertidal zone... | reverse complement strand
AAAGGGGTTTTAAATGGGTAATGTTAAAAAAAAGGCTAATGATATTTATTTATCTATTGTAATCCCCATTTACAATGAGAAAGAAAATGTTCTCATGCTCTGCAGAGAGCTTGAGAAAACCCTTAACAGTATGTCTGAGAAATATGAAGTGTTGCTGTCTGAGAAATATGAAGTGTTGCTTATAGATGACGGGAGCACGGACGGCACTTTTGAGGAATTAAAGAAAATACACCAAAAAAATAAGCTATTTAAAATAATAAGCTTTAGAAGAAATTTTGGGCAGACATCTGCCATCAGCGCTGGTTTTGATTTTGCAGAGGGAGAGGTAATAATAACCCTGGATGCAGACCTGCAGAATGACACCCGCGATATCCCGCTGTTACTGGGTAAAATACATGAAGGCTATGATATTGTAAGTGGCTGGCGCATTAATAGAAAAGATAAGGCTGTTACCAGGAAGTTTCCTTCAATGGTTGCAAATAAAATAATATCAAAGCTTACCGGCGTTTATCTTCATGATTACGGCTGTACATTAAAAGCCTACAGAAAGTTAGTTATAAAAAACATTGATTTGTACGGCGAGATGCACCGTTATATACCGGCTATAGCAAGCTGGATGGGAGTAAGGGTAGCCGAGGTACCGGTAAGGCACCACAGCAGGAAATACGGCAAATCAAAGTACGGGGTTTCCAGAACCATAAAAGTAATTCTTGACATAATAACTTTAAAATTTCTTTTGAGTTATTCTCAGAGGCCTATTCAGGTATTTGGTGTGCTGGGCTTATTTTCATCCACTGCAGGTCTTATTATAACAGCTTATCTTATTATAATGAGGGTATTTTTCAGCCAGCCACTCGGGGACAGGCCATTATTTATCCTGTCAATATTTATGATTTTTATAGGGGTGCAGCTTATCACCATGGGACTCCTTGCAGAAGTACTTATGCGTGTACATCATGAAGTTAGAAATAGGACTACCTATGTTATAAAAGAGACGGTTCTTAAATAAATTTTAATTTATAATGAATAAATTAATCCACCTTTTTAAACTGTTTAAAGTCTATATAAACTATTGCTTAAAAAAAACATACTGCAATTATTATCCTGTAAGAATCTGGATTGAGCTATCAAGCAGATGCAATCTTAAATGCCGTTTTTGTGTAAATAAGGACCTTCCGTCTTCTCAAAAAGGGGACATGGATTTTAACCTTTATAAAAAAATAATTGATGAGATTGCCGGCAATGTTTATGATGTTAATCTGTTTCACAGGGGCGAGCCACTTCTTAATAAAAATTTAGTATCTGCGATTGCTTACGCGAATAGGAAAGGAGTCAGGACCAGAATTCATACCAATGCTACTCTGTTAAATAAGGAGCTTGACAGGAAAATAATACTGGCCGGCCTGGATTTGATTTCTTTTTCATTTGATGGGTATACTAGGAAAGTTTATGAAAAAAACAGGTCCGGGGCAAAATTTGAAAAGACCCTTTCCAATATAGTTGATTTTTTGAAAGTAAAGGCGCGGTTAAAATCAAAAAAACCATATGCCATTGTCCAGGTTATGCAGGATGATAAAGCTTTACCACGTGATGAGGCATCAGGACAGAAAAGAGATTTTTTAAAATACTTTAAAAATCTCCCTCTGGATAGATTGGTAATAAGGACTCCCCATAACTGGGGCGGACTGATTAAAATAAATGAGGAACCCCGGGGTAAATTTCGTAACCGCAGAACAGCCTGCACTTTTCCTTGGTATTCACTGACTGTATTCTATGATGGCAGGGTCTTCTTATGTCCACAGGATTTTAAAGGTAAAATCTGCCTGGGTGATGCTTGCAGTGAACGGATAGGGGAAATTTTTAATGGTGAGATTATAAAAAATATAAGGGAAAGATTCAGGTCAGGGGCAATTGATGGTCTTATTCCGTGCAATGATTGTGACAGAATCAGGAGGAAAACATTTCTCGGGGTACCTCTTGAGTATCTGGGGGCATTTATAAGGGAGCATCTGGGCGGTTAGGTAAGAAATATTAATGTTAAATTAAATAAAAATAATTAATTGCAGGGCAAATAAAATATTTTTGCTATAATAAATAAATTAAAGCTTCAGGTATCTTGAATTGAAGCATTTAAGGATTTTAGAAATATACGCTGAAAAAAGTTTATATTAGAAAAAGGTATTTTTATTTTTAAAAAATCGGGATATTATGCCCGATATTTTCATGGTGTTTGACTTAAAGTCAAATTCAGGCATAAAGGGGGTTGATTGTAATAGAAAGATATGAAGACAGGATACAAAAAGAACTTTTTTCCAGAAAAAAGTCAAAAATTGCCAAGTATGTGGACCTGTTTGTGGGAAAGAAAGGCTTTTTTAACTTATTAAAATACGAAATAATAACCATTCTTTTCCAGGATATGCCCGGAGCCATCGGCATCTTTTTTAGGAACTTATTTTATCCGGCGTTATTTAAAAAGGTGGGAAAGGGAGTAAGTTTTGGAAAATCAATAACTGTAAGGCACCCCCATAAAATAACTATTGATGATAATGTTGTGATAGACGACTACTGCGTTCTGGATGCCAAGGGGCTGGATAATAATGGTATTAATCTGGGCAAAAATATATTTATCGGTAGAAATAGTATACTGAGCTGTAAAAATGGAGATATAAGCATCGGAGATAATGTGGTTATAGGGTTTAATAGTGAAATATTTTCGGGAAGCAGGGTGGCTATAGGGGAAAATACCTTAATTGCAGCCTATGTTTATATCACTGGAGGAGGGCATGACTATTCCAGGGTGGATATCCCGGTATCGGAGCAGAAAAAAACATTCTATGGTATAAAAGTAGATGAGAATTGCTGGATAGGAGCAGGGGCTATAGTTTTTGATGGGGTTTCTATAGGTAATGATACTATAATCGGAGCAGGAGCTGTAGTCTCAAAAGATATCCCGCCTTACTGTATTGCCTCGGGGGTGCCAGCGAAGGTTACAAAGTCCAGAAAATAATTAAATTTTACCTGCATAATAAAATGAAGAACAAGTTTATTTCTTTCTATAAGAAGAATAGAAAATCAATACTTCTGACATTAAGAATTGTAATCAGTATTTTACTGATTTTTTATCTGGTTAAGACACAGTTTAAAAATTTTTCCAGTATAGTTGAGATTTTAAAATCATCCAGTAAAATTCTGCTTCTTCTTTCGTTATCCACTCATATTTTTGGCACCTGGATAACAGCATTAAGGTGGAAAGCACTTTTAGATACCCAGAATGTGAAACTAAGCACAGCCAGTTTAAGTGTTACGGTGCTTATAGGTTTATTTTTTAATAATTTTTTGCCCACCAGTATAGGGGGCGATGTGTTCAGAACTATTGATGCTTCAAAGAAGGCAAAAATTCCCTTAAGCTCATCGGCTTCTGTAATTCTGGTAGAAAGATTTTCCGGTGTGGTAAGCGCGTCTGTCTATGCTGTAGCAGCCTTATTTTTAGGTTTTACCGCTATTGGGAATCAGCCTGTGATAATTCCTATAGTTATCTTTTTTGTAATTGTTGTAATTATAGCTTTAATAATTATTAAACCGTCAATTTTTGGCATAGGCAAATTCTTAAAAAGGTTCGGATTTATAAATAAAATAAAGGAAAAGTTATCCAGCGCTTATAACACGCTTATGAGTTTTAAAAACCATAAAATAGTGCTTTTAAAAGTTTTAGTCTATAGCTTCCTTCTCCAGTTTGCTGTTATATTGAACTGGTATCTGGCTGCCCGGGCTCTTGGAATTGAGCTCAGCCTTGCTGCATTTATTTTCATTGTTCCGGTGGTGTCAACTATAGCTATGATTCCCATCTCTGTCGGCGGTATAGGCCTGAGGGAAAATTCACTGGTTTTTATTATGGTTGCCATGGGTGTGGTAAATGAGAAAGCTGCCCTTTGCTCTCTATTAATATTATTTATGCTAATTCTGATCGGACTGGTGGGTGGGATTGTGTATATAGTAAGGCCTTATTTTGAAAGAAAATTTAAGGAAGAAGACGACAGGGATGCTTAAAAATTTAGGATATTTAAAATTTTATGGAAAAAATCTTTTAAGTGGTAATTATAAAAGCTGACGTTTGTTATCTCAAAAAAAATAATCAGTGAAAAGATAAAAACCAGTGCAAAGAATAAATAGAATAAAATTTTTATTATTAAAACGCTTTTCATTTTACAGGTTAGCTCTGTTTTATTAGTATTCTTTAATATTATACTACTTTTAGCACTATAATTATCTTTCTTAAATTATCAAAAAAAATGGCCCGGAGCCGGTTATCAGTTTATTTTCTTTGAGAATTTTTCTTTAAAAGGTATAGAATTTCTTCCTGATTAACTCTGATTCTTTTAATTATATCTGCCGATATGCCTATAATAAAAAAAGTTACCGAAATGAACAGGAAAGTTCCTCCTACAAATCCCGACCAGACATTCGGGTGAAATGAGCCAATTGAAATATAAGTGTACAGCAAAATAGAACCGAAGAAGATGCTTACTATAAAAAAGAACAGGGCAATATATGAAAAAAAGGTAAATGGCCTGTGGTCCCTGTAAGTTTCAAGAATTATTTTGAGTGAATTTATACCGTATGTGAAAAGGTTGGAAGATATTTTTGAGACACGTGAAGGAAAATATTTTACCTTCACGGGGACCTCCATAATTTTGATTCCTTTAAAAGATAAGTCAATAAATGTTTCCTGGGAAAAAGTAAATTTCCCATGCAGGTTCAGTGAAAGAAGGGTTTTTTGTGAATATGCCCTGAAGCCGCATGATACATCATAAAATTTTTTCCCGATTAGTTTGCTGATTAAAATAGACATCATTTTATTTCCCCAGAATTTAGACAGGGGCATAACGGGATAGTATTTTTTGTCAATAAAACGGGAGGCGGTCACCATATCAGCTTCGTTTTTAATGATAGGGTAAATGAGCAGGGGTATGTCTTCTGGATTGAATTGTGAATCTCCGTCAATACTGACCATTAAATCAAAGTTATTTTCAACAGCGTACTGAAGAGCTCTGCCGAATGCCACTCCGTACCCCATATTATAGTGGTTCTTTATTACTTCGGCACCCGAGCCGGCAGCAATTTTTGCCGTTTTATCTGTGGAACCGTCATCAATAACAAGGACATGGATTTTTGATATCCCCTTAATTTTTTTGGGAATGTTCAGTATTACTTCGCCTATTTTTTCTTCCTCGTTATATGCGGGAATCGCAACCAGCAGTTTTTTAGCCATATTTCCTTTTTTAAAATTACCTGATATTTTGACAGACTTTAACTTAACTAAAATAATTTTATTACTATAACATAAAAAATAGTAGGCTTTAAGATGTTTTTATATTTTTCCTTTAATTTGAAAAAAATTATAAAAACTTATAATTTCATTAGTTTTAGTATAAAATGTGTTTCAAAATATTAGTTTGGCCCTTTTCGCAGGGGAAAAATCAAAAATGAAATTTAGGGATACCGATAAAAAAATTTTTTATATTCTTATAGTTATTCTTGCCATCAGCATTAATCTACTGAGTATAATTGCGGGAAAATATATAGGCATGAATCTTGAACTCTCAAGGGTTTTTGCCTTCTGGCTGTCTGTGATGTCTCTGACTTACGGCCTTAAATTTGTGTTATGGTTTATCCTGCACAGGAAGTTTAAGCTCTCTTTTATATATCCGCTCCTGAGCTTAAATTACTTTTTTTCTTTGTTCCTGGGCAAAATTTTATTTGGCGAGCCCGTTACTTTAAAAAAAATTATCGGTTCGGCTGTTATAGTAGCAGGAGTTTTTATTATAACTATGTCCAGTAAGAAGCTGGAAGGGGTATAAATTATGCTTTATATTTTTTTGGCGGTTGTAACTCAATTTCTGGTTGCCCTGGCCCAGGTTATACTCAAGATAGGAGCAAAAAAGGTAGATTTCAGGAAGCCCTTTACCTGCAATTTTAAGAATAAATATCTTTTAATAAGTATATTTTTATTTTTGCTTGTTCCGGTTCTTTCCATAATCACTATGAGAGTGATTGATTTTTCAAATTTTTATTCCTTTACGGCGCTGAGCTACTTTTTTATAATGTTATTTTCATGGTGTATTCTCAGAGAAGATATTGACAGGTTAAGAATTGCGGGCAATATCCTGGTTATTGCCGGAGTTATAATATTTAATCTGTAAATGTCGGTTTTTAAATTTTTAAATAAAAAAATAAAAGGAAGCATATATTGGAGAAGGTTAAAGCATTCATAACAGGAAAACAGGCAGTTATATTATCAATTCTTTCTTTTGCTGTTCCCCTGGTTATTTATCTTATGACTCTGGAACGTAAACTAATAGGCGGGGATACTGCATGGTACGCTCTTCAGGTTACCGAAATGAGTCTTATGGTTCCTACCGGATATCCGGTTTTTTCCATGCTGGAAAAGCTTTTTACCTTACTGCCGGTTGGAGATATAGCTTACAGGCTCAATCTTTTTTCAGCAATCTTCGGCGCACTTACCATTTTATTTTTATTCCTATCAATTAATAAACTGGTAAAAAATGTGTTCGTAAGCTTTATAAGTTCAATGATATTTGCTTTTGCCGTGCCTTTCTGGGAAGTGGCAAACAGGCTGGAATTTGATACATTACAGACTTTTTTTATGACTTTATTGTTTTTTTCGGCTATTACCTATAATGAAAATAAAACCAGAAAGTATCTTTATTTTTTTGCTTTCTGCCTGGGGTTAAGTTTAACCAACCACCCTCTTGTTTTTTTCCTGGTCCCGGTCATTATTTTATATGTTATTATTGTGAATCCGGGGATTTTTAAAAGCGCAAAGGCAATTATAATCAGCATATTATATTTTATTCTGCCTCTTTTATCATATCTGTATCTTCCCATAAGGTCGCTCCAGGGTTACGGGGAAGTAACCGGCCCTTTAAAATTTTTCTATTATATAACCGGAAGGGGTGTAACAGGGGAAGTCCATGGAGGAAGTTTTGGGGACAAGAGCATTTCATTAATATTAAAGGTAATTAAAGATTACCTTGGTATGTTTTATGAAAGTTATGGTATCCTGCTTCTTATCATAGCGCTTATAGGATTTATCATTCTGGTCAAAAAAAATGTAAAGTTTGCCCTGTGCACATTTTTGCTGGTGATTGTAAACTTTGTTTTTCCTCCATTATATGCAGGGCATGCACTCAGAAATTATTTACTGTATTCAATGATTGTATTTTCTTTTTATATTGCTTTCGGGTTGCTGTTTATACTGGATGGGGTGATTCTGCTGTTTATTAAGTCATTAATGGGAAGAAAGGTTCTGGGGATTGATAAATTCTTAAAATATTTTCTGGTCACTATCATATTATTGTTTTTTCTTTTTATACCGGCCGGCCTGATAATAGAAAATTATCCTTCGCTTGACCATTCGGAGGTTTCTTACGTTTATAAATTCTGGGATGAAGCGTTTAAGAATATGGAAAGTAATTCCAGGGTGTATGCCCTGGCTAAATCAACAAATATCGGGATGTTTGTGGACAAATATGAGTATGGAGACAAAAACATAAAATATATATCTCATAAGGTGCCGGAATATACGGCAAGCAATATGATGGAAGCTCTTGAAGATGGTATTACAGTATATTATGTGGGCAATGAAGAGGTAATAAAAAAATTATTTAATGCCGAACAGGTGGGGAAAAGTTATTTATGGAGCAGGTATGACGAATGGTTAAGACTGTTCAGGGTTACTGAACCTGCAGCGTCTATTCCTGAAATTAGCTACTTTAGCGATAGTTATACCAGAAGGTTCGGGGAGGAATTCACCATTGAATATATTGTCAGGAATAAGAATAAAGAAAGAATTAAGATTACATCATTTGAGCTTGAGCTTCCTGAAAATATTGAATTCATAGAAACTTCCCCCGGAGGGTATATCAGCCAGGACCCCGGCCTGAGCCAGGGTATATATATGTGGGTAAGTGATTCATATGTCATAGAGGGCGGGGAAGAGATAAACTTGATTGTAAAACTAAAAGGAATGGCGCCCGGTGAGTCATTTATAAAATTTAGACTGACAACCGGCGGGTTTTACGTTGACTGTGACAGTTTAGGAATAGAGATAAAAGATTAAATTAAAAAGAATTAACCTGGATTTATTAGTTTATTAGATTTATTCTGCTATATTGATAAAAAATAAGGCGGGTAAATAGATAAAGTAAAAAGATGGAAGCATGTAATGTTTGCAGTGAGAAAACTCATTAAAAAGAATAATATAAAAGTTTTATTTGCTTTTATAATAATTTTTCCGGTAATTTTTACCGGCTGTTCTGGGTTTGAACAGGTTATAAGCAGCGGTGATAGTGACGCCAGTTCGTCCGGAGAGGGGCCATTGCCATCATTTTCCGGTTCTTATATAGAACTAATTGATGCAAATGGCGGAAATACATATGGAGGTGAAGATATAAAGGTAAATATAAGTGTGGTAAATAGCGGCGGTGCGGAAGCAAAAAATGTGGAAGTTAATCTTATAACTCACGACCTGTTTGAACCAGGCATCGGGCGGACATCATGGAATATAGATGTTCTTGGAGCGGGGGAAGAAAGTAATTTTGTAACCGGTCTGACTTTAATAGATGATATAAATGAGGACACCCGGGCTGAGGTCGGGCTGGAGATATCTTCAGATGAAGTAGACTCTTTTATAGGTCCTGATTGTAAAATGCTGGTTTACGGTGAAAGACAATTTGATGGAGTTTTTATTCCCATAATAGGCATGCATGCCATAGAGGATCATATTGAAGAGCCGATAGAGCTTTATACCGGCCACTTTGACAAACTGTGCGGCGTATTAAAAGAGTATGGTTACGAGACTATTACGTTGAAGGAGCTTTTAGATTACATAGATTTCGGCAGGTCGCTGCCTGAAAAACCGGTAATTATAACATCCGATGACGGGTTTCAGGATGTTTATACCAATGGGTTCCCCATTCTTAAAAAGTACGGGTACAGGATGACTGTATTTCTGGTAACCGGCGCAATAGGGGATACTGAAGCTGATAGAAAAACAAATGCATATTTTGAGAAAGAAGCCAGTGCGGACAGGCCCATACGCCCGATACTTATATGGCCCGAGATTAAAGAAATGTATGAATATGGTTGCGAGTTTCAATCCCATACAGTAAATCATGTCAGGCTGGGAATTGCTTACGATGAGACAATTTTATATGAACTTACCCGATCAAAAGAGGATATTGAATCCCATCTGGGAAATGAAGTTTTATTTGTTGCGCTACCAAAGGGAAATTATAATCCTGATAAAACGCCTTTATTTGTGGAAGCCGGCTACAGAGGTGCGTTAAGGCATGCCGGCGGGGCAGAGGATACAGAGACAATTGACCTCTTTAATATGAAGAGAGTGGAGTTTAACAGCCTGATTTCTCCCGAACAGTATGTTAATTATTTAAATCTGGATAGAAGTATTGAAATTAGCTATGAAGCTGGTGATAAGATAAAAAAAGAGGGAGAAGAATTTATCATAGAATTTATTATAGGCAATACCGGTGAAGATGGGGCCGGGATCACTTCACTGGAACTTGAGCTTCCGGATAACGTTGAGCTGACCGGAGTCAGCCCTGAAGGATACGTAAAACAATATCCGGGTTTAAGTGAGGGTGTATATATGTGGGTAAGCGATTCATATATTATAGATAGTAATGGTCAGATTAATTTAATGGTTAAAGTCAGGGGCACCGATTCCGGACGGTCTGTTGTAAAATTCAGGGCGACTTACAAAAATAATTATATTAATTGTGATGATATTGAAATAGAGATAAGGTAAAAGCCCGCTCAAATAATACTTTATCTAGAGGTTGTCTTTTTGCTATAATATTGGAATTGTTTTTAACGAATTTAATGGTGGTAAAAATAATTGTGTATTAATAATGAAGATAATTAAAAAAATACTGGATTATATAAAAAGTAATAAAAAGTGGATTTTTATTGTGGCCGGTTCTCTGGGCATAGCTGCAGCTGCTTTTTTAATTTATTATTTTAAATTCTATCTGACAGAACCCAATTTTGATGATGAAAATTTTAATTATGTATACAGTGATACAGGGGATAATATAAAACCGGGGGACAGGATTACTTATGCAGTAAATTACAAAAATACGGGTAACAGGAATGTAAGCAAACTGGTTATAGAAGTTGGTTTACCGGAACATACTTCCTTTGTGTCATCGGACCGCAGTGACGTTTTAAACATTGCCGGGGACGGCAAAAAACTGGGTTTTAACATTGGAGAGGTTAAGAAGAACGAGAGAGGTACTCTGTGTTTTGTGGTGGAAGTAATTAGCCCGCTGGATGATGGTACTGTAATCATGTTGGATAAGGTGAATTTTAATTACCTTATAGGGATAGAGACGTTTAATAATACCATAAGCCCCGTTCTGACCGCCGAAGTTGAAAGCAGCCCTGATTTGAGTAGCTTCAGTGTAAAAGCTGTAGATGAGAATGGCGGGGTCATCATGCTGGGTGATGTTCTGAGGTATGATTTAACAGTGAAAAATGATGGCGATATGAGTGCATCCAGTGTTGAAATAAAAAGTGCTATATCAGAATACACGGACATAATCAAAGATTCTATTACCGGCCAGGGGGAATACAACAATAACAGCGTATTATGGGAAATTGACAACCTTAAAGTGAATACAAAAAGGGTTCTTTCCTTTAAGGTCAGGGTGAAAGAAGACTTAATGGGCGAAGAAGTTATAACCGGTGAAAGTATTTTAAAATACGGGTCAATTGTAATAGAAAAAAAAGTGGAAGAAAAACTGAGCCTGTTTTCTGATTTAACTACATCGGAAAACTATATATACGATACAAATGGAGGCAATCTATACCCGGGAGAGACTATAAGTGTAAAAATTATTGTCAGAAACACCGGTATGAAGAAAGAAGAAAATTATAGTGTTATCTGCCCCACGCCGGAAGGGGCTACTTACGTCAGCCGGTCCGGTACCGCGGAGGGTATAAGGTGGAGCGATGATATAAGGGGGCTTATCTGGGACCTTGAGAACCTGGGCGTAGAAGAGGAAAAAGAGATTACTTTTAGGATAATGGTGAATGAAAATCTGGCTAATTCAGGCGGTACAATAACCACTCATTTTAAAATTGAAAGCAGCAATGCGGTTGTTGGGCTGCCGCCTAAAAGCCTGAATGTAAGGGGGAATGCCAGTGTGACTATTGTAGCCATGGGCGATTCACTGATAGCTAAATCAAACTGGGTGCAGACATTTGACCAGCTTCTGGAGGCTAATTATCCCTATGCAGAGTATAATACCATTGCCAGTGCGAAGAGTGGCGAGTTAACCCGTGAGGGGAATGCGAGATTTGAAAGCACCGTTGCTGTGCATAATCCGGATATAGTTATAATTGCCTATGGAACCAATGATGTGGGTCCCCGTTATTCCGGATTCTCGGTTAGCATGGAGGGCCTGATTGTAAAAGCAAAAAGTCTTGGCGCAAGGGTATTTGTTAACCTTATCGGGCCACTGAACTGGCCGGAAAAAGAAAATTATGCTAAATATAATGACACAATAAGGCAGATTGCTGCAAAGCACGGTGCAGTGGTTATAGATGTTACAACTCCGCTTTCTCAGAATCCCGGTGGCTATCTAAATGATGGCATGCACTACAGTTCAGCAGGTGCTTCGGTTGTGGCGCATACAGTCTATAGTTATGTTTCCCAGTATCTCGGCAGCATCGGACAGAGACTTTGATTTATAGGACAGGAGATAGTCTGGCTGTAGAAGATATGCGACCTTATTAAAATAATCGGAGTATAATTAATATATTGGAAGAACAAGACCAGGTAGGAAGGTGATAGATTTTGAGAGTTTTTTTAATAGTTTTTTCTTTTATTAATGCTGTTTTTTATGTTTTTATTTATTCTTATTTTGATAAGATTCTGGAGATTCTTGAAGGATTAGATATATCAGCAATAGCAGCAAATTATATTAAGCTGGCGGTCCTGTTAATTGTCGGGTTCTGTATAGGTGTAATAGTGATGCTTGTATTAAAATTAAAAATAAAAAGAAGCCTTTTTAGTTTTAAGAACCTGGTGATAGTCGGTTTTTTCCCTTTTATCTGTATGGTGCTATCTGAAGGTACAATTACCAGCTTTATTATTAATAAATTTTTTAACTCCAGTGAACGATTGAGTGAGCTTGTATTTTATCTTTTCTCAAGGCAGACTATATGGTCCATATGGCTGGGCTTTTCTATAGGTTCATCAATCCGATTCAGTTTTCCCGGAAGAAAATACAAACATGTTTCAATTGAAGGAAAAGAAAAAGTAGAGCTTCCATCACTTGCTAGGGAGCCTGATACAGAAAAACAGGGTCATAATCACTTCCAGTAATACTGGTAAGTCTCTTTAGGTTTGAACCATCGGCATTGACTATAAATATTTCAAGCTGGCCGTCAACATTGCCCTCGAAGGTTATATATTTATTATCCGGAGATATGTCAGGGTGTCTGCTGTTTGAGAGGTTCCCGCTGATTTTTTGTAAATTTTCTCCATTGATATTTATAGTATAAACGGATTCATTGTCACTAAAAACGATAGTTTCTCCATCAATAGAAATTGCAGGGACCCTCTGCCGCATGTCTGCGTCTGATAGCTGTTTAATATTAGTACCGTCATAATCCATCATATATATTTTTTCGTTCCTTGACGTCCCTGATTCATAAATGACTCTGTACTGGAAAGGATGACCGTAAGGATGCCAGTCCGGGATATTTGGATTGAATGTAATTCTCTTCATATTGCTTCCATCACTGTTCATCCTGTATATTTCATAGTCGCCCTCTATGTATGCTTCAAAGAAAATATATCTTCCATCAAAGGACCAGGCAGGATACCCGCTTCTCCACGGATTGTAGGTAATCTGCTCCTTTTCGGTTCCATCCCAGTTCATAACTACTATCTGCCAGACACCATTGATATCTGAAGTGTAGGCAATTTTTTTACCATCGGGTGAAACAGCAGGGTAATTGTCTTTTCCGGAATAATCTGTCAGCTGCGTAAGTTCGGTACCATCTATGTTCATGCTGAATATATCCTCGTTTCCATTTTTGCTGGAAGCAAATACTATCTTTCTGGTTGAGTATTCTGTATCGGGGTCTCTCGGTCTGCCTCCGGTAATGTGGTCTTTATTTATTGCCCAGCCGCTTATCTCTATGGATTCATTGCTCAGGTTAGCCTGTGCTGAAATTAGGGCTATTGATTCCTTCTTTTCACCTTCTATTACAATATTTCTTAAGCCCAGGTTATATGTTCCTGAAGTAGAGAAAGAGTAGATATACAGGGTGTTTTCGCTGTCGGCTTCAAGATTACTACCGTCAAAATTTAATAAATATCCGGAACTGGTATAACCGGCGTTTCCAAGAGCGCCGGCTACATCCTGTCTTTCAATTCCATAGTCCACTTCACCGGCAGGCTTCCCGAATTCTTTAGGCCCGTTTAGATATATTTCAATACGGTCAATACCGGGGTCACTTTGCTGGCTGACATCAACTGACCAGCCTGAAATTTTAATATTTGATTTATCAGCTTCTTTTATTGTTTCATTGTGGGAAGGGTCATCTATAGATAACCTGATATTTTCGTCTGTCTCTTCGCTGCCCGGGATGCTAACCTTCTGGCGGGTATAATTCCATCCATATTCCGGTATAAGAACATAGATATAAAGGTAGTGGGTAGAGCCGGGCTCAAAGGTGTATGCTCTGTTTTTTTCGGCCAGGAGAAAACCGCTTTCTGAGAATTCCCCGCCATAGATATTATAAGCTTCCGGGGAGGCCATACCATATTCTGCTTCTCCCAGCAGTATGCCATTATTCCTGTCACCATCAAGATATATTTCGATTACTGCGATTTCATCCTCTTTCACTTCCTGAACCGGTTCTTCTTCAACTACAGGCTCTGGCTCCTCTTCTTCAACTATGGGTTCGCCTGTTTCAGGCCCGGCAGTTTCTTCTTCGGCAGGAGTTCCTGTTCCGGAATATTTTAAGACTATAAACCCGAGGAATATAACAGCTACCAGGAGCAAAACTATAATAATTGTAGTTACTGTTCTCATTTTTTTTTATACCTTTTTATCTATATTACAGATTATAGGATTTGGACGTTAAGATTAAGTTAAATAAACTGATAATAATTATAAACTATAAATGCATTTAATATTTTTTCAAGTTTTAAAGTATAACAGAATACAATATTAATTGAAATTAGTATTTTTTTAAGTTAACATCTGCTTATCAGTCATTTTAAAAAAAATGATATAAATAGAAAGAAGACAGCGGATAAAAAAATGAGAATTTTTCTTATCATATTCAGTTTTATAAATATAATTCTCTATTATACCGCTTTTGCATATTTTGATAATATTACCGCCGCACTGGCAGCTTACAGCCTGCCGGCCGGTTTTTTAAGTTTTTTGAGGCTCATTATTGTTCTTATTCTTGGGTTTATGATTGGATTACTGATAATTCTCAGTATGAAGCCGATAGTAAATAGGAACTATTTTGACATAAAAACATTTTTGATTTCAGGCTGTATACCTGCTATTGCGCTATTGCTATATAAAACCGGTCTGGTAAATACAGTAGTAACTGAACTGTTTAACTCCAGTCTTACTATTTCAGAGCTTGCTTTTTATTTCTTTTCCAGGGAAACTGTCTGGGGCCTGTGGCTCGGTATTTCCATGGGTACATCGGTTAGATTAAAACTCAGAGCTTCAAGCAAAAGGTTCAGGCATCAGGTTACCGATTAAATGCAGTACAGTGGACCCGGAAAATATATTAAACTGCAAAAGGTAGTTATTATCGGTAAAGGAAACTGCCATCTTTATCAATATATGAAGAATTAGTCAGATTGGTTTTTTCTCCAGTGACAAGATCTATTAAAATTAAATCTTCGCGGGAGCCTTTTCTTTCTTCATAAATTATATATTTCCCATCAGGTGAAAAAGATGGGTGGCCGTCCTCTTCAGGGTTGCTGTTTAACCTGGTTTCATTCTGGCCGGTATAATCCATAATCCAGATATCAGCGTATCTATCAGAATATCTCATATAAGTTATTTTACTTCCGTCCGGTGATACATCCGGGACCCTTCTTCTTGGCCCATCAGTACATATTTTTCTTTTTCCGGAGCCGTCGTGATTCATTACATAAATATTTTCATGTCCGGTAGTTCCTGATTCGTAGATAACCATATATTCAGAAGGATGCCCGGTTGGGTGCCAGTCATGGGAGTCGCGGTTAAAGGTAAGCCTTTTTTGCTCTGTTCCGTCGCTTTTAATTCTATATATTTCCCAGTCTCCATCACTATATATCTCAAAATATATATATTTTCCGTCATAAGACCAGGAAGGATAGGCACATCTATGGTTGCCCGTGGTAATTTGCTTTTTATTATCACCATTCCAGTCCATAACCATAATCTGCCAGACCCCGCCTATATCAGCAGTATAGGCAATTTTTTCTCCATCAGGCGATACTTCCGGATACAGGTCGCTGCCAGTGCTGCCGGTCAGGCGGGTGAGTCCTGTACCGTCAATATTTATACTGTATATATTTTCATTACCATCTCTATTGGAATTAAATATTATTTTTTTGGTATTGTACCGGCCGGTATCTGTTGAAGACTCTTCCACGGCCTTTCGTTTTTCTTCAAGGTACTGTTCAAGGACATTTTTATCAATTGCCAGTCCGGTTATTTCAATAATGTTCTCATCATTGAACTTTTGTGTGTCAATCCTGGCATTAATTATTGCTTTTTCTTCTCTTATCCCGGATAAGTAAATATCTCTTGTTTCATAATTAAACGAATTGTCCACGGAGCTAAAGGCATAAATGAATATAGTGTGGGTGGAACCGGGCTCAAGGTCAATCAGATTTTCAAATGTATAACCGCTATTTAAGTAGTTTGAATTTTCAAGATAGCCGGCAACGTCCTCTCTAGGGGTTCCATATTCAGCGTTCCCGATAAATTTTCCATAACTCTCCGGTCCATCAAGGTAGATTTCAATGTTTGATATTCCGGGGTTTTCTTTGTTTCTAAGGTCAACAGCCCATCCTTTAATTATCTTTAGGCTGGAGGTTATAATCTTATCTTCCGGTTTTTCTACAAATATGGTAATTTTTTTCTCACATTTTTCTTCTCCGGATAAACTTACCTGTTGTCTTGTGTAGCCCCATTCTGACTGCCGGGTGTAAAAGTAAATATAAATATAGTGGTTAGAGCCGGCTTCAAGATTAAGATTACTGTCATTTTTAATGTTAAATTTAAAACCTGTATTTATAAAATCCTCACCGTACAGCTGTAATGCTTCCGCAGATTCAAGGTTTGAAGTTGTTTCCCCGAGGTATATGCCGTTTTCCATATCTCCATCCAGAAAAAATTTTATGGTACCGGCTTTTATCTCTTCTCTGTTTTCTTCCTCTTCTTCCGTAGTTTCTTCTTCATCCGTATTTTCTCTATCTTCGTTTTGTTTATTATCAGCTACTTCTGCATCCTGGTTTGCAGAATCTAAAGAACTGTCATCCTTATCATCCGGAGTTTCAGGGCCATCAGCAGTATCCCCGGCCGGGGTGTCACTGATATCTTTACTTATGTATTCGCGATTAGTAATAAAAAATTTTTGTATATCATTTATTGTTTCTACCCTTGAGACAGGTAATTTATTTTTATCTTTTGGTTTTGCTGATAGCGGCCCTTCTGCAGTGGTTTCCCGGCTTTCGGCGTCTTTTGTTGTACTGATTACGGCGATGCTTAAAAGGGTGCTTATTGATAAAAAAATAATTAGAAGTATTATTATTATAAATCTCATATAGGATTCAGGCTGTTTACAATAATTTTATTGTTTTTGTTATGGTAGTATAAATTTTTAATTAGTACAATTATAATTAAGAAATCTTTAAAAAATAAAAACAGTAAAGTGATAAGTCCGGGATAAATTATTATAATTAAAGCAAAAATAAACCAAAAAGTAATATATTCTTAATTTTTTAATATGAGCAGAATATTTATAGCAGGCATGAGCCCCCTTCCATTTGAAAATGACAGGAAGGTATATGGAACCGGTATAAGAACATGGCAGTTTTTGCTGCCACTGTTAGAGGAGGGCCATAAAATTTGTGTATGTAATTATGCTGTTCCTTCAGCATATCCTGATGGTTACAAGTCAGAGCATAAGAAAAATTTTGTTTATAGTGAAGGTGGCCCGGTAAATAAAAAGAATTCCGGTTATTTTAAAAGCAGCAACTCCGGAGGCATGGGGGACAGGAAAGCGTATGCCGGTAATTCTGTCAGTGTTGATAGTGGGATAAAGGGCAGTCCTGAATATAGCTTTGAGTACAACATATTGAGAAAAGAGGATTTTGAGAATGTTGAAATTATGTCCCGGATATTTAATGAATTCGAACCTGACTGTGCTATTGGATGTACTTTTTATCCTTCATATATTCTGTCCAAACTAATCAGTTATTCTAATAAAGATATACCGTTTCGGGCTGATTTGTTTGGCCATGTAATGGCCGAAGCACAGGCGCGCGCCTGTATGGACGGCAGTGATGAGTGTCTTTTCCATTACTGGAACAGTGAGTATAATATTATATCCGCGGCGGATGGTTTTTCCTGTGTATCTTCAAGACAGAAGTATGCTTTAATAGGAGAGCTGGGAGCCGCGGGCAGGCTTAACCGCTATACCGCCGGTTATGATTTTACAGATGTGATTCCATGTGGTATCCCTGAAACGGGGTATAAACATACCAGAAAAGTAATCAGGGGAAAATATGGCATAAAAGAAGGGGATTTCGTGGTTCTCTGGACCGGTGGATATAACACCTGGACAGATGTTGATACCCTGTTTAAAGGACTGATAATTGCCATGAAAAGAAATCCTGATATTAAATTTGTATCAACTGGAGGCGAGATTCCCGAACAGGACCTGAAAACTTATCCTCATTTTCTTTCCATGATAAATGAAAGCTCTTATAAAGATAGATTTATAATGAAAGGATGGGTACCCGGAGAAGATGTCCCGAATTACTACCTTGAAGCTGATGCCGGTATAAACATTGATAAAGATATTTATGAAGTCAGGCTGGGCAGTAAAAACCGTATTATGGATTGGTTCAGAGCCGGTCTGTGCGTGCTGTCTTCAAATGTGTGTGAATTGACAGATATTATAGAAAAAGAAGAAATTGGTTATACATTTAAACCTTATGATTATAATGAATTAAGCGATAAATTAATTTACATGGCAGCACATCGCAGTGAGGTGGAAAAAACTGCAGCTGCGGGAAAAATTTATGCATTGAAAAATTTTAATTTCACTAGGACTACCTTAAGATTGAGAGAATGGGTTAGAAACCCTGTATTTTCCCCGGATAAAGGGAAGGAAAGGAAATTATTTCTAAACAGAGAAGAAGCCCTGAGGAATATTGATGAGATAGTTCTCCGGCAGAAGCAAATGATAGAAGAAAGGGACAGGAGAATATCCGAGCTTGAAGGAATCGTCAGCAAGAATCTGATTTATAAAATATATGGTTATTTTAAAGTTGCTAAAAGGAGAATATTTCACTGAATATTTAAGCAAGCACGGATGCTATATTTAAAAAGATGCAAGTATTCAAAATATTTCTGTTATTAATTTTTTCGTTATGAATTATAAAAGCCTGATAATAATTGTTACTTATAACAGTGAGAATTTTATTGAAAAATGCCTTCATTCAATAATTGCCCAGGATTATACAGAGTGGTTTCTGATTGTAGCCGACAATGCTTCTAAAGATGAAACAGTTACAAAAATAAGAGAATTCAGGAATATGTATCCCGGGTTAGATGCCGGTAATTTCAAACTAATTGCACTCAGGAAAAATATCGGATTTGCAGGTGCGGTTAATCATGCGTTTTTTAATTTCATAAAAGCAAAAAAGGAAAATACCGGCAGAGGGCCGGAGTTTTTAATTTTATTAAATCCGGATATCTATATTAACAGGGGCTCTTTAAAGAAAATGGTTTCTTTTTATAAAGCGGTAAATGAAAAAATAAACAGGGGACAATCCCGGTCAGTCAGGATAGGAGCTGCAGGAGGACTCATTCTTGATTATAACAGTGTCACCATCCAGCATTATGGAGGGAGAATACGAGATAATTTCATTACCTATCATATAAATTCCGGAAAAGATTATTCTGTTATTAAGAATGAAACAGGGAAGACTGAAAATGGGAAAGGCGAGCTGTACCGTGAAGATAGAATAAAAGATGTAGATTATGTTACCGGAGCTTTTTTTGTTACGGATTTCAGGTTATTCAGTAATCTGGGCGGGTTTGATGCCGGGTATCGCCCTGCTTATTTTGAGGAACTTGATTATTGTCTTAAACTTAAAAAAATTAAAAGGCGAGTTGTAGTAAACCCCGATTCTGTTGCCCGGCATTTTGAAGGAGCTTCAGTAAAAAAATTCAGCAGAAATTTCTACAGGTTTTACCATAAAAACAGAATCAGATGTGCAATAATCAATATGGATTTTTTGACATTTTTAAAAGTTTTTTTTAGAGCCGAGCTGAGATGGTTAAAGAAAGAGTCAACAGTTGACCAGTTTCTGCCTTTATTTTATGCTTATTTTATAAATTTTCTGTTTCTACCCTGTAATTTGATAATTAAATTAAAAAATCATTTAATCTTAAATAAATTAGAGTTAAAATGATTGCAATCTTGAAATAAAGAAATAACCTGGAGTTTTTAACGTAAAAAGGCTTTTGGATAATTTTTAAAGCGGCAGAGGAGAAATAATGGAGAAAGAAGTTGTTGAACCTGGCAAGAAAAATCGATCAAGAATATGTATCATAAGCTATGATGTAATTGGTAAAAAAATGGCCGGGCCCGGCATACGTTTCTATGAATTTGCAAAGATTCTATCCAATTATCTTGATGTTACTTTACTTACTCCCAACAGAGTAGATATTGATATCGAAGGATTTAGAACCAGGCAGTATAAATTAAATAGCTATAAGAGCCTGCAGAGAAGCATTGAGAATTCTGAAATTATATTAATACAGGGGCATATCCTTTATTATTTTCCTTTCCTGAAAAACTTTAAGGGAAAGATTATTGTAGACCTTTATAATCCCTTTAATCTTGAGAGCCTGGAGATGTTCAGGGAAAGTGATATGGTAGAAAGACTCAGGATTGATAAGAATAATTTAAATATATTAAAGCTCCAGCTTACCATTGGAGATTTTTTTATCTGTGCAAGTGAAAAACAGAGGGATTACTGGGTAGGAATGTTGAATGCTATGGGCAGGATCAATCCATACAATTATGACTCCGACAATACTTTAAGAAATTTGATAGATATAGTACCTTCCGGCATACCTTCCGAACCGCCCCGGCGCAATAATTTTTCCATAAGGGATATTGTACCTGACGTTAGTGAAGAAGATAAGTTAGTTTTATGGGGAGGTGGAATATGGAACTGGCTTGACCCTACCACAGCGATAAAAGCAATATGGGAAATTACAAGAAACAGGAAAGATATAAAGCTGGTGTTTATGGGGGTAAATCACCCTGACCCCAAGCTTCCCCGGATGAAAAAGTGTGTGGAAGCTATAAATCTGGCAAAAGAGCTGGATTTATATGATAAAAATATATTTTTTAATGAATGGACCCCGTATGACCTGAGGCAGGCTGTTCTGCTGGATTCGGATGCGGGATTATCCATTCATAGTGACAGGATTGAAACGGAATTTTCCTACAGGACCAGGGTCATTGATTACATATGGGCGAGGCTTCCTGTAATAACCACCGAGGGTGATTCTATTGCACGAATTGTAAAGAGCGAGAATATTGGTGAGGTGGTAAGTTATGAGGATACGCACCAGCTTGCCAGAGTAATAGAAAGTGTGGTTACCAATAAAAGCTTAAAAGAAATTTATAGTAAAAATTTAAATAGGATTGCTCCCCGGTTTTACTGGGAAAATGTAACTGAACCACTGGTTAAATATTGTGTTAATTCTTATTATTCACTGGATAAGAAAAAAATAGTTGAGATGATAGATTTACAGAATAGTAAGATTTCGCGAATTATAAAGAAGAATTTTGAGGGTTGCGCGAATGTTTTAAAAATAACTTCTAATAAATACAGGGACGAAGATATTATAAATAAAAAAGATGTGGGTAAAATTTTTAATCTTGAAGTGGACGGTGACTTTGTTTTATCTGATGATGAAGATGAATATTCGGGCCTGGATAAAGTCGGGATTTTGAAATCTAAAATAACCCAGAGAACAAAGTTTGATGGAATTATTTTAAATAACGCTTTTCTAAAAATTACTCCAAAATTTTTCTATGACCTGACAAATGTGCTGGCTTCAAAATTAAAAAAAGAAGGCCTGTTATTTTTTTCCATGCCAGAAAAGAGAGGAATTTATAAACTTCTGGGTGAGGGAAGCAGGGAAGATAGAACAGGTTCAAGGATTGATGATTTTACCATTGAATTTATATTTAAAAATGCAGGATTTGAAATCATGGAAAAAGGAATATGGGATAAGTTTGAAAAGAATCCGGTATTTGTCGGTGGTAATAAGACGGACGAGGTATATGGAGAAAATGAATTATTTGAACTTTTTGAAATAAAATTAAATAAGGAAAACTTTGATGAATTGAAACTTTTGAGCCGGCTGGATATTCTGGGTTCAGAGGAGCTTACGGAAGATAAAACCATAAAAGGAAAGCTAAGAAGATATATGTATCTTCTTACCAGTATGTATTTTGAGAATTTAAGAAAGAGCTACAATGAATCAATTAAAGCCATTAATAATAATATCCAGCTACAGATAAACAGGGAAATTAATGAACTAAATCGTAAAAACCGTGAGAGGCTCTTACTTATATACTTTAATATTTTCAGGACTCTTTATGAAGAAGTTAAAAATCTGGGTTATAATATCAGCAGCCTGAGAGAAATTCTGGGGGGATTTAAACCCAGAAATAAATCGGGAACGGTTATAGACATTGACCAGAAACTGGAAGTCCTGTTGCGGGATTTTGAGAATATTGACAGGATAATCGGGCTTTCAGTTTCCAATAGATATTATCTTGTAAAGAAAATATAATTTTAACTGGTGATTTTTCTAAAAGCGGGTTTAATAAGAATAAATACTTAAAATTATGATTAAAAGGAGCGGGCATTTGAGTTTAACAGGTTCTATACTTCTAATACTGCTGAGTATTTCCATAGCCGTCGGGGGACAATTACTATTAAAAATAGGGATAAATCGTATCGGAATAGTCAATATTGAAGGGTTTGATTTTTTAAAGCAATTATTTCTGGGGGTGATAAAAAGCCCCCTGATTTTAACCGGCCTGTTTTTATATGTAATTTCTGCTGCTATATGGCTTATAGTAATATCTGTAGTGGATTTGAGCTTTGCTTATCCATTTATTGGTTTTACATATGTAATGGTGCTTGTTCTTTCAAAATTTATATTGAAAGAGGATGTTAATCCTGTGCGCTGGATAGGAGCAATTGTAATAACGATCGGGGTAATTGTAATTTCCAGAAGCTAGTATCCTGATTAAAGGTAAGGTGAGGTTTTAATTGAGCGAGGATGATGACCCTTTAATATCAATCATAACAGTAAATTTTAATGGCAAATTATTTTTAAAAAATCTTTTTAATTCTATTATTAGTCTTAATTACTCTGCTGATAAAATTCAGATAATAATGGTCGATAACGGCTCTACCGATGGTTCAGTAGAATTTGTAAAAAAAGAATTTCCGTGGGTGGAAGTAATCGCACTCGGGGAGAACAGGGGCTATGCCGGCGGGAATAATGAAGGATTCAGACATTCAAAAGGCAGATATATAGCTTTAATAAATAATGACTGTATCGTAGAAAAAGATTGGTTGTCTGAAATGCTGTCTATTTTCAAACAATCAACCGGTGATTCAAAAATAGGAGCTGTGGGCTCCAAAGTGGTTTTTTATTACAGTTATCTTCCTTTTCAGATTATTACCCGCTGTACCGGCCAGAGTGAAAATAAAAACAGCAAAAAATCAAGAAGACTGGGGGTTAAAATATGTGACTTAACCATAATAAATGATGGTAATGGTGCCGTAGATTATAATAACCCTTTAGAAAATAATATTAAGTACCTGGACGGGTTCTATCCTGCTGAGTCTGACAGTAACGGGAGAAGTTATCACTGGACACAGGACAATGCGATACTTGCCATACCGGTGGCAAACACTGAAAGAGATATGGAGTTGCAGTTCAAAGCGGCAACTTATATCTCACCGAATAACTTACAGGTAGTAGTAGGTGAAGAAATAGTAAAGGATGTAAAACTCTCAAAAAGATTAAAGACAATAAAAATAAAAATCCCTAAAAAGTATTTTATTAACTGTAAGGATATAATCAATAGTTGTGGCGTTAAGATAAATAAATCTTTTTACAGCAGAGACAGGGGTATGGAAAGTATTGATGAAGGCCAGTATAATCGCGTTGAGGAAGTTTTTGGCCTTTCCGGAAGCAGTATTATGCTTGACAGGGAAATGCTGGAGGAAACAGGTTATTTCGACGAAAGTTTTTTTACCTATTATGAGGATATTGATTTGTTCTGGAGGGCAAGACTGGCAGGCTGGAAAAATTTCTTTGCTCCCGGTTCTGTTGCCAGGCATTTTCATTGTGGCACGGGCAGGGAATGGTCTTATGATTTTACCTATTATGTAATAAGAAATAGGCTTCTAATGATTTTCAAGTGTGGCTGGCCGCTCCTGTTTATCAGGTGTTATCTGACGTTTGTTGTTTCAGGTTTGATTCATATTTTATATTATCTATCAGGTCTGTTAAAGGGTATGAGGCAAAAAAGGGTTGACATACCTGCAAGAATTAGAGTATTTTTTGAACTTTTCTATTTATTGCCCAAAAATCTGACAGGAAGGATTAAAATAAGAACTGACCACAGGATTCAGGATAAAATTATAAAAAGCTGGATTAGAAATTTTTAGCGGGTATTTTTATGAAAAGGATTGCTATTTACGATAGGTACCTTTCAACGGCCGGAGGCGGGGAACGATACAGTTGCAAAATTGCAGAAGTCTTATCTAAAAAAAAAGAATACAGTGTAGATATAATAACCGATATATTTGCCGACCTTAAAGAGGTGTCAAGAAGGCTGAATCTTGATTTAAATAAAGTTAATTTAAAAATATTTCCCTTTATATCGGAAGATTATGCTGCAAAAATAACTAAAAAATATGACCTCTTTATAAATGCCACTTATTTAAGCTCGCTTCCTGCGTATAGCTCCGGGAATTTATATTTGTGTTATTTCCCGACTCCTTTTGATGTAGATTTCAAATTTATTCACCGGTTTTTACTATTTTTTTTCAGAAAACCGGCAATATGGCTGTTTAAGGTTGCAGGCAGGTTGATAGAGGGTTTTGATAAGATAGAGGTGGAAGAGGGTATATATGAGCCCAAAAGATTTTTACTCAGGAGGGGCAGCTGGAGCAGCGGAAAGATTAAATTAAAGGTAATGAAATCCGAACAGTATATGGAGCTGGGTTTAAAGAATCCGGAAGCGAGCGCGCTGGACCTGATGAAAGTAAACATTAAGGTTTTTGAAGGGAAGGCAAAAGAGAACAGACCTATTTATGATAAGGATATCAGTTTAGTAAAGGGTTCCATGGAAATTGTCAGGGTTCCACTGGATACCAGAAATGAATTTACAATTATACAGGTTTCATCCAGCACCTTTAAACCCTCTGAAGAATACAGTGATTCAGAAGATTCCAGGAGTCTGGGAGTGGTTATATATGATGAGAGGAAAATAAACCTTTTAAAAAAATTTATTTTAAAAGTTCTGGGATATATCCCTTTATTCCTGATAACTTTTCCCGACAATTTAAGGTTTCTTGAAACTTATCATAAAATTATTACTATATCCGAGTACTCAAAAAAATGGATAAAGAAATTATGGAAAAGGGATAGTGTGATTCTTTATCCCCCTGTAGATACGGACAGTTTCAGGGTAGAAAAGAAAGAAAAGATTATTTTAAGCGTCGGCAGGTTTTTCCCCGAGCATCATAATAAGAAGCAGCTTGAGATGGTAGAGATTTTCAAGCAGCTGCTGGAACAATATCCCGGGCAAATGAAGGGATATACCCTGTACCTGGCGGGGGGAGTGAGCAAAAGGCCGGACCACCTGAAATATGTAGAAAAGGTAATTGCTGCAGCCAGAGGCTATCCTGTAAAAGTGATTACCAATATTGAATGGAAAGAACTGGTTAAAGTTTTTGCCGGGTCATTTATTTTCTGGCATGCTTCGGGAATGGGGGAGGACGAAGAAGCCCATCCCGAGAAATTTGAGCATTTTGGGATTACTACCGTAGAAGCAATGGCCGCAGGCTGTATCCCTGTGGTCATAAATAAAGGCGGGCAGAAAGAAATTATTGAACACGGATATAATGGATTTTTATTCAGTAGCCGGAAGGAGCTTAAGGATATAACTCTGGATATAATAAAAGGGAAGGTAGATGTAAAGAGAATAATAAATAATGCAATTTTAAGCTGCAGGAGGTTTTCAGATATTAAATTTGAGGAGAATTTGATTTCAATAATCAATAAAATCATGGAAGAGCATCAGGCAGGAAATTAATTTAAATAATAAAAATGAGTTAATACGGGGATAATAATTGGATATTAGTATTGTAATTGTAAATTATAACAGTCTTGATTTTATAAAGAGATGTCTTAAAAGTATTGATTGTGATGCAAAAGAAAAGGGACCTGACTGTGAAATACTGGTTGTTGATAATAACTCAGATGATGGAAGTGTTGAATATCTAAAAAGACTGAGCAAAGGAAAGGACAGACTACATTTAATAGAAAATAAAAGTAATCCCGGTTTTTCAAAAGCTTCAAACACAGGCGTATTGAAAGCGAAAGGGAAATACCTTTTATTCTTAAATCCTGATACGGAGCTTATAAGCGGGAATCTTAATGATTTGATTAATTTTTATAATGAAAAGGAAAAAAGTGAAAAGGTGGGTGTGGTTGGAGCAAAAACATTAAACCCGAACGGAACCCTGCAATATAGCCCGAGGTCTTTTCCTACACTGGCCCGCCAGTTTTATGAAAGCTATTTCCTTTACAGAATATTTAAAAAAAGCCGCATTTTTGGTGCATATTTTTTAAGCCGGTGGGACCATGGCAGGATAAGAGAAGTAGACTGGCTGACAGGTTCGTTTATGTTTATAAAAAAAGATTATTTTTTTCAGGCTGGCATGTTTGATGAAGATTATTTTATGTTCAGTGAGGATACCGACCTCTGTCTGAAATTACACCGGAAAAATTTTAAAAATTATTTTTTTCCCGGTGTGGTGATAAAACATTCCGATAGTGGTATTGCTTCCAGAAACCAGGCTGCAAGGGAAGCCGGGATATGGAAAAGCAGGAGGTTATATTTTAAAAAGAATTACTCCAGGATGCATGCTGTGTTGTTAAGCCTGATTTATCAGGCAGGAATTTTAAACCGGATACTGCTTTTTTCAATATTAACCGTATTCAGGCCGGGCGGGGAAAACAGGCCCAGGCTTTTTTCTTATTTTAAAGGGTTTAAATTATATTACAGAAAATTAATATGAACGGGAAAGAAAATAAAAGAGAAATTCTTGGCAATGTCAGCTTTGTAACTACAGTTTACAATGAAAAGGAAAGCATTGTTAAATTTATGGAAAGCCTGGTTGAACAGAGCCATATCCCGGGAGAAATAGTTATAGTTGACGGGGGCTCGGAAGATGGTACCCGTGAGAGTATATTAACCTTTTTTAAAGACAGGGCAGCAAGGGATAAAAATAAAGTATTTTCGGTAGCACTGCCGGACCGAAAAATGAAAGAAGAAAAAAAGAAAGAGCTTAAAAACATTAAGAATGATTCCGGGCCGGTAAAGGTGAAGATAATAAAGAAAGACGGGGCAAATATTTCCAGGGGAAGAAATGAAGCAATAAAAAATGCATCAGGCAAGATTATCTGCGTGAGCGATGCCGGATGTATCCTTGACAGGAACTGGCTAGTGGAAATTACGAAGTTTTATGATGATCCTTCATGCGATGTAATAGGAGGATTGAGTATACCATACTGCAGTAATTTTGTGCAGAAGTGCCTGGCCGCGTGTATTATGCCTTTTAAAGAAGAAATAAAAAGTGGTAATTATATGCCTTCATCCAGAAATGCAAGTTTTAAAAAGAAAGTATGGGCTGATGCAGGTGGTTACCCCGAGGATATGGATTATGGCGAGGATATGAAATTTAATTTTAAAATAAAAAAAGCAGGCTACCGGATAAAGTTTAATTCTGATGCCGTAGTCTACTGGATAATGAGGAAGAATCCTGTACAGATATTTAAACAGTTTTTCAGGTATGCAGGAGGAGATGCGGCGGGCAGGATGTATGCATACCGGCACATTATAAGATTTGCTGCACTTCTGGTATTTGTATTAATTATATTGATGGCGATTTATATAAGCGGCTGGATTCTGTTTGTATATATTCCTCTTTTTGCTCTTTATATATATAAATCGTACCGGAGGCTCTTTAAATTATTTAAAAATAAAGATGGCTGTAGTTTTAACCTGAAAGAAAAGTTGTTATCGGTTCTTTTTGTTCCTCTTTTACTTATCCATATTGATATCTCAAAAATGCTGGGGTATATATATGTACTGCTCAGACATCCCGGTTAAAAATATTTTTAATTTATAATTATTATAAATTAAAAATATAATTTTCAAAAAAGTATTTAAATAATTTTGAATTTGTTTTATAATATAATCTAAAATATAAAATTTAATAAATTTATTATAGATATTATTATTTAAATATGAGATAATGATAAAAATTTATATTTTTAAAATATTGTAAAGGGTAATTTCTGTATATGTTAAAGATTTTAAGGGGTGAAAAATGACTTACGAAGAAGAAGTAAAAAAGATTGATACCAATGAATTAAGGGTCAATCTTACGAAGTATTTAACAGAAAATTTAGGGGATACTATATATATTACCAGATACAATCGGCTGGTAGCCGAGCTCAGAGTTTATACCGAAGAAACCAGGAGAAAAACTGAGCTCAGAATAGCAAAAAAAATGCTGGAAGCTGCAGAAAAAGAAAAGAATCAGAAGAAATAAAAAATATAAAATATTGCAGGCAGCCTGGATTACCGGTAAAAATAATGAAAATAATGGCACATATTTTGTTCATAAAATATGTGCCATTATTTTTTTAGATAAAAGTTTTAGTTTTAATATTTTTTTGAGTTGACTTGCACAGTAGTTATGCTATTATATCTAAACTTTTTAAAAGTAGCATTAATAAGCGTGTTTCACTAACAGGTCATGGGAATTTGTAAAATAAAATTTAGTCGAACAAAAAAGCTAATAAGTACGTTTTTATGGCTAAAAGATAATTCCTGCTGGCGAAGTCTCTAAGCCTGGCCGGCTGGAATTTTTATTTTATATATATATTTCCATTAAACTGCATCTACAAATTTATTTACATATAAATAAAAATTCTAAAAAATTCCTGTGTTAACCAGGTAAAAACACCCCCGGGGGGAATACTATCTTCTTTTAAGGAATAAATAATGAATATTAGATTTAATTAAATTATGTGAATACTTAAAAGGTAAATACTTAAAGAAATAAATGAAAATACAGAGAAGGCATAAAAAGAATGTTTTATCCGAATAAAAGTGAATATATTTTAGAAGCAGAAAATTATAATTTAATTCCGGTATATAAAGAGTATATTGTTGACACCGAAACTCCGGCTTCCTTATTTATAAAAACTGTGGGACCGGGGAAGAAAGGATTTTTACTGGAAAGCATTGAGGGTATAAAGAATCTGGCAAGATATTCCTTTATAGGAATTGGATGCAGTAATTTAATTAAGTTTAATGACGGAGTTTTTTCTTTAATAAACAATGGGGAAGAGCTATATCAGATAAAAACAGAAAACCCCCTCGGGGAGCTGGGAAAAGTGTTGGGAAGTTACCATCTTTATAAAAATCCCCGGCTCAACCATTTTGTGGGCGGAGCCGCAGGTTATCTGGGTTATGATCTGGTAAAGAATTTTGAAAATATTCCCCTGCCCGAGAATAATCTGTCTATTCCTGAAATCATGCTCTATCTTACAGACCTCGTAGTTGTTTTTGACCACCTGCTTAACAGGGTAAAAATAATCTCAACAGTTAAGAGCGGAGGTAAAATTAGTGCCGGGAAGGCTTATGATATTTCAGCCGGTAATATTGAGAGTGTTGAAGATAAAATTAATAAAAATGTTAAAAATGATTTTAAAGAAAGCTTTAACCCTGCGGGTATTGACCATACCGGAATGGATTTAAAATTAAATTCAAATTTTGGTAAGAATGAATTCCTCAAAGGAGTGGAGAAAGCAAAAAGATATATCGCTGGAGGGTATGCTTTCCAGATAGTCCTGTCACAGAGGTTTCACACCAGAATATTTTCAGATTCTTTTAGTGTCTACCGAGGCCTCAGAGCGGTAAATCCCTCTCCATACATGTATTATTTTGATTTTGGCGGGTTTAAAATTGCAGGCGCTTCACCGGAGCCTCTTATTAAAATTAAAGGCAGAAAAATATTAACCTGCCCCATTGCAGGTACAAGAAAAAGAGGCAGGGACCCCGGGGAAGACAGGATTCTGGTAAAAAGTTTATTAAATGATGAAAAGGAAAAAGCGGAGCATAATATGCTGGTTGACCTTGCCAGAAATGACCTGGGGAGGGTATGTAAATATAACAGTGTAAAAGTAAAGAAATATATGGGTGTGGAAAAATATTCCCATGTAATACACCTGGTATCCAGGGTGGAAGGGGTTCTGGAAAAAAAACGTTCAATATACGACGCGCTGAAAAGTGTTTTTCCTGCAGGGACACTGTCGGGAGCCCCAAAAATAAGGGCGATGCAGATTATAAGTGAACTGGAACCTGACAGGCGCGGGCCATATGGAGGAGCAGTGGGATATTTTGGATATGATGGAAGTCTTGACAGCTGTATAACCATAAGAACAGCAGTGATTAAAGACGGGGTGGCCTATATCCAGGCTGGTGCGGGTATTGTTTATGATTCAAGACCTGAGAATGAATATGATGAGACCTTAAATAAGGCAGCTGCTATTTTCAGGGCTATCAGTTTATTTAAATAAACTAAAAAATAACAATATATATAAATAACAATATAAAAAATAGCGGGGAGATTAAGAATGAAAGATTTCCTGGATATAATTTTAAATGGAAAAGACCTTGGCGAAGAGCAGTCATACAGAGCAATGGAGCTTATAATGGAAGGCGGGGCAAATGACTGTCAGATTGCTTCTTTTCTTACCGCATTGAAGATGAAGGGAGAAACAGCTACTGAAATAAGCGGGTTTTCGAGAGCAATGCTGGATAAGGCGGTAAAGGTAAAAAGCAGATATCCCGACCTTGTGGACACCTGCGGAACAGGCGGAGATGGGCTGTATACTTTTAACATTTCAACCACCGCAGCATTTATAGCTGCAGGTGCGGGGGTTAAAATTGCAAAGCATGGCAACAGGAGTGTTTCAAGCAGGAGCGGAAGTGCCGATGTTCTTGAGGAGTTAGGAGTAAATATAAACCTTGAATGTGAAGACGTTGCAGAGTGTCTTGATAGTATTGGTATTGGTTTTATTTTTGCTCCCAGGGCGCATAAGGCTATGAAATATGTGGCCAGGGCAAGAAAAGATATGGGAATAAGAACTGTTTTTAATATTCTTGGCCCCATAACAAATCCGGCTCTGGCAAGGGGGAGGGTTCTCGGAGTATTTGATGAAGGGTTAATTGACATTATGATAAATACATTAAAAAATCTGGGCGTTGAAAGGGCCTATGTAGTTAACAGTGACGAAGGGCTTGATGAGTTCTCTGTTTCGGGTAAAAGCATGGTAGCGGAGCTAAAAGACGGGAAAATTATGAAGTATGTTTTTGATCCCGGGGAGTTTGGTTTTAAAAAATCAACTATTTCGGACCTTGCCGGTGGAGATGCCAGAGAAAATGCAAAAATACTTACCGATATTCTTACCGGAAAAGAAAAGGGACCCAAAAGAGATTCCGCCCTGGTCAATGCTGCAGCGGCAATTGTCTCGGGAAAAAGGGCCGGCGACCTTAAAGAAGCTCTAAAGCTGGCCAGCTATTCAATTGAGAGCGGCAGGGCATATGATAAGTTAATAAGTTTAATAAGGTTTACAAATAAAAAAGCCGGCCAGGACTGAAGTAAAAACAATAGCCGGATAAGATTGGTCAGGGAGAGGTCAATTTGAAATATCTAAAAGAAATTTTGCTCGTGAAAAAGAAAGAGATTAAAGAAATTAAAAAAATAAAGCAGGGTTATCGTCTACCAGCGGCAGGTACAACAGAGGCAGGAAAAGATGTTAAAGAATGTGGAGGGCATTTTATTAAAAATATTAAAAAGGGGAAGGTTAATATTATTGCCGAGATTAAGAAGGCTTCACCCTCCAGAGGAATTATAAATGATGAAATTGATATTGAAAGAGTAGCCTTACTCTATGAAAAATTTAAAAGTTTTATCTGTGGTGTCTCTATTCTTACAGAACCTTTATATTTTAAAGGTGATCCAGGCAATATAAAAATAGTTAAAGAAAGGATAACACTTCCTGTCCTGAGAAAGGATTTTATTTTTAATGAAGTTCAGGTTTACCGGAGCGCGGAGCTGGGAGCAGATTGCATCCTGCTCATAGGCTCGCTTCTGGGATTTAAAAAGCTGGAAAAATTATATAACCTTGCAGTCAGCCTGGGCCTGGATGTGCTGGTTGAGTTGCATACTTTAAAGGAGCTGAGTAAAGTTCTGGATACAGGAGCAAAATTTATAGGCATAAATAACCGTAACCTTAAAGATATGAAGGTTAATGAAAGGCTGATTTATGATTTTATAGAACATAGTAAAAAAATCAGCATTACTGATAGAATTATTGTCTGTGAAAGCGGGGTAAAAAATGTCAATTATATAAAAGACCTGTTCTCAGAGGGCATAAACACTTTTTTAATTGGAGAGTTTTTTATGAGTGCCGGTAATCTGGAAGAAACTTTAAATGATATGGAGATGGATTTTAAGAGGGCCAGTCTAATTTAAGTTTAAAAATATAACTTCAGGATTAAATTCAAGGGTGAATTAAGATATGGTATGGATTAAGATATGTGGAGTCACAAATTTAGAAGATGCAATGCTGGTATCGCGATTAAAAGCTGATGCATTGGGCTTTATATTCTCCACGGACAGTCCGAGGAGAATAGGATTGAGCGAAGCAGAAAAAATAAATAATGGGCTGCGTGATGAGGAAAACAGGATTTCAAAAGTCGGTGTGTTCGTAAATGAAAGAGTGGAATTGATTCGTGAGTACTGTGAGAAATTGGAGCTAAATTATATTCAGCTTTCAGGAGACGAAGATATAGATTTCCTGAGAACACTAAGAAAAGAGGCACGCAGGCTAAAAATTATAAAAGCTTTAAGAATCCGGGATATAAATAAAATTTATTCTGGTAACGGGCTGGATGAACCAGTCATAATTAAACAAACGGAGAGATTGCGAAAATATGCAGATTTTATTCTGCTGGATAGTTATAAGAAAAATGTTTACGGGGGTACGGGGCAAATTTTTAACTGGGGAGTTGTAAAGAATTTCAGAGGTATTCTGCCGGTTATATTATCAGGGGGCCTTGAGCCTGGAAATGTCGGGGAGGCAGTAAGTATAGCAAAACCATTCGGGGTGGATGCGTCTTCCCTGCTGGAAGAATATCCCGGGAAAAAAGATGCAGAGAAAGTGAGAAGGTTTGTTAATATTGTGAAAAAAATGCAGTAGCCTGCTTTATCGGAGGAAGTTATAAATGGTTAATTATTATACAGAATAAAATACAGGTTGCTGTAAAATATAATGGGGTTTTAATTAACATGGGAGAAGAAAAAAAACGGTACAGTTTTAAAAATGGCTATTTCGGGATGTTTGGAGGTATGTATGTACCCGAGATACTGGTCAATGCCTTAAAGGAGCTTGAAAAAAATTATTTCAGGTACAAAAAGGATAAAAATTTTAAGAAAGAGCTGGGATATTATTTAAAAAATTATGCCGGAAGGCCGACTCCTCTCTATTATGCAGAAAGGCTTTCCAGGAAACTTGGTGGAGCAAAGATATATTTAAAGCGCGAGGACCTGTGCCATCTTGGAGCTCATAAGATTAATAATACTATCGGTCAGGTGCTTCTGGCTAAAAAAATGGGGAAGAAATTTATCATTGCAGAAACCGGTGCCGGTCAGCACGGGGTGGCGACTGCAGCGGCAGCTGCATTATTTAATATGAAGTGTAAAATTTTTATGGGCAGTAAGGATATAAAGAGGCAGTCTTCAAATGTATACAGGATGAAACTTATGGGAGCAGAAGTAGTAGAAGTTTCATCAGGGAGCAGGACATTAAAAGATGCAGTTAATGAGACTCTTCGTTACTGGGCATCAAGAGTGGAAGATACTTTCTATGTCCTTGGTTCGGTAGTGGGTCCCCATCCGTATCCTACGATGGTGAGAGATTTCCAGATAGTTATTGGCAGAGAAACCAGAATGCAGATACTTAAAGAAGAGAGAAGACTTCCTGATTGCATTGTAGCCTGCGTGGGCGGTGGCAGTAATTCTATAGGGATATTTTATCCGTTTTTAAAAAATTGTGATAGGGTCAAGCTTATAGGAGTGGAAGCGGGGGGTAAAGGCATCAGGAGCGGGAAACATGGAGCAACACTGGCAAACGGGAATAAAGGAATATTCCACGGTGCTTTTAGTTATGTGCTTCAGGATAATTACGGGCAGATAGAAGAAGCTTATTCGGTATCGGCTGGCCTTGATTATCCCGGTGTGGGACCCGAACATGCTTATTTTAAGGAGAACGGAATAGTTAAATATGAGTATGCTCTTGATAGCGAGGCCCTGGAAGCGTTCAGGACGCTTTCGCTTTACGAAGGGATTATTCCCGCCTACGAAAGTGCGCATGCGCTGGCTTATGTGGCGAAACTGGCACCGAGACTGGGCAGGGATAAAATAATAGTGGTAAATCTATCCGGCCGCGGGGATAAGGATATTGATAATAAATAATTTTTTAAAAATACCAAAAAAAAGAAAACTATTAATCCGGGATATTCTCTGGATATTCCGGCTTATGTCTGGAGTGTGTTATGCATAAAAATGGCACCAGCATTATAGAAGCAGTCTTTGAAGATTTATGGAAAAATAATCAAAAGGCTTTCATCCCATTTATAACCTGCGGGTTTCCGGACCGCAAAAACTTTTTTGAATTATTTGAGGCCCTTGACAGAAGTGGGGCAGATATAATAGAGATAGGTATTCCCTTCTCCGACCCTCTGGCAGATGGTCCGGTTATCCAGGCTACTTCAAAGATTGCACTGGATAATGGGATAAATACAGATACTGTTTTTAAATCTGTAACCAGAATAAGAAAGAAAAGCAATACCCCGATAGCAATTATGACCTACTTTAATACCATATACCGGTATGGGGTAGAAAAGTTTTTAAAAAAGGCAGGAGATTCGGGGGTAAATGGTATTATAGTGCCCGATCTTTCCCTGGAGGAATTTAATAATTACAAGAGTTATTTTGGAAAAGCAGATATTGATAATATTATGTTTGCTTCCCTGACCTCGGGCAAAGAAAGGCTTAAAGTGGTTACGGAAAAAGCAAGAGGTTTTATTTACTGTGTATCAGTTAAGGGAGTAACCGGTGTTAGAAGTAATGTAAATCCGGAAGTTATAAAATTTTTAAAGGATTTAAGAAAGATAACAGAACTTCCACTTGCACTGGGTTTTGGGCTCTCAAACAGTCAGCAAATTAACCGGGTAAAAGATTACTGTGACGGGATTATTATAGGAAGCAAAATCTTATCCCTTATCCTGGAGGCAGATAGGTTTAAAGAAGGCATAAATGCAGTGGAAAGTTTTGCTTTAGATGTAAACAAAACACTAAAATTATTATAGGGCGTTCCACTATCTCAAAAAAAATATGTTGTAAAATGGAATTAACAATTCCAAATATATATAAAAAATGGAGTTATGTGTTCCAGAACTATAAAATATACATGAGATAAAAGTTTTTTATTATCTGGCTCCATGGAACCGGTATACTATATTGGTTTCAATATTAACTATAAGATGAATAAATTACTATGAAGCAGAGAATTTCTGTTTATTCTTTTTGGATATGATATTAAAATAATATAATTTGTAGTAGATTTATGTTATCAGTTACTGCTTAAACCAGAGATTTTATTAATAAACAAGAGAAAAAATGCTGCAATTTAATAAAGACAAAAAAACTAAAGATTTAACTATAAGCATTGTAAGCTATAATAGCTTTGATTTCCTGAAAGAGTGTCTCGAATCGATTCTTAAAAACCCTCCTTCAGTAGATTATGAGGTTATAGTGGTGGACAATGCTTCCATAGATGGAACTTCTGAATATATAAAAAAGAATTATTCCGGGATAAAACTTATATCAAACACCAGAAATACCGGGTTTGCTGCCGCAAATAATATAGCCGTAAAAAAAACAAACTCAAAACATATCCTTCTTATGAACAGCGACTGCAGGGTTTATGAAAAATCACTGGACAACCTGGTAGGATTTATGGAAAAAAATCCCACAGTTGGAATTGCCGGACCGAAAATAATAAATAGTGACGGAACCATTCAATTATCATGCAGGAAGTTTCCCTCTATATTTAATGCGGCTCTTCACACTATACTGGGAGATGTTTTTCCGCAGAATCCCTTTTCAAAAAGTTACAAGCTTGCCGGAGTATCCAGAGACAGGCCCTTTAAAGTAGACTGGGTTTCAGGGTCATGCATGATTATAAGAAGAGAAGCTTTAAATGAAACCGGTCTCCTTGATGAAAGATATTTTATGTATGTGGAGGACCTGGATATCTGTTACAGGATGTGGCAGAAGAACTGGGAGGTCTACTACTGCCCCGATGCTAAAATAATGCATCATATTGCAGGGAGCAGTGGCAGCGGGAAAATAAAATCAAGTTTCAGGATGCAGAGAAGCGTATTTCATTTTTTCTGGAAAAATTATAGAAGAAACTGGCGGGTTATTTTAATGCCCCTGCTTATATTGATTCTCGGGTTCAGGTTATTTCTTTCCATTTTGAAAAGTTTCTTTTCAAAGATAAAAAAAATACGCTTTTAAAGGTGGGGCTTCATTTGTTTTTATGGAATTTGACAGGTTCGGGTTTTTTAAATTTGGGATTTTATATTAAAATAATCACTAAACCTAAATTAATACAGGAGAAAAACTTTTGAAAATTCTAATAACCGGTGTTGCAGGATTTGTTGGGAGGCATCTCTGCTCATATCTGGCCGGTGATGATAATAATAAGATTATAGGTGTCGATCATGATTTTAAGGATTTCAATCCAGATAATTATGGTCAAAAAGTAGAGCTTGAAAAGGTGGGCCTGACAGACAGACAGAAAGTTTTCAATGTCATTAAAAAATTTAAGCCGGACCAGGTGTATCACCTGGCGGCCCAGAGTTCCGTGAGCCATTCCTGGGAAAACCCGGTGGAAACTTTCCGGATTAATGTTTTTGGGAGTATAAATATTTTAGAGGGTATGAGGAATTTTTGTCACAACTGCAGAATTCTTGTGGTGTGTACCGCTGAAGAATATGGTGAAACTGAAGGAGAGGACAGAGCAATTGACGAGAATTACATGATTTATCCCCAGAATCCCTATGCCATAAGTAAATCGGCGCTGGATTTTTTTTCCTCTGTGTATTTTAAAGCATACGGGCTTCCGGTATTTATAAGCAGGTCATTTAACCATATCGGGCCCGGGCAATCTGAGAAATTTGTTGCTTCGGATTTTGCAAGGCAGATAGCCTTGATTGAAAAAGGAGATAGACCTCCGGTAATAAAAGTGGGCAACATTGATGTTTACAGGGACTTCCTGGATGTGAGGGATGCTGTTAAAGCGTATTATTACATTGTAAATAAAGGTACCTGCGGGCAGGTTTACAATGTCTGTTCGGGAGAAAAGAGAAAAATATCTGATATACTGGATATACTTATATCTATGAGTAAAATAAAGGAAATAAGAGTTGAAATTGACAGAATAAAATTCAGGGCGATTGATGTTAAAATAATATATGGTAATAATAATAAATTAAAAACCCATACGGGATGGACCCGGGATTATTCTATTAAAGAATCACTTGAGGATACGCTTTACTATTGGAGACAAAAACTTAATCTGTAAATTAAAATAAAACTGGAAAGGGGCTAAATTGAAAGCAGTGATACTGGTAGGGGGTGAAGGGACGAGATTGCGCCCGATTACTTTTCTGAACCCAAAACCCATGCTTCCGCTTGTCAACAGACCTTTTATGGAAAATTTTGTTCTATGGATTAAATCCCATGGTATAAAAGATATAATTTTCTCTGCCGGTTACATGTCAGAGGTTTTTAAAAATTACTTTGGAAATGGGGAGAGATTTGGAGTAAGAATTACATTTGTTGAGGAAAAAGAGCCACTTGATACCTGTGGAGGGGTTAAAAATGTAGAGAAATATTTAGATAATGATAGTTTTATGGTATTTAACGGTGATATACTTTCGTCTGTTAATCTGACTGATATGGTAGCCTTTCATAGAGAGAAAGAAGCAGATATAACCATATCTCTGACACCTGTTGAAGACCCTTCGGCATACGGCCTTGTGCCTGTTGATGGTGAAGGGAAGGTATCGAAATTTCTGGAAAAACCGGGGCAGGATGAAATTATAACTGATTTAATTAATGCAGGGATATATATTATAGAGCCCCATGTAATGAAACTTGTACCGGAATGCGAAAGATATTCCTTTGAAAGGCAGCTATTCCCTGAAGTTCTGAAAAAGGGTTATAAAATCTTCGGCTATATTTTTAATTCTTACTGGATTGACGTTGGGACACCCATGAAATATTTAACGGCCAACCTGGACGTTCTGCTTAAAAAAATAGATTTTAAGTTCCCCGGTGAAGAAGTAATGGAGAATATATATATAGGTAAGAATACGGAGTATTCAAAAAGTAATTTTATCTCCGGGCCGATAGTTATCGGTGAGAACACAAAAATAGATAAAAATGCCAGAATATTACCCCTTGGCGTAATTGGGGATAGCTGCTTGATATCAGGAGGGACAGAGATATCTGAAAGTGTGATATTCAATAATTGTAAGATAGGCAGGGGGAATCACATAAAGAAAGCTATAATTTCTAATAATGTGAGCGTAAGAGATAACGTAATTATTGAAGACTATTCGGTTATTGGAGATAATAGCATTATAAGGGGAAATAACATATTAAAGAATGGTATCAGGATTGGTATAAATTCTGATATTATGGAAGGCCAGATTACTTTCTAAATCAGAATCCGGCTATTTAATTAGCGTAAAATTTTTTTAAATTGAGTGGAGGCAGGGGAGAAATAATGGTAAAAACACTTATAACAGGAATTACAGGTCAGGATGGCTCTTATCTGGCAGAGTTCCTGCTTGACAGGGGTTATGAAATTTATGGCATGATAAGGCGTTCCTCGGTGGAAAATTTTGAGAGGATAAATCATATAAAGGACAGGATAAAATTTGTACAGGCTGACCTCCTTGACCAGCTGTCCATAATAGATGCTATAAAAGAATCGCAGCCTGATGAAATTTATAATCTTGCTGCGATGTCATTTGTGCCGACATCATGGAAGCAGCCGGTGCTGACCGGAGAATTTACGGGACTGGGGGTAACAAGAATGCTGGAAGCGGTGAGGCACATGAACAGGAAGATAAAATTTTATCAGGCTTCCAGCTCAGAAATGTTTGGAAAGGTGCGCGAAGTGCCCCAGAACGAAAAAACTCCTTTTTATCCCCGCAGTCCTTACGGGGTAGCCAAGGTTTACGGTCATTACATGACTGTTAATTACAGGGAAAGTTATGATATGTTCGCCTGTAGTGGTATACTTTTTAATCATGAATCACCCAGGCGCGGGCTTGAATTTGTTACCAAAAAAGTAACCAGTGGAGCGGCCAGAATAAAGCTGGGGCTGGCCGATGAACTGCTGCTCGGGAATCTGGATGCTAAGAGGGACTGGGGTTATGCAGAGGACTATATTGAAGCAATGTGGCTCATGCTCCAGCAGGATGAGCCCGGAGATTATGTTATAAGTACCGGAGAGACGCATTCGGTGAAAGAGTGGGTAAAGCTTTCTTTTCAGTACCTTGACCTTGAATGGGAGAAGTATGTAAAGGTTGATAAAAGATTTATGCGGCCGGCTGATGTAGAACTTCTGGTGGGAGATTCCACGAAAGCAAGAGAAAAACTGGGATGGAAACAAAAAACGAAGTTTGAGCAGCTGGTAAAGATTATGGTGGAATATGATTATAATAATTTAAAAAAGCTAATTTAATAATAAATTGATAAATAATTAATAAGTAAGTTTTGGGTTATGAATGAAATAAATATACAGTTTGGAACAGATGGCTGGCGGGGGATAATAGCTGAAAGGTTCACTTTCCGGGGAGTAAAAATTGTATCCCGGGCTGTAAGCAATTATCTTAATAAAAAGTCTGGCGGCAGAAGGAAGCCGCGCGTGGTGCTGGGATATGATACCAGGTTTCTTTCGGATCAATTTGCACGGACGGCGGCAGGTGTTTTTACCATGAATAACATAGAAACATATCTTTCAGAGAGAATCATACCCACTCCGGTTTTATCTTATGCAGTAGTTAATAAAAAAGCTGACCTGGGAGTTATGATTACTGCCAGCCACAATCCTTATTATTATAATGGCTATAAAATAAAAGGTTCTTTTGGCAGCTCGGCTACCATGGATATAATAAAGGGAATAGAAGTGGAATTAGACGAAGTTATGGGGAACATTGCAAGATATGAGAAATCTTTAAACTTTGAGGGTGAAGATGATGTTGATATAAAGGGATTTGATTTTTTGTCCGCCTACAGGGAAAATATTTTAAGCCAGATAGACAGAGATATTATAAAAGATTTGAATTTTAGTTTGCTGCTGGAGCCGATGTATGGCGCTTCCCGGGGCATATTCATTGATATCCTCAAGTCAATTAGCCGGGCAAATATTTATGAAATGCATTCAATTCTTAACCCGGGTTTTGGAGGCATAAACCCGGAGCCTATCGGGGATAATCTGAATGAGGCCAGGGAGGTTCTAAAAAATAAAGATTATAAATTAGCAATATGCCTGGATGGTGATGGCGACAGGATAGCGGCTCTCGGGGAAGACGGCAATTATATTAGTTCCCATCACCTGTATTCTATAATTTTATGGTATCTGGCACATGTAAAGAAAATAAAGGGTAAGGTAGTAAAGTCTGTGAACCTTTCATCAACAATTGATAAGATATGCGCCCGTTATAACCTGGAACTCGTCACCACTCCTGTGGGCTTCAAGTATATAGTAGAGGAAATAATGAAAGGCGGAGTTATCATGGGCGGTGAAGAAAGCGGTGGCCTGTGGGCAGGAGGGAGTATACCTGAAAGAGATGGAATGCTGATGGGATTAAAACTTCTGGAGATATTATCCACACTGGGTATGACCGTAAATCAGGTTCTGGAGAAGATTTATAATGAATTTGGTTATTTTGTATTTACCAGAATTGATTATGAGACCGATTTAAAGCAGAAGAAGAACCTCCAGGCTATTACCCTAAAGGGTATTCCCGGTGTACTAAAGGAAGCCGGAGTAAAGAATGTTGTTACCCTGGACGGGTATAAATATATTATGGAAGACGGCAGCTGGCTGATGATAAGACCCTCGGGAACGGAAGCAGTGGTAAGAGTATATGCAGAGGGTGACAGTGAAGAGAAAACAAATTATCTCCATAAACTGGGCAAAGCAATAATTGATAGCGCAATTTAATTAGAAAGAATTTCAGGAAAATAATTTAAGAAAGTTTATAGAGAGGCAGGTATTATGAATGTTCTTGATAATCTAAAAAAAATCAGAGAAATTGATACAGAAGGGATGCTTGAGGCTGAAGAAAATTTTTACCGGCAGCTGGTTGAAGCAAAAAAAATTGCGGACAGTGCAGATTTGAAAAAGGTAAAAGATAAAAAATTTGCCGGTATCGCTTTCCTGGGAATGGGAGGTTCTGGATTCGCCGGGGATATTATCAAAGCCTTAATAAGGGATGATATTTACATACCGGTAGAAATTGTTAAAGGATATAGCCTGCCTTTATTTATAAAAAAAGGATGGCTGGTCGTTTCCATAAGTTACTCCGGAAATACTGAAGAAACAATATCTGCAACCAATCAGGCACTTGAGCGTGGATGTGAGATTGTTATTATATGTTCGGGCGGCAGGCTGGAAAAAATTGGCAGAGTCAACGATAAAACTATAATAAAGATACCATCAGGGATGCAGCCCAGAGGTGCGATCGGTTATTTATTCTTTCCTACCTATCTTGCAATGGCTTATTTAGATTTGGTTAACATACCTTCCGGCGATATTGATGAAGCGCTAAATTTGATAAGGGAAAAGGCAGGCCTGTATAACAGGGAAGTGGAATCCGGTAAAAACCCTGCGAAGAAAATAGCCCTGGAGATTTCAGATTATCTTCCTATAGTATACGGAGCAGAAGGCATATTGAGCACCATTGCATACAGGTTAAAATGTGAGCTAAATGAAAATTCAAAAACCCCTTCCTGGTGCAATGAATTTTCGGAATTAAACCATAATGAAACTGTGGGCTGGGAGAGGTTAAAAGAGACTACAAAAAAATTTGTAATCCTGGTTTTTAGAGACAGGCCGGAATGGGTAAGAATGAAAACACGCATAGAAGTAACTTTAAGCCTGGTGAGTAAAAATGCAGGTAAGATAATAGAAATACCAGTAGAAGGAAAGTCAAAATTAGCAAAGGCATTGTCGGCCATGTATCTCGGGGATATAGCCAGTGTATATCTGGCACTTCTTAACGGGATTAACCCCGGTCCGGTAGAAAAAATAGAATCACTCAAAGCTGAACTTAAAAAGCTGGATAAAAGATAAATTAAGAAAAAGTAACAGGGCAAAAAGCCTGGAGAGGAAAGTTTAATGGAATTTGATGTAAAGGATATTAATCTGGCCGGAGATGGTAAAAGTAAGATAGAATGGGCGGCAATAGAGATGCCGGTGCTAAGGGGAATAAGAGAAGATTTTTCAAAAAAAAAGCCTCTTAAGAATTTAATCGTGGGAGCGTGTCTGCATGTTACTTCTGAAACGGCGAATCTTATGATTACTTTGAAAGCAGGGGGTGCCAGAGTTGCTTTATGCGCTTCCAATCCTCTGAGCACACAGGACGATGTTGCTGCTTCACTGGTAAAGGATTTTGGCATAAAAGTTTTTGCAGTGAAGGGTGAGGATAATAAGAGATATTACAGTCATATAAACAGTGTTCTTGATACAAAACCACGGGTTACCATGGATGACGGGGCAGACTTAATCTCTACCATTCACAGCAAGAGGAAAGAACTTCTGGAAGATGTATACGGGGGAACAGAAGAAACCACCACCGGAGTTATAAGACTTAAGAGCATGGAGAAAAAGGGGGTTCTTTATTACCCGATAATTGCTGTAAATGACGCAAGGACAAAACATTTTTTTGACAATCGTTACGGGACCGGGCAGAGTACGATTGATGGGATTTTGAGGGCAACGAATATATTGCTGGCAGGTAGAAAGTTCGTAGTGGCTGGCTATGGCTGGTGCGGCAGGGGTGTGGCTGCAAGAGCAAAGGGTATGGGTGCGTCGGTGATTGTACTTGAAGTGGACCCTTTGAAGGCTCTGGAAGCCAGGCTGGATGGATTTGATGTTATGAGCTCTACAGAAGCAGCAAAGATTGGAGACATTTTTCTTTCGGTAACCGGGGATAAAAATGCCATAGGAAAGGAAATTATAAAGAACTGCAGGGACAATACGATTCTGGCAAATGCGGGACATTTTGATGTCGAGATTGATTTAAAGTATTTGAATGCGAACAGTAAGTCAAAAAGAAAAGTAAGACCTTTTGTTGAAGAATATTTAATGAATGACGGCAGGAGGATATATGTGCTTGCGGAGGGAAGGCTGGTAAATCTCAGTGCTGCCGAGGGCCATCCGGCGAGTGTTATGGATATGAGTTTTGCAAATCAGTCTTTAAGCGCAAGGTACATATTTGAAAATAGCGAAAAACTTTCAAAAAAGGTTTACCCGGTTCCTGAGGAAATTGATAAAAAAATAGCTGAGCTAAAACTTAAAAGCATGGGAGTTAAAATAGACAGATTAACCAGTGAACAGGAGGAATATCTTAACTCATGGGAGATCGGGACTTAATTTCTAACAGTGAAGCACAGAGCAGGGTAAAAACCCTCATATGGGAAAATAATGTTTTAAAACTGGTGGACCAGAGAAAACTTCCTTTTAGAGAAACATACATAAACTGCCGCTCGGCTGAGAATGTTGCCAGAGCTATAAAGGATATGGTTGTAAGGGGAGCTCCGGCAATAGGTGTTGCCGCTGCTTATGGCGTTGCGCTGGCAGCGTTAAGGTATGGGGGTAAGAGTAAGAAAGAATTTAAAAGTTATATAAATAAAAGTCTAAAAATACTTGAGGAAACCAGGCCTACAGCCGCAAATCTATTCTGGGCACTGGATAGGATGAGAGGCGCGCTGTCCAGACATGTTGGCCTCGGAATTGATGAGACCAGAGAAAAAGTGATTGAAGAAGCCAGAGAAATTGAAAGGGAGGATTTAGAAATAAATTTTAAGCTGAGCAGGAACGGTATAAAAATTTTTAAAGAAACGGGTAAAAAAATTAAGATTCTTACTCATTGCAATGCGGGAGCGCTTGCTACTTCGGGATATGGCACTGCCATTGGAGTGATAAAAAGTTTAAACAAAGAGGGCAGGCTGGCCAGTGTAATAGTGGACGAGACCAGGCCATTTCTCCAGGGAGCAAGACTGACTTCATGGGAACTTTATCAGGAAGAAATCCCCTTTTTTATCATATCTGACAGCATGGCAGGATATTTTATGTCAAAAAAAGAGGTTGATGCTGTGATAGTTGGTGCGGATAGAATAGCATTGAATGGAGATACCGCAAATAAAATAGGTACCCTGAGTTTATCCATCCTTGCCCGTTTTTACCACATACCCTTTTATGTAGCCGCTCCAATTTCAACGATTGATATAAAAATAAAGACCGGAGATGATATTCCTATAGAGCAGAGGGACGAAAGAGAAGTAAGAGAAATTTCAGGAAAAACTATAATTCCGGAATTTATGCCGGTAAAGAATCCGGCTTTTGATGTTACACCGGCTGATAACGTAACTGCTATAATTACAGAGAGAGGCTTGATATATCCGCCTTATAAGGATAAGTTTATTAAAATTTTTGGAAATAAAAATTTAAACATAGAAAGTGGTGTTTGATAAAAGTGAAAAAAAACAAGGCTATGATACTTGCTGCCGGTCTCGGGACAAGATTGAGACCGCTTACTGACCTGATATCAAAGCCAATGGCTCCAATAGTAAATAGACCGGTTATGGAACATATTGTTAGACTTCTGGCGCGGCATGGTTTTACGGATATTGTCTGCAATCTTCACTGGTATCCGGATGAGATACGGAACTATTTTGGTGATGGTTCAAGGTGGGGCGTGAACATAGTGTATTCCTATGAAAAAGAACTTCTGGGTACTGCAGGGGGAGTAAAAAATGTGCAGGATTTTTTTGAGAATAATACGTTTCTGGTTATAAGCGGAGATGCTCTGACTGATATAGATTTAAAAGATGCACTGAAATTTCACAAAAAAAATGAAGGTATTGCTACCATGGTGCTAACTGAAGTTGGTGACACCTCTCAATATGGAGTAGTGATAATTGACGAAAATAATCAAATAAAGGGGTTTCAGGAAAAACCGTTGAGTGGCGAAGCTGAATCAAATCTGGCAAATAGTGGAATATATTTTTTTGAGCCGGATATATTTAATTATATGCCTCCGGGGGGTAAGTTCTGTGATTTTGGTAAAAATGTTTTTCCCTATCTTCTGGATAAGGATGTTACATATTATGGGTATCAGCACAGGCAATACTGGAACGATGTAGGAAGTCTGGACGAATACCAGCAGGGGAATTTTGATGCTCTTGAAGGCAAAGTGAATGTGAGCATTCCCGGGAAAAGAATAAAGGAAGGTGTCTGGATAGGAAAAAATTGTAAGATTCAGGAAGGGGTAATAATAATCCCGCCGGTGTGTATTGGAGATAACTGCACCATAAAAAAAGATGCAAAGCTTTTTGGCCCCATAATTCTTGGCAATAATACGATGGTAGATGAAAGGGCAGTGCTGTACAGAGGTATAAAATGGGGTAGCGGTTACATAGGAAAAGACGCGTCTCTGATTGGTGCTATTATAGGATATAATGCGAAGATAAAAGATAAAGCATCAATTCTGGAAAAGGCTGTTATAGGTTCAAAAAGTGTTATAAAGGATGGAATAAAAATTCATCCAAGTGTAAAAATTATGTCCAATGAGATAATTGATATTGATAAGAAAAATTCCGAAGAAGATTAATAAAAATTTATTGGATATCTTTAAAGATATTATTGCACCGCCATTGTGCGCAGTATGCGGAAGGGTCAGTCCTGAATTCCTGTGCTGCGAATGCTTATCCAGAATTAAAGAAATCAAAGACAACATATGCATTTATTGCGGCAGACCACTACCAGGAAATAAATTAAATGGAAACGCACCGGGTAGTTTGAAATGTAATTTAAGTAAAAATGAGGGCTTTAATTTTTTCATGCACAGGAGCTTTACCATATACAGAGGGGAAATAAAAAAGATAATAAAAAAATATAAGTACAATAAAATATATGCCCTGAAGGGGATTATTGGAATGTTACTCAAGCGTGCTTATGAAAGAAATTATAAATATGAGAAAATTGACTATATAGAGTCGGTTCCCGGGGAGCATATGGAAGTTCTCTGTGAATCGTTTTCAAAGTTAATTAAAATCCCATTTGCTGGTAATATAATAAGAATAAAAAAAGTTTTAAAACAGCAGGGCTTAAATTTGATACAGAGAAAAAATAATATAAAACAGGCTTTTAAAATTAAAAATTGTCTTCTTTATTACGGGAAAAATATTCTTGTGGTGGATGATGTCTGGACAACAGGAAGTACGTTGATGGAGATTGCCGATATATTAAAAAAAGCCGGTGCTGATAAGATTTATTTATTGACTCTGGCAAGGGGTGCATAGTGAAGCGTTCAGTGTTAAAAGGAACGGTAAAATGGTTCAGCCCGGAAAATGGTTTTGGATTTATAGAGCCGGAGCTGAAGGAACCGGGGGATGTTTTTGTTGAATACCCTGCCATACGAATGAAAGGTTTTAAGGTTTTAGAAAGAGGCCAGAAAGTAAAGTTTGAACTGGACAGGGACGACAGGGGTAATATTGCCAGAAAGGTAGTTATAGTAAAGTGATTTATTTATTACTGGATAAGGTATGCTATTATATGTTTTTTAAATTGTTTGTTTAATCTATAAAAGAGGAGGTAGATATTGTGGATTTTATAATTAGAAGTAGAAATATAGAGCTGGATGATAAGATAAAAAGCTATACAGAAAAAAAGATAAAAAATAAAATAGATAAGATTCTGGATAAGGTAATAAAACTTGAAGTAAAATTTATATTTGAGAAAAATCCGAGGATTAATTTAAATAATGTGGCAGAAGTTACTGTATTTACTTCAGGTTCGGTTATAAGAGCCACTGACTCCGGAGGAGATGTTTTTGAGGCGGTAGATAAAGTTAATAATAAGCTGGAGAGGTTAATAAAGAAGTATAAAGACAAGCTGGTAGATAAAGCCAGGAAAAGTAACGCCAGGAAAGAAGCCGGTGAGGTAGAAAAAATTGATCGAAAAATCGGAGACACCGAGGATAAAATTAGAAAATCAATAGTAAAGACAAAAACTTTTGCTTTGAAACCGATACCTCCTGAAGAGGCGGTACTGCAGATGGAGATGCTGGGGCATGATTTTTTTGTTTTTATTAATTCTGAAACCGAACGAACGGCGGTTGTGTACCGCAGGAAAGATAAGAATTATGGTTTAATAGAACCTTCTATATAATTTTTATATAATTGATTAACCCGGTTAAATAAATAAAGGGTGACAGCATATGTTTGAAAAAATGGCTAATATACTTAAATTTGGTGAGGGCAAGAGAGTAAAAAAATATAGTGAAATAATAAATGCTGTAAATAATCTTGAAAAAGATATTAGTTCTCTGCCGGATAGCAGGCTGGCAGAAAAGACATCAGAATTTAAGCAGAGATATGAAAATGGCGGAACATGCGAAGAATTAATGCCCGAAGCATTTGCGGTGGTCAGAGAGGTGGCAAAAAGGACTCTCAATATGAGGCATTTTGATGTGCAGGTAATGGGTGGGATAGTTCTCTTTGAAGGTAAAATTGCTGAAATGAGAACGGGCGAAGGAAAGACTCTGGTAGCAACCCTGCCCGTGTATTTAAATTCCTTTACAGGTAAAAGTACCCATCTGGTTACCGTAAATGATTACCTGGCAAGGAGAGATAGTGAATGGATGGGTGGAATTTATAAATTTCTGGGTCTAAAGGTGGGGCTTATTCAGCATGGCATGCAGGCTTTTGAAAAAAAGCAGCAGTACCGATCTGATGTGGTATATGGGACTAACAATGAGTTCGGTTTTGATTACCTGAGGGATAATATGGTAATGAGTAAAGAGGATATGGTGCAGAACGGCCACTGGTACGCAATTATTGATGAAGTAGACAGTATCTTAATAGACGAGGCGAGAACCCCCCTTATAATTTCCGGAGTTGCCCAGGGGACCACGGATATTTTTAAAAAATTTGCGTATATAGTTCCTCAACTGAAGATAAACGAAGATTTTGAAATTGATGAAAAAGCAAAAACGGCGGCTGTTACCGAAAATGGAGTGGAAAGGGTAGAGAGAATACTTAATATTGAAAATTTATACAGCCCGTCTAATTATTTATATATACATGCCTTAAACCAATCTCTTAAAGCTTATTACCTTTTTAAAAGAGATGTAGATTACATGATAAAGGATAACCAGGTTGTCATTGTTGATGAATTTACGGGCAGGCTCATGCCCGGAAGGAGATACAGCGAGGGACTGCACCAGGCGATAGAAGCAAAAGAAAGGGTGAAGATAAGAGATGAAAATCAAACCCTTGCCACAATTACAATTCAAAATTATTTTAGAATGTACGAGAAGCTGGCAGGAATGACAGGCACCGCGCTGACAGAAGCTGAGGAGTTCAGGCACATCTATAATCTTGAGACCGTGGTTATACCTACCAACAGGCCAATGATAAGAAAGGACCTTCCCGATTTGATTTATAAGACCGAAGAAATTAAATTTAATAAAGTAGTTGAAGATATAGTTTCCAGATATGAAAAGGGCCAGCCTGTTCTGGTGGGGACCATATCAATTGAGAAATCGGAGAGATTAAGCAGTATGTTAAAAAGAAGGGGTGTGCCCCACGAGGTTTTAAATGCCAGATATCACGAGAAAGAAGCAGAGATTATTGCCAGGGCAGGACAAAATAAAGCAGTGACCATTGCTACAAATATGGCCGGGAGAGGAACTGATATAGTGCTCGGGGGAGGAGTGGTTGAGCTCGGGGGTCTGCATGTGCTTGGAACTGAAAGGCACGAGAGCAGAAGGATTGATAATCAGCTCAGGGGTAGAAGCGGCCGTCAGGGGGATAATGGTTCAAGCCAGTTTTATTTAAGCACCGGGGATGATTTACTGAGGCTTTTCGGCTCCGAAAGAATCTATAAAGTAATGGAAGCTTTTAATTTTCCTGATGATTTACCTATCCAGAACGCTATGATTACGAGGTCTATTGAAAATGCCCAGAGGCAGGTAGAATCAAGGAACTTTGAGATAAGGAAGCATGTGCTTGAGTATGATGATGTTATGAATAAGCAGAGGGAAATAATTTATACTAAGAGAAAAAATATTCTTGAGAGGGATGACCTGAAAGAAATTATTCTTGATACAATTAAAGATGTAATAGAAAAAAGTGTTGATACCACTATAAATCCTTCAGATTATCCTGAAAAATGGGACCTGGACACTCTTTCCAGTCAAATGAGCCCTTTGTTTTCAGGAGATATTATAAGTGATGTCATAAACCGGGATAAAATAAGTGGCTGTAAATGGAATCCCGGAACTCTAAAAGAAAAGCTGGTAGAAAAAGCTTATAAAATTTACGATGAGAGAGAAATGAAATATACACCTGATGTTATGAGAAGACTGGAAAAAATAATCAGCCTGAATGTTATTGATAGTATGTGGAGAGGGCACCTTCTGGAGATGGACTATTTAAAAGAGGGTATCGGGCTCAGGGCCATCGGGCAGAGGGACCCCCTGGTTGAATACAGGAGGGAAGCATTTAATTTATTCAGGGAGCTTATAGATGAGATAAAGTTTGATACTGTAAGGTTATTATATAATGTCAGGGTGGTTAAAAAAGAGGAGCAGGAGAAAATGGGGGTTGAAAAACCTGTCGGGGTGGCTAATTTAACTGCAAGCGGGCCGTCAAAAACCGGTGCCAGCACCAGGCAGGCTGGCACGGTAACCAGGAAAAAGAAAATAGGCCGCAATGACCCCTGCCCCTGCGGGAGCGGTAAAAAATATAAAAATTGTTGCGGAAGGTATGTAACGTAATATAAATAAAATATACAGTTTAAAAAACAAATAAGTTTAAATTAATATGTAAATATATATAAAAAAGTACAAAATTATGTAAAGGTAAACGGAGGTTTTAATGATAGAGGATAGCAGACTTAGATTAGATAAAATACTTAAAAAGCTGGTTTTTTTAAAGAACTGTCTTTGAACTGGATAAAAAAAATGTCAGGTTAAAAGAACTTCAGAAGGCAGCCCTATCGGAGAATTTCTGGGATGACAATACAAAAGCACAGGCTATAACCAGGGAAATTTCTGAAATCAAGGAAGTAGTAGCTAAAATTGAGGACCTGGAAGAAAAAATAGGAAATGCAGAACTGGCACTGGAAATTCTTGTAAGCGAAGAAGATAGCAGCCTGGAGAAAGAATTAGAAGAAACTCTGGATGATATTGAGAAACTGCTGGCTGACCTGGAAGAGAGCCTGGTTTTAAATGATAAATACGATTCATACCCTGCGGTGGTAACCATTCATCCCGGCGCAGGGGGGACGGAATCACAGGACTGGGCAGAGATGTTACTTCGTATGTACAGGCGCTGGATTGATAAAAAGGGATTCTCGCACAGTATTAATGATTACCAGAGCGGTGAGGAAGCAGGAATAAAAAATGTAACTTTTACTGTTACCGGTAAGAATGCTTATGGTTTGCTAAAGTCGGAGAAAGGAATTCACAGGCTGGTTAGAATCTCACCCTTTGATTCATCCCGGCGAAGGCATACTTCTTTTGCTTCCGTGGATGTAGTGCCGTTAGTGAATAAGGATATTGACGTAAAATTAAATAAGGAGGATTTAAAAGTAGAAACCTTTAAATCAAGCAGTGCGGGCGGCCAGCATGTCAATGTAACAGATTCAGCGGTAAGGATTACTCACCTGTCAACAAACATAGTTGTTCAGTGCCAGAATGAGAGGTCGCAGATACTTAACAGGCAGACTGCCGTCCAGATTTTAAGGTCAAAATTATTCGAGCTTGAGAGAGAGAAAAAAATTGAAGAAATTAATAATCTAAGGGGAGAAAAGAAAGATATTGGATGGGGTAACCAGATAAGGAGTTACACCCTCCAGCCCTATCAGTTAATCAAGGACCACCGAACCGGAATTGAAATTGGCGACGTCCAGTCGGTGCTGGATGGAGATATAGATTTATTAATCAGGGGTTTTCTTGAAAAAAAATTATACAAAGCGTAAACTCTCTATTAAAAATCAGGATGACTGGGAGAGGTAGCTACAGTTGAATATGATTGAATTTAAAAATGTTAGTAAAATATATGAGGATAATACAGTTGCCCTAAAAAATATTAATCTGGTTATGAAGAAAGGTGAATTCCTCTTTCTGGTGGGACCGAGCGGTTCCGGTAAATCCACCTTTATAAAATTGATTATAAAAGAAATTAACGAAAGCAGCGGAAGCATATTTATTGCAGGGAGAAATATATGCAACCTGAAACCCGGGAGAATTCCTCAGCTGAGAAGAAATGTAGGATGTGTTTTTCAGGATTTTAAACTTCTGCCGAACAGAACTATTTTTGAAAATGTGGCATTCGCTCTTGAAGTAATAGGAAAACCGGGTTATGAAATAAAAATTCAGGTACCGCAGGTTCTAAAGCTGGTGGGCCTGCATAACAAATTAAATTCATATCCCCATCAGCTGTCAGGCGGCGAGCAGCAGAGGGTCTCAATTGCGAGAGCATTTGTTAACAGACCGCCCATACTTCTTGCTGATGAACCAACCGGGAATCTTGACCCCACGACATCCGAGGGAATTATGAAGATACTTTCCCGGATAAATCTTATTGGCACTACCGTGCTCATGGCTACGCATGATAGGAATATTGTAAATTCAATGAGGAGAAGAGTTGTGGAGCTGGAAGAAGGAGAGATAATAAGGGACCAGAAGAGAGGGGTATACGGAGACTGATGGTAAAACCAAAATATTTTTTTAGTGAAACTTTTATCAGCCTCAGACGCAACTTTTTTATGGGATTCACAGCTATTACTACCGTAGCTATTACTTTATTTATAGTGGGGCTTTTTTCACTGATAGTTTATGACGTACAGGGCATCATAAAGTCAGTTGAAAGCGATGTTGAGCTGGCTGTATATCTTGAAGATGATATTTCCGAAGAATTAAAAGATTTTATCCAGCAGGAGATATTAAGCTGGGAAGAGACTGGTTCTGTAAATTATGTATCCAAGGACCAGGCACTTGAAAGATTCAGACAGCAGAACGAGGGAAGTGATATCCTTAAAGAAATAGAAGGCAATCCTCTTCCGGCATCTTTTGAGATAGCATTGAAAAGCCCTGAAAAAATTGACCGGGTGGCACTCCGTTTTTATGATAAAGATGGAAATTTCATAGATGGAATTAATGACGTAATATATGGAAAAGAATATGTTAATAAGCTTTTTTCTATTACTGCAATTATTGGCACCATAGCATTGCTTATAATATTGGTGCTGCTGCTGGCAGCTATCGTTTTAATATTTAATACCATAAGACTCTCTATTTATGCACGCCGGAAGGAAATAGAAGTTATGAAGCTTGTGGGCGCCACTAACTGGTTTGTAAGAATACCTTTCCTGTTTGAAGGATTTTTTGAAGGATTTACCGGAAGTATTATCTCAATTATACTTATGTATTTTATCAGCAATTTCCTGTTAATTAAGGCCGAGAGAATAATTGCTGATACCATGCACATCAAAGAACTGTCAATAATTGGCAGCGGTAATGTTATATTTTATGTTTATATCGGGATAGCGATACTGGGCGGACTCATCGGTATTGTAAGCAGCGGCATTGCCTTAAGAAGATATGTTAAAACTTAGTACCTTAAAAATTAGAAGTTTTAAATTTTTAACAATTAGTATTAAAATAATTGCAATAAAAAATGAAATAGAACGATGGTTAAAAGTAAAAATATTATAGCAATATTCATAGTAATAATTATAACACTCACCAGTTTCACTTTTTTATCTTTTTCCATGCCCGAACCTGTTTATGCCCAGACCCTTGAGGAAGAACTGGAGCAAATACAGGAAGAAAGAAAACAAACCCAGGAAAAAATTGAAGAGGTAAAAAAGACAGAGGCACAGTATAGAAATGAAGTGCAACAGGTGGAAGAGAATCTGCTCGGGGCGCTTTCGGAACTTGAAGACCTTAACAGTGAATTATCCCATGCAAAAAGTGAAGTTGACAAAACCACTATAGAAATGATTCTAAAAGAGGAAGAATTAAACCGGATAGAAGATGAACTTGAAGAGAAAGTAAAGGTGCTAAATGAAAGGGTTGCAGCTATTTACAAGAACGGGAAGGGCAATGTACTTGAGATTATACTTAATGCAGAAGATTTTCTTGACTTTATATCAAAATTAAAAATCATGAACCTTTTTGCCGAGCAGGATGCCAGAACTGTTATTTCAATAAAGGAGAAAAGGGATGCAACTATAGGGATAAAAAAATCCATAATTGATTTGAGGGAGAAGCAGAAAGAATACCAGGAAAAAGTTGAAAAGCTGGTAGCAGAAGCCGAACAGAAAACCAGCGAAATTGAGGACCTGTACGGCGAAAAAAAGAGCCTGCTCTCAAAGACCACTGCCAATAAAAATGCTCTGATACGGATGGAGAAAGAACTTGAGATTAAGGAAGCAGAGGTTAAAAGAATTCTTGAGAGCTATAAATATGGTTCCGCACCCTCCGGTAAATTTATGTGGCCCGTGGCAGGCAGGATAACATCGGGTTTTGGCAACAGGATCCATCCTATATTCGGAGTATGGAGGTTTCATTCAGGTATTGATATAGCGGCTCCCTACGGAACGCTGATAAAGGCGGCAGATGGTGGCCAGGTTGTCCAGGCCGGTTATTTCGGTGGGTATGGTTATTCTATTATGGTTTATCACGGGGGAGGTTTTGCCACCTGGTATGCTCATCTCTCCAGCATCCGTGTTTCAGTAGGTCAGTTTGTTGAAAGAGGGCAGGTAATAGGGCTGGTTGGCTCCACCGGCTGGAGCACAGGACCGCACCTTCATTTTGAGGTCAGGATAAACGGGGCTGCGCAGAACCCGCTTGCTTATTTACAATGATAGCCTGAATATTTAAGATAATTTACAGGGTGATATTTAAATGAAGAAAAATGTTTTGAGGGTGATAGTTTCAATAGTCGTAATTATATTTGTATTTTCTGCCGGGGTATGGACGGGAGTTAGTTTTGATTTTTTGAAGGATTACCTTAAGAAATGGCAGAGTAATATTAGCGGAGAGGATTACGATAGCGACGTTCCAGACAGCAATCTGGATGAAGCAGACAGTCAGTATCGCAGGGATACTATTGAGGAAGTCATGGGACTGATTCTGGGTAATTCTATGAAAGAAGAAAGCGAGGAAGCCCTGCTCCAGGCGGCTATTGAAGGTATGCTTTTGTCTCTCGGCGACGATTATGCAGAATATTTTACAGATGAAGAATATGAAAAAATTATGGAATCATATAGCGGGACTATGAGTGGAATAGGCGTTGTAGTCACCCTTGATGATGAAGAAAGAGTGGTGGTTGTAAGAGTGATTGAAGGTACCCCGGCTTATGCGTCAGATATAAGGGAAGGAGATATCATAACCAGAGTTGAAGGTGTGGATATAAAAGATATGGACCTTGAAAAAATAGTGGCTATGATTAAAGGTAAAGAGGGTACCGATGTCAATCTTACTATTTACAGGCCTTCTGATGACAGTACTTTTTTAGTAACTGTTACCAGAGCAAAGTTTGATATTCCGAATTTAATAACTGATATTTATGAACAGGAAATAGGCTATGTCTGGTATTATGATTTTCAGATAAGCGGGGTAGAACAGCTTGATAAAGAGATACAGAGATTAATTGACAGTGGTGCCAGGGGCCTGATACTGGATTTAAGAAATAATCCGGGTGGCGCATGGGATGACGCTGTTAGCGTTTGTGATTTATTTTTAAATGAAGGTAAGATTGTTACAGTTAAGGGAAGATTGGATAATGAAGAAAGGTCAGAAGAATTCTTTGCGCGTGAAGGAAAATATACTGAAATACCCATGGTGGTATTAATCAATGGTTACTCGGCAAGTGCTTCAGAGCTCGTTGCAGGAGCGTTAAAGGATAACGACAGGGCTGTTCTGGTAGGGGAGAGGAGCTTTGGTAAAGGTCTGGTACAGGCGCTTTATGAGCTTTCGGATGGTTCGGGGGTTAAATTTACCACCGCTGAATATTTTTTACCATCCGGAGTTTCAGTTGAAGGGGTGGGAATAAGGCCCGATATAGTGATAGAGCTTGAACTGGATGCCGGGGAAGATATCCAGTTAAATAGAGCCATAGAAGAGATGGAACTTATATTAAGTGATAATAAATGAGTAAACCAAAAAAGAAAAAAGATTCTGAAGAAGATAAGAAAATAATTGCTCAAAATAAAAAAGCCTTAAGGGATTTTTTTATTTTAGATACTTACGAAGCCGGGATAGAACTGCAGGGATGTGAGGTAAAATCCATTCGTAATCATAGGATAAATCTAAAGGATAGTTATAGCCGGATAAAAAAAAACCAGTTATTTCTTTATAATATGCATATATCACCTTATGATAAAAGCAGGGTATCGGAAATAGACCCCACCCGTACGAGAAGACTTCTCATGCACAGAAAAGAAATTGACAGAATAGAAGGAAAGTTAACTGACAGAAGCCTGACACTGGTTCCGTTAAAAGTATATTTTAAGAAAAACAGGGTCAAAGTTGAGCTTGCTCTGGTCAAAGGAAAGTTAAAAAGAGATAAGCGCAGGGATATACAGAAAAAAGAGCAGGAGATTGAAATAAAAAGGGCTTTGAAAAATTATTAATTTTAGTATAATATACAACCGGTGTTTAGAAGGATGCCTTCCCTGAGTTTATGGGGGCGATCCGGGTTCGACGGTGATAGGTTGAGCTTAAATTGCAAGTCGAGTATCAGAACTCGTAAATAACTGAAATAAACATAAACGCTAATGATAATGAATTAGCCTTAGCAGCTTAATATAAAGTTGCTACGTCTACGGAAAGTTTCCTGTGCTTTTCGATAGGCGCCGTTTAGCAGGATACTCTGATATAGTTCGCCTGCGGTAGTATCAGGGGAAACATTACGCGGGCTGGCTTGTTTAATCGTGTTCACACGAGTAAAAAAGTGAGATTTAAAATATGGACTAAACTTGTAGATATTTAAGTGGCGATATCTCCGGACGCGGGTTCGATTCCCGCCGCCTCCACCATATTAGCACCCGGCAATCCCATGGGTTCCATATGTTTTAGAATTAACCTTTGTGGGCTGAAAATCCCAACTTTCATTCTGCTTGTGATTTACTTCGCCTGCAGGGGAAAACAAAGGCGTAAAAAGGCCCTTGACAAAATGAACGTGCAGGATTTATAAACTTTTTTGCGAAAAAAGAAATGTTCAAATATGTCTGTTATCTCAGAGCAGGTGCTGTTTATACTGCTTCAAAACATGCAATAGTAGGTTTAACTAAAAATGTTGGGTTCCAGTACGCTAAAAAGGGTATTAGGTGTAATGCTATAGTTCCGGGCGCAGTAGAGAACAGTATAGGGGATACAATAACTGAACCGAGCCAATTCGGAATGGAAAGAGCCACCCCGGGTATGAAGCTTAACCCCGGGGCTGGAAAATCTAAAGAAATTGCTTCCATAGCCTTATTTTTAGCAAGTCAGGACTCCAGCTTTGTAAATGGAGCAGTAGTTATTGCGGATGGCGGTTGGAGCGCTTATTAGAAAAGGCAGGTTAAGGAGCTTTGAAGCTCCAGGAGAATAATTAACCTGGATAGGAACAGGCTTGTTTTTAAACCTATCCAGACTAATTATTATGGTGCAGTAATTAATATGGGTAGAATACATATTAAGTCTGTAGTTTTTTTATCGCAGGGTGGGCAGCCCTAATAAATTATTATGATGTGATTGTAGTAGGTGCCGGTCTGACTGATTTAACCTGTGCAGCCTACATGAATAAAAATGGTGTCCGTGCTCTAATCTATGAAAAAACTCCCAATACAGGAGGGCTGGTAAGTTTTTTTAGCCTCCATGGTATCTTTTTGATTAAGGCATCAGGGCTTTTGAAAATTCAGGAATACTGTTTTCAATGTTAAAAAATAGGGCATTTAAGATATAATAATTTTCTGCAGGGTATCTGCATTTTCTACTGCATAGCCGTGAACGTCATTATTAAAAAATACAAATAATTCATACCCTTTTTTATGGTATTTAAGCACTATCTCTGCAAAATTTTTTAGTTCTTTATCTGTATATCTGGATGAATACAGGGTTTTACTGCCGTGCATTCTTATATAACATATCTTTCCTGTAGCAATGTCATAAAAAGGAAAGTCAGGTGAAGAATTAATTACTATTCCGCAGTTATTATTGTCCAGGAGTTCAAATATATCATTATCAAACCAGGAGTCATGCCTGAACTCAAAGACATATCTGTATTTATCCGGCAGCAGAGATAAAAATTTTTTTAATTTTTTTTTATCTCTGTGCTGATTACCCGGCAGCTGGAATAAAAAAATTCCAAGCTTTTTACCGAGCCCTGTGGAATGGTCAATTAGCCTGCTAACAGCGTCATCACAATCATTTAATTTTTTAAGGTGAGTTATATACCTCGAGGCTTTAACCGAAAAGGTAAAGCTTTCAGGTGTACTGGAGGACCAGTTACGGAAGGTGTTTTTACCGGGGAGCTGGTAAAAAGTATTGTTTATCTCAACTGAATTAAATTTTTTTGAATAATAGCTAAGCCATTCTTTCTGAGACAATTCTTCAGGATAAAACTTTTTTTTCCAGCTTTTATAGTTCCAGCCTGATGTTCCTATAAATATTTTATGTTTATGAGCCATTATTAAATTATTTTTCTTCCAGTTCTTCGATGGTTTTATTGCTTATAACCGAATTGGGCTCGGTCTTTACCGGATTTCTTCTGGCATCTGCATAGCTATCTTTCATTTTTATCAGGAGCCACCGGCGGTCGGTTTCCTGATTTTTCCCGGTTCTGATTAAGGCATAGCCACCCTTTAATTTTTCTCCATCAATAAAAATTTCTAACCTACCTTTCCGGTAGGCCTCTTTAAGAGAAATGTTATCTTTTAGATTTTTATAGGTTCCTTTATCCCAGACAATAACAGTTCCTGCCCCATACTGTCCGGCGGGGATTACCCCCTCAAAGTAAGCATAATCAATAGGGTGGTCTTCAGTGGGTACTGCGAGTTTCTTCTGCGAAGGGTCAGCAGAAGGCCCTTTTGGGATTGCCCAGGATTTAAGAACCCCGTTTAATTCCAGCCTTAAATCATAATGCAGATTGCTTGCCTTATGTTTCTGGATAACGTAAATAAGATTATTGCTTTTGCCTTTCTTTATTTTAGCTCCAGGCTCGCCGGTTTTTCCAAAATCTCTTTTTTTCTTATACTGGTCCAGGTCATTCATAGAATTAAGAAATATAATTTATTTTCTTTATCTTTTAATTTTAGAAGCAATTGGGAATTTTAACAAGAATACAGATTTATTATAGGTACCCTTATTTTTCATTACCGGGCAATAAATCGCGGGCCGTAAAATTATAAAAGAATAATAGTATTAACCATTAATAAGGAAAGAGAAAAGAAAATATAATAATAATGATAATATTAATATTAATGAAAGCAGTCCCTAAAACTTATTTTTGCAATTTCTGACATACAGGACAGTAATAGGTAGACCTGTTGTTAATTTTTATCCTTTTAATTTTCCCGCCACATTCATACGGACAGTCTGCCTCTATTTTTCTTTTAAGTATGAGCCAGTTATCAGGGAATTTGTCTATATCAACTTTTCTATCTATTGCAGTCCTTAATATTTTAAGAGTATTCCGGTGTAATTTCTTAATGGATTCATCACTGAGGCTATCGGCTCTGGTTTCAGGATGAATACCGGACTGGAACAATATCTCATCAGCATACATATTTCCCACTCCTGCAATAACTGACTGGTCAAGGAATGCTGATTTTATCTTTTTTTTGTTTTTAATTTTTTTGCTGAATGTCTTAAGATTTATGTCCAGTGCATCTGGCCCTAATTTTTTTTGTTCTATAAAAGATTGTTTTGAATCAACCAGAAAAATTTTTCCCAGTTTTCTCACGGATATATATGAAATTGCTGAATCCCTAAATTCAAAATGGGCCCTGGTATGTTCGGGGATATTATTTTTATTCTTCTGATAAATAAAATTTCCAGTCATGCCAAAATGAAAGACAACCCATTTTTCCTTGCTGGTCTTTGCAAAAAGATATTTTCCCTGCCTTTCCGTGGTGATGAATTTTGAGCCCGTAAGGCATTCTTTAAAAGATTGTATGCCGGTATTCTTTATTATTTTAGAATCCAGTCTTTTAACATTTATAATCTCCTTATTTAAAGAAGTATGATAGAAAATGCGCCTGAAGTGTTCTACATCAGGTAACTCCGGCATATTTAACCTCCAATGACCGCCGTATTTAATTTTACTATAGTTTTTAATTGATCCTGCCAGGCCCTGCTGCTCTAATGGTAGTTATTATATTTATAATAGCAGAACAGCTTATTTTTGTTACAGAGTTCTATCGGAAACTGTTTTAGATTACCGGTATGGTTTCAGATAGTAAAGAATATCCCGGTCTTTCTCTCTATAACAGGTCTCTGGCTATTTTCTACTGCAAAGGCAAAGAGTTTAATTATTATACAGTAAAAATTTTGTTAAAAGTAAAACTTAAAAAAAGAGGGTTTATATGATATTTTAAATATAAAGATTTTTATAAAACTTTTTATTTAATTAATTAATTAATTTCTACCGGTCTTCTTATAGATAATTAGAAGCAGAAAGGCGCACTAGCCTGATGAGAGTTGAGCTAATTAAAAGGATTAAGGAAACCAGGGATACATTTTCTTTTATTTTTAAACCAGAAAAGGAAATATACTGGAAAGCCGGTCAGTTTGTTTTTTATCGCATACCCCACAGGAATCCTGATAGCAGAGGGATAGAAAGGCATTTTACCATATCTTCTGCTCCCCATGAGAAAAATATTATGCTTACCACCAGGTTTGATTTTAAAAAAGGGAGTTCTTTCAAAAGGGCTCTTTATAATCTGGAGCCGGGTAGCATTGTTGAAGCATCTGATATCCAGGGTGATTTTACAATTAAAAGTGAGGATAAAAAATTTGTTTTCATAGCCGGGGGCATAGGTGTTACTCCCTACCGTTCTATTATGCTTGATCTTGCCCATAGGGGCAGGGGTCCTGATATAACTGTGCTTTACGGGAACAAAAACATGGATATTGTTTTTAAGGATGTTCTGGACGGGCTGGCAGCCAGTAATGACTGGCTGGATTTAAATTACATAATTGAGCCACGATTAATAGACAGTGATGTAATAAAAAGAAGTGTCAGTGATATCTTTAACAGTGTTTATTACACCTCAGGACCTCGAAAGATGGTAGAGATAATAGTAAAAACCCTGCTGGAAATGAATTTAAAAGAAGAGAATATGATAGTAGATTATTTCCCCGGTTACGGAGATTAAATTAACTTAATTTGAAGTAGATGAATGCAGGATATGAAATTTATATGAACGGAATAGTAATACAGTAATTTTCCCCGGTTATGGGAGCTCAGCGATACAATGAAACAAAAAATTAAAATTCCACTTCCGGTAGGCGGAATCCCACTTCTTTTAAATGGTAACCTCATTTCTTTTTTTGGCTGGTAATGGCGGAGCAGGATTTTTATACCTGCATTTAAATAAAGATTGTCGCCGGGGAAGGAGAATATTAAGGAGGAAAAATATTATATGTATGACGTAATAACAATAGGGTCAAATACCACTGACGTATTTGTTTATACCGATAAGACCAGATCATTTTATATAAGGACGCTTAACGAAGAAGAGCACTATATATCCTATCCTGTAGGGTCAAAATTATTGATAGATAAACTTGATTTTTATATCGGGGGCGGTGGAACCAATACCGCAGTTTGCCTTTCGAGACTGGGATTAAAGACGGGATACATCGGTAAACTTGCAAAAAATATAAGGTCAATGGATATTCTGGAGAACCTGAAAAAGGAAAAAATAGATTTTCTGGGGGTTGAGGATAATTATAAAAATTACAGAACAGGCTATTCTGTTATTCTTGATAGTCTGGAGAAAAGGAGAACCGTGCTCGTCTACAAGGGAATAAATGATTTTCTTTTCTATGATGAAATTGACCTGAAAAAAATAAAAACCCGGTGGCTCTGTATGACCAGCATGATGGGAGAATCTTTTAAAACCATGGAAAAACTTTCCCGTTATGCCGTGAAAAATAATATAAAAATATTGTTTAACCCGAGCAATTATCTGTGTGAAAAAGGCGTGGACTTTTTAAATGAAATCATTAAAAACACCACTATTCTTGTACTTAATGAAGAGGAAGCGGATATTCTGGTAGGTAAGAAGAGAAAATCAAACAAGCTGAGGTCCTTAAAAGAGCTTGGCCCGGGGATAGTGATAATAACTGACGGAGCCGGACCTGTCCACTGCATGGATGATAAAAACAGGCGTTTCATATTATATCCCCCAAATGTTAGGGTGGTGGAGACTACCGGCGCCGGGGACTCTTTTGCAGCCTCGTTTCTGGCCGGCATTATTAAAAATAAAGGTGTTGGATATGCCCTTAAACTTGCTGCGGTAAATTCAAAATCTGTATTGCAGTACAGGGGCGCGAAGGAAAAATTACTTACATACGAGCAGGCAGAAAAAGAAGTTCTAAAAACAGAAGTAAAAATAGAGAGAACAGATTGACCCCTTTAATTTATTAATATTACACGGAACTGCTGTATGAATATAGATTTAATATCCCCGGAGTAGCAGGAAATAATGCCGGTAGCTAATAGTATGTTAGGCGCTATCGTTGTTACACAGGTATTTAATTTAATATAATAACTGGTTGCTGTGGCTGATAAAGCTAGCGAATGAAGGAGTATTTTTATGTACAGGGTGGTATTTATAAGGCATGGGCAGAGCATCTGGAACAAAAAGAAAATTTTTACCGGATGGTCTGATGTGGACCTGACCCCCGGGGGTATAAGAGAGGCCAGAAAGGCGGCTTTTATTTTAAAAAAAGAAGGATTATATTTTGATATTGCTTTCACCTCCTATCTTAAGAAAGCAATAAGGACACTGTGGACAATCCTTTACCGGATGGACCTGATGTGGATACCGGTAAGGAAGAGCTGGAGGTTGAATGAGCGGCATTACGGGGCACTTCAGGGCCTCAGCAAGCCCGGAACTGCCAGGAAATATGGAAAAAATAAAGTCATGATGTGGCGGAGAAGCTACGATGTAAAACCCCCTGCCCTGGATGTTAGAGATAAAAGGTACCCGGGTAACGATATTAAATACAGAAATGTGGATAAAAGTTTACTTCCTGTTACCGAGAGCCTGAGAGATGTTCAGGAAAGATTAATTCCTTACTGGGCAGATGATATTATTTCCGAAGTAAAAAAGGGTAAAAAGGTGCTGGTAGCGGCTCATGGAAACAGCCTGAGGGCTCTGGTTAAATATCTGGATAATATATCTGACGAGGATGTCATAGAGCTTAATATCCCTACAGGAATACCTTTTGCTTATGAATTTGATTCTGATCTCAAGGTTACCGGACATTATTACTATGGTGACCCGGAAGGAGCAGAAAAGAAAATTAAAAGTGTCGCGGGAGAACTGAACTGATTGCGCAGGATGAGAAAATTGTAGATAGATATTGTTATTTCCGGGCTGACAGATAGCACATATATTTTATAAATCCTTCTCTTATTAATTATCAAAGAGTGATAGTAAATAAACGCGGGAAACGGTTAAAAAATAAAAAAAGAAGTATTAAATCTTAACTTAAAACTATGGATTATAAAAAAGATTCAAATTATAATTGGATGGGGATTTGAAAGGTGCGGGGACATCTTTTTTAAATATTAAAGGCATTATTTAGTTATTAACATGAAGTTTTTTTAATTTTTTTTAATTGGTCTTAAAAAGGAGTAAAAATAATGAAAGGAAGAACAGTAAACGCAGGTATTTTAAACGTCAGAAAAAAAGGAAGCGGCGTTTTTAGAGAAGGAATTCACATGCTACCGGGGGTATCCCTTATGATGGCCTCAGGGGTTATTAAATCCTTAAAAGATTTAGACAGGCCCTTTGTGACCATAGTAAATTCTTACACCAATCAGATTCCCGGCCATGCTCATCTTGATAGACTGGGGGCTATTTTAAAGGAGGAGTTAGAAAAGAAGGGCGTGAATGTCTGGTATGCAAATATTGGTGGAGCAGTCGGAGATGGAATAGCTATGGGGCATTTTGGAATGAAATATTCTCTGCCCTCAAGGGAGCTGATTACCGACCAGATAGAAACTATTATTGGCGCCCATCCGCCGGATGCCTGGATCGGCCTGGGCAACTGTGACAAGATTGTTCCTGCCATGTACAATGCTATGGTAAGGATTAACATACCCTCACTGTATGTTAGCGGCGGCCCGATGTTAAGTGGATTGGGCAATACAGACTTAATTTCAGTTTCCGAAGCTGTCGGCCGTTGCAGCAGTGGAAAAATGAAAAAAAGAGAACTGGAAGAGCTGGCCGAGGCTGCATGTCCCGGTTACGGGAGCTGTGCGGGTATGTTTACTGCAAATTCAATGAATTCACTGGGAGAAGTACTGGGGTTCGCCTTACCGGGCAATGGTACCATACCTGCTACCGAAAGAGTAAAGGGAGAAAAGAGGCAGTTTCAATTGAATCCTGAAAGAATAAAACTGGTCAGGGAAGCAGCAAAAAAACTTATCTTTCTTATGGAAAACAAAATCAGGCCCCTGGATATTTTAAATAAGAAATCTATTGATAATGCCTTTATTTTAGACATGGCCATGGGGGGTTCGACAAATACGGTCCTGCATCTTCTGGCTCTGGCACACGAAGCAGGTATAGATTATGACCTGGGGTATCTTAATAAGCTGTCAAAAACGACTGCTAACGTGGTCAGGGTTTCACCCTCCAGGCCGGAGATTCACATGGAAGATATTAACAGAGCAGGGGGCGTGGGCGCTATTTTAAGAACCGTTTATGAAAGCGGAAGCTCCAGGCTTGACCTTGAGGCTAAAACTGTTTATGGAAAGTTAGGAGATTATGTATTAAAAACCCCGGGACCCGATGGAGAAGTAATCCGTCCTCAAGAGAATGCTTTTTCTCCAGAAGGAGGGCTGTCGGTTCTTTTTGGGAACATAGCAAAAGATGGCTCTGTTTTAAAGACAAGCGGGGTAGACAAAGATATGCTCTGTTTTGAGGGAAAAGCTCTGGTTTATAATTCTCAGGAGGAAGCTTTAGAAGCTATCTTAAAAAATAAGGTTAAAGACGGCGATGTGGTGGTCATACGTTACGAGGGGCCCAGGGGAGGTCCGGGGATGCAGGAAATGCTTGCACCTACCGCAGCAATAAGAGGAGCAGATATAAAAGCGGCTTTAATTACCGATGGTCGTTTTTCGGGAGGTACAAGGGGGCTCTGTATCGGTCACATATCTCCGGAGGCTGCCAGCGGTGGCGAAATAGGGCTGATTGAGAATGGTGATATAATTGAAATAGACGTCAATAATCATAAAATAAATGTTAAACTTTCAGAAAAAGAATTAATGAAAAGAAAAAAGAAGATTGCTCCCTTTAAATCAAAAGTTACAGGCGGGTGGCTGGCAAGATATTCAAAATTTGTAGAGAGTGCTGATAAAGGAGCTGTTATGTCCCTTTGATAATGAAAAGTAAGTTTTAAAGGAGAATTGGATGATTAAGGTAGAAAAAGAAAATGATGGAAGATTCCTGGTAACAGTAGAAGAGAAAGGTATCAGGTCAGAGCATGCAGTTAATCTTGATAATGATTATTACCGGAAATTAACCGGTGGAAAAATAACTGCGAAAGAACTTATAAAAAAATCTTTTGAGTTCCTACTTAAGAGGGAGCCCAAGGAATCCATACTTTCGGAATTTAATTTAAGCATAATTAAAAATTACTTTCCGGAATATGAAAGAGAAATAAAAGTATAAAAAAGAAGCACTGCAGGATTTATGCCGGTGCTTATACAGGGAGGGGAAATAAGTGCCTTCTATTAAAGAAAATGTTCGAGAAATATTGGAAGAGTTGCCGGACGGGGTTCAATTAGTCACAGCCGCAAAAGGAAGAAGACCGGAGGAAATTTTAGAAGCGATTGATGCTGGAATAAAAATTATCGGTGAAAATTATATTAAAGAAGCAAAGAAAGCCTATGAGGCCATAGGGAGAAAAGTAAAATGGCATTTTATCGGTATTCCGCAGGTTGAGAAACACGACCTTTTAAGGAGGAAGAATCTTCAAATATTCGATATGATTGAAACTATTGATTGTATGGAGATTGCAGAAGAGGTCAATGCAAAATGTGCCGGATTGAATAAAATAATGCCAGTTTTAATTGAAGTAAATAGCGGCACAGAACCCCAGAAATTCGGAGTTTTACCGGAAGACGCGGTCGGTTTAATAAAAGAAATTTCATCTCTTTCCAGCATCAGGGTAATGGGGCTAATGACAATGGGGCCCCGCTTCGGGAATCCGGAAGACTCCAGGCTCTATTTTACAAAAACCAGGGCACTATTTGACCGGATTAAAAAAATGAACTTACCCGGTGTGGGAATGAAATACCTGTCTATGGGGATGACCAATTCTTATAGAGTTGCCCTTGAGGAAGGAGCAAATATAGTAAGAGTGGGAACCAAAATATTCGGAGAAAGAAAAGATTGAGATTAAATTAGAAGGAAGTTGGACATTTATGCGTAAATTTGGATAATTTCTGTTATTATTAAAATTAGATAGTGTTTTTGTAGGTTAAATTTTTAAGTAATTATAAATGATTTGAAAGAGTAAATTTGGATAACAGAGCAATAGGAGTATTTGATTCCGGAGTTGGCGGTCTTACTGTATTAAGAGAAATAATAAAAACTGTTCCCGGCGAGGATACAATTTATTTTGGTGACACTGAAAGAGTTCCCTACGGACCCCGTAACTTAAACGAAGTTAAAAGATTTGTTTTTAAAATAACCGGGTTTCTTTACGATAAAAATGTCAAGCTAATTGTAATTGCCTGCAACACTTCCACAGCAGCGGCTCTAAAGGATTTAAAAAAACATTATAGCATACCAATAATAGGAGTAATAGAGCCGGGAGCGAGGACTGCTGTCTGTAACACTAAAAATAAAAGGGTTGGCGTTATTGCCACAGAAGGCACCGTTAAGAGCAATGAATACCGGAAAGAGATTGCAAGACTTGACAGGGATATAAAAACATTCTCGGTTCCTGCGCCTTTACTGGTTGATTTTATAGAAAATGGAGTTCTTGAAGGAGAAAATCTTGACCGGGCTATCAGTAATTACCTCAAGCCTTTGCTCGACGAGGGGATTGATGTACTGATACTGGGCTGTACCCACTTCCCGTTGATAGAAAATAGTATTTTATCCCACAGCGGTGATGGAATTAAGGTGATAAGCTCAGCAGTGGAAACCGCAGGGGATGTGGCGAAAGTGCTTGCGGAAAAGTGCTTAGCTGCAGATTCCAATAGAAAACCGGAAAGGATTTTCTATGAAACTGGCGTGACCAGTAAATTTTTTGAGGTAGGGAAAATATTTCTCGGAGAAGAGATAAAGGAAGTAACAAGGATAAGACTTGATATGTAAATAAAAAAAGTATCGGCAACATGCCAATAAGGAAGGTTGCTTGCGATGGTTAAAAGAACAGACAACAGGGATAAAGAACAGTTGAGGGAGATAAAAATAACCCGTAATTATATCTCCAATGCCGGCGGTTCGGTATTTATTGAAATGGGAAAGACAAGAATTATCTGTACCGCTATTGCTGAAGATAAAGTCCCCAGGTTTTTAGCAGGAAAGGGCTCGGGCTGGATTACTGCTGAGTATGATATGATACCGGGCTCTGCTCCTCAGAGGATAGTAAGGGCTCAGACCACGGGAAGAATTAATGGCAGGACCCATGAAATTCAGAGGTTGATCGGGAGGTCCCTGAGAGCGGTAGTGGATTTAAATAAAATTGGTGAAAGAACTATATGGATAGATTGTGATGTAATTGAGGCTGACGGAGGAACCAGGACTGCTTCAATAACCGGTAGTTTTATCGCCTTATTTGATTGCATGCGTTCAATGATTGATAAGAAAGTTATTGATTCAATGCCCATAGAAAGCTTCCTGGCTGCGGTAAGTGTGGGCATTGTGGATAATGATATACTGGTTGATTTATGTTTTGAAGAAGATTCAAGGGCGCAGGTGGACATGAATGTAGTTATGAGCTCAAAGGGTGAATTAATAGAAGTACAGTCCACTGCTGAAGGTGCTCCATTTACCAGAGACGACTTTAAAGCGATGCTTGATAAGGCAACAGATGCAATAAGCGAAATTATAGAGGTTCAGAAAAAAATACTGAGTCAGGACCTGTAGGACCTGTAAAGGTATTGTAATAGTTCTAATATTTAATTTATTAAAGGTGCGCCTGTTTTGGATATAGTTATTGCCTCAAAGAATTCAGGAAAAATAGAAGAAATAAAATCATTTTATAATGATATAAAAAAAGTCAGGTGGCTGACTTTCAGGGATTTTAAAGAATTTCCGGATATTGTGGAGAGCGGAAGTAGTTTTACAGAAAATGCAGAGCTTAAAGCCAGGGGTATTGCCGCCTGTACCAGTAAAATCACTCTTGCTGATGACTCGGGTCTGGAAGTGGATTTTCTGGGAGGCAGGCCCGGAATAAAATCTTCAAGATATAGCGGGGAAGATGCTACGGATAAAAAGAACAGGGATAAGCTGCTTGAAAAATTAAGGAGCGTAAAGGAAATTTCTGACAGGGCTGCAAGGTTTGTATGCAGCATGTTGCTGTGGGATCCAGAAAAAGGTGCTATTTTTAGGACCAGGGGTGTGTGTGAAGGGTTTATAGGGTTTGAAGAAAGAGGAAGCGGAGGATTCGGCTACGATTGCATTTTTATACCATATGGGTACAATAAGACGATGGCAGAGTTGGGCCTGTCGGAAAAAAATAAAATCAGTCACAGAGGTAAAGCCCTTAAGGCTCTGAATGATTTTATTGTAAATTTTTAGATTTATGTTATTATTTTCCGTGCTAAATTGTTGACTTATGTATACGGGGTGTAGCGCAGTTTGGTTTAGCGCACCTGCTTTGGGAGCAGGGGGTCGGAGGTTCAAATCCTCTCACCCCGACCAGTACGGGCGGGAATAGCTCAGTTGGCTAGAGCGTCAGCCTTCCAAGCTGAAGGTCGCGGGTTCGAGGCCCGTTTCCCGCTCCATTTTATCATATATGCTGTGTTTTAAATCAATAGCTGCTATTGACTTATGGTGTTATATTAACTAAAGTATTACTCTGTTTTTTAGTTTATCTAAGTAAGTACCGGCATTTTTAATAAAAATTTTTTATTTGTTATAATATTTATGCAGTTCTGCGCCAGTAGCTCAGCTGGATAGAGCAACGGACTTCTAATCCGTGGGTCGGGGGTTCGAATCCCTCCTGGCGTACCAGAAATAAAAGCAACCGGTAAAGGCAATGACATGACGGGAGAAAGAGGACCGATGTGCCTTTATTATGTAACATAAGTTTGAAATTGTTGTATAATCTGTTTGAAATTATATGGTGAGAATAGCTCAGCTGGCAGAGCACAGGATTGTGGATCCTGGGGTCGCGGGTTCGATCCCCGTTTCTCACCCCATATTTAAACCCTGCGCCTGTAGCTCAGCTGGATAGAGCGTCGGACTTCGAATCCGTGCGTCGGGGGTTCGAATCCCTCCAGGCGCGCCAGGTAAAGTTACTGTAGTTTGTGTGGAAATATTTTTGCAAAGGTTGATATAAGTGGGCCGTTAGCTCAGCTGGTAGAGCACCTGACTCTTAATCAGGGTGTCACAGGTTCGATCCCTGTACGGCTCACCATTTTTGCGAGAGTGGCGGAATTGGCAGACGCGCTAGACTTAGGATCTAGTGGGGTAACACCTGTAGGGGTTCAAGTCCCCTCTCTCGCACCAGAAAAGATACAAATTTTGGAGTTGAATTTAAAGCTTCCGGCAGGAAAACATGCTGGATGCATGTTTTCGGGACTTGAAAAGACGGACTGAGTCTGAGACGAGGGAGTCTGCGGCTCTGCAGCGAGCAAAGCGAGACGAAAGACCAAGACCCCTCTCTCGCACCAGATTTTTTGTGTATCCCCACAGGTTTGTATTTTATTTATTTTCCATTATAATATGTGTCTTAATGCGGCAACAGAAAAATCTACTAAATTTTTAGGAGGGAGTTTTTTTGAGTTATAAGATAAAAAGCAAGAAAAAAATTGACTTAAACAGGATTAAATTAGATATAGAGATATCAAATAGTTATTTAAAAAAACATATTGGAAAAGCATATAAAAATGTGTCCGAAAAGGCAAATATCCCCGGTTTTAGAAAAGGAAAGATACCCTATCAGGTGATAGATGCAAATTTTGGCAGGCAATATGTGCTAAATGAAGCGGCCAGTCTTTCTATCTCCGAATTATATCCGGATATAATTACTGAATCCAATTTAAATCCACTGGATTATCCAAAGATAAGAATCACCCGACTTGAGGAAAATTTACCCCTGGAGTTTGAAGTGGAGCTTGAGCTGGAACCTGAAATAGAGCTTCCCGCATACAGGGGTATAAAAGTTACCGGCTATTCTACTGACGTGTCCGATGAGGAGGTGGAACGGCAGATAGATAATATAAGGAATAATTATGCCTCACTGGAACCGGTTGAAGAAGGTAAACCGGTGGAAAAAGGAGATTATGTCACCATAGATTTCAGCGGAACAATTGAAGGTAAAGAATTTGAAGGCGGAGACGCCGAAGATTACCTTATAGAGGTGGGCTCAAATACTTTATTTGCAGACTTTGAAAACGCACTTGTTGGAATGAAAAAAGGTGAGAGTAAGAAGGTAACCCTTACATTATCCGAAGATATAAAGAATAGAGAGCTTGTGGGAAAGAAGGCAGATTTTAATATTTCAGTAAAAGAGATAAAGAGTAAAGTATTGCCCGAGCTGAATGAGGATTTTCTAAAAGAACTCGGAGATTACAGCGGAGCAGATGATTTTAAAGGCAAGGTGAGGGAAAGATTAATTGAACAGAAGAAAAATTTTAGAAAAGAAAGAATAATAGGAGAAGTCCTGAAATATTTAACAGAAAACATAAAAACAAAAATTCCTGATAAAATGATTTCGAGAAGAGAAAAACAGATTGACGACGAAATAAATGAAAAATTAAAAGAGCAGAATATAACCACGGAGGTTTATCTCAAAGCGGCTAATATTACGGAAGATAAGTTAAAACAGGAAATAAAGCAGAGGGCAGTTCTGGAGATAAAAGAATATTTAATCTTTAAGGCACTGGAAAAGGCAGAAAAGAAGAGTATAGAGCCAACCGGGGATGAGATAAATAAAGAGGAAGATAATATAATAAAAAGTTATAATAAAAAAGAGGATATTGATAAGATAAAAGAATTTCTGGGGAGTGATGAAGGAAAAGATACTCTTATAAGAACTTTAAGGAGAAGGAAGATAATAGATTTGCTTGTAAACAGTGCCCGGGTAGTAGAAAATGAAAATGTAAAAGATAAAAGAAAAATATGGACACCTGATAAAAATAAAAAACAGGATGAGGAGAAAGATGAGAAAATCTGGACTCCGGATTCAAAATAAATAAAAGTGAGATGATTAACATGTATAATGAATATTTAGTTCCAATGGTAATAGAGCAGACCAGCAGGGGTGAGCGTTCCTTTGATATTTACTCCCGACTGCTCAAAGAGAGAATAATTTTTCTGGGTGTTGCCATTGATGATAATGTTGCTAATCTGGTTATGGCCCAGATGCTTCATCTGGAAGCGGAAGACCCGGAAAAGGATATCCAGCTTTATATAAATAGTCCGGGCGGAGTGGTAACTTCCGCTCTTGCTGTATATGATACAATGCAGTTTATAAAGTCTCCGGTATCAACAATTTGTATCGGACAGGCCGCGAGTGCGGCAGCAGTTTTGCTTCTTGCAGGAGAGAAGGGTAAGAGATTCTCGCTTCCCAACTCAAGGGTTATGCTTCACCAGCCGTCAGGAGGAGTTTCGGGTACCACAATTGATGTTGAAATTCATGCCAAAGAAATGGTAAGAATACGTGCTCTATTAAATGAAATAATTGCAAAACACACCGGCCAGGATGTAAAGAGAGTGGAAAAAGACACTGAAAGGGATTTTATACTGGATTCAGGAGAAGCTAAGAAATATGGAATAATAGATGAAGTTATTTTCAAAAAATAATAATTTTTTGGCCATTTTTTAGATTGCGGATAATAATATATTAGAGTAAATTAATTTTAAAAAAAGATAAAAATATTTTTAATAAGGAGTGTGCATAAATTTGTCATCGGAAAATAACAAGAAAGGTAATTTTTTGAAATGCTCTTTTTGTGGCAAAACGCAAAATCAGGTAAAAAAATTAATTGCCGGTCCGGGAGTTTATATCTGTAATGAATGCGTGGACCTGTGTAATGAGATTATTGAAGAGGAATTAAAAGAGCAAAAGCAGATTGATTTTAAAAATCTTCCCAGACCGGGTGAAATTTATTCAATTTTAAATGATTATGTTGTCGGGCAGGAAAGAGCAAAAAAGGTTCTGTCTGTGGCGGTGTATAACCATTACAAGAGGGTTAGATATGAGAATAAGCTGGATAAGGATGATACAGAGATCCAGAAGAGCAATATTATGCTGATAGGGCCTACGGGATGCGGGAAAACACTTCTTGCCCAGACCCTGGCAAGAATATTAAATGTTCCGTTTTGCATTGCTGATGCTACATCGCTTACAGAAGCAGGTTATGTTGGAGAAGATGTTGAAAATATATTGCTCCGGTTGATACAGGCTGCGGATTTTGACATTAAGAGAGCCGAGACAGGTATTATTTATCTGGATGAGATAGATAAAATAAGCCGAAAGTCTGAAAATCCTTCAATTACCAGAGACGTATCGGGAGAAGGGGTGCAGCAGGCGCTGCTTAAGATTCTGGAAGGGACCGAAGCCAACGTACCCCCGCAGGGCGGCAGAAAACATCCTCACCAGGATTTTATACAGATTAACACCAGCAATATCCTTTTTATCTGTGGCGGTTCATTCAGCGGTCTGGAAAAGATAATTGAAAAAAGAATAAACGAAAGCAGCGTGGGCTTTATCTCAAAAAAAGTTCCCGGCAGGGAGGAAAAAATTGATAAGCTTCTTCCCGGGGTAATGCCTGAGGATTTATTAAAGTATGGTTTAATTCCGGAACTAATCGGGAGGCTGCCTGTGATAAGCACCCTGTCCAATCTTACCGAAGAAGACCTGATAAGAATATTAACCGAGCCAAAAAACTCTCTGGTGAAACAGTATAAAAAAATGTTCAAAATGGATAATGTTGACCTGGAGTTTACCGGAGGTGCTCTGAAGGAAATTTCAAAGCTTGCTTCCCGTAGAGGGACAGGAGCAAGAGGCCTGAGGGCTATAATGGAAGAGATTATGTTAAATGTAATGTTTGAAATACCCGAGCGGAGTGATGTTAATAAATGTATAATATCAAGAGAAGTTGTGAGGGACAAAATTGAGCCCCAGATATTAGGTAGTTCCAACAATAAAGTTTTTTTGAAAGATGAGGAAAAATCAGCTTAATATGTTTGAGGGAATTGAAGGCAAATATAGCCCTGAATCATTTGAAAAGGAAATTTATAATTACTGGCTTGAAAATAAGTGCTTTTCGGCAAAAATAGACAAATCAAAAACTTCATTCAGCATGGTGATACCTCCCCCCAATGTGACCGGCTATCTTCATATCGGTCATGCCCTGAATAATACTCTGCAGGATATAATTGTAAGATACAGGAGGATGAAGGGATATAATACTACATGGGTTCCCGGGACCGACCATGCGGGAATAGCAACCCAGAATGTGGTGGAAAAAGGTTTAGAAAAGGAAAATTTAAATAGATATATGCTGGGTAGAAAAAAGTTTGTAGAACGGGTATGGGAATGGAAAGAGGAATACGGCAGCCGTATCATAAATCAGTTAAAATCACTGGGGTGCTCGTTAGACTGGGACAGAGAAAGGTTTACCTTTGATAAAGGATATGTCAGAGCGGTAACCAGGGAATTCGTAACTCTGTATAATGATGGGCTGATTTACAGGGGGAATTACATGATTAACTGGTGCCCGAGGTGCCGGACCGCGCTTTCTGACATTGAAGTTGAACATGTAGAAAAGAAAGGTAGCCTCTGGGATATTAAATATCCCCTGATAGACCCGGTTACGGATAAACCCGGCACCGACGAATACATAATTGTTTCAACCACCAGACCCGAAACCATGCTGGGTGATACAGCAGTGGCTGTGAATCCTAAGGATAGGAGATATAAAGAACACAGGGGCAGGTATGCTTATTTACCCCTGGTGGGACGAAAAATCCCTATTATAGAAGACCTGTTTGTAGATATGGAATTTGGTACCGGTGCAGTAAAAGTGACACCGGCCCATGACCCCAATGACTTTGAAATCGGTAAGAGACATAATTTAGAAGAGATAAATATATTTAATGAAGATGCCAGCCTTAATTCTAACGCCGGTAAATACAGCGGCCTGGACCGTTACAGGGCGAGACAGGAAGTATTAAATGACCTTGAAGCACAGGGCTTTCTAACCGGTCAGAAAAGTCACGTATCATCAATTGGAATTTGTTCCAGATGCAACACAGTAGTGGAGCCAGGGATTTCAATGCAGTGGTTTGTATCCATGAAGAAACTTGCCGGCCCTGCTATTGAAGCGGTAAAAGAGGGAAAGGTAAAAATAATACCAGAGAAATGGGAAAAGATATATTTTAACTGGATGGAAAATATAAGAGACTGGTGCATATCTCGCCAGTTATGGTGGGGACACAGGATTCCGGTATGGTATTGCAGGAACTGCGGTAAGATGATAGTTAGTGAAGATAAGCCTCTCAGCTGTCCTGATTGCGGGGGCAGCAGTTTTGAGCAGGACAGCGATGTTCTGGATACATGGTTTAGTTCATGCCTGTGGCCTTTTGCAGTTTTTGGATGGCCCGAAGAAACCGCGGATTTAAAGTATTTCTTTCCGACCGATGTTCTGGTGACCGCGCATGATATTATCTTCTTCTGGGTGGCGCGGATGATTATGATGAGCCTGTATTTCAGAAAGGACATTCCTTTTAAAGAAGTTTTTATAAACCCGCTGGTAAATGATTCCAGGGGGCAAAAAATGAGTAAATCAAAAGGGAATGTAATTGACCCCATGAATATAATTGAAGAAAAAGGGGCGGATGTTTTAAGGTTCACTCTGGCGTCTTTAACAACTCCCGGAAGAAATTTAATTCTCGGTGATGAAAAGATTGAGGGCGTAAGAAATTTTGCCAATAAGCTATGGAATGGGTCTAAATTTGTATTATCAAATCTGGATAAAAGCATGAATTTTGAAGATATCAGTATGGATAAGATGGATTTAGACCTGTGGGACAGGTGGATAATCTCGGGGTTAAACAGGGTAATAAAGGAAGTTGAAAAATATCTTGCCAGATACAACTTTTCTTTTGCATCCAGGCTCCTTTTAAGCTTTTTCTGGGATGATTACTGTGACTGGTATATTGAATCAGCAAAGGTGAAAATATATCATGGAAAAGATGGTGGCGAAAGAGAAAGTACGATGTTTGTTTTATGGCATGTCCTGGAAAGATATCTCAGGATTCTTCATCCCTTTATGCCTTTTATTACAGAGAGAATATGGCAGAGTATTCCACACAGCGGGGAAAGTCTTGCACTGAAGAACTTTCCTGAGTATGAACCGGAAAGGCTGGATAAGGAAGCAGAAGAAGAGATAAAAGTACTCTTTAAGATTATAAGCGAGATAAGGAAAATAAGGTCGGAGCTAAAGATAAACCCGGCAAAAAAATTAAACGTAAGCCTGGTTACCGATAAAAAAGCCGGGGCATTTTTAAAGAATAATGAAAGATATATTTGCAGCCTGGCAGGGACAGATAATCTGGAGTTTGATGACCGCACCGGCAAAAAAGGCTATATTAAAGCTTCTGCAGCCGATGTAGATATTTTTATTTATATTCTTGATGTATTTGATATAGAATTGGAGATAAAAAGGATAAAAGACAGAATTGAGAAAGTTAAGCTGGGAGCTGAAAAGAGCAGGAAAAAAATATCAAATATTGATTTTATAAAAAAAGCGCCGGCCGGGATTATAAAAAAAGAAAAAGATAAACTCAAGCAGGCAGACAGAGACCTGAAGGTACTGAGAGAACAGCTGGAGAAAATAAAAGATATTAACCAATAAGTAAAGAGTGGCACAGTGGAATACACTCAGATATGCAAATATTTAGATGACTGCCTTGTTTTTGGAATAAAACCCGGTTTAGAAAGAATAAAAAAATTACTTGAACTTTCAGGCAATCCTCAAAAAAAGGTTGAATTCATTCATATAGTGGGGACAAACGGCAAGACATCTACCACTAAAATTACTTCTGAGTTATTAAGATACAGCGGTATTAAAACAGGTTTTTATATTTCCCCTCATATAAACTGTTATACGGAAAGAATAGGAATAAATGGCAGGGATATCCCGGAGAAAAAGTTCTCCATAGCATTTAACAGAATATATCCTTATATAAAGGCAGTAAATAAGATGAATCTTGATGGGCCCCTTACCCAGTTTGAGATAATTACTGCAATGGCATTAAAACTTGCCGGAGATGAGAGCCTTGAAGCCATGGTGCTGGAAGCAGGAATGGGCGGGAGATGGGATGCTACCAATGTGGCAGACGCCAGAGTAGTCGGACTTACCGGGGTAAGCCTGGAGCATACAGAAATGCTGGGCAATACAGTAAAAAAAATATCATCAGAGAAGGTAGAAGTTATAAAGAGCGGGGCAATGGTTGCAACAACAAGTCGCAATAAGAATGTAATTGAAGTATTAAATAAAAAAGTAAATAATACCTGTTCCACTCTTTATTTATATGGAGAAGATTTTTGTATATTAAAAGAGAAAAATATGGGGCTCGGGGGATGGCTTCTTGATATTAAGGGAATCAGAGGTATCTACAGAGACTTAATGCTCCCACTTCCGGGCAGGTATCAGCCCCTGAATCTATCTCTTGCTGTGGCACTGGCTGAACTTTACATGAAAACCAGGAGGGAGAAACTGGATATCAAAAAAATAAAGGGAAGTATCGGCTGCCTGAAAGTAATGGGAAGGTTCGAAGTTATTAAAAAGGAACCCCTGGTAATAGCCGATGCCAGCCATAATCCTGAAGGAATAGATAATCTGGTTAAGAATATGAAGACTTATTTCAGGAACCGTAAGAAAATAATTATTTTTGCCGTGTTAAAGGATAAAAACTATAACAGCATGGTTAAAAAGATAATTAATATAAGCGATGTCTTAATTCTAACCTCCAGCATGAGTGAGAGGAGTCTTGATATATTAAAACTTGAAAGAGTGGCAAAGGAAAAAATAAAAGAATCCAGTGCCGTAAAAAGATATCCCGTGAAATTATACACCATGGACAATATAGAAAATTCTCTGAAATTTGCTTTAAAAATTTCTGATATAAATGATATTATATGCATTACCGGTTCAATAACAAATTTGGAGAATATCGTAGGTTAAGATAATTTATTTATAGAGCCTGTATAAATAAAAATATATAAATTTAATCTGGAGGATTAATGGATTTATTTGAATATGTAAACGGAATCATGGATTTTTTTACCCACCCTGTATGGAAATACCTGGGTTATAGTTTAACTTTTTTATTGATTATTATCTGGCTCGCTTTTGTCTACTGGACTTACAGGGATGCGAGGCTCAGAAGTGAACATGTTCCTACCGCTATTTTCTGGACACTGGTTGTATTAATATTAAATTATCCGGGATTAATTATTTATTTAATATTGAGGCCGCCGGAATTTATAGATGATATCATTGAGAGAGACCTTGAAATTGAAAGAATGGAGATGTTGCTTGAAAACAGGCAGCTAACCTGTCCTGCCTGCGGGAACCCTGTAAAAGATGATTTTCTAATATGTCCTTACTGCAGGAGAAAATTAAAGAACTCCTGTATTAACTGCGGGAAGCCTTTAAATTTAGACTGGAAAGTTTGCCCGTATTGCAAAACTCCACAGTAAGAGAGCAGAGCCCGGGTTATTTCTAATTTTGTAGAAATAATTTAAGCCGGTGGTATGTTATATTTAAAATGTTAAAGATAGGATGAATAATATATATGGATAAAAAAGAAAAAAGCCTGGTTATAATAAAACCTGACGGGGTAAAGAAAAAAGTTATTGGAGAGATTATATCCCGGATAGAAAAAGAAGACTTTGATATTGAAAAATTAAAAATGATAAAGATCAGCAGAAATATTGCGCGAAGGCATTACCGGGAACACGAAAATAAGAGTTTTTTTGATATATTGGTTGAATATATAACTTCCGGGCCTTCGGTGGTTATGGTTGTAAGCGGCACAGACGCTATTGTCAGGATCAGGAAACTTATGGGCCCCACGGATTCTAAAAAGGCAGAAAAAGGGACAATCAGGGGCGACTTTGGCGTTGATATTACTACAAATGTAATTCATGGCTCGGATTCAATAGAGAGCGCCGGGAGAGAAATTGAATTGTTTTTTTAAGTAAAAGCCTGAAATTATTAAATTAGTGATAAATAAGAGATTATTTTAAAGGTGGCTGATGAATAAAAGAAGAGGGAAGATAGTATTTTTTATAGTACTTCTTGGAGGTATTATAGGAGCTATTCTGGGCCATGTTCTGGCTGATGTGATACCTTTATTAGATAAAGGTCTCAAGGTAGGCACAGATTCTCTCAGTCTTAATTTATACTTAATTGATATAAATTTTGGGATCCATGTAAATATTACGCTGGGGGCCATAATAGGGATACTAATTGCTTTTTTATTAGCCGATGTTGGAAGAAGAAAGTCGTAAAAAAATAATTCTGGCTTCTGCTTCTCCAAGAAGAAGAAAAATACTTAAATTAGTGAAACTGGATTTTGAGGTAGTCAAACTTAAGGGCTCTGGAGAGAAGCGGTTTAAAAATCCCTATACTATGGTGGTCCATAATAGTATCATTAAAGCCAGAAATGTTTATAATTATTTTAAAGAAAAGGATTCCAAAAAGCAGGTTACAGATTATACCGGGAGTTTTTTAATTGCCGGTTTTGATACCGTGGTGTACATAGATAAGGATATTCTCGGTAAGCCGGCTGATAGAAAGCAGGCAGAGGGGTTTTTGAATACCCTTTCTGGCAGGGTTCATAAAGTGATAAGCGGGATTTGCATCTTTGAAAGTGATTCCGGTAAATATAATTGCGGAACTGAATCTACAGAGGTTAAGTTCAGAAAGTTAACTGCTGATGATATTGGGGGTTATCTGGACAGGGAAGATGTTCTGGACAAAGCAGGTGCCTATAATGTGTTTGGATACGGAAGTCTACTGGTAGAGAAAATAAATGGTTGTTTTTATAATGTAGCCGGGCTACCTGTTGCTAAATTTGTAAGTATGCTAAAAGAATTTGGCTATAATGTTATCAGTTAATTAAGGAGTTTATAAATGCAGATGTTTGATTTTTTCCTGGATGTGATTGGCAGGGATATGGGGATAGACCTTGGAACGGCAAATACGGTGGTTTATGTCAAGGGCAAAGGAATAATTCTGGATGAGCCCTCCATAGTGGCGATAGATAAAGATAGAGGTAGAGTACTGGCAGTAGGGAAAGAAGCCAAGATGATGGTGGGAAGAACTCCTGACAATATATCGGCAATCAGGCCTCTAAAAGATGGTGTAATTGCCGACTTTGAAACTACAGAAAAAATGCTGAGGTATTTTATCCACAGAGTCCATAAGAATGTTGGTTTTGCAAGGCCAAGAATAGTTATCTGCGTACCGTCAGGAATTACTCCGGTGGAAAAGAAAGCAGTGGTTGAAACCACTGAACAGGCGGGTGCAAGGTCAGCCTATATAATTGAGGAACCGCTGGCAGCCGCAATTGGCTCCGGTCTTCCCATTGATGAACCGAAGGGCAGTATGATTATAGATATAGGTGGCGGAACTTCTGAGGTAGCCGTTATATCACTGGGGGGTATAGTAGTGAGTCAGTCCCTTAGAATTGGCGGAGATGAAATGGATGAAGCTATTACTTATTATTTAAAGAAAGAACATAATTTATTTTTAGGTGAGAGAACTGCAGAACAGGTAAAAATGGAAATAGGCTCCGCGTTCCCGCTTGAAAATGAGGAGAAAATGGAGATAAATGGAAGGGACCTGGTAACCGGGCTCCCCAAGACAATTATTATAACCAGCCAGCAGATAAGAAAAGCACTGGAAAAGGTGCTCGCTGATATTGTGAATTCAATTGTTGAAGTGCTTGATATTACTCCCCCGGAACTTTCTTCTGATATCATGAAAAGAGGAATTGTTATGTCAGGGGGAGGGTCACTTCTTAAAGGATTGGCTGAAAGGATCAGCAGGGAAACTCATTGCCCGGTTTATCTTGCCGAAGACCCACTGGCAGCAGTGGCCATAGGAGCGGGGAAATGTGTTGAGGACTTTAATACTTTAAAAAAATATCTTAAATATTCAAAATAACCTGTATTATATTCAACCAGTTATATTTTTTTGATGGTCGCATTGAATAGAAGGTTCAGAATTTATATTATCCTTACTGTAATAATTATTTTATGCCTGATAGTCATTACGGTTAGTTTCAGGCAATACGAATTACTGGGCACAATCAAATCTAAAACCATTGATTTTTTCAAGCCAATTCAGGAAAAGTTTTTTTCGCTGTTCAGGCCGGTTAAAAATTTCATTAATATAATAAAAGATTACGTAAACTTAAGGAAAGAATATCTAATTCTTAAGGAAGAAAATTCCGGGTTAAGAAAAGAATATAGTGATTATGTAAACCTGAGGATCGAAAATGATTCTTTGAGAAAGTTGCTGGGAATAAAACTCAGGGAAGATTACCAGACTATAGCAGCGAAAGTGATAGGATTTTATAAGAATGGATGGCAGTCAGAAGTTATTTTAAATGCTGGCAGCGGTCAGGGGGTTCGTGAGGGGATGGGAGTTATTAATGAAGACGGGCTGATAGGGGTAGTTGACCTGGTAGGCAATGACTCCTGTAATGTCAGGCTCATAGACGACCCGGTGAGCAGCATTGGAGCAAAAATCCTGTCCTCCAGGAAACTGGGAGTTCTAAAGGGAAATCAGGATGGGAAAGTTACACTTGAATATATCTCCAGTGGAGAAGATGTTTTTAAGGGAGATATAGTAATTACGTCAGAATATGGAAACTTACCCGGTGAGATTCTAATAGGACGGATAAGAAGAGTAACTGAAAGCGCTGATAATCTTTATAAGATAATCGAAATAGAACCATTTGCTGATTTTACGGAGTTAGAGTATGTATTGATACTGGATGAATAAAGTAAATAAAATGTTTGGCCGGTGATGCTGGCCGATATAAATTAAAATTATGAAAATTTTTTCAAGATTTCTGCATTTTTTTGTACTTATAATCTGCTTGCTAATTCAGATAGTTTTTTTTGAATATCTGAAAATGTTCTATATAAACTTTGATTTAATTATGGTAGTTATAATAGCAGTTACCATTTTTGATGGAACATTATGGGGAATCTTATTCGGATTTATAGCAGGTATGACGCTGGACCTTATGGTGGGTGATATTGTGGGCATAAGTGCGTTTATTTATGCTATAGATGCTTTTATAGCAGGCAGGCTAATTACGGTAGGATTTAAGTCAGGAAAGCAGGCTTACCTGCTCCTGGTTTTCCTGGTTACAGAAATTAATATTTTATTAATCAATTTGATTTATTATTTATTTAATTTTAACCCTGACTGGCCCGGCACCGGCATTGAACTGATAACAAAACCGTTCTTTAATATTATTCTGATGTTTGCAGTCTTTCCCGTTATGAGGATAATTTCTGGCAGGAGGGAGGAAATTGGGTTTGAACATAAAAGTAAGATATAAGATTATAATCTATCTGCTGGTTCTAATTTTAATAATGCTTATTTTAAGGCTTTATTTTCTGCAGGTAATGAGCGGAGAGCTTTATGCTGAATTAGCATCTGAGAGTATCACCAGGGAGAAGACCGTGGCGGCTCCCCGGGGAAATATCTATGACCGTAATGGTAAACTACTGGTTAAGAGTGTTCCAGCCAGGGCTGTGGCGGTGCAGCCCGGTATTGTTTTAGAAAACGATAAGGTTATGGAGATTTTAAGTGATTGTCTTGATATGCCTTACAGGGAAATAAAAGAAAAGGTTGAAAAGAGCAATGTTTCTTACATGGACAGGATTATTCTAAAACAGGATATTGATTATGCCAGTATGATTTATATTGAAGAAAATAGTGATGAGTTACCCGGAGTGGAAGTAATTGATGTGTACCTGAGGGAGTATAAATATGACTCGCTGGCGTCACACCTGCTGGGTTATATAGGAGAAATTAGCGAGGAAAAGTTAAAAGCGGAAGAATACGATTATAATTACGAAGGTGGAGACCAGATAGGATGGAGTGGACTGGAAGAAACTTATGAAAGTGTATTGCGCGGCAAGAAGGGCAAAATAGTATATGAGGTCGACCCTTTAGAAAGACCTGTTGGCGTGGTAAACGAAATTGAGCCCATTGGTGGAAATAATCTGTATCTTACCATTGATATTGACCTGCAGAAGGTTGTAGAGGAAGCACTTTACCGGGCTATTCTGGAGGTGAGGCAAAAAAAAATTAAAGACACCGATGAATATTATAATGTACGGGGAGGAGCAGTGGTAGTTCTCAGCCCCGGAGACGGTCAGATAATGGCAATGGCAGGCTATCCTAGTTATGACCCGGAATTGTTTGCAGGAGGGATATCGGAAGATGATTGGAATAATTTAAACGACCCCGAAAATAATTATCCTTTTTTAAACAGAGCCATTACATCTTTTCCGGCCGGCTCGGTGTTTAAAATAGTCACAGCTTACGCGGGTCTTAATGAGGAAATTATAAGTGATAGTAGCAGATTCAGCTGTGCGGGGGTGTGGTATGGCCTTGGTAAAGATTTTCCAAAGTACTGCTGGTTAAAATCAGGTCATGGCAGTCTCAATATTGTGGGGGCCATTAAAAATTCCTGTGATATATATTTTTACCAGGTGGGTTATGGGCTTTTTAAAAAGCTGGATAATACAGGGGAACTTTTACAGAAATATGCAAGAATTTTTGGTTTTGGTTCCAGAACCGGCGTGGACCTTACCGGCGAAGAGGAAGGACTGGTACCGGATACAGAATGGAAAGAAGAATATTTTGCGGGTCAGCCGGAGAATTCAGTATGGTTCCCGGGTGATACTGTTAACATGGCAATAGGGCAGGGTGATTTAATGGTAACCCCGCTTCAGATGGCACAGGCTTATTCAATTATAGCCGAACATGGTATAAAATACACGCCTCATCTGGTCAAAGAAATAAGAGACAGCGAGGAAACTTTGTTTACAGATAATACAGTAGAGGAATATCAGGATTTACAGCTAAACGGGAATTATATTGGAAAAATAGAAGAAGGGTTGCTTCAGGTGGTTGAACCAGGCGGGACAGCTTATGGAGTTTTTATGGATTTTCCCCTGGATGAAATCCCGGTTGCTGCAAAGACCGGTACCGCAGAATTTTATGGAAGGCAGGATTATGCATGGTTTGCGAGTTATGCGCCTGCGGGTAATCCGGAATATGTAATAGTAGCAATGCTTGAAGAGGCGGGCTCAGGCGGGAGCAATGTTGCCCCCATTGCAGAAGATATATACAGATATTTATTTAATGTTGATTAACGGTAGTTAAGGTTTTATAAAATTAGGATACTTTAGGAATTTGTATAATTTTAATGATAAGAGGAAAAAAAAGTTTAATTGGTTCTAAAACTTACAGAAGAGAGAAGAAAGCGGTAAAATTTGATTTTTTATTATTCCTGCTGGTGGTTGCAATTTCTTCTTTTGGGCTGCTTATAATTTATAGTGCGACAAAAGAAACTCTTCCGGGAGGAGCAAGCGACCCGCAGTACTACATTAAGAGACAGGCAATTTATCTGGCGGTGGGAATTGTTTTATTTACTGTGATTCAATTTATAAATTACAGGAAAATTAAAAGGTACTGGTGGCTGGCTCTTGTTACCGGTATTGCCCTGCTTGCAAGTGTGCATTTTTTTGGTTATGAAGTACATGGCTCAAAAAGCTGGATAGATTTAAAATTTACTACCTTACAGCCCTCGGAGTTTTCAAAAATTTTTATGGTGGTGTGCCTTGCTGCTATTATGTCAAAATGGAGAACAGAAAAAGAATGCAGGATGACATTTAAAAAGGTTATTTTATCATTTGTTATAGCATTTTCTTTTATAACGCTGGTTTTACTGCAGCCGGATTACGGAACCGCTCTGATATATTTTATTGTTTATATGGGCCTGCTATTTTTATCCGGGGCCAATTTTTTATACTTTCTGTCAATACTGGGGCTGACCATAGGTGGGATTTTTACTGCTCTCAATGCCGGGTTTATCAGGCAATATCAGCTGGATAGAATACTTGTTCTGTTAAAACCGGAATCATATACAAGTGAGGGTGCCGGTTATAATTTGTACCGATCCAAGATGGCGATAGGCTCCGGAGGAATCCTTGGGAAAGGTCTTTTTTTGGGAAAACAGACCAATCTCAGTTATGTCCCCGAGCACCATACCGATTTTATATTTTCTGTTGTCGGGGAAGAACTGGGCTTTATTGGTGCGGTTTGCATAATAATAGTACTTGGTATTATTGTATGGAGATGTTTTTATATAGCATCCAATTCTTCTGATAGATTTGCCATGTTACTTGCTTACGGTGTGGGTCTTATAATTTTATCCCAGGTAACAATAAATATAGGCATGACTATAGGCATCATGCCTATAATTGGAATCCCCCTGCCATTCCTGAGCGCCGGAGGTTCCAACCTCATAAGCATGCTGATGGGCGTTGGGCTGGTGGAGAATGTCTACCTGTGGAGGGAAGTCAGGAGAGAATATGATATAGCTTTTCAGCGATATAAATAGCACAGGCGGTCTTTAGGTTAGATAGTATTTAAGTAAAAATAAACATGGATAAAATAAAAAAATTGAACTTCAATCTTCTCGAGGAACTTCTGGAAGATATAGAAAAACCGGGCAGATATATAAATAACGAAACAGGCACAAAGAGCAAAAGCCCCGGCTCTCCGGCCGGCCAGTCCGACATGGTTTTTATGGCACTGGTATTTCCTGATATCTATGATGTTGGAATGTCAAACACCGGCCTCCAGATTTTATACCATATTATTAACGAGCACCCTGATTTCTCGGTAGAAAGGGTTTTTTCACCATGGGTAGATTTTGAAAAAAGACTAAGGAGTAAAAAAGTAAAATTATTTTCACTGGAAAATAGGATATTCCTTGATTGCTTTGACATAGTCGGCTTTACTGTTCAGCATGAGCTTTTGTATACCAATATATTAAATGCCCTTGACCTCGGGGGAATAAATATAAATTCAAAAAAAAGGTCGGAGGATTCTCCTCTGGTTTGCGCAGGAGGGCCTGCAGTGGTGAATCCCGGGCCCCTTTCCGGCTTTATGGATTTCTTTGTTATAGGAGATGGCGAAGAGATAGTTATTTCTATACTGATGAAAGTAAAGGAATATAAGAAAAATAATAAAGGGAAAAGCTGGGTTTTAAAGGAAATAAGCAGGCTGGATGGAGTATATGTTCCTGAATTTTATAAGTTTTATTACTATAGTGACGGCAGGGTAAAAAAAATAGAGCCCGGGAAAATGGTAAAAAAAGCAGTGGTCAGGGACATTAATAAATACGGAATAGTCAAGGACCCGGTAATACCAAACATAAAGACGGTGCATGACAGGTTCACAGTGGAGATTATGAGGGGGTGCGGCAGGGGCTGCAGGTTTTGCCAGGCAGGTATTATTTACCGGCCGGTGCGCAAAAGGAAAGTTGAATCCCTTATTAAAGATAGCGTCAGGGGAATTAAAAATACAGGTTATGACGAAATTTCCTTTCTGTCCCTGTCCTCATCTGATTACGGGAAAATAGAGCAGTTAATCGAAGGTGTCATCAATCCTTTAAAATCAAGAAGGCTGTCAATCTCAATGCCTTCCCTGAGGTTAAACAGCTTTAATTTAAAGTTACTGGAGATTATTCAGAGCGGCAGGAAAACGGGGCTGACCTTTGCTCCCGAAGCCGGCAGCCAGAGGATGCGGGATATAATTAATAAGAATATAAAAGAGGACGAAATGCTCGACTGCATAAAAATGGCTTTTGGCAAAGGATGGGAAAGAGTAAAACTTTATTTTATGATAGGGCTGCCTTTTGAAAATAAACAGGATATTGTTCAGATAGTTGGGCTCATAGGGAAAATAATACAGGCGGCAAAGGGAGAAATGGATAGAAAGAAGTTATCAAGGCTAAAAATTAATATTAGCATAAATGCATTTTGCCCCAAACCGTTTACCCCTTTCCAGTGGGTGGGACTGGGTAACCCCGGGATGCTTTATGATAAATTTAATTATATCCTGAGCAATGTCCCGAAAAGATATGTGAACATAAGGTGGGCGGACCCATACATGAGTATGGTAGAATGTGCCCTTTCCACCGGCAGCCAGCTAATTGGAGATGTTATAGAAAATTCCTGGAGAAACGGTGCAAAATTTGATAACTGGTCAGATTTTTTTAATTTTGATATCTGGAAAGAATCATTTAAAAAAAAGGGTCTGGATATTAATTTTTTTACCACCAGAGGATTTTCTGTTGATGAAGTCCTGCCCTGGGATTTTATTGATATCGGGGTCAGAAAAAAAACTTTGCTGAGAGAATATGAAAAATCAAAAAAGTTTATATGATAACAGGATAAGATTTAAATTTTTTAAGAAAGGTGAATTCAGATACCTGTCCCACCTGGATATTTCCAGGATAATAATTCGTGCCCTGAACAGGGCGGGATTTAAACTGGAATACAGTCAGGGATATAATCCAAGGCCGCTGATTAATTTTAGTAACCCGACTCCACTGGGAATAGAAAGCATGGCAGAGTATGCAGATGTTATTATTGGTGGCAGCGTCGGAGAGGATGAATTAAAAAAAAGAATTAACAGAGAGTTGAACCAGAATGTGCAGATTACAGAAGTAAAAAAAATATTAATAAAGGCAGGTAAGCTGATGAATGAAATAGGGTTAAACTTTTATATCTTTAGCCTGGATATTGGTGAGTCCGGCAGTGAATCTGTGGAAGAGTTTTGTAAAGTTATAGATAATAACCTGATTAAAGGATATCATTCTTACTCTGCAATATTTGATTATGAAATTGTGCCTGAAAGGAAAGGTTATAATATTATTCTACTAAAACTATCTGGATATGCTAAAATTTTTAAAGAAAAGAATAACCAGATTTTTAAATTTAATGATTTTTATTCGTTTTTAAAGGAACGATTAAAGGAATACAAAATTAAAATAAGGAACGCAAAGAAAGAAGAAATGTTTGTGATACAGGGGGATAATCTTAGGACCCCCATGGAAGTAATTTAGATGATTATAAAAGGAGAATGAGAAAAAATTGATGATTAAGGAATTGTTAATAAGTTCAGACAAAAATGAAACAAGAGCTGCTATTCTGGAGTCAGGGCAGGTCACCCAGCTTTATTTTGAACGCAGGGGCAAGAAATCGCTTGTGGGAAATATTTATCTTGGAAAGGTTAAGAATGTTCTTCCCGGGCTGGATGCAGCTTTTGTGGATATCGGTGAAGATAAGAATGCCTTTCTGTATGTAAACGAAGTGAGTTTTAACGATGACATTGAAAGTGATGTGGAAATCTCGAAGAAGATACAGCATATTCTTAAACCCAACCAGATGGTGCTGGTACAGGTTACAAAGGACCCCATGAAAACAAAGGGAGCAAGGCTTACTACTTTTATATCTATTCCGGGCAGATATCTGGTGCTGGCACCCTTTAACAGGGGTACAGGGGTTTCAAAAAAAATTGGCGGTGAGGAAAAGGAAAACTTAAGAAAGATGGTGGGAACCATAAGCAATGGGGAAGAGTACGGGTTAATTGTAAGGACAGCAGCTAAAGAAGCTGATACAGCCAGGTTAAAAAAAGATTTAAAGCAGCTTGTAAAAAAGTGGAGCTATATAAGAAAGAAGGCATCTACCCTGAATAGACCGGAATTAATTTCGAGTGAATATTCATTGATAATTAAATTAGTACGGGATATATTCTCGGAAGAGCTTAACGCTATATATGTGAATAAGAAAATAATAAAAAGGGAGATTGAACGATACCTGAGGTCTATCGGAGTTAGATTTAATAATATAATCGTGCACCATGGAAACGAAGAACTGTTTGATAGTTTTAATGTTAATGAAGTAATAGAAAGTGCACTGGAGAGAAAAGTTTGGTTAAAATCAGGTGGTTTCATAGTAATAGACTATGGAGAAGCCATGACCACAATTGATGTTAATTCGGGTAAATATACTTCAAGCAGAAGCCCGGCCCATACTATACTGCGAACCAATCTTGAAGCTGCCGAAACTATCGCCAGCCAGATAAAGCTGAGAGATATTGGCGGGATAATAGTGATTGATTTTATTGACATGGCAGGTGAAAAAGACAGGAAAAAGGTTTACAACAGATTCATGCAGTGTCTTGCAAATGACCGGACTAAGACCGAGGTAATGCAGTTCTCAAGGTTGGGGCTTATTGAAATGACCAGAAAAAACGTCTCAGATGGAATTCTGGGCACGCTCTGCAAAGTCTGCCCCGAGTGTTCGGGTTCGGGATTTGTAAAATCTGAAGATACCATAAGGCTGGAGATAGAAAGAAAAATCAGGAAACTTTCAAGGGAGAGCAAGTCCAGAGGTTTTTTAATAAAATTAAATTCTTCCATAGCGGCACAGATTATTGGTTCGGACGGTAGAAATTTAAAGCATATTGAAAATATAACTAAAAAATATATTAATATCCAGGGAGATTCAAAGTTACCCCTGGATACATTTTTATTAGTTGCCGAGGGCTCCGTTGGCGAGATAAAGGAAGCGTCACAGCCATTTAAGGTCGGTGACATCCTGAATCTGGTTGTGGAAGAGCCCTATTTGCATAATAGAAATGATGCTATATCAAGGATTAATGGATATGTGGTCCAGATTATTGACGGCAGCAAATATATAGGGCAGAGGTTAAAAGTGGAAGTTAAATCTGTAGCAAAGACCAGTGCTGTTGCAGAAATCCAAAATTAAAAAAAATGTCTAAATACTGGTAAATATTTGGAGCGGCATGCTTAATGAATTAAAAGTTGCAATTATAGGTATGAATTTAAACATTAAACCTGAAATCTATAATGTCGCCGTCATTTACAACATACTGCTTTCCCTCAGATCTTAAGAGCCCTTTTTCTTTAGCTTTTGCAAAAGAGCCCGCTTCCATAAATTTATCAAATGATATTGTCCCGGCTCTTATGAATCCTCTCTGGATATCAGAATGTATCACCGAGGCTGCAGCAGGGGCCCGGTCGCCTTTTTTTATGGTCCATGCCCTGACCTCGTCGGAACCGACGGTTAAAAAACTTATAAGTCCAAGAATCTTATATGAGGATTTTACTAATTTATCCAGAGCAGATTCTTTAATTCCCATATCCTGCATAAAGGCTTCTCTATAATCCGGTTCAAGATGGGAGATTTCTTCTTCAATTCTGGCGCAAACGGTCACCAGTTCAGATTTTTCCCTGCGGGCATATTGACTTATGTCTCTTATAAAAGACAATTCTTCCCGGTCTTTACCGGTATCGCTTTCCGGTATGTTAGCACAATATATAACGGGTTTTAATGTTAATAGCCCCATGGATTTAATAATTTTTATTTCATCGGGCAGGAGCCCTGCGTTTCTTGCCAGCCGGCCATCTTCCATGGCTTTTCTTACCTTTTTTAAGATTTCTGCTTCTTTACTTATCCGGGGGTCTGTGTTTCTCGTCTGCTTTTCAATTGATTTTATCCTTTTTTTTATGCTTTCAAGGTCCGAGACTATAAGCTCAAGGTCTATTACTTCTATATCCTCCAGTGTAGTATTTGATGGGCTTTCATAGCACTTTACAACATGTACCAGCGCATCTACCACGCGTATGTTTGACAGAAACTTATTGCCTGTTCCCCTGCGACCTTTTTCAAGTCCCGGTATATCGACAAATTCTATACAGGCCGGTGTCTTCTTTTTGGGCTTAAATATTTGTTCAAGTTTTTCAAGCCTTTCGTCAGGCACCGGCACTATTTTAATATTGAGGTTTTTCCCGGCAGCAATGTTTTTATCACCACTTCCCTTTGCTTTTGAAAGGGAGCTAAAAAGAGTTGTCTTTCCAGAGCCTGTGAGCCCTATTATCCCGAGTTTCATAAATCACGATTATTGTTTTTGATAAAGTAAGAAATTATAGCTGTTTTTGTAAAATTAGCAATATAAAAAATCATGTAACTAAAATTAAAAAATTTTTATTAAATCTTCAAATTGACAGAATAATAATATGTGTGTTAATATTTCACTCTGTGATTGGAAGTTACAATGGAGGATTAAAATTTACGCAATAATTACCAGTGGTGGCAAACAATATAAGGCAGAAGAAAATAAGGATATAGTAGTGGACAGGATAGAAGGCAGTGAAGGAGATAAGGTTACCCTTTCAGAGGTAAACCTTATAAGCGATGACGGCAAGATAAAAGTTGGCAGGCCTTTTATTTCCAGAGCCGGGGTGGATGCTACTATAAAAAAACAGATAAAGGGCGATAAAGTGATTGCCTTTAAATATAAGCCAAAAAAAAGATACAGGAGAAAAGTGGGGCACAGACAGTTGCTTACTGTGTTACATCTGGATAAGATAAGTATAAAGCAACAGAAAAAAGAGGTGTAGGAAATGTCCAGTAAAAAAGGCGTTGGAAGCAGCAGAAACGGAAGGGACAGCAATCCAAAATATCTGGGTATAAAAAAATTCGGCGGCCAGACGGTGATTGCCGGAAATATTATAATCAGACAGAGAGGGACAAAGTATAAACCGGGAGTTAATGTAGGCATGGGAAGAGACCACACTCTCTTTGCCCTGACCGATGGAAAAGTTGAGTTTGTAAAAGGCGGTAAAACAGGTAAATCGGTAAATATTATTTCTGGCTGATGGCCCCTGCCGGTAATCCGGCAAATCTTCAAAAAAATTTATATCATGCCCGTTACAGGAAGTCTTATTAAGTTCTATAGCAGTCCCGCATAGTGCAAAATAACCCCTGCAGCACCTGCTCCCAGGATAACTATAATTGGGTGTATTCTGGATAAGAGCAGCGCGGCAAGGCTCAGAGCGGAAATTATTATGGTAACCGGGTTAAAGATTTCCAGGAAATAGCCAGCCGGGCTTACATCTAATAAATCTTTTATTGCTCTCCCTTCTCTTAAAAAAGTGTTACCGGCTACGAATAAGGTAGCCTGTATAATCAGTGCCAGCACCACAGGTTTTATTGTACAGATAATTTGTTGTACGATTGTATGGTTCCGGAACTTTGTAAAATAATGGTAAACAATCAGAATTATAATAAGTGATGGCATAACCACTCCCGTGGTTGCCGCAAGCCCGCCGGGAATGCCCCCTATTTTATAGCCAATGAAGGTAGCGGTATTTATGGCAATTGGGCCAGGGGTCATTTCCGAAATTGATATTATGTCTACAAATTCCCGGCCTGTGAGCCATCCGTTTGAGATTATCTCCCTTTCAATCAGGGGTATCATACCGTATCCTCCGCCAAAGGAGAACAGCCCTATTTTTAAAAAAGTAACGAATAGATTTAAATAAATCATTTTTGTTTTGTTTTAATATCCCTTAATAGATAAATTGTCAGGCCCGTTAGGATTCCGATAATAATAACATAAATGGGGTGCAGGTCTGTTATCAGAAGCAGAGAAAGAGCCAGAATAGCTATAAGGGCACTTATCCTGTCCCTGATACAGGTTTTACCTATCCTGACTGCTGTAAAGATTAACAGGGCCACTACCGCAGAACTTATGGCGCTGAAGGCTGCCTGTACCGCACCAATAGTTCTAAAATATAGGAATAGTTTTGCCACCATAATAATGATGAAAAAAGATGGAATTGTTACGCCGAGCAGGGAAAATAAAGCTCCGGAGTAGCCTCCAATCTTCCGGCCAATAAATATTGCTGAATTTATGGCGACGGCACCGGGGAAGGACTGTGAAATGGTTAAAATATCAATCATCTCATCCTGTGAAATCCAGCCTTTTCTATTTACTATTTCCCGTTCAATTAAGGGAATCATTGCAAACCCCCCTCCGAACGTAAAGCTTCCTATTTTAAAAAAAGTCCAGAATAGCAGTAATCTCTTTTTCATAATTCGTTAATTTTATCATATATTTCATCATTATCTATAAAACTGTAAATTATTTTGTACCTGTATGGCCGGATGCACTTATTTTTTTACATCCGGCAATTTATTATAAGTATAAAGATTTGCCCGGGATGGATTAATTACTTTTTGAACCCCGGTGCTTTATGTGCTTGACTGTACAAATTCTTTCTGTAATATTTAAGTAAAATATTTGATTGATAATTTTTTTAATTATTTAATGGAGATTAATTATGAAAGGCAAAATGAAGGCACAGGTATTTTATGGGCCCGGAGATGTCAGATATGAGAATATAAACATACCCGAAATAAGGAGCGATGAAGTACTGGCAAGAATAAAAAGCGCCCTTACATGTGGTTCCGACCTCAAGACCTATAGAAGAGGTCATCCCACCATGATAGAAAAGGCTTCAGTTTTCGGGCACGAATGGGCGGGTGATATTGTAGAAACAGGGAGCGAAGTGAAAGATTTCGGCACAGGAGACAGAATAGTATCGGTAAATAGTGCCCCCTGCTATAATTGTTATTATTGCAGGCTGGGAAGATACTCGCTCTGTGAAAATCTTATTTATAACAATGGCGCCTATGCGGAATACATAAAAGTACCCGGAGATATACTGAGAAAGAATACCTATAAAATACCTGAAGGGATAAAGTACAGGGAAGCTGCTTTACTGGAACCGCTTTCCTGTGTAGTTCACGGTATAGAAGAGTCTAACATCAATATAGGTGATACCGTGGTAATTAATGGAGCCGGGCCAATAGGATTAATGTTCGTTGCACTGGCAAGATTAAAAGGGGCGGTGGTAATATCGGTGGACTTATCGGAGGAAAGGCTGGAATATGCAGAAAAATTTGGCGCAGACTATACTGTCAATGCCAGAGATGTTAATGACCAGGTCGGGGAAGTTAAAAAACTAACCGAGATGGGAAGAGGAGCTGATATCGCAATTGATGCTACTGGAGTTCCTGAAGTGTGGGAGATGACTATCCGTATGGGAAGAAAAGGAGCTCTCATAAACCTTTTTGGAGGCTGCAGGCCGGGAACATCTATCAGTATTGATACATCACTAATTCATTACTCCGAGCTTACCATAAAAGGAGTGTATCATCATACTCCGGAGTATGTAAAAAGGGCTTTTGATTTAATAACTTCGCACCGCATAAATGCAGAAAGGTTTATAACTGCTGATATGCCCCTGGAGAAGCTGGCTGAGGTCCTGGAGCTGATGGGTCACCAGAAAGGAATAAAATATAATATTTTACCTGATTAATTATTATGAAAGCTTTATTTTGCTATGACCGGGATGACTTCCGGCTGGAGGAAATAGATAAACCTTCAATTAAAAAAGATGAGATGCTGATAGAAATGGTATATACTGGTTTGTGCGGCTCGGATATTATAAAAATCTTTGACCCGGGGGTAAAAAAGCCCGCTGTTTTCGGGCATGAAGTTGTGGGCAGAGTGGTGGAGACAGGAAGCAGAGTAACCGGGTTTAAACCGGGCGATATGGTAGTTGCCGCGCATCATATACCCTGCAATCAATGTCATTACTGCCTGCATGGAAGTCATACAATGTGCAGGCATTTTAAACAAACAAATATATACCCGGGCTCGTTCAGCCAGTACATAAGGCTATCAGCAGAGCATATAAATTATACCACCTTCAGGATACCCGCGGGCGCCGGTCTGCTGGAGGCAGTATTTACCGAGCCTCTTGCATGCTGCATAAGGGCCATTGATAAAGTCAATTTACTGGAGGATGATTATTTCGCTGTGGCTGGAACAGGGGTTATGGGAATGCTGTTCATACAGCTTATTAAACTTATGGGCGGCAGGATTATAGCTATTGACCCGGATAATAACAGACTATCCATGGCAGCTAAAATCGGGGCAGAGTATACTATAGATCCATTAAAAGGTGATACAGGGGCGAGGATTAAAGATATTACCGGTATTGGTGCCGATGTAGCTGTGATTACCGTAACAAACTCCGATACTCTGAGTGGAGCGCTCGGATATTTGAGGGATGGCGGTACGGCCATTATATTTGGAGCAACGGAGAAATCAACCGGAATAGAGGTTGATTTTGAAAATTTTTACAAGAGGGAACTTACTATAGCAGGTGCTTATTCGGCTACTCCCGGGACCCTGAAAAGAGCTCACGAAATAATAACTAAAAAAGAAATCAACCTGTCCCCGCTGATATCTGAAGTGATACCGCTTGCCGATTTTAAAAAAGGGCTGGATTTAATGTTGCAAAAAAAAATATTTAAGACAATTTTTAAAATTTAGATTGCAGGTAATGTATATATTACAGGTATAAAATTGCCGGAGTATGGTTCATAAAATAATATAAGTGATAGAGTTAAAACCTTCGGGATAAATATGTTTTTAGATGAAGCAAAAATTAATGTTAAAGCAGGAAACGGCGGAAACGGAATGGTATCTTTTTTTAAATTAAGGGGCGGCAAAAAGAAAAGAGCCAGCGGAGGAAGTGGCGGAAGGGGCGGCAATGTGGTGATAAGAGCTTACGGAAATCTCAGTACCCTCTACGGTTTCAAAAAAAAGATACACCATAAAGCGCAAGATGGCAGAAGTGGCCAGTCAAATAATAGAAAAGGAGAAGATGGAAGAGATTTAATAATAAAAGTTCCCCCGGGGACTATTATTAGAAATAATGAAGGGGAAATAATTGCAGACCTCGACAGTTCCGGAAAGGAGATAGTCATTGCTGAAGGCGGTATAGGCGGAAGGGGAAATGCAAGCTTTATCTCTTCTAAGAGGAGATTTCCTGGATTTGCCGAGAAAGGGGAAAGAACAGAAGATTTCTGGATTAATCTGGAGCTGAGACTTATTGCCGATGTATCACTGGTAGGCTATCCCAATTGCGGAAAATCCACCATAATAAGTCGTATATCAGCGGCAAGGCCGAAGATAGCGGATTATCCATTCACAACTTTAACCCCAAATTTAGGGGTGGTATCTGTCAGTGACGGGGATTTTGTAGTAGCGGATATACCGGGCCTTATTAGGGGGGCTCACAGAGGAGAGGGCCTGGGGGATAAGTTTTTAAGGCATATAACGCGTTCTTCACTGCTTGCCATAGTTCTTGACGGTGGGAAAATATTAAACGAAGGGGAAGATATCACAGAGGATTTTGATATTTTAAGAGAAGAAATAAGGCTCTATAATATGGATCTGTATAAAAAAGACTACCTGGTTCTGGTAAATAAGATTGACTTAATCGGTGATAATGATAAGTTAAATAAAATAAAAAAGAAACTGGAGAAAAAGAGCGGAAGAAGTGTTTTCCTGATATCGGCAATTACCGGCCAGGGACTTGATGAACTGGTCTGGCACCTGTATGAAAGGGTAAGAAATTACAGAGAGAAAATTTCCCTTTACCAGGATGAGAATTATCCGGGAGGTGGCGGTGTAAAGGTCTACAGGCTGGATAAAAGACAGAGGGGAAAGAGTGAAACGGAAGTTTTGCTGAGTAATGGTGATTACGTAGTCAAAAATAAGGAGCTGGAAAAAATAGTGGCTATGACAGATGTAGAAAATGAAGAAGCCCTTGAATATTTAATAAATAAGCTAAAGAATAAAGGGATTGCAGATATTCTTAAAAAAAGGGGCGTAAAAGAAGGGGACACTGTAATTATCGGAAATCTCGTTTTTTTATTTAAGGATTAATTTTTACGGGTGATGAATGAAAAGTAGAATGAAATATTTAAAAAGTGCCAGGAGACTGGTGGTAAAGATAGGGTCAAGCAGCCTTACTTCTGGAAATGGCGGTCTTGATAGGGAGGGAATTAAGAAATTCGTAGATGGAGTAAGCTCCCTTATTAAAGCAGAGAAAGAAGTAATTATTGTGACCAGCGGTGCTATTGCTGCTGGCCTGGAAAGCCTTAAAATCAGAGAAAAACCGGAAGATTTAGCTTCGCTTCAGGCCGCTGCTTCAGTGGGGCAGGTTAACCTGATGAACCTGTACGGCAGCTTCTTTATAAAAAATAATATAAAAATAGGACAGATACTTCTGACCCATGAAGATACAACCAGGAGAAAACAATATCTTAATATAAGAAATACCATAAAGAACCTTATTGATCTGAACATCATTCCCATAATTAATGAAAATGATAGTGTGGCGGTAGATGAAATAAAGTTTGGAGACAATGACCGGCTGGCTGCTATGGTAGCTGTCCTGGCAGAGGCGGATGCTCTTATAATTTTGACTGATATTGAAGGAATGTATGATAAAGACCCCAGGATTTACAGTAATGCAAAACTGCTCTCGTTTATAGATAAGATAGATAAAGATATAGAAGATGCAGCAGGAGATATAGGTTCAACTTATGGTATAGGGGGGATGAAATCCAAAGTAAAAGCAGCAAGAATCTGCTCTTTTTCGGGTATAAGTACGGTTATTGCAAACAGCAAAACTGAAAATGTTTTAAAACGGGTTATTTCCGGAGATGATGTAGGAACTTTTTTTGCTCCGGGAGCTACCAGGAAAGTAAAAAGCGTAAAAAAATGGATAGCATTCGGAAAAAGAACAAAAGGCGCCATAATAATTGATAGGGGTGCGGAGGAAGCTATATTGCACAGGGGAAAAAGTGTCCTGGCGGCAGGGATAGTCAGGGTGGAAGGGAGATTCAACAAGGGCGATACTTTAAAGGTTTATTCAGCTGACGGGGCATTAATAGCAAAAGGAATAAGTAGTTTCTCAAGCGAGGATATAGAAAAAATAAAAGGTAAAAACAGGGAGAAAATTTTATCCGGGTTTGGGGATTCTATGTGCGGGGAAGTGATTCACAGGGATTGCCTGGTAGTTTTTAATGAATAATTTCATTATCTGTTTTATGTTATAATAAATTTAAAAAACTGGAGGAATAAATGGACAGGGTCGCTGAAATAGCCAAAAGAGCCAGAGAAAGTACCGGATTTATCTCTAATGCGGGAACAGATATTAAAAATAAAATACTTTATGATATTTCAGAATATATTATTGCAGGCGTGGATGAGATCGTAGAAGAAAATAAAAAAGACCTGGAAATATCCAGAAAGATGGGAATTTCGGAAAGCCTGATGGATAGGTTAAAGTTTGACAGGGAAAGAATAGAAAAAAAGGCCGAAAGCATAGATAAAGTCATTAAGTTCAATGACCCTGTGGGAGAAGTAATTTTTGGATATAATCTTGCCAATGGTTTGATTTTGAAGAATATAAGGGTACCTCTGGGCGTTGTTGGAATAATATATGAGGCAAGACCCGAGGTAACCATTGATGCGGCAGTCCTGTGTCTGAAGGCAGGTAACTGTATAATCCTCAGGGGTAGTTCCCATGCTCTTAACACCAATAAAAAAATAGTGGAAATAATAGGTAAAGCCCTTAAAAAAAATAATTTTCCGGAAAGTGTCGTTCAGATTATACCATCTGCCGAAAGGGAGGATGTAGCACGGTTAATGCAGTTGAGACAATATATAGATGTCCTTATCCCGAGGGGCGGCAGGAGTCTGATAGAAAGTGTGGTTAAAAATTCAAGTATACCTGTTATTGAAACCGGAATAGGAAACTGCCATATTTATATTGATGAAATACTGCGCGGTTTGAGCAAAGATAAAATCACAAATATAGTTTTAAATTCAAAAACTCAGAGACCCAGTGTATGTAATGCAGCCGAGAAGTTGCTGGTTCATAAAAGCGTTGCCGGGAAAATGTTGCCTTTTATACTTAAGAAGCTTGAAGATAACAATGTAAAACTTCTGGGGTGTTCTGCAACAAAGGAAATTTATCCTTCTGTTGACCTGGCTTCTGAGGAAGACTGGTATGAGGAGTACCTGGACTATAAAATGGCTGTCAGGGTAGTTGATGATATCAAGCAGGCGGTGTCCCATATAAATAAATATGGTTCGCACCACACTGAATCAATAATAACATCAAGTTATGAAAGTTCCATTTATTTTACCCGTGCGGTGGACTCATCTACGGTTTTTGTTAATGCTTCAACCCGTTTTACAGATGGCGAGCAGTTTGGGCTTGGCACGGAGATGGGCATAAGCACCCAGAAACTCCACTGTCGTGGTCCCATGGGGTTAAGGGAGCTGACCACTAATAAATTTATAGTGTTTGGCAATGGCCAGGTAAGGGATTAAGGTGGGAAAAAGTATTAAGAATTACAAAAAAATTGGAATTATGGGAGGAACATTTAATCCGATACACCACGGGCATCTGGTTACTGCCCAGGAAGCGTTAAGTCAGTTCGGACTTGATAGAGTAATTTTTATACCTACCGGAGATCCACCTCATAAAGTGGAAGACAGGTTAGCCAGTGCCGAGGACAGGTATATTATGGCGGTCATCGCTACTTCTTCAAACAGTAGCTTTTTTGTATCAAGGATAGAAATAGAGAGGGAAGGTAAATCTTATACCATTGATACGGTGCGGCTGCTAAAAAAAATATACGGGCATGACTCACAGCTCTTTTTTATAACCGGTGCGGATGCTATACTGGAAATACTTACATGGAAAGATACAGATGAGATTGTTTCACTGTGTAAATTTATAGCAGCGACCCGGCCTGGATATAACCTTGCCCGTCTCGATGAGCTAAGAAAAAGATTATTCAGAAGTAAAATAGTTACAGACAAAAGAATATTTGTAATGGAAATACCGGCTCTTTCTATTTCCTCAACTGATATAAGGAATAGGTTAAGAGATAATAGGCCAATAGATTATTTAGTGCCCGAGGGGGTAAGTAATTATATATTAAAACATGGACTTTATAGATAACCTTGAATTAACCGGTGAGCAGAAGAAGTATCTCAAAGTAATTGATAATGAAATTAAAAAATTGATGCCGGACGATTTATATAAGCATTCAATAAACACTCTAAGGTATGCAAATGAGATTGGTAAAAAATTTCTGCCCGGTATTGATTTATATAGCCTGAGTGTAGCATGTATTTTACATGATTATGGTAAAATTTTTAGTTATGAGGAACTGGTCAGGATAGCCAGGGAAAATGAGCTTGAAATCAGTGATTTTGAATTAAATACCCCGCCAATTCTGCATAGTTTTGCAGGCGATTATCTGGTTTCAAGAGATTTTGGGATTCATGATAGTAAAATACTGAAGGCAATAAAGTTCCACACCACAGGGTATTGCAATATGAGCCTGGAGGATAAAATTTTATTTATTTCTGATAAAATTGAAAGAAGCAGAAATTATGATGGTGTAGAAGGTCTGAGGGCTATTGCTTTTGAAAATATAAATTTATGTTTATTAGAAGTCTATAAAAATACTATAATATATATTATGAACGGCAATAAACTCTTGCATCCTGATACTGTTAAGATTTGGAATAATATTTGTGGAGGTATTTAATATGTCTTTTGATGACAGAGATAAAGAGTTTGGGAACAAAAAATCTGATGAAGAAGATTTTTATGAGCTCAAGCACAGGAGTAAAGATGATAATGATGATTCTATGAATGATTTCCTGAAAGACGAAGATTTTGAACTTGAAGGATATCAAGAAGAAGAAGAAAGAAGCGTGGAAAGTGAGGGGTTAAGGAGCAAGAGGATAAAGCAGAGAAAAAAAAGAAGAAAAACCATTTTTAAAATTGCTGCTATATTATTTGTTCTGGTCGTGGTTGCTGTAGCCATAGTTTTCTGGCTTGTCCCCTGGGTTAAGAACAGATTTTTTTCCGAAACAGAGGTACCTGAAGGTGAAAGAATAACAATACCGGAGTCCCTGGTGCTTGGTGATGATATTAATATAGTTTTCTCCTGCGCCGGAGAGAATCTTCTTGAGCCTGAAATAAGTTCCATTATCTTCTCCAGTTATTACAGAGGTGATAATAAATTAATCTCATTATGCATACCGCCGCGAACACTCATGGAAATACCGGGTTTTGGCACAGAGGTAATAGGCAGGTCGGTAAATATAGGGGGGATGGATCTCATGGACCTTACCCTGGAGGATGACCTTGGTATGGATATAAAAATAGATTATCATATACTTTTTGACGTTTATAATACAGTCAACGAACTGGGCGGCATAGATATTCAAATGGATGAAGAAGTATCCATAAAAAATTACGATGATGGTTCAACTTTTAAGCTGGAAAAAGGCAGTAATCTTATTGATGGGGCAGAAGCATTAAATTTCCTGAAATATTTCAGCGGGGTAGAAGAGGGTATATCTGTAGAGGATATTACAAAACAGAAGTTAATCGTAGACGCGATTATTAAAAAAATGGTTGGTGGGAGCGAGGAAGAATTTGCCGGCAATCTAAACCTGGTTAAAGACTTTATGGAAACCAATTCAAGTATGGAGGAGAGATTAAGGATATTTGCCGTTTTCTCCAGCCTGGAGCCGGAAAATAATTATGTTTATAGTCTTGATGTATCATCAAAAGAACTTGAAGGTGAAGACGTTGTGTATGTTCCAGAGAATATATCAAAACTTGCTGAAATATTTAGCAGGGAGAGCACCCCGGAAGTAGAAGAAACCGGTGATTTCACGGAAGTGGTAAAGATTACCGTACTAAATGGAGCCTATGATTCTCCTGGAGCCTTTGGTCTTGCAGGCAACACTTCAGAAACTTTTAAAGGTTTAAAATTTGAAGACGGCGGGAATAAATACGAGGTAATTGAAATAGGTAATTCTGATAATGTTTATGAGTATACACAGATTCTGGTTTATTCTCCGGATGAAAATAAGCTGGCTGCAGCCAGTGATATCAAGCAGGTTCTGGGAACAGGCAGTATTAATGTAAGAGAAGATGAAGTAACAGGGCCGGATATTATTGTGATTCTGGGGAAAGACTATCTGACTCTGGTAACTGAAGCCGGAGCAGATGAAGAAGCGGCAGACCAGCTGGTAAAAATAATTGTTTTGAACGGGGAAGGCACGGGTAAACTGGCAAGGACAGTTACCGATATAATTGAAAGTCATTTTAATTCCGGGGAAGAAACAGTGGTAATGCTGGAGCCAGAAGATGCAGATAATTATAATTATACCCAGACAGAGATAACTATTTTCTCATCCCGTGAAAGTGTAAATGAACTGGCGCAGAGTATCCGGGAAAGGCTTGGCACAGGCGTGATAAAATATTCAGAAGATAATGTACATAATGTGGATATCAGTGTAACAGTGGGGAGTGATTATACAAATCAGTGATAAGAAAAATAGAAGAGAAATTGCCAGAGGGCCAGAATTGAGAGATATGGTTAAAACCGTTAAGGAAGTTGCAAGAATAGCCGATGAAAAAAAGGCCGATTATATAAAGGTTCTGGATGTGAGTTCAAGGCTTATTATCACTGATTACTTCATAATAATAAGCGCCAAAAACAACAGATTGACCAGAAGGATAGAAGAGGAGATTTGTACTTATCTAAAGAAGAAGAGCCTGCTTCCCATAAATATCAGCGGATTGTCCGAAGGCAGATGGATTTTAGTTGATTTCAACTACTTTGTGATTCATATTTTTACCAATGAACTGAGGGAATACTATGAACTTGAAAGGCTCTGGAGGGATTCCAGGGAAATAAAATGGGACACAGGTTAATTTATTATTCATGAAAGGATTTATAATTGGGAAAAGCGAGTTTAAATAAAGCTTATGATCCCCGGGAAATAGAAAAAAAGTTAATCGAGAAATGGGAAAAAGAAAAAATATATTCCCTTAAATCCTCAGAGGATGACCCGAAATACTATTTGCTGGAAATGTTTCCGTATCCTTCCGGGGAGCCTCACATGGGTCATGCAAGAAATTATACAATCGGGGATGTTGTGGCAAGGGTGCTTCACAGAAAAGGGTACAATATCCTTCATCCCATTGGTTTTGATGCCTTCGGGCTACCTGCAGAAAATGCAGCCATAAAAAATGGCCTTCATCCAAAAAAGAGCACCATGTCTAATATTGATAAAATGAGGAAAGCTCTGAGAAGAATGGGGATAAGTTATGATTTTAACGATGAGATTATAACTTCTGAGCCCGATTATTATAAATGGACACAGTGGTTTTTTTTGTTGTTTTATAAAATGGGGCTGGCAGAAAAAAAGGAGGCACCGGTTAACTGGTGCAATTCCTGTCAGACTGTTCTGGCAAACGAGCAGGTGATTTCAGGTAAATGTGAAAGATGCGGCAGCCCGGTTGAAAAGAGGAGACTATCACAGTGGTTCTTTAAAATCACCGATTATGCCCGGAGGCTTCTTGACGATATGGAACTTCTGAAGGGAGGATGGCCGGAAAGAGTTCTTGCCATCCAGAGGAACTGGATTGGAAGGAGCGAGGGGGCTACTGTTGATTTCAAACTTGATGGGCCGGGAGATATCAATATTTCCGTATTTACCACCAGGCCGGATACTTTATTCGGGGTCACCTTTTTCATACTTGCTCCCGAGCACCCCCTGGTAGATAAAATTGTTGGGTCCGGGGAGTATAAGAAGGGTATTGAAAAAATAAGGGGTATAATTTCAAAACAGAGTGATATTGAACGTGGTTCAACCGAAGTGGAAAAAATAGGATGTTTTACGGGGAGATATGTAGTAAATCCACTTAATGGTGAGAAGGTTCCGGTATGGATTGCCAATTATGTTCTTATGGAATATGGGACCGGCGCCATAATGGCGGTTCCTGCCCATGACCAGAGGGATTTTGAATTTGCGTCTAGATATAAAATTCCCATTAAAGAGGTAATATCTCCAGACGGAAAGAGTCACCCTGTGATAAATGCTGCTTATACCGGTGAAGGGATAATGGTAAATTCAGGGGAATTCAGCGGTATTGATTCGGAGAAAGGCAGAAAGAAAATCATCTCTTATCTTGAAAAAAATAATATCGGTAAATTTAGCGTAAATTATAAATTAAAGGACTGGCTGATTTCAAGGCAGAGATACTGGGGAGCTCCAATTCCTGTTGTTTATTGTGATAAGTGCGGCACAGTCCCTGTGCCGGAGAAAGATTTACCGGTGTTTCTTCCCTATGATGTAGATTTTAAGCCGAGGGGGCTGTCGCCGCTTTCCTATAGCGATGAATTTGTAAATACCACCTGCCCCATATGCGGGGGGAAAGCAAAAAGGGAAACCGATACCATGGATACCTTCGTTTGCTCTTCCTGGTATTTTTTAAGATACTGCAGCCCTCATGATGACAGTCAGGCTTTTGACAGAAAAAAAGTGGATTACTGGATGCCTGTAGACCAGTATATAGGCGGGATAGAGCATGCCAGCATGCATCTTATATATTCAAGATTTTTTACCAAAGTCCTTTATGATAAAGGTCTTATTAAATTCAGGGAGCCTTTTATTAAATATTTTCCCCATGGTGTTGTAAATCTTGGCGGACAGAAAATGTCAAAATCAAAGGGCAATATTGTCAATCCATCTGAAATTTACAACCGCTACGGGGCCGACACATTAAGATTGTATGTACTGTTTATGGGACCGGCGGACAGTCCTGTGGACTGGAACGACGCTGCGGTAGAAGGAGCGAACAGATTTTTAAAAAGAGTCTGGAGGCTGGTGGTTAGAAATAATGAACTTATGGGTGAATTTAACAATAAAGATATTGATAAATTAGATATTTATCGTTCCCGGGAACATGGTCGGGAGAGAAATAATTCAATCAGGGACGCATACAATGATGGAAAATTAAGCGGCCAGGGAAGGGAGTTATATAAAAAGTTGCACCAGACCATAAAAAAGGTAACGGATGACATTCTTGATAGATTTAATTTTAACACCGCCATCAGTGCCATCATGGAACTGGTTAACATGTTTTACAAATACCAGGATGAAGTGGCAGATAACAGGAAAAATATTTTACTTGTCAGGGAAGTAACCGGGAAATTGCTGGTACTTCTTTCTCCAATTACTCCGTTTATTACCGAAGAGCTGTGGCTCATGTCAGGTAATGATGAAAGCATCCATAAAGTTAAATGGCCCGGGTATGATAGCGAGATTGCAAAAGAAGAAATTACTACTATAGTATTTCAGGTAAATGGCAGGCTCAGAGATAAGATGGATTTACCTGTGGATACATCCGGTGAAAAATTAAAAGAATACGCCCTTTCATCTGAGAAAATAAGAAAATATATAGATGGCAGGAAAATAATAAAAGAGATAGTTGTGCCGGGAAAACTGGTTAATATAGTTGCCAGATAAATACACCGGTATTATTAGTGTATGTCGTTCATTATAAGAACAGATACAGTTTTCTTTAAAGTATTTTTGTTGCCTCAATTTTAAATTTGTTTTATGATTGCTTTGCAGAATGCGGGAAGGTCACCGGGAACCCTGGAAGTTACGATATTTCCGTCTACTACTACTTCACTATCTATATATTTTCCCCCGGCATTTTTTAAATCTGTAGATATTGCTTTATAACCGGTGACTTCTTTACCCCTGACTATGCCGGCCTCTATAAGCATCCACCCGCCGTGGCAGATGGCCGCTATGACACTGCCCTGAAGAAAAGCTTTTTTTACCAGATTAACCATATCCTTATTGATTCTCATTTTATCGGGTGCATATCCTCCGGGAATAACTATTGCTGATGCATTACCGGTATCGGCCTGCGAAGCGGAAAGGTCTGATTTTACGGTTACTCCAGATTTGCCCCGGTACTCTTTATCTTTTTCCGGGCCTACAATTTTAACATCATATCCTGCTTCTTTTAGTCTGTAGTAAGGGTATATTGCTTCTTCGTCTCTGAATTCGTTTTCTATGAGTATGAATACTTCTTTTGCCATGGAATTCTCCTTTTTTATTTTTTTTCCAATAATTATTGTATCAGTATTTTTTATTATATTCATCACTGCTTTTATAGAAATCATAATTTTATCGCAGAAATCTATCTCAAGCAGGAATTTTCTGTATTAAATACTTAAAAAAAATTTTTTTATTTATTTTTTTTACTAATTATGCTAATGTGCATATATACAATAAAATTTATGGGTAAATCACAGCGCTTTATTTTGCAGCATCTTTAAGGTTCCGGTAATTATTTATGAAACAGTTCATAGATAGAATAAGATTCTATATTGATAAAATAAAGTATAGAAGGGGCAAACATTTTTATGCGACGGTAGTAATATTGCTTGGCTTAATGGTAGTTGCCTTTACTGTAGTTTATATAAACATGAATATTGAAATAAAAAGAAGGGAAAATATTCTAAAGAGCTATTATCAGGATATCGGTACAGGCAGCGCCGGACTGGATGAGATTTCAGGTCAGGTGGGTGGAGAAGAAACTGCTTCTGGCAGTAATGACGGGAATTCTTCTGTGAATAATAACGGGGCTGATAGTGTTTTAAGTCTGGATGGGGCAGGCGAAAGTTCAGACGGGAGCGACATAAAAGCATACATATGCGGTGAGGTTAAGAATCCCGGTGTTTACCAGATTGAGCAGGGGGCAAGAATAGTAGACCTGCTGGAGCTCGCAGGAGGGCAGGGTGAAAATGCCCGTATTGAAGTTGTTAATCTTGCGCAGTTTGTTGTTGATGGCCAGAGAGTTTATATACCATCCAGAGATGAAGCAGATGATGGTAATTTTTTGTTTTTTACGGATAGTAACTTAATTGATTACAATTCTGCGGTGAATAAGATGGTAAATGTTAACACTGCGGATATCGGAGAGCTGGAGACGCTGCCGGGAATAGGTCCTGTTATAGCACAGAATATAATTAAATATAGAAATACAAACGGGCCGTTTAAAATAAAAGAGGAGCTAAAAAATGTTAGCGGCATCGGGGAGAAAAAATATGAGGAAATAAGAGAGTTCATATCAATTTGAACTGCAAAATAAAAAAAATAATATTTTTACTGTCAGGTGAGTATTATTTTTTCTGGGCTACAGGGATAACTGCGGGAGTATACACGGCGGGCAGTTTTGATTCAATAAACATCTATTTAACTATAGTTGAAATTATAGCTGTAATTTTACTGCTGGCTGGAGAGGCTGCAATTGTAAAAAAAATAATATCTGATAACAATGCTCCGGGCAATTCCCGGGGCTTTTTTGTAGAAAATAAAATAGATAAAGATTGCCGGTTTAATTTAGAAAATATACCACTATCCGGTTATGAAAATTACAGCAGGAGGATAATGGTAACAATTATAATTCCTTTTTTGATTCTATTTTTTGTGGGGAATTTAATTATTTATACCCATAAGTTAAAAGAGGACAAAAGTATATTTTTAGATATTTATAAAAATGAATATTATGCAGGATGCGGCGGCAGCAGCGCTATTATTGTTGAAGGAAGGGTAGCAGGCCATCCTGTAAAGAATTATAAAAAAATAAATTTTATGCTATCAGCAGATAAAGTCTATATCTCCGGTGACAGTGATCAACCTGACAGGGTTTTAAATGCCGGGGAAATTGTAAATGTGGAGCTGAAAAACGCCACCGGCGGCCCTATAGCAAGAGATGATTATCTAAGAATAAAAGGATACCTTAAAAGGAATAATTTAAAAGAATCAGACTATGGTAGCTACAATCGCAAAGAGATGGTTCTGGTTACTTATTATAATCACACCCTGAAAGTTGATAATGATAGCCCGTGGCATAAGATATTTATTTTTAGAAGTAGATTATATAATTGTTTGAAAAATGCTTTTTACCGGTACCTGGATTACAATAACGCGTGCATAGCCGAATCAGTGATACTTGGCAACAGGAACAATGTCCCCGATTATATTATGGAATCTTTTAAGAAATGCGGGCTGTATCATTTGTTTGCCATTTCAGGGCTGCATCTTTCTTTTTTTGCTTCTTTTATTTATTTAATTTTCAGGAGAATGGAAAGGTCCGGTATTATATTCCGGGCTGTGATTGTTTTTCTGGCAGTTTACAATTTTTTAGTGGTGGAGAGAGCAAGTATCTTAAGAGCCTCAATCACAGTTATTTTCGTACTTTTTGCCAGAAGATGGCACAGGGAACACAGCCATAAAATTATCCTTTATCTTTCTTATATTATATTAATTATTTATAATCCGTATTTTTTTTATGATATCGGGTTCTGGATGACTTATATTTCCATGGCGGCACTGGTTTTTATTTATCCGTTAATGGCCGGAATAACTGAAAGTATCCCGGTATTAAAAAAGCGGGTGATAAATTTTTTTTTGAGAATAATTCTTATTAATCTGTCCATACAGACAGTTTTATTTCCGGTACTTGCTTATTTCTTCAGGGAGATTTCATTAATATCGCCGCTGGCCAATTTTCTTATATTGCCGTTATTTTATTTCCTCCTTTCTGTCCTGGTGGCTTCTTCTTTTGCAATAGTAATATGGCCGCCCCTGGGAGGCCTTATATTAAAATTGAGCCAGTTCATTTTTAAATGCATATTGAGCCCGGTGAGAGTTCTGGGGAAATTCAATTTTTGTATCGCCGGCTTTGATAATTTTACGGTAAAAAAAGTCATAGCTTATTATGCAGTATTTATTATTATATTAATAATTGCCCGTGCTGCTCTGGATAAAATTAATGAATTAAAAGGAAAATTTTGAAGCGTATGCTATACTATAGTAATTTTGGGTAAGTAAATAAAAAGATATCAGGAATAAATTACATTATTATTATGAACGCCATAAACAGAATTATTGATTTTACCAGAAACAATAGAATAAAGTCGGTTAAAAGTGTATTAATTTTTTCTTTTATCCAGCGGTTTGCTATGAGTGTATGCATAAATATCATCGGCCCGCTGATTCCTCTTATAGCAGGAGATTTAGAGGTTGGTCTGGATTACATAGGAAGTGCAATAGCTATCGGTACTTTTGCGTTACTAATTGCATCGATAAGTACCGGTTTTTTCATTGAGTCATTCGGTTTTAAGAAAGTAATCTCTGGCGGGGGCCTGCTGATTGGTCTGGGTTGCCTGGGCCTGTTATTTAGTTATTCTTACATTATGTTCATCATTTCCTATTCAGTATTACAGACGGGGTCGGGAATCATAACAGTGTCCACACTGTCACTGGTCGGGAATCATTACTTTGAGAATAAATCTAAGAGTATATTAATATCCAACATCGGCCTTACATCCGGCGCGGTGGTCGCCCCGCTGCTGGCAAGTCTTGTAGTTTATATGAATTCCACATGGCAACATTTATTCGTATATCTGGTTATACTGCAGTTTTTTTTGATAATATTTCTTAGTTTTTTAAAAACATCATTAAAAGACACCAGTGTAGTTAGTTTTAAAAGCTTTATTAATACCAGCAAGATTATTGCCTCCCACCCTTATATTATCCTGTGCTGTTTTATATCTTTTCTTTATGTTTCCACCATGCAGACATTTTACACCTGGTTCACTTCGTATTTTTCAACTTTAAATATCAGGCTTGATGCAAGCTCCCTTATCCTGGCGATTTATTCCATCGCTATTCTGGCGGGAATGTTTGTCAAGAATTATGCAGTTAGATATGTAGAAGAAAAAAAATTATTATTAATAAGTATATCTTTATCATTTAGTTTCCTGCTTTCAGCTTTTTTTATCACTAATCTGGTGGGGAAAATTATCCTGATATTCTTGTTTGGCATAAGTGTAGCGGGAAATTTTTCTCTGACTTTTTCTATGGGCTTAAATATTGGCTCAAAATTTACCAATATTGTTTCCGGATTATTGCATGGCTCTTCCTACATAGGAGTGGTTCTTTTTCAGTATCTGAGCGGATATTTTTCCGAGAATCTAACAGAAAACAGCGTGCTGTACATAGATTTAATCCTGTTATTTGTGCTTATCATAGTTGTGGCCGTAATAAATAAAAAAGGACTCAGGTATTTAAGCAGAGATATTAATATAATTTAAAATATATTAATATAATAGACCTGGTATGGATAAAAATGATTCAAAAAATATAATTTACAGGTTAGAAAAGCTTCTGCCGTGCTATTTGTATACAGGCTCGAGCCCTTCGCTGCTGGATAATAAAGTAAGTAATATAAAAAATTTTCTCAAGGATAAGATTAATTTTGACACAGATTTTAAAAATTTTAACGGGTTTGAAGATATAGATGTGGATGAATTAACTGGCTACGTAGATACCCCTTCATTATTTTCATATAAAAAGGTGGTTGTAATAAGGTATATAGATAGCACGTCCGTGGTATTCCAGAAAAAAATAGCTGATTTAGTTTTAAAGAGCAACAGCAAAAACAGCAATATAATTTTTATAATTACTTCATTAAAGCAAAAATTGAGCCCTGCCCTTCTGGATGCGGCAAATAAAACAGGAAAAATAATCAAATTAAAGCAGCCATCAATAGGAGTTTTAAAAAAATGGCTTGCAGGGAAATCAAAATCAGACGGGATAAAATTCACAGGGGAGGCTGAAGACCTTATTATAGAGAATGTGAATATGGATTTAAGTTTGCTAAAGAAAGAATATATAAAACTTTATGATTATATAAGTTCTGAATCAGAAAAGATAATAAATGAAGATATCATTAAAAACCTGGTGAACCGTGTTTATTCACTTAAAATATTTGACCTGGTGGATTATATTGGAAAAAGAGATAAAGATAATAGCCTTAAGGCTTTAAAATCATTATTTGAAGAAGAGCATAATTTAATCGGCATTGTTACGTTGCTGCATAGAATGTTCAAGTGTTTTTTGTATATTAAATCCAGCGATAGCAAATCATCGGTTACGGACTATATTGAAAATAATATAAAAGTCCCTCCCTATTATGTCGGTAGAATGGTAAGCAAGTATATTAAATTCAGTGACAATTACACAGAGCCTGAAATATTAAAAATATTTGATATATTAAATGAATACGATATAAGTTTAAAGACATCCACTTCTGAAGCCAGGAATCTGATAAAAAAGTTAATTACAGAAATTTTGAATATAAAAGCCTGAACTTTAAGCCTTTTTTATTGTACTGACAAGTTTTGCTGCCCGGGATTTTTTATTTGAGGAAAATTTTTTATGAACCGCGCCCTTTTTTACTGCCTTGTCCAGGTGCTTAGAAAGGGTGTTAAGGGTTTTCTCAGCCTCCGGGGTATTTTTATTTTTAACAGCCTCGACTATTTTCTTCTGGTCAGTTCTTATTCTGGATTTAAGCAATCTATTCTTTTCTCTTCTTTTAATATTTTCTCTGTCTCTTTTTTCCTGTGATTTTATATTTGGCATCTATCTATTTCCTCTCCATTAAACTAACTATTTCAAACGAATGTACATTTTAGCATTTTTTTTTATAAATAAAAATATTTATTACCCTGTTGTTATAAGTGATATAATAACTTTTTTAATCATATCTGTAATATAATATAAATATGGATGAAGACTATTTATTATCCAGGAAAAGAATTTTTAATGCAACTGTTATTGTAATTATAGCTATTTTGCTGTCAAAAATTTCGGGCCTGGTGAGGGACCAGATAATGGCGGGCTATTTTGGGGTTAGTTATGAGACAGATGCTTTTACCTGGGCTGATTATATTCCCAATCTTTTCAGGGTTCTATTTGCCGAGAGCTTAATAATTGCTGCATTTATTCCCATATATTCAGCATATTTAAAAAGGAACGAAAAAGAGGATATAAATGTATTTGTAAATTCTGTTATTAATGTTATAACTCTGGTTTTTATCGCAGTCTCTGTAATCATATTTATCTTTTCCCCGGAAATAGGCTCGCTTCTTTCTAAAATTGCCGGCAACCAGCTGGATGTTTATAAATTCATGGTAATGAGCAGAATAATGATATTTTCTCTTGTTATAATGTCTTTATCCAGCCTGGCTACCAGCATACTGAACTCACATAATATTTTTACCGCTCCTTCCCTTGCTCCATTCGTGATGAATGTAGTTACCATAATCCTGGTGGTTCTCCTTTCGGGGAACTTCGGAATATACAGTATGGCAATGGGAATAATGGCAGGGTCGGTTGCCCATCTTGCAATACAACTACCGCAGTTAAAGGTGTCGCCTTTCAGGTACAGGTTTGCTATTGACTTCAGGCATAAGGGGGTAAGAGAGATTTTGTCACTTATGCTTCCCATACTTTTGAGCCTCGGGGCAGTTCAGCTTAACAACAGCATAGACTATTTTTTTGCATTAAACCTCGGCGGGGGCAACACTACAGCTTTGATGTTATCATGGAGGGTCGCCAATCTGCCTCTCGGCATATTTTCAGTGGCAATAGTGACCGTACTGTATCCCCTGATATCCCGGCAGGCGGCCGGAAATGATATAAAAGGCATAAAAGAAAGCTTTTCCCTGGGAGTAAGGGAGATTGGATATGTTATGATACCTGCAACCGCAGGCCTTGCTATCTTAAGTTATCCGGTAATAAAAGTTTTATTTGAGCGCTATAATTTTGTTGCGGCTGATACTAAAAAAGTTGCCTTTATTCTTATATTTCACAGCATTGGACTGGTGTTTTTCGGGCTTCTTATGATTGTTAATCGTGTTTTTTATGCATTTAAAAATGTAAAAACCCCTCTTAAAGTTGCAGGTTTTTCTATAATTATTAATTTATTATTTGACTGGATTTTAATAAAGTTTATAGGTGTCGGTGGCCTTGCGATGTCCACATCACTGGTTGCTTTATGTAATGTTATTATTTTAATAGTAATACTCAGAAAAAAAGTGGGAGGTTTTGGCGGGAGGAGGATTTTTATATCCTATGGAAAAATTCTTGCCTCGGTGGCTATAATGAGCACTGCCATATTTTTTTTATGGAGTTATCTGGAAAAATTTGCATACGCCGGCCTGTGGCCGCTTATAATTTTTTTATTTCTTACCATTTTTACCGGTATAGGCATATATACAGGCTGTACTGTCCTGTTTAAAATGGAAGAGGTAAAATTTGTACTGGGTCTGTTTAAAAAAATAGGGAAAAAGCACTGACCATTTAAATATTCATAAAATTATTTTATTAAGACATGTTAGACAGTAAGTTAATAAGAAATTTTTCAATAATTGCTCATATTGACCACGGCAAATCAACGCTGGCAGATAGAATTTTAGAAATAACCGAAACTGTGAGCCGCAGGGATATGCTGGAGCAATTTCTTGATGACATGGAACTTGAGAGGGAACGCGGCATCACTATAAAGGCGCATTCGGTAAGGGTGCTTTACAATTCGCCTTCGGACGGCAGGCAGTATATTTTTAATTTGATTGATACTCCCGGGCATGTTGATTTCAGTTATGAAGTTTCCAGGAGCCTGGCGGCCTGCGAAGGGGCAATACTGGTAGTTGACGCAACCCGGGGAATCCAGGCCCAGACACTGGCCAATGTTTATCTGGCGGCAGATAATAACCTGGAGATAATTCCGGTTATAAACAAGATTGATTTAAAAAGTGCAAGAATTGATGAAGTCGCCATGGAGCTGGGCGCGATACTCGGCGTAAGTAAAGATGGGATACTTAAAGTAAGCGCAAAAACAGGCTATGGGATAGAGGAAATACTTGAAAGAATAATAACAGATGTCCCGCCGCCGGCGGGCAGCGCCAACCAGCCTCTCCGTGCTTTAATATTTGATTCACAATACGACCCCTACAGGGGAGTGGTGGTGCTTATAAGGGTGATAAATGGCTGTATAAGCAGGGGAAACAAAATTAAGTTTATGGGGGAGAATCTTACCAGCGAAGTTGAAGAAGCAGGGATATTTGGACCCCACATGATAGAAAAAGAAATGCTTACCGCAGGGGAAGTTGGCTATATTATTACCGGCATCAGGGAAGTGGGTAATATAATGGTCGGGGATACAATAACTTTATTAAAAAACCCTGCAGCCAGAAGCCTTTCCGGATATAAAAAACCAAAACCAATGGTTTACTGCGGTTTATTTCCCCTGGAGGGCGGAGACTATGAGAATTTAAGGGACGCGCTGGGAAAGCTTTCACTTAATGATTCCTCTCTTGATTTTACACCGGAGTCTTCCGGCGCTCTTGGCTTTGGTTTCAGGTGCGGATTCCTGGGGCTCCTGCACATGGAAATCATAAAAGAGAGGCTTGAAAGAGAATATAAATTAAAGCTTATAACATCCTCTCCAAATGTGGCTTACAGAATTACAAAGACTGATAACTCGGTGGTGGAGGTTAAAAGGCCCTCTGATTTTCCGGAGCAGGAAAAATTAATAAAAATAGAGGAGCCATATGTAAATGCAACCATAATTATGCCAAAAGACTATATTGGAGATGTTATGAAACTGGCAAATCAGAAGAGGGGGGATTTTAAGGATATGCAGTATTTATCCCCTGAAAGAGTGGAAATTAAATACGCCCTGCCGCTTTCAGAAATAATCGTTGATTTTTTTAACCTTTTAAAGTCAGCAACCTCCGGTTTTGCCTCGCTTGATTATGAGTTTTTTGAATACCGGGCCTCTGACCTGGTAAGGCTGGATATGCTGGTTGCGGGAGATAAAGTTAATGAACTTTCTACTATAGTGCACAGGGAGAAGGCTTATGCGGCAGGAAGGGAAATAGCGCAGAAGTTAAGGAAACTGATTCCAAGGCAAAATTTTGAAGTGCCTGTTCAGGCTTCCATCGGCAAGAGGATTATTGCAAAAGAAAGAATAGCCCCGTACAGAAAAGATGTTACCGCGGGCCTTTATGGAGGCGACATAACCAGGAAAAGAAAGGTTCTCGAGAAGCAAAAAATGGGTAAGAAAAAAATGAAAAAGATTGGAAAAGTTGAGATACCGGAGGAAGCTTTCATGAGCTTTTACAGGCTGGATGTCAATAAATAAGTAGTTTATGCATATCCATAAGTAATGGTAGCCTGCTTAATTATCCATAACAATATGTTTTATAAGTTGATTTATTCTGGTAGAATTTAAGTAAATTTAAGGAAGTTTATTAAAATGTAAAATCGGCTGAAGGGAGAATAATGAAAAAGATAATTACATTGGTTTTGATAATGAGTCTTCTAGTTTCTGTACTCTTCTTTTCTGGTGGTTGTTTTAATCCCGGAGAAAAGATTGCCGAGGAAATTACTGAAAGAGCTATTGAACAGGGCAGCGGAGCTGATGTGGATATAAGTGGGGATGAAGTGACAGTAACGACAGATGAAGGTGAAACGACTATCGGGAGCGGAACTGAATTACCGGATGATTTTCCGGCAGGTGTTCCTGTATACCCTGATATGCAGATTTTAAATTCTTCTAAGGTTACACAGGATGGGAAGGCAGTTTTTACCATTGGAGCAGAAACTACTGATTCTCATGATAAAGTAGTTGGCTGGTATAAAAGCGAGCTTGGAAACTGGGACATTGACAGTGAATTTACTTCTGAGAGCGATGACCTGGAATATACTATGATTACTGCCAGTAATGATGCTTATAATTTATGGATGCAGGTTACAGAAGAGGAAGGCAAAAACTACATAATGCTATCTGTAGAGGAAAAGTAATATATTTAAAATAAGAACCGGATAGCTATATAAAATTCTATTTTTATATATGCCGGTAAATGGAGTATCCTGTCGTAGCCAGGTACCAATAACAGAGTACCGGATAATAAAGAGTATTTTATAAAACTCATTCCCGATGTTATGTAAATAAAAAACCCCTGCGAGGGATTCAGGGCCTGCGGCAGATGAATGGTAAATCTAAAAGAAAACTCCGGGCGGGGGAATATTTTATAAATAAGTGTTAACTGGAGAACAGTTTTTATCCTTATTCTGGAGTAAAAATATCTCTAATATATAAAAGAGGATATTACTCAGTATAAAAAATTTATTTTTAAAAAGGGAAGAAAGGAATTTTATGAAGAGCGATATTGAAATTGCCCAGTCGGCTGAAATGAAGCATATTAAAGAAATTGCCGGGATGATAGGTCTTAAAGAAGAATACCTGGAGCTATATGGAAATTATAAGGCAAAGGTAAAACTGGAAGTTTTAGAAGATTTCAAAGATAAGCCGGATGGCAAGTATATTGACGTTACTGCAATTACTCCCACTCCTTTAGGAGAAGGTAAAACAGTAACCACTATAGGGCTGAGTATGGCATTAAATAAGATAGGGAAAAAGGCCATAACCTGTATAAGGCAGCCTTCACTCGGTCCTGTGTTTGGCATAAAAGGGGGAGCAGCAGGCGGCGGTTTCTCGCAGGTTCTTCCCATGGAAGATTTTAATCTTCATTTAACCGGTGACACCCATGCTGTTGGCGTTGCCCATAATCTCCTGGCTGCATTTCTTGACACTCACATTATGAAAGGGAATAAACTCAATATAGACCCCTTCAGCATTACCTTAAACAGAGTGGTTGATGTGAGTGACAGGGCGTTAAGAAATATTATAGTAGGCCTGGGCGGGACTTTAAACGGCGTCCCGAGAGAAACGGGATATGATATAACCGTTGCTTCTGAAGTGATGGCTATTCTTGCCCTGACTACGGGGCTTAAGGACCTTCGCAAAAGGCTGGCAAGGATGGTAATAGGCTCTACCTTTGATGGTAAGCCTGTAACCGCAGAGGATCTAAAATGTGCCGGTTCCATGACTGTCCTCCTTAAAGACGCAATAAAGCCCAATCTGCTTCAAACCATTGAACACACGCCCTGCTTTGTTCACGCCGGCCCCTTTGCAAATATAGCGCACGGTAATAGCTCAGTACTGGCGGACCAGATAGCAATAAAGATGGGGGAGTACATAGTAACTGAAAGTGGTTTTGGCGCTGATTGCGGGGCGGAAAAATTTATGAATATTAAATGCAGGTATTCAGGGTTAAAGCCCGATGCCGTGGTTATCGTGGCTACAGTAAGGGCATTAAAAATGCACGGCGGCGTATTTGAATTTATTCCCGGTAAGGGCGTTGACACCAATCTTATGAACAGGCCTGATGTTGAAGGAGTGATAAGAGGATGCAGCAACCTGGAAAAAATGATAGAAAATATGAAGCTTTTTGGAGTACCCGTAGTAGTGGCCATAAATCATTTTGAGACAGATTCGGAAGAAGAAATAGAAGCCATCAGGGAAAGTTCCATTAATGCAGGAGCAGAGGATGCTGTTGTCAGCAAAGTATGGCTGAATGGAGGAAATGGGGGATTGGAGCTGGCTGAAGCTGTGTCCAGGGCAGCAGAAAAGAAATCAGAATTTAAATTTCTTTATCCGCTGGATTGGCCGATAAAAAAGAAAATTGAGGAAATCGCCACCAAAATCTATGGAGCAGATGGAGTAGATTATCTCCCGGAGGCTGAAAGCAAGATAGAATTGTATGCCAGACAGGGATTTGATAAGCTGCCTGTATGCATGGCAAAGACCCATCTTTCCCTGAGCCATGACCCGCAGCTTAAAGGAAGACCTACAGGATTCACGGTACCCATAAGGGATGTAAAGGCGTCCGCAGGAGCGGGATTCCTGTATCCTCTGCTGGGGACAATGAGAACCATGCCCGGGCTGCCGGAAGTTCCGGCAGGAACAAAAGTAGACATAGATGAAGATGGCAATATTGTGGGATTGTTTTAGTGATAGAGTTTTAATTTAAAAGGTATAATTTTTTGTATTTTATTGAAATCTTTAATAATAGGGGTGATTAAAATAGCTAAATTAATTGATGGTAAAAAGATATCAGAGGATATTAAAAATGAAGTGGCTGAAGAAGCTAAAGAATTTAAAAAAACCAGTAACATTACACCGGGCCTGGCGGTTATACTGGTGGGGGAAAACCCTGCCTCAAAGGTGTATGTAAGCAGCAAGCAGAAGGCATGCGATAAGGCAGGGTTCTACTCCGAGACCATAAAGATGGATGAGGATGTGTCTACCGGTGATATACTGAACGAGCTACACAACCTCAATAATAGAAGGGACATACACGGCATACTGGTACAGCTTCCGCTGCCACCGCATATAGATAGTGCGAAAGTTCTGGAATCCATCTATCCCGAGAAGGATGTGGACGGGTTTCATCCTGTAAATATCGGGAAACTGGTGGCGCAGCAGGAGTGCCTGGTTCCGGCTACCCCATCCGGTATAATAGAGATGCTAAAAAGAGAAAATATTACTGTAAGCGGCAAAAACGCTACTGTGGTGGGCCGAAGTAAAATAGTGGGAAAACCTGTAGCGATGCTTCTGTTAAATGAGAATGCCACGGTTACTATATGCCACAGTAAAACCGGAGATTTAAGGTCCGCCACGCTCGGCGCGGATATTATTGTCGCCGCTACCGGCATTCCTTATTTAATTAAAGAAGATATGGTTAAGGAAGGTGCAGTGGTTATAGATGTGGGAATTAACAGGATAAGCAAAGATAAAGCAGATACCGCGCTTCTGGAATGGAGAAAAGAAGACTTTGAAAAGAAGGGCGTTACCCTGATTGGAGATGTGGACTTCTTGAGAGTAGAGCCCAGAGCGGGCTACATAACCCCGGTTCCGGGGGGAGTTGGCCCTATGACCATTGCCATGCTTCTTAAAAATACTTTAAAAGCAGCAAAAATGCAGGCGGGTTAAGATAAATAAAAGTAAGGAATTATTAATTAAAACCAGAGAATTAATATACCGGTACCCGGATAAAATATATGGCACCGTGAAAGCATAAAATTTTGATGTTTAAATGACAGAGCAATATTATCTGAGCAATATAATCTGGTCATTTATTTTAAATATAAAAATTATCTGGAATAGCAGTATCAGGACAAAGCACGCGCACATCAGTATTCTTGGTAACATGCGGCTGTAGATTTTATCCGGATCGGTCCTGGAAATAGAATTTATTCTGTTTCTTAATTTAATCCTGTCAAATAAATTAAATGGTGAGATTGAAGATTTGCTGGTTCTTCCTGAAGCATGTTTTGAAGCAGGACTGAATTTCATTTTTAAAATGATATTTAGAATACTTTTTGATATTTCCTTTTTGGATTTGCCCGAGTACCTTACCACAAGCTTATCACTGTCTTTTTCCTGTTCGCATCTTATCAGCTGATAGGCGATATAGGCAAAAGGATTAAAAAATAAAAGGTCTCTTAATATTAACGCTATCCACCCGGTAATATTATCTTTTCGTTTAATATGTGACAGCTCGTGCTGGAGCAAAACTTCTTTTTCATTTAAAGTCAGTCTTTCCATTAAATTTGGTGATAAAAAAACGGTATAATTTTTTATACCGGCAACAAAGGGCGAAGGATAATCCCTGTGGGTAAGGCTTACGGCAGGTATCTTAATATTTATTTTACCGGTATAGCTATCCATGATGTTATATATCTCCGGCACATCTTTTCTAAAAACCATCTCTTCATAGGACAGTTCCCTGTAAAAGATAAGAATATTAATCCATCTTGCTATGAGTACAAAAATAATGATTATAGATACCGAGGAAAGGATTAAATAATTAATTTCAGAAATAAGATGCGGGCTTTTTTTAAAAATATCAAACTCTCTGACCATATTGTTTGGGTCGGGCAGCCTTAGCAAACCCGCAAACGTCCTTGACTGAAGATACTGCCTGGCGTTATTGATTTTTTCGGCAACAATTATAAATGGTTTTATAAGTGGTATGAAAAAAAATAATATTCTTATGTTTGAATCCTTTATCCTGAACACAAAAAGGAAAAACAGGACCAGAACCAGGCTTGCGAAGCTTGTATAAATAATGGGTATAACATAGTCTATAAGTACCTTTGAAAAAAACATAAAACCGGATAATTATATAATAATACCATAGATGAGCATAACCCATCTTTATTCTAATAACAGAAATAAAAACAAAAAATAAACAGTTTCTGAAATATGTTATTAGTCAATTCCTGATAGTAGCATAAGGTATTCCGGCCTGTATCCAGTGTAATTTCTATACAGTCTTTACCTGAAATAAGCTAACCGGATACTCTACAGGATTCCAGGTAAATTCATTAGATATAATTACGCTTCTAGTACTTATCTATTTCTATTAATAACTTTTCTATTCCTTCTCTGGATATATTTTTGCTATCAGATAGGAATTTGGAAACCATGCCACTTGTACTTTCCTCAAGCAATTTCTCGGAGACTGATTTTATTATTCTTTTTGAAAGCTCCTTTTTGTCAACTGCGGCAGAATAAAGGTAAGTTTTGGAAGTTTTATCCTGCTTTAGCAGACCTTTCTCTGAAAGAGTGGTCATTGTTGACATTACGGTAGTATAGGGAATAAATCCATGTTCCTTGCTTTCAATTTCTTTTCGGAGCATGTCTTCGTGTACTTCCCTGACTGTCACTCTGCCTTTTTTCCAGATAATTTTCATGATCTCAGCTTCCAGATTGCTTATGCTGTTCAGGCCATTTATCCCTATTTCTTCTGATTTCTTCTTAACTTCATCATTTTTAGCCATTTTTGTCACCAACCCTCATTTTTGTATGTTTGTTATCGTCTAAATAAAACTTGAAATACTTTATATTATTTTAAAGTAAAAATCAAATTAACTTATTAATTTATATTTACAGCAAATATTGAAATATTTTTTTATCTATTTTAACCAAAAATAAAAAAATGATGATATTAGTATATAATATTATTATAGTATATTGTATATGCTAACATATAATGAGTAGTAAATAAATTTTTTTTTCTTTCTTGCCAGCTGGGTAATGATTACCATGCAGTAATTGCCATACCCGCAATGCCTGCAATTACTATAAGATTATCAGACAAATCATTGATAAAGCTGGTAAATATAAGATAAGTTATGTTGTAATTAATTTTCAGGGTATTAAAAATGTAAATACACTACGGTATAAGCGGCGGGCAGAATATTTGCTTCCGGGTATTCTTAAAGGTACCTGATTTATCCGGTTTTAGGCTGGAGATACGGGTTTTAAAAATGTGTTCCGTTTTTAGCCAAAAGAGTGTAAACTCTATAAAGCAAAGCCGGCATAGGCCAGCAGAAATATTAATAGAAAAATGGCTAAAGATATTGAATAGATTTTTGTAAATGTTTTTTTATATTAGACAAAACAGAAAAAAAGCTCCTTTAATTATCATAAGTTTATTATTTTACTGTGCAGTCTTTTTTTTGTTATTTTATTCTGCCGGGTGCGGAGCCTCTCGCAATTTAATTGAAGCTCCTGATGCCGGTAGTGATGAATCAAAACTTATAGTTGGATGTGACCCGTCCTATCCTGTTTTTGAATTTCTTGAGGATGGAAATATTGTGGGCTTTGATGTAGATATTGCCCGGGAGATTGCCAGCAGGATGGGAAGAGAATTAAAGATAGTCACAATTGACTGGAAAGAAACCTACGAGATGCCCCCGGATCTGGAGCTTGACATGGTGATATCTGCGGTTCCCATAATTTCTGAAGGAAATAATAAAATTGCTTTATCGGTTCCTTATTTTACCATGGAATACATGTCAGTAGTCTTAAATGAAACTGATATAAAGACCATAGAAAAACTTAAAGGTGAAGCTGTGGGGATACTGGGTATTGAAAAAAAATACCTGGATGAAGATTATCTGCTTGATTATAACATCGTGGAATATAACGATGTGGTGGTTATGGTTGATGACCTGAAAAATAAAAGTATTGATGGAATATTAATTTCCCTTCCCATGGGAGTCAATCTATTAACCGGGAATACCAGTATATATAAAGTGCTTGAAGTCGTAAAATCAAATGAAGAGTTTGGCATTGTTCTTAAGCAGGACAGTGCCCTGATAGAAGAGGTCAATAAAATACTGGAAGAAATTAAAAGTGACTGGACCTATGATGAAATTTATGACAGGTGGTTTGATTATAGTTCCTGATGGGCAGTACTGACGGTATTCTCCAGCCGGTGTAAGGTTCTAAAAAAATCTTAACTGATTTTCATGTTTACTTATGAATTAATTTTAATAATTTTCTGAATATTATAAAATTCTTATAGATTTTCAATAAATTAGTCAAAATTCTATTATTATTGTATTGAATTGGAAAAAAATAGTGATAGAATGATTTAAGGGCAAGTTAATGTAGGCGTCCAAAAGTTTGAACACTTGCCCTTATCATATTAATAAGAAATAATTTCTTAATACAGTATCAATACACTGTTTATTCTCCATCTGGCCCTATCATTCGGCAATCCTGGCATAGACAATGAGTCTTCTGGTTATGCACATACCGATAATTTGCAAACTTGACTTTGTAAATTATCGGGTTAAAATGTAAGTATGATAAAGAGAATATTATTAGATAAGTTAAAATCTCATTTAAAAAAGAAGGAATTCAGCCTGATAATCGGCCCAAGGCAGTCCGGTAAAACTACTTTGATGCTTCTTCTTAAAGACTACCTTATTAAAAAAGGCGAAAAAGTTGTTTTTCTAAATCTTGATGTTGAATCAGACAGGGTACATTTTTTGTCTCAGGAGAAACTAATAACTAAAATAAAACTTGAGCTGGGAAGCGCGAAAGGTTTTGTATTTATAGATGAGATCCAGAGAAAAGAAAATGCCGGGTTATTTCTTAAAGGAATCTATGATATTGGCCTGCCCTATAAATTTATTATTTCCGGTTCGGGCAGTCTTGAACTGAAGGAAAAAATTCATGAATCACTGGTCGGGCGTAAAAGAATTTTTGAACTTACAACGGTTAGTTTTACAGAGTTTGTAAATTACCGGACAGGTTACAGATATGAGGATAATCTTTATGATTTTTTCACAGTTGAAAATGAGAAAACCGGAGAACTTTTAAATGAATATTTGCACTTTGGAGGATACCCGAGGGTAGTTACTGCGGAATCCGTTGAAGAAAAGAAGAAAGAAATTGATGAAATTTACCGGAGCTATATAGAAAAAGATATCTCTTTTCTTTTAAATATTCAGAAGATAGAAAAAGTATCCAGTCTTGTTAAACTCCTTGCTTCTCAGACAGGAAAGCTGGTAAATTATTCCGAAGTTTCAAATACCATCGGTTTATCTACCGAAACAGTAAAAAAATATTTATGGTATCTTGAAAAGACTTTTATTGTGAGAAGAGTTGCCCCTTTTTACAGAAATATAAGAAAAGAGATTACAAAGTCTCCTGTCTATTACTTTCATGATTTAGGTTTTAAAAATTATTTACTGGGATTGTTTACTGGTTTTGATGAGATTACTTACGGGGGCTTTTTATTTCAAAATTTTATCTATAACATTTTACAGAGCATATATTATGAAAGCCCATCATCAATAAATTTCTGGAGGACACTTGACAGGGCAGAGGTGGATTTTGTTATCTTATCAGGAGCAGGCTTCTTTCCCCTGGAATTAAAATATAAGGTTCTTAAATCCAGAAAAATTGGAAGGTCTCTTAGAAGTTTTATTGAAAAATACCACCCGGGAAGAGCATTTATTGTGAGTTTAAATTATAGCGATAAAGTTAAAATAAATAATACCGAAGTTATTTTTTTACCATATTACGGATTGTGGAATATTAAGAAATAAATTTATTATTCAGCAATCCTGGCATAGACAATGAGTCTTCTGGTGGCGAAGTATTTGGGGTGGCATGTGGAAAGCACCAGGGATGGATATTCTGTATTTTCCAGCACCGTCATGTCTGTGGGGAGCGCTGATTCCTGGCCGGTTACAAGATAAGTGAATTTTT
>Ga0307434_1000034_pt1 | contig 123966 bp, 110 predicted proteins | sample SalMarWE160220MG_FD_202156 | JGI IMG/M metagenome (GOLD analysis project Ga0307434, IMG submission 202156) | Salt marsh sediment microbial communities from the Plum Island Ecosystem LTER, Massachusetts, United States - WE1603-220 | ecosystem: Environmental > Aquatic > Marine > Intertidal zone... | reverse complement strand
CTTCCCTTATATCAGACGGGGACACTGTCGAAGTTGGTATAGGTAATATTCCACAAACAGTGCTTAAGTATCTACAAGATAAAAAAGATATAGGTATCCACACCGAAATGTTCAACGATGCCATTATCCCTCTAATCGAAGAAGGTATTATTAACGGGAAACGCAAGACAATCAACCGTGGAAAGGTAACAGCGAGTTTCTGCTATGGTACACGAAAATTATACGATTACATTCATGAAAATCAGATGTTTGAATTTAGACCTTCCGAATACGTTAACGATCCTTTTATTATAAGCCAACATAACAATATGGTTGCCATAAATGTAGCATTAGAGATTGATATGACCGGCCAGGTGTGTTCCGATTCCATAGGCTATGATTTTTACAGCGGTATCGGAGGCCAGGTCGATTTCAACAGAGGAGCAGCCCGGGCAAAAAACGGCAAAGCTATAATTACACTGCCCTCGACAGCAAAAAATGGGACAATATCAAGAATAGTCCCTAAACTCACCGAAGGTGCGGGAGTGGTTACAACACGCGGTGATGTCCACTATGTCGTAACCGAATACGGCATTGCCCACTTATTCGGTAAAAGTATCCGAGAGAGAGTCCTCGCTCTGGCTGGAATAGCACATCCGGATTTCCGCAACGAAATCCTCCAAGAGGCAAAAACTCGAAATTATATATACTCAGACCAGAAAGAACTACCGCCAAAAGAGACAAAGTATCCAAAAGAATTCGAGCGAAAAGTACCGCTTTATGACGGAACCGCGCTATTCTTCAGACCGATCAAACCTACTGATGAAAAAATGTTAAGGAATATGTGTTATTCATGTTCGGAGAAATCCATAGCATTTCGTTTTTTCAAAGACATTAAAACATTCCCACACGAATTCATACAAGAATTCACCAATATAAATCTTTCAAAAGACATGGCAATTATTGGCCTGACCCAGGGAACCGGCGGAGAAGAAATAGTCGGCGTAGGCAGATATTATTACATAGAATCAAATAATCGAGCCGAAGTTTCCTTCCTGGTAAGAGACAACTGGCAGGCAAAAGGCATAGGCACTTATTTGCTAAACATTCTAACCGAAATAGCGAAAAAAAGAGGAATAGACGGCTTTGAAGCGGTGATGCTTACGGATAATCAGCACATGCTTTCTGTTTTCCACAATTCAGGATACGCTGTAACTACAAAAAGAGAAGGAAATACGTTCGAAATTAGTTACGATTTCGATAAGAAGTAATCAAAAAATAATCTCACACAAAGCCACAGAGGGCACTGAGAAAAAAAACGAATTTTGTTAATCCTGTTTTTATCCTGTCTAAATACCTAGTTTTTTAGGGTACAGTTAAAAAAAACTACAAGTTCTACATGTGAAAATTTCGGTGGTAAGGGGTGGTTTCTTTTTACTGAAAATTTTCCTTCATCCAGGCAGCTCGTCGGCAATCGGGACAAAGTATCTTATACCAATCCTCTCTATGAAATTCACAGCTTGCTTCAGACATTTTCTCTTTGTCCGAAACATTCATTTGAATCTGTTTAGCCAATACAATCGTCGGATTAGCATAAGCTTTTTCTCCGAGGCGATCAGCAATCCATTCGAGATGTCGTTTTGTTGTTATAACCTTTCCACACTTTTCACATTCCACCAATTCATCTTCAACTTCTTGAATTGCCTCACTCCTATCAAAAGTATTCTTAGCGTATTTATTTGTATATTCTATGCCTTCACCTGTAGTACAAAGAGCTCCGCATTGACCGCAAAGAAGACATATATCATAACGAAAACGCATTATTCTAAACTTTTTACCATCTTTTTCGTACTCTTCTACCTCGATAGCTCGAGCCGGACAAACTTCAGCACACGCTCCGCATCTTACGCAACCTTCATCCTGATATTCCGGAAAACCCCGGTATTCGGGAATAATATTAGGCGCTTCAAAAGGAAACTTCGTGGTATAAGGGCCTTGAATTAAAGCCTTTATCGCTTCACCGAGTTCTCTTATCTTGGGTTTTTTTATTGCCATCTATTTTTCCTTATCCTTTTTCAATTTATCCACTTTACTTCCTTCCCACAATTTAAATCCACTCGTATGAGAACCTTTAGCCAGCGCATGAGCCGCTGTAGGAGAGGTAAACATTACAAATAGAATACAAATCAAAGCTTTTATTCCCCCGGAGCTAACAATACCAAATTCCAGCGCTACTCCGAAAAGTATAGCGCATGTACCAAGTGTAACGGATTTTGTTGCAGCCTGCAATCTGTTATAAATATCCGGAAGTCTAATTAATCCAAGACAACCCAATAAGTCAAAAACTACTCCTACGATAACAAGACTCAAAGCAATATTATTATTCATCGAACCCCCTGCCCTCGAGGAATTTAACAAGAGCAAGAGTCCCAACGAAAGAAAGTATTGCCCAGGAAATAGCTATATAAAGATAAAAACCTCTTTTTGTATAAGCAGCATAAAGCGCACACATTCCCACAACAAGAATACCGAGTATATCTATAGCTACCATACGATCAGGAGGGGTAGGCCCAACCATCACTCTATAGAGACACATAAAAGACGCAATAATCAATAAAACAAAGAAAAAAGTAAACATTATTCGAATATCCTCCTGAGCATTCTCTCAAATCTGCCTAAAATTAATTCTTTCTGAACTTTCGGGTCATTACTCGACACATTTATCCAATGCACATAAAAATTATCACCATCGATATCCACAGTAAGGGTTCCCGGAGTCAGTGTGACGGAATTTGCGAGAATAGTCTTAGCGAATTCGTTTTTGAGAGAAGTCTTAACCTTAATAATTCCCGGATTTATAGGCAAATCCGGATTCAAAACTCTATAAGCCACATCCAGATTAGCAAGTAATATATAATACACAAGATATGGTATATATAAAATAGCTAGCAGAAAACGCACAGGTTGCAACAAACGAACCAATTCATCGGGAAAGAGCTCTCTTGTAAGAAGTGTTACAATCAAAGACACAATAACTCCAACCATTAGATGTTCTATACTCAAAGACCAGGTAATAAACAACCACATTATAAAGTATATTAAAAATTGGGCAATTTTTTTCTTCATCTATCCTCCCCCAACATTACCGAGAACCGACATTATATAAGCTCCCTTATCGAACAGAATTTCTTGAGCTGGTGTTATAATATTAGCTATAATAGTCTGATTAAACAAACCAATTGCAAGGCAAAGAATACCCAGAATCACCAGAGACATAAGCATGGGCAGCGGTGCCTCTTTAGAACGTTTAACAATTTCAGAAGCTTCACCGAAGATTGCATGCTTCTGGAATTTAACAAAACACATAAGGGTCAAAAATGCCGTTAAAATAAGCGCGGAAGCCGCCCATATATTTTTCACCTGAAACGCCGCAAGGATTATAATTAATTTGCTCCAGAATCCATTAAACGGAGGTACACCGGAAATCGATAAAGCACCAACTACAGCACTCCCGGAAGTTACGGGCATACTCTCTCTCAATCCACCAAGTTTCTTCATATTCCTGGTACCCGTACTACTCTGAATGGCACCAGACGACAGGAAAAGTAACGACTTAAAAACCGAATGATTCAAAAGATGGAAAAGAGCCCCGATAAGACCAAGCGGAGTACCCAATCCGACACCCACAATAATATAACCCATTTGCGATACGGAATGGAAAGCAAAAAGCCTTTTTATATCTATCTGCCCGGAACCCATTAATGCTCCCACTATCATCGAAATAGAACCCAAAAATATAAATATATTTGAAACAACCGGGGACATAGGAATCACATTATAAAAGATCCTGATCAGCGGATAAATTCCTAATGATTTAATCAAAACACCCGAAAGCATAGCTGAAATAGGAGCAGGAGCAGAAGGATGAGCATCGGGTAACCAGGCATGAAAAGGAACAAAACCCGCTTTTAGTCCGAAACCTAAAATAAACAAACCGGTTGCCATCAAAATAGCCTTATTATCGACGATGTCATTAGTTTCTATGAATCTGGCAACATCCGCCATATTAACAGATCCTGTAACAGAATACACTATAGCAATACCGATTAAAATACACATGGATGCGAGTACACCCATAATCAAATATTTAAAAGCTGCCTCTAATTCCTCCGCCCCTATATCATAACCAACCAGGACATAAGAAGCTATGGAAGCTATTTCTAAAAATATGAAAAGATTAAACAGGTCACCGGTAAGAACTACACCATTCATGCCCGCAAGCATGAGCAAAAACAACGAAAAGAAACGAAGATAATCTTCACGCTTCAAAATATAAGAATAAGAATATAATAAAGTAATTAAAGCTACCCCGTTTATTATGAGCAGCATAAAACGAGTAAGAGAATCCTTTACCAATACTACACCGAAAGGAGCCTTCCATCCTCCCATTTCATGCACCAATACTCCTTTATCCCAGATAAAATAGAGTAAAACAAGGAGAGAAGAAACCGTAAGAATAGACCAGATTCTCGGAAATTTTCTTCTTTCCCATCTACTTACAAGCAAAGTCGAAACGGCACTAAATACCGGTATAATAACAAAAAAAGGTAAAATTCTATCCATTACTATCCTCTAAGCCTGTTTATTTCATGCATATCGAAGGTTCCGTATCTTTCATATAATCTTATCGCTATTGCTACCATAAGAGCAAGAGTTCCCAAACCTATAACAATTGAAGTTAGAACAAGTGCCTGAGGCAAAGGGTCGACTGCGGTACGGATAAAAGTAGCAAAATCCATATCTGCAACCATAATAGGTGCAGTCCCCGACATTTTAAAACCGATAAGTATAAGAAAGAGGTTAACAGAGTATTCCATTATAGCAACACCAAGTATTTTTTTTACAATATGTCTTTTCGTTACCAAAGCGTATAAGCCAATCATAAAAAGCAAGAAGTCAAGAAAGTATAGTGTCATTCTTTTTCCTCCTCTGAATCTCTTCCTAAATCCTTACACAAACTTCCTTCGCAAACGACTCTTCCGAATATGGCGAGTGCTAAAAATATTAAATATAAACTCATTCCAACGGTAAGAGCAACAGCAACATCATTTATAATTATAGTACCGGAAGTAAAAAACAGTGATTCATTGTTCTGTAAGAAATTATTTAAGAAAGTTCCCGAAAAATAAAGACCAAAAAAACCTACAAACAAAAATATCAAAACCCCCACATCGGTTAATTTTGAAGCCGTTATACCTGAAACTCTCTTTTCCACGAATTCCCTTCCATAAGCAAGAGTAATTAAAATATAAGCAAGAGCCATCATAACCCCCGCAGGAAAACCTCCTCCGGGTACCTCATCCCCAAACAGAATAAAGTAACCGGCAAAAAGCATCATAAAACCAACCATTACACTGGTTATAGTCTTAACAATACTACTCATACCACTTTCAACCTTTTTCTCCATTTATGTCTCCAAATCTATTTTAAGATGGTCTTTATGTTTATCAATTTTCCCCCTGCGTAAAACGGCAAAAGCTCCGCTGATAGAAGTGAAAAGAACTAATAATTCGCCAAAAGTATCATACGCTCTAAAATCAAGAATGATGGAAGCCACAATATTAGAAGCCCCAACCTTACTATAAGCATTTAAAAGATAATACCTGGAAATTCGCATACTCGGTTCTCCGAACGCTGGTAGAGATTGAAAAGCTATCCAGGCAAAAACTAAAATTATACCAACGAAAATCAAGGTTGTCCTATTAGAAAAAATAGATTCTCCTTTTTCTTCGATCGCGACATTATCCACATTTATTGTAGCTCTTATTAAGAGTATCAAAGAAAGAATCTCGACTATAACCTGTGTTATAGCAATATCGGGTGCTCCAAGGAAAAGGAAGGTCACCGAAAGTATAAACCCGACTGCGCCAACAGATATTACAGCCGAAAGCATATTTTTTATCTCGACCGTTATAATTGAACCAATAACCATAAATACAAGTAGTAAATGCAATAATAATATCGTATTCATTCTATCTCCTACCTATTCATCATCAAAACAAACATAATTATCATTAAACCCACTATACACCACGATAAATAAGTCGATAAGATTCCATCATGCAATCTCTTTAATTTTTCAACAATTGTTTTCCAACCGGTAATTTTAATAATATTATACAAATCATAAGAGCCCTTATCGCTATCTTTAAGATAAGTTCCTATAAAAGGAAGCTCCAATATTGTAGTATACAAACCGGTTCCCGGAAATCTTCTTTCTTCCAGTTCAAATTTTTCCCCGCCTGTAAATACGGGCTGCTCTCTGTAATTAAAAACTTTCCCGATAAAATAAAATATTACACCAATTATGAGTCCGAAAATCATTGCTAATGTAGCAAGAGAGGGATCCCAGAGAGTACTGGCAAAACTGAGCTCAGAGTAAGCCCCGGAAGAAGTTAGCCCCGCGAATACTTTAAACTCCATAGGAACAAAGTAAAGATTCACAATGAACGCAGCTAAAATCCCAAAAAAGAGGCATAATATAGCCAAAACGGCAATGGGAGTCGTCATAAACAATGAAGGCTTTCTAACCCTATCATATATATTGGAAGCTCCTCCGAAATATACCGAATAGATAACCTTAAGAAAAGAAGCAAGAGTCAGGGCACTTCCGAAAATTGCAAGAACAAGAAATACAGGCTGACCCGCGATCAAAACACCCTGATAAACCATCCATTTTGAAGCGAACCCATTCAAAGGCGGCACTCCTGAAATTGCGAGAGCAAGAATTAAATTAGAAACCATTAAAAATGGCATTTTTCTGTAAAGTCCACCTAATTTTTCCAATTCGGTAGTACCGGTTTCTTTCTCGATGGCACCGGCACAAAGAAAAAGTCCTCCTTTATATATAGCGTTGTTCAGCATATGGAACAAACCACCTAAAATTCCTATAGGATTCCCCGTTGCGATTCCAAGAACCATATATCCGACCTGACTGACCGCGTGATACGAAAGTAATTTTTTAAGGTTATGTTGTATAAGAGCCATAAGAACTCCAACAATAATAGTAAGAGCTCCTACCAACATTACAACAAAACTTAAAATCGGTTCTACATCAAATAACTTCAACATTGTAATAGATAATAGGTAGATACCAAGCAACTTATCGAGAGAACCGGGAATAAATGCCATTACAGATACAGGAGCCTCTTCTGAAATTGCCGGAATCCAGGTATGGAAGGGTATTGCTCCCGCTTTTGCTAACGCGGCAACAACAAAAGAGAAAAATACTATCCTGGGAAGAACACCTTCCGCCGTAGAAATGTTAATCAAATCGATGTTAAGAGTACCCGAAGTCACCCATAGATACCCTATTCCAAACAAGAAAAAAGCGTCCGCGAAACCGAGTATAACGTAAGTCTTACGCGCTGCCTCGGAAGTAGCTTTAGATTTTCCTAAATTAATATAAAGGAAGAAAACAGCCGTAACCATTTCCCAAAAAATCAGTAAGGATAATAAATTGGAAGATAAAAATACTCCCGACGCTCCCGCGAGAGTCCAGAAAAAATATGCCATAAATTGATTATCGCCTGACTCGACTTCGCTGCGTGAACTGAAAATATATATAGAAATTAAAAAACCAAAAAGATAGGTAAATAAAAGCATAAAACTACTAATCTGATTAACACCTACTATTAAATCCGCGTTATAATTCAAGAAATTGAATGAGAACACTTTCTCTACTACACCCGTCAAATTAAATAAACGATAAGAAAAAACAAGAAGATATGCGGTTACGGCAACTCCTATTAATTGTTTTAGTTTTTTTAACCGCGGGACAATTAAATTAAAAAGTCCGACGAGAAAAGGAATTATAACAGGATATAATAATATATTATCGAACATCATATCTCCATATTATAAAGAGGAGGTGTTTTACCCAATTTTTTCATAACACTTTTTGTCTTATCTACACTTAATCGCAACAAATCCTTCTCTCTCAATATCTTTTCATTGTTATTTTTATCGACGACAGCCACTCTCTCGGTACAGCAGTAACAGGGATCGATAGAAGCGGTAATCAAAGCAACATCAGCAATTGTTTCTCCCTTGCAAGAAGCTTTAAAGGTAGGAAGATTATTAAAAGTCGGAGCTCTCACCTTATGTCGATAAGGCATATTAGAACCATCGCTTCTTACATAATGAAAAACTTCCCCCCTGGGAGCTTCATAACGTCCGCATCCTTCTCCCGGAGGAACTTCCTTTATATCGGCATCTATAGCTTCACCTTCCGGAAGATTCAAAAGAGCTTGTTTTATTAAAGAAACAGACTCGAAACATTCAAGTAAACGCACCACACTCTTACTGAAAACATCTCCGTCCTTTTGTACAATAACTTTCCATTTAAGATCTTTAAAACCATCAAGTGGCTCATCCCAGCGTACATCCCAAGGTACTCCGGAACCACGGCTCGTAGGACCAAGAGCCGAATAATCGATTGCGTCTTTCTTTGTCAATACTCCTATCCCTTTAAGTCTCTTATGTATTACAGGATCATCCAATATCGCGCCAGTAAGCATACGGATAGGTTTTTCAACATCCACGATATGTTCTAAGGCATATTCTATTTGTTCTTTATTAAAATCTCTTCTTACTCCACCGGGTTTAAACATAGCATAATGATTTCTATTTCCGGTCAATTTCTCGCATATTTCTAAAATGGTTTCTCTGTATTTCCATGCCCACATCCAGACCGTATTATATCCGATAAAATGTCCCGCAAGACCTACCCACAATAAATGCGAATGCAATCTTTCCAACTCACAAACGACAACTCTAATCAATTGTGCTCTTTTGGGAACATCACAGCCAACAAGGTCCTCAACTGCAAGGCAATAAGCCATCGGGTGAGAAGTCGAACAAATACCGCAGATACGCTCGACAAGATACGGAATCTGATCCCACGTTTTTCCTTCGGCTAATTTCTCGATCCCTCTGTGATTGTAACCTATTTCCACATCCAGGTCTACAACTCTCTCTCCTTCGACATAGAGCTTAAAGTGCTCCGGTTCTTCGAGAAGAGGATGATAAGGACCTAAAGGAATTATCGTTTGTTTCATATTCCTGACCTCTCATAATCATAATCTTCATCTGTCACATCAGAGTTTTTAAAATCCTTTCTTAGCGGATACTTACCTTTAGGAAAAGAATCGGGAAGTATCAGTCTTCTCATATCCGGATGTCCTTTAAAGATAACTCCGAACATTTCGTTTATTTCTCTTTCTATCCATCTGAAAGCCTTTATTCTTCTTCCTATGGATTCAATTTCTAATTTGGAATAAGGAACAAGTGTCTTTACATTTATAACCATATTTTTATCTTCTCTTGCTAAATGATAAATTATTTCTATACCCTCTCTCATATCTATACCACTAGCAGTGCAAAACTTGCATTTATACTTAGAGAATAAATACTCGACAACCTCGGGAGTCTTTTCCGGTTCTACTCTAATATATATTCTTTTCTCCCTGGGCTGCGCAATATCAATTATTTTCTTTTTTAATTTTTTCTTTAAATCTTTCATAACTTTTCCATTTTCTCTCTTACTCATTAAATCACCTCCAAACCCTTAATTATTCCTTCTATCATTGCCTCAGGTTTCGGAGGGCAACCGGGAATATAAACAATCTTCGCGTCCGGGTCTTCTTCTTTTAGAACCTTATCGACCGGACCGACAATCGAGTAACTGTCTCTGAATATACCGGAGGAACATCCGCAGGAACCAAAAGCAACAACAAGACAAGGTTTTGGTGTCTGACGATAAACCTCGAGAAACCTTGGCTTAGCATGAGCGTTCACCGCACCGCAAACAAGAAGAGCATCCGCGTGTCTGGGACTTCCTACTAATTTTATACCAAATCTCTCGACATCGTATCTTGGAGTTAAGAGTTCTAAAACTTCTATATCACAGTTATTACATGCCGCGGTCGACAAGTGAAAAACCCATATAGATTTCTTAAAAGATTTCTTTAAAATATTCATTTAAGCTCCTAAATGAGCAAGGATAGCTGCTAAAACGGCAGCTCCACTCATCCAACCCCAAAAAAATCTCATCGCATGGTCGATTCTAACTCTCGGATTAGTATTCTTAATTAATACAAGAAGTACGATAATAAGCAAATACATCAAAACACCACCAACAATACCTTTACCCCAGAAAAGAATAATCAGAAACATAGGTAAACCAAAAAGCATCATAGCTTTACTTAATTCATAAGCAGCCAGTACACCCCCGGAAAGTTCGAGTAGAATTCCCGAACCAAGTTCCGTTTCTGCTTCAGCAAGATCAAACGGAACTCTTCCGAGCTTTGCCTGAACACAGAATATCGCGACGACAAACGCGATAATACCATACCAGTTCGATATATTGGATCCATTAACCATCTGCCATTCCATAATACCCTTAATCGAAAAAGTTCCGGCTTTTGAAGCCATTATTACAATAACGATAACCATAGGTAAATCATAAGATAAAAGCAATTTTATCTCTCTGGAAACTCCTACCGAACTTAATGGGTTGCCTGAAGTCGAACCGATATAAATAAGAGCTATAGCAGGTATAGCAAACAAGTACCACACGACTATTATATCGCCTATGAAACCTTCACTAATTCCGAAGAAAGAAACGCAAAGTATTGTAATCGCAAGCGTAACCGAAGCAAGTCCAAAAAGAGGAGCCGCTATGAAACCGGAACCAAAAGCTTCTTCGGGTATAATAACTTCTTTGTAAAGCAATTTGCCTATATCCGCAAACCCCTGGTACCAGGGAGGACCATATCGCCACTGAACTCTGGCAGAGACCTTCCTGTCAAGCCAAACAGTTAAAAGACCGATTACGGAAGCGAACAGGAAACCCGGAAAAACAAGATAATAAAACAACAATTTCATAATCTTCTCCATGGCTTTGCTTTAATTCGTCCGTCCACTCTATCTTTTTCATTTTCATCCTCGTAAGTTATCTCCTTGAAAGAAAGCGCTCCGCTGGGACAGGTTTGAACACACCTCGGCTCCTCACCCTCATCCAGCATATCATAACAAAGATCGCATTTAGAAATAATATGACGAACTCTATTTACGGAGAGAACTCCAAAAGGACAGGCTATAGTACATGAAAGACATCCAATACATCTAAAATTATTATGATAAACAAGTCCGTCATCACGTTTTTCCAGAGCTTCGACAGGACATACAGCGACACAGGCAGCATCTGTACAATGCTTACAATGCAAAGGCAAATCGATTATTGCATCAAATTTCGCGCGGGAAAGAGAGAATTTATCCGAATGACTTTCATAACAGGCAACATCACAAGCATGACAGGAAATACATCTGTCCACATCAAGGACAATTCTTTTCTCTTTCATTTTTTCTTTTTTCTTAGTCATTTTTTTATTCTCGCTTTTTCCGCTCCCGAACACAAAAAACCACTCCTATCAGTTTCGGCAGAAAACAATTTTCTGCTTTGTAAAAAATGCACAGGTACAGCGATGATATTCAGAGGCAAATCGAAAGGCAAATCACTGCAATCCGCCATCTTAAAAACACCAGAACCATGGGGAGTTTCAATTTCCACTTCTTTCGCCAAAGACAATTCTCTAACTTTATCAGGATGAACAAATACATACGGTTCTTTTTTTTCATCATTCCATTTTATTTTTTTTGTTATCTCCCCCTTATCATGATGAAAAGGCAGACTTATACCAACAACAGCAAAAGGATATTTTTTATTGGTCAAAGAAGAAGGCTTCTTCTCATTAATTTCTTTCATAAAAGGAATTACTTTTGGGCTGGAAACCTTTGCTCTAGACTTACCGCCAGTCAGCCCGGAAAGTAATTCACTAATAAACTCCCCATCGGATAAGGCATCTCCAACAGCCTGAACAGGCTCACCCAAGTTCACAATCTTCTCTTCGAGTGAAACGAGCGTTCCTTTCTTTTCGAAAGAAAAAACGGAAGGAATAAGACATTCAGGAGAATTCACTCCCTTAAAAAAAGCTGTAGATAAAACAAAATTTAAATACCCAAAAATATCTTCAAAACCAGGAATAAATTCAAATGGGTCTCCCCCAAGAACAATAAGACCTTCTATTTTTTTATCTTTCATAGCATCCATAACTTTTTTATTATTAAAATCTCCGATTATCCTCCCAACCCCAAGAGAATTCTGCCCTATTGGAACAACAGCAAATTTGTTTTCGGTTATTTCGGAAATCTTTGAAAGTTTACTAACGATTGCATACGGATTAGCAAAATGCCCAAAAATATTGGAAAATAAAACTTGTCCGTTTTCAGATTTTCGTAGTGCCCCCGCCAGCCTTTTAATTTGCTCTGCCGAAACACCCGCTATATGCTCTTTTACCTTATCATTACCTTCAAGATAATCTAGGAGAACAGACAGAAAATATTCCGTATAACCGGGTTCGATATTAAAATGCTCAGCGAAAAGTGACACTCTGCCCTTCAAGATATCGAGAGAAACCAAACGATTACCTCTTTTACTATTACGTGCATCGAGTATCGGTTTTGCGAGAGTTGGAGAAAGGGAAAAAATATCACCTACGGTCATTATTAGATCCGATTCACTTAAATCTTTAAAAGAAAATTCGTTCTTAATAGATAATAAAGCCTCATCCTCGAAAGGAAAAAGTCCGAAAAGTTCAGTATTCAATACTTTTGAAAGTGTTTTTGCCAGATATGCTTCTTCGAGAGTATGATTACCGCTTATTAAAACTGCGATATTGTTTTTTTTCTCGATAATTCTTTTGAGTTCAGAAACAGAACCTTTTATCGCCTCGTCGACCGAACAATTCTTTCCAAAAAGCTCCGCCTGTTGTAAACGATAAGGAGAATTTAAAAGCTCGAGAACAAAATTGCCTCTAGGGCATAAACCTCTTTTGCTTTTTTTATCGTAATAAAGTTTAAAAAGAGAACCATCTTCGAACAACGCCGCTTCCCGGGATTTTCTCTTCAGGATAACATCATCCTGAACGCTGCAGAATGTACATTTAGTTCTATATTCTTCAACCGAAGACATTTGGATAATCCTTTATATCGGCGTAACACATATCCGGTCCGTCCTTACATAGATAATACGGACCGATGTTACATCTCGCGCATTTTCCTACACCACAACTCATACGCCTGTTCATAGAAAGATATATCTGTTCTGGTTTAAAACCAACATCGAGCAGCTTAAACGTCACGAATTTCAGCATTATTTCCGGACCACAGGACACCGCGTAGGCATTTTTAATATCGACCCCACTTTCACTTAGATAATCTTTCTCCAGCAAACAGGTAACAAGACCTACTTTACCCTTCCAGTCATGGTGAGGTTTATCGATTACAAGATCGACTGAAACTTTCTTCTTCTTTTCCCATTTTTCATACTCATCTTTAAAACACTGATCGACCGGGCTTTTTGCACCGTAACAAATATGAATTTTTTTTACCTTTTCTATTCTATCGAACAAAGCGTAAATCAAAGCCCTTAAAGGAGCAAGCCCAACACCACCACCCACAATCAGAACTTCCTTACCTTCAAATTTATCCATAGGATAACCTTTCCCGAAAGGCCCCCTGAGAGCAAGTGTATCTCCCAACTTTGCTTCGTCATGTAGTTTATCGGTTACTTTACCGGTTTTCATAATAGTTATTTCCATTTTTTTAACTTCACCCGGAGCAGAAGAAGGTGTAAAAGGCGCCTCCCCCACACCAGGTACTGTAAGCTGCATAAACTGACCGGCTTTAAACTTCAATTTCTTATCAAGCTCGAACTGATAAGTTTTTATCGTTGGAGTTTCTTCTTTAATATTTTTTAATTTCGCCTGCCTGGGATAGTATATATTTTTCATCTATTTTACCTTCGCGAAATTATAAGCACCGGACAGAACTTCTCTCATATCTATACCTCCAAAGCAATTATCTATACACCTGCCGCATCCGGTACATTTACAAACATTATATTTTTCGTTAAAACGGAAAAATTTATGATAATATCTGTTCTTAAACTGCGCTATTTGAGAAAAACGAGGATTCATTCCTCCGGCCATTTGAGAAAACCCTTTAAACTGACAGGAATCCCATACCATATATCTTTCATACCGTTCTTTTTTATTACCCTCTTTATCGAAAAGAGTAAAACAATAACAAACAGGACATACATTCGTACAGGCACTGCATGAAACACAGGTGCTGCCAAGATCCCAACCATCATCAGAATCGAATGCCTTCGAAGATAAATCTTCCAGTTTGGAGAAAGCTTCTGAAAAATCAGTATTTTGCTTTTCCAAACTTTTCACTACTTTCTCTCTATTTTTATCTCTCTTCGCGATTTGATTTTCTTTAGCATCGGGAAGAGATAACTTTTTTAAAATCTTATCCCCAACATCGCTTCCACTCTCCGTAAGATACCCGCCATTGATTCTCGAAAGATTAATATCGAAACCTTTTTCAGCATACGGGAAATTACCTAAAAGATTACAAAAACAACTATCCTTTGAATACTCACAATCCGAGGATAATAAAATCAACGACTCTCTTCTCTTTTTATAAAAAGGATCGATGAAATCCTTATCTTCCAGAAAAACTTTATCGAGAATTGAAAAAGACACAAGATCACATGCTTTAAGCCCTATAAGAACTTTTTTGTTTTTCTCTTCCTTAATATCAACCCATTTCTCGTCAGGATAATCGGCAACTTTAGAACGAGCGGGCAGAACAAATGATTTAAAATTATCGAAGGCTCTAAAACCGGGAACCAGATAACCATCTATTAGATTTTCGTTTAATTCTTTTATAAATATACGCGACTTGGAATCCCTGTTCGAAGCGACTTCAGCCTCCTTTGCGGCAAAAATCTTCCCATACCCCAAGAGGATTTCCATTAGATTTTTTAATTTTGATTCGCTTAAGAAATAAATATTCATTCTTTAATTTCCATTTTGTGATTTGAATCACTAAATATGGATATATGTTATAGTTCAAACTTAATTTGTCAACCCCGGATTTTAATTTTATTTCGATAAAAAAAACAAATTGGTACACAGATTAACGCGGATTTACAGAATTTGTTATCGTAGTTTAAAACTCACTCCCAAAACCCAAAAAATTTGCATCACAACGACGCCAAAGAACACAGAGCTTTTAATTTATGTTTTTGAACTAACAGCTAAGGGTAAAAAACCACGTGCTTAGTTTTACAACAAATAACGCGAATTACACAAATAAAAAGTTTTTTGGGTATATAAATAGCTAAAATTGTAAATATTATATTTTTTAAAAGTCCTTAATCACAAGAACTACAGAATATAAAGAGAACTACAATAACCTATACGGTATTGACAAAACAGAAAAATAGCCTATTTTTAATTTCAACTACTTGAATATTTGTCATACAACCTAAGAATTACAGAAAATAAGGAAACAGTTAAATAAAAACTCATAAGGAGGTCTTATGAAAAAGTTATTATTACTGCTATGTGCCTTGTTCCTTATACAGGGCGTATCAGCGCAGGCTTGGATACCCATGACTAGCGATTTGCTAAATCTTGAATCATTCAGGCATCAAGCCACCTATTCGATCGAAGACGATCTAGACAATGCTATAGACGGAACCGACATTTTTAACGTTGAGGGGGCTCGTATATACACCAATCTTAGTAACCTTGTTAATGGAGAAGAAACCCCAGACTCATCCGCGAATACAGTTGCTATAGGCGTCACAAGTCCTATATTCAACAACAGATGGAAAGTTACCGCTTTTTACGGTAATGCTAACCAGAATAGCGCTTTTGACGGAATAATGGACGAAACCAATTATTTGGGTGGATCTACCGGTCCGGAATTCTACAGCAGTGATTTACTTCACATGGATTCAACCGCAAAAGGAGAGCTATCCCAAAATACAACTCTTCTAAATATCGGTAGAATAATGAGCAAAGGAACTGAAATAGCTTTCACTTATAAACGCGTAAGTTACACGGAGAAAGGTGAATTCGAAGATTCCATGTATTATATCGATGAAACATTAGATCCGCCAAGGATTAATGCACTCAGGTATGGCGCCGAGAATGGAACTTACGAAAATTCTGTACCCACAACAACTTATTCACTCTCTTATTCCAAACCTTATAAGAATTGGGATTTGAGAGGAGATGTCTTTTTAACATCTATATCAGAGAAAGGCAGTGAAGAGATTTCCGGATTCTCTTTCGAGGATCTTCTTCCCGGATCCCCAAACACCACTTACACCACCAGAGATTCATCCAGTATGGTGGATCAATATGATTACAGCGCCAATATTGCAGGTATTGGACTTCGCCTAAGCGATGAAAACAAATATGGTGTTTTATGGGAAATCGGCGGAAATTTCGCAACAATTTTTGGAAGCGGAGACGCCAATGAAAATTATCGTTTTCACCTTATAGATCAGAGTGAATTCTTTACCGATGAAATAGCAGTTTTTGATAGTTTATATACAAGTGATTGGACTTCTCCAATATCCATATCCGGCAATACTATGGGTTTAAACGGTAGAATGGAGTGGCAGATAGCTGAAAATGTACGCTTCGGATTAGGCTGTATGCTTAGCAGCTTTTCAATAACAATAGAAGAAGATATTACTTACAGATTGGACATCGCTTCCAGTTACGATAACGATGATGGTACATCAGATTATGATGACTACGATTTAACTGTAAACGGATATGATTCGGACGCAACTTACACATCAGGAATGAGCGGTAACATAATTGCTATACCCGCGGGAATCGAATTGAATTTTGGAAAAAACAAAGATTGGTTTATGAGAATAGGAGCTATGTCAGTCGGTTCAAAGACAGAATACACCGAAGAAATAGTTACTGATACTGTATCTGTATACGAACGAACAATAGAACGCGGAGATGGTTCCGATGTTGAAACTTATGGCACAGATATAACCTATGAAGACGGTAAAGTTGTCACTTCGACCACCGATCAAGATGTATACTACTCGTACGGACTTGGTTGGAAACCTTCCCCGAACTTATCTCTCGATCTCTTAGGTATGTTCGATGCTACAAATGTTGAACTGCTATCAACTGACTGGATAAGGTCTTTGAAGCTTTCAGCTACGATTAATATATACTAAGTTCGAGTCTAAGTTAATTCACTCGTAAAAATAAAAACCCCTGTTCACCTTCGAACAGGGGTTTTTTTTGCTAAGATTAAAATATCAAATCGGAAAATTAATAAATAAGCTCTTCGCTGTTGGCTTTTAGCTCTTTAAAAAAACGCAAAAAGCAAAAGGCTAACAGCTAATGGCTCGTAGACATTGCGTTCTTTGTAACTCTGTGTGAGAATATTTTTTTATTCCATATACGGTGACCAGGATGGCGAAAAGGCTGTAATTCCTTGGGTGAGTTTCCGTTGTCTTGTACCATCCCAATTCATTGACCATAGTTGATACCATCCAGTGCGTCTCGAGGCAAAAACTATATGTAAACCATCCGGTGACCAGGATGGGTCTTCGTTATTACCATCAAAAGTTAACTGTATTGGCTGAAAATCATTTGGGTCTGTAACACAGATTTGCTGTTTATTATCTTCTTGGCGAGAAACGTAAGCAATTAAACTTCCCTTGGGAGACCAGGCTGGCGAAGTATTATAATCACCATGAAAGGTAAGTCTCCTTACATTACCCCCGTAAATATCCATAATGTAAATTTGAGGCATACCGCTGCGGTCTGAAACAAAGGCAATTTCCCTACTGTTTGGGGAAAAACCCGGAGAACAATCAACCGCCCAATTCCTGGTCAAGCGGTTTATTTTTTTTGTGTTAAGGTCTAAAAGATAAATCTCGGTATTACCGTCTTTAGACATTGTCAGAGCAACCTTTGTACCATCCGGAGAGTAATCCGGGGCAAAGTTTAACCCCCTGTAAGAAAATATTGCCCTGGAATCTCTTTTTTCAATATCAAGCAAATTGAGAACCAGACGGTCTCTACCATAGTTAGAATACAATATCCTTTCACCATCAGAAGCCCAACAGGGAAAAAGATTATAATTATTGTTATTTGTAAGTTTCTTAAAGTTGTATCCGTCATAATCTACCAAAGCTAATTCTTTCCTATCACCCTTTTTATAAGAAAAAACTATCTTAGTTGCAGCAATACCTTGTTCCCCTGTAAGTATTTCGATAATATGATCTGAAATACGATGAGAAAAAGTTCTATAATCGCCAGACACCTGTATATTTAATTCACCAATTTTTTCCTTTGACTGGAAATCCAACAGGGTCAATATTAAGTTCGGTTCATTTGCCAATATTCTGAGTAAGACGCCGCTTTTTTTATGTTCTGAAGAAAAAATAGCAGTATCCGAATAAATTTCAAAATACAATGAATAATCGAGATCATACCTTATAATCTCTTCGATCCTGTTTAATTTTTTGATAAATATTGGAGTTCCCTGGACTTCCGATAACTCTACAACCATATTTACCTTACCCCCGGCATAATCTGTAAGCCGGAGGAAAACATCCTGCCCAAGAAGAATTTCAGGTATAAAACCCAAAAAGAAAACCAGGCATAAATAAATATATCTTTTAGTCAAAAAATCTGTTCTCATCGCGCGGTCAAAAACTCCAGATGAACCTTTAAATAATCATCGGAAAATTCCTGCGGCAGAGGCGGTAATTTTTTAGCGAGCGCCACCGCCCTAATAGTCGATTCGTTATATATTTCATCACCGGAATCGTTTTCAATACGTATATTCGATATTAAACCATTTTTATCCACTTCAAAATATACAATATTTTTCAATATCACATCCCTGTTTTTATATGGATTATTCCAATTTTGACTGATTTTGTTCAAAAGAATATTTAAGTAATAAGAATAGTTAAAACCTCTGCCGCTGCCGGTATAAATTTCCGGTCTTATATCCGGCAAACCATCGGGCAATCCTTTCCTTGTTTTTGAAACTTTTCTCTCTTTATTTTTTTTTCCACTATTTTTTGCCGTAATCTTTTTTTTATCCGGCGCCGATTTTTCTTCACGTTTTTTTGACTCAGTTTTTACTTTAGTTTCGGATTCAATCAGTTTTTTACCCAAAATTTTCGGCTGCGGAAGCGGCGCGAGTCTTACTTTGTAAATTTCGACTTCAGGCATTTTCCTGTATTTGCTTTTTGTGGTAATCCCAATGGTAGAAAATAGCGCGGTATGCAATAAAAAAGAAAACAAATAAAAACGACTCATCGTCCCTTATAAATTTCCGCCACCAACCCCAATTCATTTACGCCAGCCTTTCTCATCTTACCTATAACCTCTACCACAAAACCATAATCAATACTTTTGTCCGCTCTAAGATAAACGGTTGTCCCGGGCGGTTTCGTTTTCAAAATTTCTTTCATAAATGATTCAAATTTCTCCGAATCGATTTTTTCATTCTCGACGAACAAAGTCTCATTCCCTTTGATTGTAACTGTAATCCCTTCTTCATCGTGAGGTAATGAAGCATCGGTACTGGGTAAATCAACATCGATACCCGGCGTCATCATAGGAGCAGTAATAATAAAAACCACAAGAATCGTTAAAGCGACATCCACAAGATTTGTTATGTTTAAATCCTGTATTAACCCTTTATCCTGATTCTGTTTCAACTAATCCTCTTTTAAAATTAGCGAACATTTCACTTATAAAATTATCAAGTTGTGAATCCATTCTATTTACACGGCTGCGTAAAAAATTATTGAATATCAACGCCGGTATAGCAACTAAAAGTCCATAAACAGTTGAAATTAAAGCATCTGTAATACCGGGCGCAACAACCATTATATGGGCTGAACCTCGTGCTTTTATTTCCAAAAAAGCTTCCATAATACCCCAAACGGTCCCCAAAAGTCCCAGAAAGGGACTTGCTGCCACAATTGTTCCTAAAACCGGCAAATTGTTTTCTAAATTTTCTATTTCGTATATTTTTACACGTTCCATCGCAAGTTTTATATTATCAGCCAATTCAAGTGTTTTAAGGTTCGAATTAGATTTAAGAAATTTAAATTCCTCGAGTCCACTTTTTAAAACTCTACCGTAAATATTGTTATCCAACAAATGCCCAAGATGATGAATTTTATTAATATCTTTTTGAAAACGAAAACTCTTTAAAAATATCTGGCTATTCTTTTTAACTTGTGATAAATCACGAGTTTTTTTGAAAAATATCGCCCAGGACCACACTGAAAACACGACCAATACAATCATTATAATCTGGACAGCGAGTCCAGACTCCATAAAGATCCTAAAAATATTCACTTTTTAACCCTGTTCTGCGCTAATGAAGCCTCCGGAGAATTAGGAAATTCTTTGATCACTCTTTCAAAATACATCCTTGCGATTTTTAATTCTTTCGCTTCCTCGTATATGATACCGATTTTATACAGCGCAGTAGGTTTTTTGTTACTTTCGGGATATTCGGTTACAATTTTGTTGAACACATTAACGGCATCCTGCCTCTTACCCATCGCATAGTGACACTCACCTATCCAGTATAAAGCATTATCGGTAAGAAGAGATTCGGGCGCGACTTTAATATAAGAGTTGAAACCGTCGATTGATTCCTTATAATTACCTTTAACATAATTTCTATAAGCAGTCTCGTATAACAGCCTTGCTTCGGGACTAACCGAGGAACCTTCTTCGGAATCATCGACAGCACCTTTTTTTCTTGTCAGATTCTCATTGATATATGTCAACTGGGACTCTGACTCACTTAAACGCGTATTCAACATCTCTAATTTTTCTGCCAACTCTTCTGTTTTGGTATACAAGTCGATACGCAGCCGCGCCATCTCTTTTGACTGCTTTTTTGTGTAATACTTAAGACTATCAAGCTGCCAGTTAAAATTATTGTATCGTGTTCGGGTAAAACAACCCTCAAGCATTAAGAACAAAAAAGCCGGTACTAAAAGCAACTTTAGTTGCTTGTTCATTATGTACTTTTCAGTCTAAGGAGTATTCTTTTACTTTACCTTAAATTCACAGCGACGATTTTGTTCTAGATCTGAAGGATCAAGTGGCTGTTCTTCTCCATAACTTACGGTAGAAAGACGGTCAGCTTCGACACCAAACCTAACAAGATAATCATGCGCTGCTTTAGCTCTTCTTTCACCAAGAGCCATATTATATTCCGAAGTACCGATTTCACAACAATGTCCCTCAATAACTATACTTGTCTCGGGATATAACTCAAGCATTTCTCCATTGGCTTCTAAAGTTGCCGCGGCATCTGGTCTAATATCGGATTTGTTAAACTCAAAGAATATACGATTTAACTCGAGATCCGGGAGTTCAGGTTCAACTACCGTAGTCGTATCTTCTTCAATGATCTCCGGTTCTTCTACTTCTTCTACTACTGGTGCGCCACCACAACCTATGAACAAAGCAATAATCAATAATACTGGTACAAACAATTTAAAATAACGCATCCTTGCCTCCTATTTTTCTTTAATGATAACAAAATTTTCACGATTGTCAAGCACAAATCTTCATTATTATATTTTTTTTATAATTATTTAAACTTTTTCTGTTTTTTTGGAAACCTTCAGTAAAAGGTCATATGCCTCGTCAATAGCCATTGGTACAATTTTTGTTTCACCAATTATGGGCATAAAGTTAGTGTCTCCGCTCCACCTGGGAACGAGATGATAATGAAGATGATCTTCAAAACCGGCACCCGCAATCCTGCCGAGGTTCATTCCTATATTAAAACCATCAGTATTCATCGCTTCTTTGATAATTTTTTGCCACACTCCAAGCAAACCAGACATTTCAAGCATTTCATCTTTGTTTAAAGCGTTAAAATCTCCTGTATGTTTATAGGGCGCCACCATAATATGTCCATTGTTGTACGGATATATATTCATCAACACAAAAGAAAAATCTCCGCGGAAAAGGACACCATTTTTTCTATCATTCTTGTCGTTAGCCGCTTTACAAAAAATGCAACCTACTGAATCCGGATTACTTACGTATTTATATCTCCAGGGAGCGTATATTCTTTTCATCAGAACAGAGATTGTTGTTTTACAATTTTATCAGGCTTTTCATCCGGAATTAAAATTTGCCCGTAAACGCCGTCATATCCAGGACGTATCTCCACATTTCCTTTTCTGACTTCAACAATCGAACGGGCTATTTTTTCTTCTGTAGAAGCAAGTAAATCTCTTTCAGGCATATCTAATAATATTCTAAACTCATTGCCAAAATAAGTAGTCAACTTACTGTATATATCTTGCACTGCTCTAGTTTTGCTTCCGACCCCAAGAGAATCCGAGATTATGGTTTTAAGTTGAATAAGCCTTTTATAATTAACCCTACCTTCACTGTCCCCCTTTTCCCTATCAGCAAGTTCATAAACACGATGAAGTACTCCCAAAGTTAAAGGTCTACCGCATTCCGGGCATATATTATTATGTTTTTTGGAATCGGTAGGGTGGAAAGTCACATTACATTTTCTGTGTCCGTCATAATGGTATTTACCTTCTTCAGGGAAAAATTCCACGGTATAATCGAACACATCTGTATCCTGATTCTTTAAAACATTAATAAGAGTAGGATAATCTATTTCCTCTTTAAAACAATTCGCTTCCCTGCCAATATTTCCGGGAGAATGCGCATCAGAATTTGAAATTAGTGTTATTTTATCGAGAGATGATAAAAGCCAATTCATAGGAGGATCGGAAGAAAGTCCCGTTTCAATTGCGTAAATCTTTTCGCTGTAGTCTCCAAAAGCTTCTTCTATGGAATCGAATCCGGATTGAGAACCAAAAAGTCCAAACCATGGAGTCCAGAGATGAGCGGGAATAAAAAGGGCTTTTTCATATACCGAAAAAAGGTTCTCTGCCAGATCACGAAGGGTAAAAGTAAGCGTAGGTCTTCCATCAGCTTCCAATTTACCAAACCTTCTTATATTTTTATTAAACTTCCTGATTAACTCGAAATTAGGAAGAAGAATAAGAGAATGAACTTTTTTTGTTTGTCCTCCTTCGTTATATATATTACACACTTCAGCTGATAGGATAAAATCGATCCCTTCAAACTGATAGATTCCTTCCCTATCTGTCTCTTTCAATTCTTTCTCCAACATATAAAGCCATCCCGGATTTGTAAAATCTCCGGTACCCATAAGATTAATACCCTTAGCCTTAGCTGCTCTGGCAATAAAAGGAAGTTCCATATGTTTACTTGTTGCCATCGAATACTTTGAGTGAATATGAAAATCCGCGTAATATTTCATATAAAATTCACTTTTATGTATCGAATTTTTCCAACAAAGAAATTACTTCAGGAGGGGAACTTGAATCCAACAAAGACTTTCTAAAATCTTCCTGTCGGCACATTCTCGAAATTCTCGCAAGTATTTGTATATATTTTTGTTTCGCGTCCTCCGGAGCAACAATTAAGAAAACTATATGGACAGGCTTTCCGTCAAGAGAGTTAAAATCTAAACCTTCTTTAATAACACCTATAATAATGAGAAGATCCTTTACCGCTTCGGTCCTCGCATGTGGGATGGCTATTCCCTCTATCACTCCTGTGCTTTCCAATTCTTCTCTTTCTCTAATTTTATGTAAAATAGGCTCTCTTGTCATTATGATGCCTTTACGAAGAGCCTGATCTACCATTTTTCCAATCATTGTAAACTTATCCTCGACTTTATCCATCACGATTATTAAATCCTCATCAAGAAATTCCTCAATCATTATTTTCCTCCCTCTTTTTCAATAAGAATCGGACACTGCACATATTCGATCAATTGCTGAATCATCCTCTCCTCTCTTCTTCCTTCGATGCCCTGTCCCCTACGATGTCCAACTATAAGAAGCTCAATCTCTCTCTCTTTTACGAATTTTCTAAGGATATCAATAGCATCTCCTTCTTCAACAAAGAGAGCAGTTCTTACTCCTTCATTAACGGCCATATCTTCAAGATAATAAAGATATTTCCAACCCTCCTCTTCTATCTTTATAGCTGTATCTATTTCATCTGATTTCCTCATATTTGATACGGTCTTTACCATATCCTTATCTACAATAAATAAAGCATATAAAGCTGCGGACAGACCTTTGCTAAGTTCTATAGCCCTATTCCAAGAAGCTCTTGTTTCTCCGGAAATTATATATAAAAGGATTTTCTCCATATAACTACTCTCCCTTGCTCAATCTTTTTACTCTAAAAAATTCTTCTCTTTCTTCATCCTCAAGATTTTCTTCAATTTTATTTATGTCTTTTCTATAACCCGGTATAAAAAGTTTTTCCAAAGCATTCACTCTTTTTTGAGTTTTGCTTATCTCCGAACCTAATCTCCATATAAGCACTTCTTTTGCTGCCCATCTGGCAATCAAATCAATTAAACCTCTAAATTTAACAAGAGCCTCATCAAAGTATTCATCAGTAGAATCAAGACTAACCTGAACCTTAATTCCCGGAACATCTACAAGAAGTTCGGGTACAGGGATTCCCATAACTGAACGCATACGAATATCAATCGAGGGTTTTTCTCCCCCTTCACCATAATTTTTTATCTTTTGTTTTCCTTTGGTAACAAATGCTTTCTCGAGAGAATTATACGCTTCCTTTAGTTTCCCGGTAACTTCTTCTTCCATCTCCTTAAAACCTCGTATATTCCTCATGAGTTCCATAATCATTACTTCCCTTTTTTCATCAAGAAGGGCATATCCTTCATTTGCAATTTTCAATTTTTTCTTTAATTTTAAAAGATTGCTTTGAGTCAAAGCTACCTGCATTTAAACTCCCATGAATTCATTTGTTTCGCTTTCCTTAACCCTTGTCAACTCACTTCTCGGCAATATCTCAAGTAATTTCCAACCAATATTTAGTGTTTCTTCTATGGTACGTGATTCTCTTGTATCCTGTTGCAAAAAAACCTTCTCAAATTTATCTCCGAAATTAAGGTATCTTCTATCAACTTCCGTCAATTCTTCTTCTCCGATTATTGAGGCAAGAGAACGAACTCTTTGAACCCTTGAATAAGAGGAATATAATTGTCCATAAAGATTATGATGGTCTTTCCTGGTCTTTCCTTCACCAATACCATCTTTCATTAAACGAGAAAGAGAAGAAAGAGGGTCAAAAGGAGGATAAATACCCTTCTGGTGCATTTCTCTTGAAAGTACAAGCTGTCCTTCCGTTATATACCCGGTCAAATCGGGAATAGGATGCGTTATATCATCATTCGGCATGGTCAATATCGGGATTTGTGTAATAGAACCCTTACTGCCTTTAACTCTGCCTGTTCTCTCATAAAGAGAAGCTAAATCACTGTAAAGGTATCCCGGATAACCTTTTCTCGAGGGAACTTCTCCTCTAACTGAAGCAATTTCTCTTAGTGCTTCACAATAATTAGTAAGATCGGTAAGTATCACAAGAACATGTTTATCCTTCTCAAAAGCCAAAAACTCTGCAACGCTGAGTGCGCAACGAGGAGTAATAATTCTTTCAACCGAAGGACTATCTGCAAAATTAAGAAACGTAACCAAACGTTTTAATTCCCCACCTTCTTCAAATCTCTTTTGAAAGAAATCAGCTTCGTCAGCTTTAATTCCCATAGCCGCAAAAACAATTACAAATTCCTCTTCGGTAGATATTCTGGCTTGATTTATAATCTGTGCAGCCATTTCATTATGTGGTAATCCGGCACCTGAAAATATCGGCAACTTCTGCCCTCTGATTAAAGTCGCAAGACCATCTATCGCTGATATTCCTGTTACTATATTTTCTCTTGGGTACTCTCTTACAACCGGATTCAAAGGAAAACCATTAACATCTTTTTCTTCCACCCCTAAAATATCCCCTCCCCCATCTATTGGCCTGCCGAGTCCGTCAAAAACTCTACCGAGCATTTCTTCGGACACGGAAATAGTAACCGGAGAACCTGTAAATCTAACCCTGACTTTCTCTCTACTTATACCGCTCGTTCCCGAAAAAACCTGAACTATGGCATTATCTTCATCTATCTCAATGACTCTTCCTACTCTCTTTATATCTCCCTGTTCCACTCTAACCATTTCTCCGAAACCCACGTCTTCGATTCCTTCGACAACAAGAAGAGGTCCTGTTATAGCACTGGCGCCTATATGCTTTTTCTCGTATACCTTATCCATATTCCTTTCTAAGATTATCAAAATCTTTTTTCATCTTTAACTGCAATTTATCAAATTTCTTCAAGTTCGCATTTTCGATTTCTTCTCCCATTCTTTTTATTTCATTAAAAATCGGTAACTCTTCGATCTTGAATAATGGCACCCCTATATCCAAAAGTTCTTCAGCATTCTCACCAAACTTAAAAATTACCTTAAGCATTCGGTATTGTTTTTCGGCAAAACAATATGCGTCCACTTCAGAAAGAGCATTCTGCTGTAGGAAACCTTCTTTTATAAGTTCAGCTTTTCTTAAAGTAAGTCTTTCCTTTTCAGGTAAGGCTCCCTCTCCAACCAATTGTACAATCTCTCTTAAATGTGAATCCTCTAAAAGAACCTCCATTAATTTTTTACGTAATCCCATAATAGGCAGATTTTTATTCTCCCACCAGATTGTAACTCTATCTAAATAACCCGAATATGATTCGGTCCAGGAAATCGCCGGATAATGCCGGGAATTCGCTAATTCTCTATCCAGAACCCAGAAAGTATTTATAAAACGTTTCGTATGACTGGTAACCGGCTCGGTAAAATCTCCTCCCGGAGGAGAAACAGCTCCAACTATACTAACCGAACCCAATCTATCTTTCGTCACTTTAACCCTGCCACCCCTTTCATAAAATTCGGCAAGTCTTGAAGATAAATAAGCGGGAAAACCTTTCTCTGCAGGCATTTCTTCCATCCTACCGGATATTTCCCTTAGCGCTTCCGCCCACCTTGAAGTAGAATCGGCAAAAAGAGCAACATCATATCCCATATCACGAAAATACTCGGCTATTGTTATACCGGTATATATACTCGACTCTCTTGCGGTAACAGGCATATTGGAAGTATTGGCAATAAGAATAGTCCTCTCCATAATAGTCCTACCCGACCTGGGATCTTTTAATTTAGGGAATTCTTCCAATACCTGAGCCATTTCGTTTCCTCTTTCACCACATCCAATATATATAATTATATCAGCGTCCGCCCATTTCGCGAGAGAATGCTGAGTTACTGTTTTGCCCGTTCCAAACCCCCCCGGAATCGCCGCGACTCCCCCCTTTACAATAGGAAAAACCGTATCTATTACTCTCTGTCCCGTAAACATTATTTCTTCCGGAGAAATTCTTTCTACAAAAGGTCTTTTTCTTCTAACCGGCCACGAATGAAACAATTTAATTTCGGTTTCTTTCCCGCCTTTTTCTTTAACAATACAAATAGTATCGGTAACCTTATAATCACCGCTTTTTTCCGCTGCAACAATTTCCCCAGTAATACCGGGAGGAATTATAATTCTATGTTTTATAAGAGCGGTTTCCTCTACTTCTCCTACTATAGAATTTGGGTAAACGGTATCGCCCTTTCTTGCTTTTATGTCTACTTTCCATTCCTTCTCACGCGAAAGAGCCAAAACCCGTAATCCTCTTTTTATAAAAATACCCTGTTTTTTCTTTATTTCCGTAAGAGGACGCTGAATTCCGTCGAAGGTGTTTGAGATTAAACCCGGTCCCAATTCCACTGATAATGGCTTTCCGGTACCTAATATTTTAATTCCCGGTCGAAGATTCGTAGTATCCTCATAAACCTGAATCATTGCTTCGTCACCCGTAATTCTTATAACTTCACCCACCAATTCCTCATCTCCGATTCGCACCTCTTCATTCATTTCAAAATTACGGGACGCCCTGGATACGATAATAGGGCCCTCAATTCTCTTAAGAATAGCCTCACCCATTATTTACTCCAAGTTTAGCGGCTATCATCTTCATATTCTGCTTTATAATATTCTCCGCAAGCACAGAAAACCGGAAATCATACTCATTATCTTTTCCTCTTATTAAAAAACCCGCTTTTATTGGTTCACCAGCAAAATTTATATTTTTCATATTTTTACAAATTTCTTCGAAATAATTAATATATTCTTCTTCGGCTACAAAAGAAATTTCTTTTTCTTTTTTAAGAATTTCTTTACAACAGGATATTATCCATGAATCTAACTTACCCTTTTTTAGCATTGAATTTAATTCTTTTTCCAAATCGGCAAAAAGCAAATCAAAAAGTCGTTTTCGAAGCACTAAGAGCTCTTTTTTCTCATCCATTTTCTCTTTCGAAATTATCCTGGATTTCTCCTTTTCAAATAAGATTTTTCCTCTTTCTTCAGCCTCTTCTTTTATTTTCTTTTCCTCTTGTTTTGCTTGATTCAATATTCGTTCCTTAGCTTTACCAGCTCTGGAAAGAACCATTGCTGCCTCTTCCTTAGCATTGCCGATTATTTTCTCTTTTAGTTCATTTATATTATTCTTCATACATTAACAGATAAAACTCTTTTAATCAACTCGAGCGCTTTACCTTTTTCTTTCCAGCCACTACTTGCCGGAATTTCTACAACAAGAGGCATATCACCTTCAGTCTTCTGTTTGTTAACTTTATCTCTTATTAAATCAGCCTCTCTCTCTGTTATAAGTATAATACCTATTTCTTTATCTTCAAGAGCTTCATCAAATTTCGCCTTTGCAGAATCCGTATCTTCAACAGTTACGGTTTCAATACCAGCAAGAGAAAAACCAAGCGAAGCAAGTTCGTCACCTATGACTTTTATTTTCATACTTTCAGAAGAATTAATACAGCAACAATAAGTCCCCAGATAGAAAGTCCTTCAGCAAGTCCGGCAAAAACAATAGCGGAACCCATAATCTCCGGTTTTTCAGCAAGTGCAGCCATAGCAGCAGCACCTATCTTTGAAAGGGCTATTCCAGCTCCCAATACGGAGACCGAAATAGAAAGACTGGCTGCTAAAAAGGCCCATCCCGCGTTACCGGCGGACGGCCTCGAAACCACTCCCTCCTGTCCAAAAAGAGGGACAGGCATTAAAATCGTAACTATACCTATCATAACGAAGAGCAAAGCAATAACTAAAAAAGTCATGTTAAATTTCCTCAAACCATTTATAATAACATCAAATCTATCCATAATTACCTCCTATTTTATTTTTACCGGTTCGTAAATTTCTTTTCCTCTTTCAAAAAAACGGGAATAAAGTTCATAATACTCGAGTCGTAATCCCTGAATAAAAACAATCATTCCTTCAAGCCCAATGATAAGAATATTTCCAAAAATTAACGTTGTATATTCCCCCATACTAACCATTTCTCCTAACACACCGGCAATTTCTATTATAGACATCGTCAAAATAACATGTCCTATATTAAAAGCCGCGACTCTTATGAAAGAAAGGGTGTTAGAAATCATAGCAAGAGAAAGGTGAATTAAATCTCCGAGAGATAAAAGCAATTTATTCGAATCCCAACCCTTGTTAATTGAATCTTTTAAAGGTATACCAACAGCTATCACTAATGTACTAATCCCTAAAGCAGCACTTTCTGCTTTTATAATAGTTACGGAACCTCCTTTTATAACTGAAAAAGCGAGTAAGATTAAAGAAATATAAAAAATAAAACCAGGTAATCCATGACCTGAGAGTAATAATTTTTCCTTGTTTTTTTCCAAAATATACTCTACCAATCTTAGAATAAAACCAAAAATTATAACCAAAATACCAAGATAAACAGCAAGAAGCATAGCTTTCTCGGGAGACTGGAAAGGCGAAAACCATATTGGTTCAAAAGGATGCGTTCCGAAAAATTCTCCGAAAATCGCTCCGAAAACAGAGGAAGAAATACCTAACGCAAAAGCAAAAACAGAAAATTTCCTCAGCAATCTCACGCAATATAATCCAACGCCCATTAACATCAGAACCAAACCGTGCCCCAAATCCCCAAACATAATTCCAAAAAAGAACATAAATGAAATGGTGGTAAAAATAGTTGGATCTATTCCCTTATAGGAAGGTACGCCATAAGATTTCACGAGCAATTCAAAAGGACGAAAAACCAATGGATTATTAAGCTTGGTCGGCGTAATATCAGCTTCTTCGCTACTCCTCTTCACAATTTCTTCATGGAGAATATAAAGATCCAAATTTTCCGCTTTTTTCTTAACCCCTGATACCGTCCGGCTCGGCAGATAAGTACTTATGAAAAAAACTTTTTCCGACCGCGCCGTCTTTGCCACCCAATCTAATTCTAATATAGATATTTCTATATCTTTTTGCAATTTCAAAATATCATTTTCAAAATTACGGCCCATCTTTTTTATGGAAGCCTGGAGAGATGTCCTCTCTTCTTTTATCTCCCAAAATTTATTTTCAATTTTATCTTTCAACCTCGAGAGAGTTCCTTCAAGTTTATTAAAAAGCTCCAACCTATTGAAATGAACTGCCTCCAGGACTTTTCCGATGGACTCTTCTTCAAAAAAAGAATAAAAGACGATAATAGGAACAGAATCATTCTGGGCTTTTCTCTTAAAAATAAGGATATCTCTATCTTTTATAATTTCTAAAAAGTTCTCTTCTTCGGAAGAAGGTATTGTTCCTCCCAACATTTTAAGAAATTTACCATTATTCAATTCCTCTATCCTGGTTTCCGATTCGGGAAGTAAAGTCAAAAGTTCGGAGGTAAGATTTAGGTGAACTTCTTCTTTCTTTAATTCCTCAAATCTATCTCTTTTTTCTCCAAGCTTTTCCTGAAACTCCTTTAAAAAAAGGTCGGCTTTATCAACAATATCACTAAGTTCCCAAGGTTCAAAAGGAATATCCTCCTCGACTTTTATATTAAAGTATTCTACAATCTCCTTTATTCTTCTCTTATACTCTTCTAATTTAAAATATATATCTTTATAAGCAGACTCCCTTAAATAACGATGAGAAAACTCGGTAATATGAAATTTACTTTCATTCCCCATAAACTCGAGAACAGAAGGCAAATCTTTATCCGTCGTCGCGAACAAGAAACGAGTCATCGATTCAGGAACCCACATAAAGCTTCTCCCATATCTCTCTAAATCTTTCTCTGTTGAGATCTAATAGTTTACTTCTATAAATAGAGATGATTTCATTCATTTTAAGGTCTAATAAAAAGAAAAAAGCCAGTATGGACCTCATGGAATACATTCTAAATTTAAAATCCCGGTAACAGATATTTAAAAATTCTTTGACAAATTCATTTTCAGTAATACCTTCTTCCATAGAAAAATTTTTATAAACATTACCTTCCGGAATTAAAAATCTTCTTATTTCAAAATCTTGCAGATCGTAAAATTTTTTAAGACGATATAACCAGAGCTTATTTTTAAAATTTATCAAAGTAAGGATAAATTCTTCTGTTTCAATAGCTTCCGCGTAAGGAAGATTCCGGACTCCTTTAAGTAAAAAAGAATAATAACATTTATCCAATGCGATTTCAATATCGATCTTATTATGTCTTTCTTTATATTTTGAAAATCCCAAAACCCAACAATCTTTCCACATTCCTTTTTGCATATAATAATCCAATCCTTCTATTTCAAAAGTTTTCCCTCTTAATTCTTCAATGAAAAACCCTTTATCTCCATTAATTATATCTTTAATATCACTCAATTCATAACTTTTTAAATAAATATCAAAGAACTCCCCTGAGGAACCATGTATCTGCTTTCTTACTAATTTTGCAAGAGAAAAAGGAATCATCCGTAAGAAATCTTCCAAATCATTATCTGAAGGAGGAAATCTTTTGAGGAAAATCATTTTTCCGAACCTGTTTCTAAAATCCAAAACTCCTTCTGCCATAAAAAGACTTTCAATCTCTTCAGAAATCGGAATAAAAGAATATATCGCTCTTAACTTAGGATATACTGAATATCCCATTATTGTCCTTTAAGCAGAAAACTCGTTAATTCTGTCAACAATTTTTTCCTCATATTTTCATAACGTTTCATCCAATCATCTCTTAAACTCATGCCTTTTTCTTCTACTTTTTTCTTCTCTTTTTCTTTTGTTTTCAAAAGATTTGATTTGTAACCATCGATTATCGCCCTTGCTTCTTTACTAGCACGCATAATAATTTTCCTGGATTCCTTCTCGGCACTTTCTTTTAAAGCGTCAGCTTCCTTCTCCGCATCGTCAAGGGTCTTTCTTGCTTCTCTTTCAATTTCAAGAATTCTCTTGATCTCTTTCTCCATCTTCCTCTCGTTTCTTTTTATATTTCTTAAATTCAATTATTACAAAATAGACAATTCCGAAAAAAATTACAGCTCTTATAAATACAAAAAACCACAAAATAGCAAGGGATATCTTATCCATAAATTCAAGATAAAACACATAAGAAAAAAGTCAAGGAGTTTTCCCACACCACCCTCCCCCCGAATAATAGCACGCAGATTAAAAAGGATAAACAGGATATTTTTTTATTTAAATTGAAAAATCAGAAACAATTAATGTGTTTGATTTATTGTTTTTTGTCCGTTTAGTGGCTAAACAATCTTTAAAATCTGCGTTAATCTGCGTCCCTTTAAATTATTTCTCGTCTTCCGCTGCTTCGTCGAAATTTATAACATCCACGCCTTTCAAGTACGGTTTAGTGGCATACTGTTTTATACTTCCCATTTTTTTTATTATTTCTTTTATATCATTGGCTGAATCTAAAATAAAATCTAATTTCTTCTGAGCTTCAGTATCTTCTTCTAAATCTTTTTTCAATATCCCTACCATACCAAAAATAGAAGTCAAAGGCTGATTTATTTCATGCGCCGCAGCACCCGCGGTTTCCACTAAAACCTTGATCCGTTCGGATTGCAAAACAATTTCCTGTAATTTTTTTAATCTAAAAAGTAATTTACTACGTTCAATCGCGTAATCTAATGAACGCAGTATAGTCCTGTTATCCACTTCACCTTTAACAAGATAATCCTGCGCTCCTTTTTTAACAGCTCCGACAGCAATTTCTTCATCATCCAGCCCGGTCAACACAACAACCGGGATATTAGATGCCACCTTAGAAACTTTTTCGTAAGTTTCAAGTCCCGAACTATCCGGTAATCCAAGATCTAATAACACTAAATCAAACTTCTTTTTAACTACAACATCTAAAAAATCAGCAAGGTTAGCAGAATGAGATACCTCATAATTGTTTTTTTCAAGTTGTTTAGAAAGTACGCGTGCTAATTTTTCATCATCCTCTACTATTAAAATTTGTTTCTTTTTCTCGCTTGAATCTGATTTTTTATTGCCTTCTTTATACTTCACAAAAATCTCTTTTAAAAAATAAAATCTCTCATTTTCCAGATAATCTTCGAATAGCTTCTAAAAGTTTATCTTTTTTTATTGGCTTGGTTAGATAATCTGTACAACCGGCTTTTAGAGTTTTATCCCTATCTTCTTTCATCGCGTACGCGGTTAAAGCCAATATGGATGTTGATTCCTTATCTTCCGTTTCTTCCCATTTTCTAATAGTTTTAGTTGCCGTATAACCATCCATAACCGGCATCTGCATATCCATTAAAACCACATCATATTTATTATTCTTGAATCTATTTACTGCTATCTGACCATTTTCCGCTTCATCTATTTCTATCGGAAATTTCTTTAAAAAAGCCTTAATCAGCAACCGGTTATCAGGATTATCCTCAACAAGCAATATTTTGATTTGAGGTATAGAAATTTCGGTTTTCTCTTCTTTTTTTAACTTCTCCTTTCCTCTTTGGGCTTTCCACAAACCCAGTGTAGTCAAAATAGCGTTCTTCAATTCTTTTCTTTTTATCGGCTTAAGGAGATATGACCCAATACCATATTTATCTATTTGCTTCATATCATCTGGTTTATATTCGGATGATAACATCATTACAGTTGTCGACTCAGAATTCCTTTGTTCTCTCAAAAATTTTGCCACGCTTATACCGTCGACCTCAGGCATTCTGCAATCCAGAAGAACCAGATCATAAGGCTTATTTTTCTGATAAGCCGATTTAATTATGGAAATAGCTTCCTTTCCCCCTTCCGCCTCTGTTACCTTCGCATCCCAGGTCGATAACATTTCTCTCAAAATTAATCTGTTCGTAGCATTATCATCTACAATTAAAGTCGATATACCTTTGACATCGATTTCTCCGGGTTTAACAAAAGTTTCCGCGCCTTTTTCTTCATTAAGCTTAAAAAAAGAGGTAAAGCAAAACTTACTTCCCTTCCCCAATTCACTTTCAACCCACATATTGCCACCCATCAACTTTGTAATCTTTTTAGAAATACTTAAACCTAAACCCGTTCCGCCGTACTTTCTCGTAGTAGATGAATCCGCCTGTTTAAAACTATCAAATATTTTATCTTGTTTATCCTCAGGTATACCGATACCCGTATCTCTCACATAGAAAAGCAACCAAACACCATTTTTTTTATCTTGTTTAATATAATTGGGATCCCCTTTTTTTAGAAGGCTTATATTTAGAACAACTTCTCCGCCTTGGGTAAATTTTATCGCGTTACCAATAAGATTAACTATTACCTGCCTGAGCCTGCCGGAATCACCAATCAAATTTACCGGAACATCAGGTTCTACTCTGCTTAAAAACTCAATATTTCTCTTGCGAGCGCGTACTGCCATAACATCACAGGTCCCTTCGATTAACTCCGCAAGGTCAAAATCCGTTTCTTCGAGTTCTACATCACCTGATTCTATTTTCGAAAGATCCAGTATATCGTTTATCAAAGCAAGCAAAGCATCTCCGGCTTTACTTAGAGTTTGTACAAAACCCTTTTGTTCATTAGAGAGAGATGTGTCTAAAAGAAGTTCTGTCATCCCTATAATTGCATTCATAGGGGTACGAATTTCATGACTCATTGAAGCTAAAAACTCGCTCTTAGCTTTATTGGCTGCTTCAGCTCGAACTTTTTCTTTTTTCAACATTTTTTCAGTTTCTTTATGAGCCACAATTTCTTTTTTGAGATTTGAATATGATTTTTTAAGCTCTGAAAAAAGTTCATCGCGTGTAAGCCGACTAATTTTTTCCCTTTCCCTATCTAAAAAATCTTTGGTCGGCTTAAAAGAATAAACGGGAATATACTTAAACGCGCTTAAAATATTCTTACCGTTTCCGGAAAAAGAAAAATTTGTTTCATCAAATACTAACTTTAAAACACTTGATTTCCCGGAGATATCTATAACGGAAATAAAGCGAACCAATAATCCGAACTTACCTCCCCTTTCTTCTATAAATAACTCCAACCCGTTTTTTTCGCTTCCGCCGACTATACTTCGCATTACTTCAGAAATTGCAGTCGTAAGTCTCGTCACATCAACCTCTCTAAATCCGAGATCTACTGCTAAATCAAATATTTTATTCCTTTTTTCAATAAGATATTTATCATCTTTTAGAGAGATTCGACCGAGTTCAAACATCAATCAAAATCCTGTTCGTTTTCCTTTCCATTAAATTTTTGATCCTCTGAACTTTGCTCTTTGTTTATTTCCTCTTTTTCTTCAGTTACCATTTCATCCGATTTAAATTCTTCTTCAACTTCAATTTCCTCGACTTCAGTTTCTTCTTTTGATTCTGCCTCTTCATCAACTGCAATTATAGATTGAAGCATTTCTACACCATCTTCAAAAGTTCTCGAGATTCTATATATTTGATCAAACTCAAAATGATAATCAGAAAGGGAAATAGCTACTCCGGGCCTTATTCCAGACAGCACCGTACTTGCCCCTAATAGTTTTATCATCTTTGCTGTTTTATTAATAATATCGGCATGGTAAGGATCTACGATTTTTACTCCGGATAAATCTATTACAACTCCTTTGACACCTTGTTTTTCAACGTTTACCAAAATCTTCTTTTGAATTGACTGCATTATTTCATCATCGATATCTCCCTGAACAGGAACAACCAGACATCCGTTGGAAATATGAACCGATAAATCAAACAAGAAATCCTCCCTAATAATTTTTAAATAAATTATTTTTTATTCTTATCATCCGGAATATTCCTAAGAAGAATAAGATACGCTCCATTCCCTTCCCATTCGGTCTCGGTAACTCTCATGTGTGCTTTGGACTTTTTCTTTCCTTTTCCACTTAACTCAATTTCTTTCAATTGATCAATTTCTAAAGGAAATTCAAATTCTTCACCGATGAGATCTTCCGGAGATACTTCCAGAAAACTCATTGAAGAACCATTAGCGAATTGAACTATTCCTTTTCTATCCGCAACTATTACGGCATCCTCGATTTTTTCCATTATATTTTTAAACCTGGCTTCACTTTTCTTTAGTTCTTGAATTTTTCTTTCCAATTCAATCAAAATACGATGGCGCTCCACGGCAAAAAATATCGCCTGCAAAAGCGCATTTACTCCCATTTGACCTTTTACCAAAAAACCCTCAGCTCCCCTCTTCATAGCTTCAAGAGCAAGACCCTCATCACTTAACGCCGTTATGACAACAATGGGAACCTTATGCGCTTTCTTTCTTACACTATCAAGAGTATTTAATTCTTTACTATCCGGCAAATTAAGGTCGAGTAAAATAAGGTCGAATTCGTTTTCAGAAATACATTTAATTGCTTCCCCGAGTGTTTCCACATTAGTTAACGCGAATTTTGTAGCTTTAACCAATTCTGCTTCCTCACAGTAAGCTAATGTTTCTCGAATAAAAGTAACCGCGAATGAAGCATCTTCTATAAGAAGAACATTCATCACAGTAATATTATCATCCTTTTTATAATCACCGACATTTTTACTCATTTAACACCCCTTTGTTCATCTTTAATAATATAAGCATTTTTATAAATCTTCATTCTCAATCGGATACCTGCTTTTTTTCTCATTTAATTTTCCTTTAATGTATTTTATCCATCTATTTTAAATTGTCAACATAATTTTTCAGATTTAACCATATAAAAGTAAAAACTAATACCTATTTGGAGACAAATATATTTTACCTTTTAAGAAAACAATAGTGTTTTTATATATTTTTTTATATTTATTACAGATTCCTACTTGTTTTTCAATGAAACAACATATCGCAATCCGTCTTTCAAGGTAGACATAGTTTTTAGGCCTTCCATATCTATACCAAGATCAGCAATTGTCTGGGCAATTTCTACTCCTACGCCGGTTAAGATTGCTTCGGCACCCACCAGGCGTACTGCTTTGGCAGTACGAATTAATCTGTCAGCTACCGCGCTATCTACCGCGCTTATACCAGAAATATCTATAATAGCTATTTCTGCTCTCTTTTCCACTATCTCGGTTAATAAAGCTTCCGAAACTCTCGAGGCTCTTTCGCTGTCAAGCGAACCCAATATGGGAACAGTAAGTACCCCTTCCCAAACATCGATCACGGGGGTTGAAAGTTCTATAAGTTCTTCTCTCTGTGCCTCTAATTTTTCCTCTCGTTGTTGCTCCCAAAGTTTTTTTTCTGTAACATCCCTTGAAATTCCGAAAGTTCCCACAATATTTCCCTTTTCATCATATCTGGGAACTTTTGTGGTTTCTACCCATTTAATACTTCCATCAGGATAAACTTCTTTTTCTTCCTTCTGTAAAGGTTCCCCGGTTTTCATTATTTTTTGTTCATCTTCATAAGCGGGTCTCGCATGTTCCTCACCAAAAAGATCGAAGTCGGTTTTACCTATTATTTTATTGGGATCATCAAATCCCATATAATCGGCAAAAGCTTTACCTATTTTAACAAATCTACTCTCTTTGTCTTTAAAATAAATGTTTTCGGGAATATACTTTAAAAGAGAATTCAGTAAGCTTCGATCCAATTTCAATTCCCTATTTTCTTCTTTTAAAAATTCTATTTTTTTCTCAAGATCTTCTTTATTTGCTTTCTTTTTAGCCACTAAAATCCTCCTTTTTTATGTTTTTACCCTCTAAGGAATTCGTGCAATTAATAAAGTCGCATCATCAGAACTTTTTTTATGTTTTTCAAACGATTCTTTCGCGAGTTCCATAATCGGCCTATAAACAATACGTTTGTCATCAAAATTAAAAGAACTAACTCCATCAGAATGCATCACAACTAAGCAAGGCGTTGTGAGTTCAAGACGATCCGTTCTTAGCGTTCGCATATTGCTACCCAATAAACCATCAAAAGAAACAAGACGCTTATACATATCTACAGTGTAAATTTGCGTACGAATATTTCCAACACCAAGATATTCTATTTTACCTTCCTTATCCATTCGAACCATCCCCATAACACAACCTCTACTTCCATGTGATTTTCTATGAATATTAATAACTATTTGTTCAAGATCTTCTCTAAATCTATCTTCAAGAACTTTCAGCGCTATTTGACTCGCTTCGCTGGCTTTATCCCCATGTCCGATACCATCAATAACAGCAATTATAGCACTATCCTCATAACGCTTTATGAAATAAGCATCTCCATTACTTTTGAAACCGGGTTTGGGACGACTATAAACGCTGGTTTGAATAATATTTTTCTTTTTCTCAGCAAATACTTTTTTACCGGTTAAAATAAATTTACCTCCCTCTACCCGAATCTGAACATCCGTAAGTAATCTTTTCACAGCGCCTAAACCTATGCCAAGAGTATTCGAGGTACTATACCCATCGTCAAAAACTCTTGTTGTGTCCGAATCATTAGTAGGATTTTCGGCTACGATATATACACTTTTTTCCGAAGTTTCACCAAAAGAAATGCTCAAATTACCCGAAGACCCATGTTTTAAAATATTTTTTGAAATCTCGGTTATAACAATCTTTAACTCTTCCAATTCTTTTCCCGTCAAACTAATACTGCTTGCAAACTTTGTCATTTCGGAACGAGCCCTGTAAATATCTTCGTCCGATTCGACTACAAACTTTATGGAAGGGAAAACTTTTTCTGTGCTCATTTTAATTTCTTATAAGTGGTTATTTTTGTACCACTGTCATTACTCTCAATCTCAAAACCATCCATCAGGTGTTTAGCTCCTATAAGCCCGATACCAAGTGAATTTGTTGTGCTGTATCCTCTTTCCAAAGCCTGTTCAACATCGGGAATGCCCGGACCCTCATCCTGACAAACAATCTCTATCCCTCCATCATCTTTGTTAACTATAACCTCTCCTCTATAAGCATGCTTTATTATATTCCTTGTAAGTTCAGAAACCGCTGTCGCAATTCGTGTTTGATCTATCCACCTGAAACCAATACGCTCAGCCTCGCTTTTTATTTCACGTCTGGCAATCAGAACGTCTATTTCCTTATTTATGGGTATACGCAAAATCTCCTCTTTCATTAAGAATCCTCTTTAATCATTTCTTTTAATTTTTCTAAAGCTGAATCGAGTTCAAACGCGGTATTTATTTCTTCCAGGTACAACCCAAGTTCAACAAGAGCAACCGCGACCTCCGGTTGGATACCTACAAGTATAACTTGTTTTCCCATAGCTTTAAGTCCCCAGGCGATTTTCTGCAACAATCTTCCCAGAAAACTATCCACGATATCAAGTGCCGAGATATCTATAGCAACTCCTTTAATATTAGAATTATCAGCTTCCTTGATTATCTTTTCAGCTGCTTCTTCCGCGGCAGTATCATGCAGTTCTTCCTGAATAGGGACAACAAGAATATCTCCTAAATGCATCCGTGTTAATCTAGCCATTTTTCTCCTTTTCTATACTCTTTTTATTGCGTGAAATAACATATTTTAAAGCATCTTTCAAATTAGACATAGTCTTAAGTCCTTCCATATCTATACCAAGATCAGCGATTGTCTGGGCAATCTCTACTCCTACTCCGGTTAAGATTGCTTCGGCTCCTACCAATCTCACCGCTTTGGCAGTACGGATTAATCTATCCGCTACCGCGCTGTCTACCGCACTTATACCAGAAATATCTATAATAGCTATTCCGGCTCTCTTTTCAACTACTTTAGTCAATAAAGCCTCTGAAACTCTCGACGCTCTTTCACTGTCGAGAGAACCCAATATGGGAACAGTAAGAACACCCTCCCACACATCGATTACGGGCGTCGATAGCTCCAAAAGTTCTTCTCTCTGTGCCTCTAATTTTTCCTCTCTTTGTTCTTCCCAGAGCTTACTTTCTGTTGCATCTCTTGAAATCCCTAAAATACCTATTATTTTTCCATTTTTATCATATCTTGGAACTTTTGTTGTTGAAACCCACGTTACTTTTCCGTCGGGATGTGTTTCCTTTTCTACTTTGCCTTCTATTGGTTTACCGGTTTCCATTATTTTCTGCTCATCTTCAAAAGCTGGTCTTGCATGTTCTTCGGTAAAAAAATCAAAATCCGTTTTCCCCATCACCCCATCTACTCCCTTAACATTAAACCAATCAGCCATCGATTTACTCACTTTTATAAAACGGCTTTTTTTATCTTTGTAATAAATATGATCGGGTATCGTATTAAGCAGCGAATTTAATAAACCTTTTTCAAAAATAAGTTCTTCTTCTATCCTTACCCTCTTTGTTATATCATAAAAGAATACAAAAGATCCCGCAAATTTATTCTTACCTTCAAAATGAGGATTAGATCTTACTAATAAATATCGTTTCTTGTCATCTTCAGTTCTTAATTCCATTTCAAAGATATTCTTTTTATCCTTTTTCTTCGACTTTATTTCCTTTTTAACATTTTTTTTCGACTCAACCGGTAAAAATTCCAGGAGATTCCTGCCCATTATTTCGTTCTCAGAAACGTCAAAAAGCCCAGCGCAAGCAGGATTTGCAAAAGAAAAAGTTAAATCCCCCTCCAGATAAGCAAACCCTTCACTCATTTCTTCTATTAATTTTTTATACTCTTTGTTCTCTCGCCTTAACCTTTCTATTTCTTTTTTATCATTATTTTTAGCCAAAATAATCCCCCTACATCGAAACCATCAAGTTAAAAATTTTCTTATCAACAATAAACATATTATCTAAAAGTAAACAAATGTAATACACGCTAAAGAACCTTCTTTTTTCTATTAATAGCATATTTTAAACCATCTCTAAGTGTAGCCATCGTTTTAAGTCCTTCCATATCTATTCCAAGATCAGCGATTGTTTGGGCGACCTCTACTCCCACGCCGGTTAAGATTGCTTCGGCACCAACCAAACGCACCGCTTTAGCTGTACGAATCAACAGATCGGCAACAGCACTATCCACCGCGCTTATACCAGAAATATCCATAATAGCTGTAACCGCCCTCTTCTCAACTATTTGGGCTAATAAAGCTTCCGCAATTCTCGATGCTCTCTCGCTATCCAAAACCCCCAATAAGGGAACAGTAAGAACTCCCTCCCATATATCAATTACAGGTGTAGAAAGCACTGCCAGTTCCTCTTGCTGTGCCTCTATTTTCTTCGCTTTTTCTAATTCGAGAGTTTTTAACCTAGTAACATCTCTTGAAATCCCTAATGTACCCATCACATTTCCTTTATTGTCAAAAAAAGGTACCTTTGTCATGGAGAACCATTTCTCGCTACCATCAGGCAACTCGAGTTTTTGGACTTTGTCGATAACGGGTTCTCCGGATTCCATTGTTTTTTTCTCATCTTCACGCATCACCTTTGCTTCTTCTTCAGAAAAAAAATCAAAATCTGTCTTTCCAACAAAATCTTTTCTTGAAAGACCTGTTCCTTCGGCTTTAGAACTACTAACATCCAAGAATCTACTTTTGCTATCCTTAAAATAAATCCGATCAGGAATGTGCTCCAAAAGAGAATCAAGCAAATTTCCTTTAAACTTGATTTTTTCGATTTCTTTACGACAAGCTTTAAGCTCTTTTTCAAGATCTTTTGAAGTCTTCACTTTTTTGCTCAAGATACTCCTCCTTTTTATATAAAAACGTCTTTGCAAAAAGCCCTATTTGAAAATTTAGACTCTCGTGTAAAACAATTATTCATTGCCCTCTAAAAACCTTACCATAAAAGAAATGTAAGGCAAAAAAAAAATTTGTCAAGGGATTTTTTCTCCACCCGCCCTCGACATTTAGAACACCTAAGTAAGCCAAAAACTCAATTACGGGCAATTATTACAACAAACGCTCTGCTAAATTTTCAAAAAACCATTTAGATTAAATGCAAAAACCGTTCCAAAAGCTAAGATTCTAACAATCAAAAGCTTACAAGAAACGGTTTCTCGCAGAATAAGAAAGTTTTTTGCGGAACGCAAGAAAATTTTACACTTACAGTTTAGAAGCCACTTTTTTAACGACTTCCTCTCCTACCCTATTTGAAGATTCAACCGCCTGAGCCCCCAAGTGAGGGGTGCAAATAAAATTATTCAATTCCATCAACTTTAAATCCTTCGGAGGTTCCTCTTCAAAAACATCCAGCGCAGCGCCCTTTATACTATTATTTTTAAGCGCTTCATATAGAGTATCTTCATCGATAACCCCCCCCCTTGCACAATTAACAAGATAAGCACTTTCTTTCATCTTTCCAAGTTCCTCTTTTCCTATTAAATGATGCGTTTCGTCCGTATGCGGCAAATGAAGCGAAACAATATCCGAAGAACTAAGCAATTCTTCCAACTCAACCATCTTAATATTCATACCCTGAACTTCATCGACATAAGGATCATATCCTATAATTCCAGCTCCGAAACCTTTTACCAATATGGCTGTTCTCCTACCAATCCTTCCCAATCCAATAATACCAACAGTACAGGAACCTAACTCATTACCTTTAAGTTTTTTCTTAGGCCATTCTCCTTTTTTCATACTGGAAGTTGCCTGCGGTATGTGTCTAAGGAGCGCAAGCATGTGCCCAACAGCCAACTCTGCGACACCATTGGTAGAAGCTTCGGGAGTATTTATAACTTCGATTCCTTTTTCCCTTGCGTATTCAACATCGATATTATCAAGCCCTACACCAGCTCTTATTATAAATTTAACACTCCCCGCTGCGATATCTATAAGATCTTCCCTTATTTTCGTTCTACTTCTTATTATAACTCCATCGAAGTTAGCTATAATGCCTGCCAACTCTTCCTTTTCCACTGAAGTATTCTCCACAACTTCAATTCCGAGTCCTTTTAAACCATCAACAGCATCTTTCGCTATAGCGTCACATATTAAAACTTTCACCAACCTTTCCTCCTTTCTAATATAGTATTACCTATGTCTTTAAGTTTTTCACAAAAAAGCATTACTTAACTTCAACAATCATTCTTCAAGCAAAATAAAATATCAAAAATTAAAAAGCAAAATGACATATTAAAATGTAAAATCATACCTTGCCTACCTACCAAAACTAAAAAATATTTGCGTTCTTTGTGCTCTTCGTTGTTTCTTGTTTTTGTTTTTGAATTTTGATTTGTAGTTTTGCATTCTTATATTTAACTTTTGCATTTTAGCGGCTTTGCCGCGGTAGGTTATTCCGGTAAAACATCGATCACTATTCTACGATTCTTATTTCTTCCTTCTTCACTATCATTGTCGGCAATCGGCATATACTCTCCAAAAGCTACAGCAGCTAATCTGGAAGGTTCTATATCCACTTTAGCAACTAAGAACTTAACAACATTAACAGCTCTCTTCGCTGAGAGATCCCAATTAGTAGGATATTCTTCTTTTAAACTGCCGGATATAGTTGTATTGTCGGTATGCCCTTCTATCCTAATATCTCTTTCAGGCATTTCTTTCAAAATATTAGCTATTCGGAGTAAAGTTTCCTGGCCCTCCTCGCCTAATTCCACCGAACCCGGAGGAAACATCTTTTTACAGGGCAAAGTAATCGATATCGCCTCTTTTTCAAGTTCGATTTCGACACCTTCGACCATGTCTTTCATATCCTGAACAAGATAATTAACCTCTTCCTTCTCTTCCAGTGTATCTGATTTCTCTGTGGTCCTTCTCAAATCATTTACTATAGAAACAAGCGTTTTATTTTCCTCTTTATATTCATTTAATCTATTATTTAACGGAGCGTACTTTTTCACGTAAAAAGCACTAAATGCCAATAATAATATTAAAATGAGAGAAAAATAAAAAATATCTCTTTTCATATAATCCTCCTAAAAGTTAAAGTCATCGAGCATCTCAATAGGTTTCTCTATTGTAGGCCTTCCTTTTCCATGAAGTCGACATTGAGTTTTAGGTATGTTACCTTTCCGGAATACTTCTTTAAGAACGTTTGGACACCTTGAAGTAGCCAATTCTCCACTTTCCGAACAAATATATCTAAATTCTACACTTTCCGGAATCGTAAATTCATAATTCATAGTAGAATCACAAACAGCTTTCATAAATTCAGTCCATATAGGAAGAGCCACCGCTCCACCACTTGCACCATTTCCAATACTCCTCGGATAATCGTAGCCAACCCAAACCCCAACATTCAGGTCGGCTGTAAACCCTACAAACCAAGCATTGCTAAAGTCGTCCGTGGTACCGGTTTTTCCTGCCGCCGGCTTTTTAAAACCTGCACTTCTGGCAGAATAAGCGGTCCCACCGGGTTCAAAAACACTCTGCATCATACTCAAAACCATATATGCGGAAGCATCTGGAAGTACTCTTTGTTTTACGATTCTATTCTCATAAACGACATTACCATATCTATCGACAACTTTACGTATAAATATAGGATTAACCTTTTCTCCTAAATTTGCAATTGTCGAATAAGCTCTAACCATTTCAAGAGGTGCAACTCCCGATACCCCAAGCGCTACTGAAAGAACAGCTTGAAGATCACTTTCTATACCCATTTGATAAGCATATTCGACCACAGAAAAGGGTCCGACTTCCTGGCATAAATTTAAAGATGCAACATTTCTGGATTTCTTTAAAGCTGTTCGTAAAGTAATTCTTCCCATAAAAGTCTCGTCATAGTTTTTGGGCGCGTAAACCTCACCACCCAATTCTTTAATCATTGGAAGATCGAAAACAAAATCCGAAGGCAAAAACCCGTTATCGATAGCCGCAGTATAAAGAAAAGGCTTAAAAGCAGAACCGGCCTGCCTCTTACTCTGAATAGCTCTATTATACAAACTATGCTTATAATCTCTTCCGCCAATAAGCGCAAGCACATAACCCGTCGCAGGGTCCATAACAACCATAGATCCCTGAATATAAGGAATATTCCCTGAATGAATAAGAGAATCCGGAATATCTTCTTTTTTAGTAAGATGCCAATACAATTCGACTCTTTTAAGTCCCCATTCCATAAGGCTATCCGCTATAAGCTGCATATCCCGATTCATAGTGGTGTATACTTTATACCCACCCCACGATATATATGCTCTCCCAAAAAGTTCTCCCATTTCTCTTTTTACTTCATTTATAAAATAAGGCCCCACAATTTCTTTTTTAGACTGATCTACAACAATAAGAGATTCCGCAAGGGCGGAATTAAGCTCACCTTTAGTAATTGCCTCCTCCTCAAACATCCCGTTCAAAGCCAGATTACGTCTTTCTATGAATCTCTCATAACTATTATAAGGCGAATAGAACCCCGGAGAACGAAGTAAACCCACAAGCGCCGCCGACTCGGAAATAGACAGACCATCAGGTATTTTATCGAAATAATAACGAGAAGCCGCTCCTAAACCATGATTCCCGTAACCCCAATATATTTCATTCAAATACATTTCGAGTATTTCTCTTTTCGTATATCTCCTTTCAATCAAGAGAGACAAGTATATTTCTTCCACTTTCCGCAGGAGAGTTTTTTTGAGAGTTAAAAAGATATTTCTTGAAAGTTGTTGAGTTATAGTACTGGCACCTGCTCCCCATTTTTTTCCACCAATTTTCCTGATAAAATTCAACCAAACAACCTTTGCCAGCCTCCTAAAATCTATACCAGGATGTTGATAAAATCTTTTATCTTCAAGGGAAACCACAGCCGCAGGTATATATTCCGGAATAGAATCGAGAACAATTGCTATTCTTCTATGTTCATATACTTCTAAAATAAGTTTATCGTTTATATCATAAATACCTGTAGAGAGTTTAGGTTCATAATTAGCCAAAGAATCAACATCAGGCAAACTACTTAATATCCATAGATTCATTCCAATAGCGGCGCCTAAGATAAAGAATAAAACATTTAATATTATAAATCTGCGTTTTCTAGACGGAAGATATTGCTTTAAAGATGAAAGTCTATTGCGAAACTCCTTAAAAGCAGAAAAACTTTTTTCCTTTATAGGAGACTTCTCGTCTCGTGACATTGTTTGGTCTAAATCCATCATGGATTTATATTAATCTCCTTTACTTCAAAGTCAAGCCACCAGCCACCACCTCCCAAAAGAATATTGAACCACAAAGAACACAAAGAACACAAAGCCCCACACACAACCCAAAAAAATTATTTTTTTTACCAAATCCCAACCCCCAAATACTAAAATATTGCCATGGATTGACACGGATATCCACAGGATTTAAAAATTTTTTTTGTTATTTTTTTAACTCGAAACTTTAAACCCAAAACCCGAAATAATAAGTTAGACAAAGAATACGAATATTTTTTTTACTACTAAGCATTTATTACTCACTACTATCTAAATGCTATCTTACTGGTTGACAAAAACTATCTACTTTAATAATATATAATCATGAAATTACTTTCGGAATACAAATGTTCGAAAACTAACAATTATACCTCTGTACTAGATATCAAAGAAAAACCTCTCAAAGATTTTTTCAAACCCGGAGAGATAAGAAAAACAACAACATGTTTCTCATCTTTACCAGAAAGAGAGGTTGTAAAGCATTTTACAAAGTTATCTGAAATGAACTATCATATCGATAAAGGAATGTATCCTCTCGGCTCGTGCACAATGAAATACAATCCTAAAGTAAACGAAGATACAGCAAACCTTAAACGGCTAACAAATTTACATCCTGAAACACCCGTAAACGAAATCCAGGGCGCGCTTAAAATCATGTTTGAACTCGGAGAATTTTTGAAGGAAATTTCAGGAATGGATTCACTTACCCTCCAACCCGCAGCCGGTTCTCATGGTGAATTAACCGGTCTTTTGATTACAAAAGCATACTTTAATTTCAAAGGAGAAAACAGGAAAACGATACTCGTGCCCGATACAGCACACGGCACAAACCCCGCTTCTTCAACAAGAGCCGGGTTCAAGATAAAAGAAGTAAAATCTAATAAAAACGGAATTTTGGACACTCAAAGTCTAAAGAAATATATGAACGAGCAAGTAGCGGCACTAATGATTACCAACCCCAACACTCTGGGACTTTTTGAGTCCAATATAAAAATTTTATCTAATATACTTCATAAAAACGGAAGCTTACTCTACATGGACGGAGCCAATCTTAACGCGCTATTAGGAATAACGAAAGCCGGTAATCTCGGTGTTGATATAATGCACTTTAATCTTCATAAAACTTTTTCTACTCCCCACGGCGGAGGAGGCCCGGGCAGTGGACCCTTAGCAGTCAAAAAACACCTCGCGGAATTTTTACCCGTTCCCACAATAGAATTCAATGGTAAAAAATATTCATTTAATTATAATATTAAACATTCTATAGGAAAAGTTTCAAGTTTCTACGGCGCTTTCTCCGTTATGGTAAAAGCTTACACCTATATTAGGACATTGGGTAGTGTCGGTCTGCTATCTGCTTCAAAACAGGCTGTAATAAATTCAAATTATTTACTTTCCCAATTAAAAAAGCATTACAATATTCCCTACGATAAAAATTGTACGCATGAATTTGTTCTCTCAGCCTCAAGATTGAAAAAAAACGGAATAAAAGCACTCGATATAGCAAAAAGTCTTTTAGACATGGGGTTTCATGCTCCAACAATTTACTTTCCTCTCATCGTTTCAGAGGCTATGATGATAGAACCAACGGAAACAGAATCAAAAGAAACTTTAGACGATTTTATATATGTAATGAAAAAAATAGCAAAACAAGCAAAAGATAACCCAGACGAGTTAACAAAAAGTCCTAGTAAAACTCCCGTAGGAAGACTTAACGAGGCAAAGGCAAACAGGGAATTAAATGTTAAATGGCAAGAACGTTAAAAACTATTATAAAGGAGGTACCTTATGGAATTTTTAATTTTGGGTGGCTTAATATTAATAATGGATCTGCTCAAAAAGGTTAACAAAAAACTGAAGGATTCAGTCAAAGCCCTTTCCGCACTCAAGATGCCAATCGGTATCGTTGTTATACTCACCAGTATTGGTTTCTGGGGAGCATACGGAACTACAGGATTCGTCCAGGGGTTAGTAGGTATAATAGCAGGTTCAGTACTAATACTCGACTTACTAAAACTTATACCTTTAAAAAAGGAAGCAGAGGAAAAACTTGAAAACTCCATGACTGTCATAGCTATACCTGTAGGTATAGCTGCAATAATTGTTGGTATAATAGGACTCTTCTACAGTTAAAAACAGGAAGGGATAACTTGACTGTTAAAAACATCCTCCTTAAAAAAATAGAGGGGGATGTTTTTTAAAATGTTGTTATTAATAATATCCTTATCGATTCAGGTCTTTTTTAGCCCAAACGGCGGAGCCAGGGAAGCGATTCTGAACGAAATAGAAAATGCAAAAAAAGAAATAAATGTTACAATGTATATTTTTACAGATCGAGAACTTTCAAACTCTCTTGTTTTAGCAAAAGAAAGAGGAGTAAAAGTAAAAGTACTTCTGGATGGAAAAAGCGCTGAAGAAATAGGATATTCAAAACATCATTTCATGAGCGAAAAGAACATAGATGTTAGACTGGATAACGCCCATAAATCGTATGGAAATAAATATAAAGGAATAATGCATAATAAATTCGCAATAATAGATAACCGCACTTTGATAACCGGCTCATTTAATTGGACTCACTCGGCAGAAAAACTCAATGACGAAAATCTCTTAATAATAAAAGACGAAAAAAGACTTATTCGTAAGTTCCGAGACAAATTTAAAGAACTTTGGGACAGAAGTAAAACTTTACAAAAACCCATCAAGGTCAATCCCTATGATCTGACAAAACTTAAAAAAAATATAGGAGAATGGGTAATCATTTCGGGAAAACCGACTAACTGGAATATTTCCAGATCCGGTCATCTTTTTATTGATTTTGGAGAAGGCAAACATCTATTCACTTTCGTTTTATGGGAAGAGGGTTTAGAAAAATTAAAAGAAAATGGATTCGACCTCAAAAAATTAGACAATAAAGAAATAGAACTGAAAGGGAAACTTATCGATCACAAAAAATACGGACTTGAGATCACAACTTCTGACCCGGAATCGATTCGTATTATCGAGGAATAACGAATTCAAACCACGAAATACACTAAATACGCTAAATTATTTTTTTTCTCTGTGTTCCCTTCAAGGTTCTCTTTTCTCTGTATATTCTGTGGTATTTTTTTGGGGAGGAGTTTTAAACGAAATACATATTTTTTGTTTTTCTTTGTGCTCTTTGTGTGCTTTGTGGTTCAATAATTTTTGGCTGTGGGATGGTTTTTGATCCTAGGGACTTGAAAATTTTCAATGTTTTAGTAAAATTAAACTAATGAAGGAACTAAATTCATTTGTAAACAATTTTATAAAGTCAATAAAAAACCATAAGTTATATCAAAAAGTATCTGATACGACAAGGGAATTTATTGAGAAGAGTCTTAATGACCTTAAAAAAGTCCATGAAGAAATGGGTCCGATAGTTCTACTGATTGACGAAGATAAAATAATGAATGATTCGCAAGTTTTACATACCGACCCAAAAAGATTAACCTCGATTCCTCTTTTCTTATACCGTAACGGTATAAGATCTTTAACATTTCTCGAAGGCATTAGCGAAGAAGAGATGGAAGCAATAGTTTCAATAATTGCCAATCGCGAATATTCCTCTAAAGTAGGCTTGATAGAAGACCTCTGGGAAGCAAGATTCCCTCACATTATTTATCATGCGGTAGAAAAAATAAAGAATCCCGAAGAATATACAGATTTAGAATTACCATCAGAAATTAATAGCAATCAACTTACTGTTCTTCCGGTAAAAGTAAAAAAGAGAGGATCCCCTAAAAAAGAGGGAGGAAAACTCGGAGTAGTTTATAAACCGCAAATTTCAATCGATAGAGAACGCGCTCCTTTTTTACTCATAGAAAGTATCCAGGATCTCCTTTCTTATGAACAGAACAAAAGAAAGAGAAAAAGTCTTTACTCGATATTAAAAGATTCTATCCCGAAATTTTTATCGGAGGGAAACCTTTCTGCTCTATATCAAACAAAACATTTAATTGAAAACCTAAATGAAAACAAAAGCGAATTTATACAAATATCAAATGAAATCAAAGAGATAATTACCTCGGAAGCAGCTTTACAATTGTACATTCATGCTTTGACTTCAACAAGTTCAAACAGAATAAGAAAAGAATCGGTAGAGATGCTTGAATATATTGGAATAAAAGGAGCAGATGCATTAATAAACGAACTGGAAATCACAAGCGATTATGTTGTAAAAGATTTGATTATATCATTGTTGAAAACTATTTTTGTTGATAAAAAGAAAGAGCTCGAAATTCGTCTTCTGAATACGGAAGGAACAGCTTTTTCTGTTTTATTGTCGATTGTAAAAAAACTAAAAGATCCATTTTTTACTCCAAGTTTGAAAAAACTGTTTGAAAAGAATAATGCTCCTCAAGTAAAAGAAGCGCTTTTTTCGATCCTTTTGAGAAAAGATCTCCTCGAGTATTTAAACCACCAAGATTCTGCGGTAAGAGTTATAGTTCTCAGAAAATTGAAAGCGATATGGACCCCAGAAGAATTCGAAATAATCAGAAACAGAATACTATCGAAAGAATTCTGGAATCTTCCGAAAAATGAAATAAAAGCACTTTTAGAACTGCTTTCCACTCTTAAAACAGATGACACAATAAAAATATTTAACATATTACTTCGTAAAATTCATTTTTTTAATGACAAAGTATACGAAATCAAAAGAATAGCGATTAAAACTTTATCTAACATTAGAGATGACCGGGCTATCAACATTATAAAACGATATAATAACTCAAGACATCTAAAAGAAACAGTCGAAGGTATATTAAAAGACTATGAAACAAACTGATATCAGAAATCTTGTATTATATTTTTCATCATCAATTCATATAGCAAGGGTTTTTCAAACTAAAAGTCAAACACTTTATCAACACGCGAAAAAGATGCATCAATTTTTATCGGAATCATTTAAAGAATTGAACTCAATAGAATTATCTATTAGTGACAACCACTTATTTTTTAACGATGAGATGGCACAAGTAGAAATGGGTATAATGGGCAGATACAGATCTTTAATACACGATTTAAAAACATTATCTATAGGTTCAATTAAATTCGAAAATTTTCCGGAACTCGAAGAAATCGTTTCGTTTTTATGCACATTGGGCTTACATCTTGCTACATCAAAGCACTCTTTTTCCAAACTTCTTGAAGATTTAAAAAAAGAAGAAGTGAAATCTATAAAAATAGGGCGTATAGAAAATATAGAACAAAAAGACGGCATTCTACGTTCCATAAGAAAAGAAGCGCTTTCGAGTCTTCTCGACTCGATCAGTTTCCTTAGAAAATCATCCGCAGAAGAAGAAACAAATATTTATGAGGCTCGCCGTTTAGTAAGAAAATTCTCAGAACTTCTTTTTAAAGAGAGAAGTTATCTTATCGCATTAACAATAATTAAAGATATCGGATCCTACACTTTTAACCATTCCGCGAATGTTTGTATATTATCTATAGCGATGGGAATCGAACTGGGACTTTCACGAAAAGATCTGCTTGAACTAGGGATTGCAGCGTTATTTCATGATTTGGGTAAAATAGACATTCCCGGCGACATCTTAAACAAACCGGACACTTTAACCCATATAGAGTACGAAAAAATTAAACAGCACCCTTATCTTTCTTCGGAAAGGATAATTTTCCTCAAAGGAATAGATGAAGTCCCGGTCTTTGCTCTAAGGGGCATATTGGAACACCATATCGACTATTCCGGGGCTGGATATCCCGATCTAAGCACAAAAAAACCTACTCTTTTTGCCCGAATCATAAGAATAGTCGATTCCTACGACGCAATGACAACTCCCAGAATATATCAAGAGGTCAGAAGTCCTTTTGAAGCACTCAAATATATTATCAAAAGTAAAGATATTTACGACCCATCCCTGGTCAAAGTCTTCCTCGATATAATGGGGATATATCCTCCAGGTTCTATAGTACTTCTTAAAGGGGGTATGAAAGGTGTAATGATCTCAGATAAAGAAGTCGCAATAGTAAGGAAAGGAAAACCCTCTAAGGAAATCCCAAAAGAAACAACAATAGTAAGAGCTCTATCCTTCAATGAGGTAGATTTTGATCCGGCTGATATATTAACCGCAGTTGCCTCAGATGAAGATCCTTCAAGTCTCTGATTCTTACTACCCGGATCCCGGGGGAGTCAGCGAAGTTCTTCATCATCTCTCGAAAGCACTCCGACGTCGAGGAAACGAAGTGCATATTTTAACCGGAGGACATCCAAAAGCGAGTAAAGAAAAATACGTTACCAGACTTGGGAAAAGAATAAGCTTACAACTCAATAAAAGTGAAGTTAATTGGGCTTTTTCCCCATCACTTTTCTCGAAAGTAAAAACTTTCATTAATAATAACAATTTTGATATTATTCACACTCACGGTCCTCTTGCTCCAAATCTTTCTTTTTTGGCATTACTATTTTCTAACGCAACAAATATCGCAACATTTCATACCGCTTTTTCTAACTTTAATTATTATAAAATTTCAAAATTTTTATTCACCTCCATTTCAAAAAAAATAGATGGCTCTATATGCGTATCCAACCATGCGTTAAGTGAAATTTACCCTCACTTTCCAAAAGGAAACTACAGAATTATTCCCAATGGAGTGGATATCAAACAATTTAAACCCAAAGGAGAGAAATTAAACGAATTTCAGGATAATACAATCATATTGTTTTTAGGAAGATTGGATCCGAGAAAGGGCTTATCTGTTCTGATAAAAGCTTTCCCTTTGATAAAGAAAAAAATACCCGACGCGATACTTCTCGTCGCGGGAAAAGGAACGCCTCCAAAAGATATTCCTGACAATTTAAGGGAATCTATAATTTTCAAAGGAACAATTCCAAATCAAATGGTGCCCACATATTTTCGCAGCGCCGATATCTATTGTTCTCCCGCCCTTTTCGGAGAAACTTTTGGCATTGTTTTACTCGAATCCATGGCATGCGGTACACCCGTAATAGCTTCTAATATAAAAGGATATAGCGAAGTTATCCCCGATAAGACTATGCTGTTCGAAAAAGGTAATCCTATTTCACTGGCAAACAAAGCAATTTCAATTCTACAAGATCAAAAAAAACGACAAAAAATCATAAAAACAAGTCTTGAAACGGCACAAAAATACGATTGGCATAATATAGCAATAAAAACCGAAAACTTTTACAAAAGTGTGCTGCAGAAAAAAAAGAAAATTAGCCGCTATCCTATAAAAATACAAAGACCTTGACAAATCAGGTGGCAGGAATTAATATAAAAAAGAAGGGGCGGATAGCTCAGCCTGGTGAGAGCGCCTGCCTTACAAGCAGGAGGTCAGAGGTTCAAGTCCTCTTTCGCCCATTATATAGATATAACGGAACAAAGGAGAATCAGGCGAATGGACAAAATTCACAAAAGACGAGGCGGAGATGCGGTTCTTAAAGATCCTTACCTTCGCAAAATAGATTACAAAGATCCAAACGTCTGCCCCAATTGTAAGGCTATATATCACAACAAAAGATGGCAGTTCAATGATGACCTTGAACATGAAATAAGATTAAATAGCCATTATGAAGAAAGGAAGTGTCCTGCCTGTAGAAAAATTCAAGATAAATATCCAATGGGGTTCGTATTTATTTCAGGAAACTTTATTGACCAACATAAAAATGATATTTTAAACACGGTAAAAAGCGAAGAACAAAGAGCCATCGATAAAAATCCTCTCGAAAGAATAATGGAAATAGCAAAAAAGAAGGAAAATCAGTATCAAATAAAAACTACCACCGATACTCTAGCTCAACGAATAGGGAAAATTCTTCACAATTCCTACAAAGGGGATATTGAATATAAATTCTCGGAAGACCAAAAAGTTCTCCGGGTATTTTGGAGTAGACAAAGTTAAAAAAGATGAGCGGCAAAGGAAACAAAAAAAACAAACAAGAAGAACCTGAAAATTTAGAAAAAGCCACTTTTCTTTCTATTGTATTACGGATGGCGACAGGCGCATATATCTCTTTGGGTCTAGTAGAAGACCCTTCAACGGGTAAAAGGAATAAAGATTTGGAAATGGTAAAATATCTTATCGATTCGCTAAGAATACTCAGAGACAAAACCAAAGGCAATCTAGATAAAGAAGAGGAAGGTTATTTAAACAATATAATTCAGGACCTGGAATTAAAATTTGTAAAAGAAAAGGAGCAAAAATGAAAAAATTTATTTTTATTATCTCTGTACTCTTAACTACCAGCATTATTTTAGTTGCTCAATTTAAAAAACATACTGTTGTGAAGGGAGATTGCTTATGGGATATCTCCGGCTATTATTATAACGATCCGTTTTTATGGCCGGTTATTTATAAAGCTAACGAAAATTCAATCGCGGACCCTCACTGGATCTATCCGGGAGAAGTATTCGTAATACCTAACGTACCTGAAGAGCAAACAGCCACTATGCCTGTCGAAGAAGGGATAGTAAAAGAAATAAGAGGTACAAAAGGTGAACTGCAGGAAGAATCGCGAGGAGCAAGAGGCGCCATGGAAACTGAAAGAGAAGAAGACGAAATTCTCTTCTCTGTTGTAAAGGCAGAAGATTACGCTTTCACTAAGAAGGCAGCTCTTCAAGCCGGATTCATAACAAGAGATGAGAGCATCAGTATAGGTCACGTAAGTAAGCTCATACAACCCATAAAAGAATTAAGAGGTTCCGCCTCTACACTTGGAGATAATGTTGAAGTTAATAGAGGAACTTCTGACGGAATTAGCGTTGACGATATCTATGTTATATTCAAGTGGGATAGCCGCATCGGAAGATATGGAAAAATAGTAAGAGTGAAGGGAATTTTAAAAATCACCGATGCTGGGGAAAATCTTTCAGAAGCACAGATTATAGAATCTTATGCAGCAATCAATAAGGGTGATCCTATTATGGAATATAATCCTCCTGAGCTTGTTGTTGGAAATGCTATTCCCACCACACTTGAACTCGAAGGAAAAATAATCGCGCTAAAAGATAAACAAGATATTATAAAACCTTTTTCGGTAATTTATATCGATCTCGGTACAAATTCAGCAGTTCAAATAGGTGATGTTTTTCTTATTTATAAAGACAAAGAAGATTTAATAATCCCCTTAGGGCAAATCCAAATCGTAGATGTCCGAGAAGAAACATCCTCAGGATATATAACTTCAATAATGGGTAATACTGAAATATCCCTTGGAAACAAAATAAAACTGGTCGGAAGAATTGGGGGATAAGCTTAAAACAATAAAAACCCTCCTGGATAAAAAGGAAAACAAGGAATTTGCGGTAGGGATAACCGCTTACAATTATCCAATAGCCCGAATCGCAGATGAGGTTGGAATCGATTGGATACTTGTAGGGGATTCTGCCGGTACTTGTGAAATAGGATATTCTACTACTATCCCCGTAACAATGACGGATATGCTTACATTCACAAAAAGCGTTATAAACGGCGTAAAGAATTCTCCGGTTATTGTAGATATGCCTTTTTTGTCTTCACAAACTACTCCAAACGAAGCAATATTAAACGCTGGTAAATTTCTTCAGATAGGCGCATCCGGAGTAAAAGTCGAAGCTATAAAACAAAAAGACAACATAAAAGCAATGATAGACGCCGGTATACCCGTAATGGGGCACCTGGGCTTGAATCCACAATATTATCTTCAAACCGGATATAAGGTAATAGGGAGGAATAAAAAAGAAATAACGGAAAATGTAAATTCCGCAAAAAGTTTAGAGGATATAGGCGTATTCGCTATCATTTTAGAATCAGTAACAACCGAATTGGCTTCAAAAGTTCTAAAAAATACATCTATACCAATTTATGGAATAGGAGCTGGTAAAAATTTGGACGGGCAGATTCTCGTGGTAAATGACATTCTTGGTTTATCTTTTGATTTTAAACCAAAATTTTCAAAACAATATGTAAATTTAGAAAAAACAATCAAAGAAGCCTTTACTCAATATAAAGAGGAAGTTAAAGAAGGCAAATTCCCAGACGAAAAACACACTTATGACTCATAAATGAAAAGACAAAAACTTGAACCACAAAGACCACAAAGGGCACAAAGCCACACCACACCCAAACACCGAGATCACAGAGAAAAAATAAGAAAATAGATTAATCACAGGGACACAAAGAAATGGATGATATAATAATAGAAACATATAGAGACGAACTAAAGGCGAAATGGGACCAATTTGCGGAAAAAGCAAATAACGGCACTGTATTTCATAAAATACAATTCTTAAACTACCACCCACCTGACAGGTTTAACTTTCATAATTTAATTTTTCAAAAACAAAGTAATCCCGTAGCACTTCTACCCGGTATGTTAAACAATGGTATTTATAAATCACCCGCGGGTGCAAGTTTTGGCGGAATAGTAATGGATGATATGAGTTTCAGCAAAACAAATATAATTATCAATAAATTCCTCGAATATTGCAGGGATCAAAAGATAAAAGAAATTCATTTTACACTACCACCTATAACATATTTAAAGGAAATGAACAAAAATTTGGAATATGTCCTTTTATACAACGGATTTTCCTATTCTAACAATATGTATACTTCTGTTATAAACCTATCCCGATTGGGAAAAACTCCAATCAAAAAATTCCATCAAAACGCGAGAAACGCTATAAGAAAAGGAATAAAATCAAACCTGGAAGTAAAATTAAGCGAAGACTATGAAGGTTTCTATCCTATTTTACTGAAAAACAAAGAAAAATTCGAAGTTTCGGTAACTCACTCTCTCGATGAACTAAAAAAACTTAATAATCTTTTGCCCGACACTTTGAAACTCTTTTTAGTTTATAAGAAAGGAGTTTTATTGGGTGGTTCTCTTATATTTGTTTGTAACGAAAGAACACTTCTCGCCTTTTACATAGCCCTAGATTATGATTACCAAAAATACAGACCAATAAACTATTTACTGTACGAAATTATAAGATGGGGTCAGCAAAACGGATTTAAATATCTCGATTTAGGTGTAAATCAGGAAGAATCTAAAAATAATCCCATGGAAGTAAACCGAGGACTTATATCATTTAAATCCAGTATGGGAGCACAATGTTTTTTTCGAAATCAATTTTATAAAAAAATATAGGAGATAGACTTTTGTGATTTCTATCAAGCAAAATCCTATAAAAACATAAATTGAAAATAAATTCCGGAAGTCTCAAATATCTTTTTAATCAATCTGCTATTTATGGAATCGGGCTTTTTTTAAGAAAAGCTATCGGCTTTTTTTTGATTCCTCTTTATACGCATGCCTTCACTCATGTACAGTACGGAAAGCTTGCTATGATTTACTTGTTCTCCGGAGTGCTAACAACACTTTTCAACCTCGGATTAAACGAAGCTTTTCTTAAACAATTTACTGATAAACCAAACAATAAAAAAGAAGTTTTTAGTCGTTTCTTCTTTTTCCGCCTCGCTTATTCTTCTCTTTTCCTTTTCTTGATTATTCTTTTTTCCTCTCGACTCTCAAACCTGTTTCTAACACCAAAAGACATTAATTTAATTCAAATCGCGTCAATTATGATCTGGATAGAGTGCCTGGCAAATCCCGGTCTTTTAATATTACGTATCACAAATCGTTCAAAAAATTATGTTTTTCTAAATACTATAAGATTTATAATAAACATAACACTAAATATTCTTTTTGTACTCCATTTCAAAATGGGTATAGCCGGTGTACTTATCGGTAATTTAGGAAGCAGTTTACTTTTATTTTTTCTACTATATCCTGAAATAAGCAAATTTTTGACCATCAAATTCGACTGGGCACCATTAAAAAAATTATTGAATTATGGATTACCCATACTTCCTCTTTCCATTACAATCTGGCTCGGTCTCGACTTAATTGACCGATGGTTAATAAAATGGATTCTCGGACTGGATAAAACAGGTATTTATACTTTAGGATATCAATTCGGAACCGCAATAGGTATTTTGGTATTCGGATTCTGCGGAGCATGGACTGCTTTCTTTTACAATAACCCTGAAAACAAAAAAGCTTTTGCCGACTCCGCGATAATTTTCATACGAATAGCCCTTATATTGTGGGCGATACTCTCACTCTTTACTCCGGAGATATTCAAACTCATGGTCGCGGAAAAATACTGGATAGCTCAGTCGATCATCCCGATTATTGCTTTGTCCTACATTTTCCTCGGTCTTGAAGAAATCTTTACTGCCGGCTTCTATATAAAATCCAGGACCAGACTTTTAGTACCTATAGCCCTGACTCCTCTTTTGATAAATATAGCGCTTAACATTTATTTGATCCCCCGTTTCGGTATAATGGGAGCAGCAGTAGCCACTCTATTTTCTTATTTTCTATTCGCTTTATTTTCTTATTTAATCGGAAATAAAATCTTTCCGGTAAATTATAACTTAAAAACGATCTCATCAGACTTATTCATCGGTATCATTCTAATATCCTTAACATACCTTGCGGGAAACACTATTTATCAAAGAGTTTCAGCTTTCGTCATTTTAATAACAATATTAGCCTACGAGGAAAAAGACCGAATCAGAAAATTACTGCAGAAAAAATGAAGCAGGTCATATTTTTTCCTGTTTTTTCTCTGTAGTACTGCCAGCCAATTTTTTTGTTTTTTTTGCAAAAGAATTGAACCACAAAATACTCAAAAAGCACAAAGATTTTAATTTTTTTTAAGTAAAGCTCTCTCTAAATTTTTCGATGTGAGGGGTTTAAAGAACACAATAAATTTAAGGTCGGGGGTATAGAGTAGCTTTGTGGTCCTTGTGGTTAATATTATGTGTTAACGGTTTTGCTGCGCTGGGACATCTGTGGTAAAAAAGGGGGGTAAATATAACAATTGACTTTTTAACGATTTTTATCAATATATAAATATGACTAACTGTACAGTCACGAAAAATAAAACATTAGAAAAAAAAGACTCAAAAGAATATTCTCCGATTTTTAAAATTTCACTGGCAGAGTGGTCACTACATCAATATCTTTTTATCGATAAAACAAAATCCAATCTCGACTTTCCGGTAATCGCTCGAAAACGATTCGAAATCGAAGCGGTGGAATACGTAAATCAATTTTTCCCCGATAAAGCGGAAGATAGAAAATACCTTACCGAATTAAAAAACCGTTCGGATAGTGAAGGGGTTAAAAATTTACTTATAATGTGTGACAATGAAGGAAAATTGGGCGCAAAGTCCGAAAGAGAAAGAAAACTGGCTGTAAAAAATCATTACAAGTGGGTCGATGCCGCGAAGTTTTTAGGATGTCATTCCCTGCGGGTTACCGTACACGGAGACGGAACCCCCGAGGAACAAAAATACCAGATAATTGAAAGTCTTTCTAAACTCGCGGAATACTCCGAGGAAATTGAAATAAGCATAATTATAGAAAATCACGGCGGTTTATCGAGTAACGCCGTATGGCTTTGCGATGTTATAAAAAAAGCGGATAATCCCTTTATAGGAACTCTTCCGGATTTCGGAAATTTTCCCGAAAAAATAAATATATATGATAGCGTGGACAAAATGATGCCTTTCGCGAAAGGCGTAAGCGCGAAATCTTACGGCTTCGATGAAAACGGAAATGAAACAAAAATAGATTATGAAAGAATGTTGAGAGTGGTTGTCCGGGGCGGATATCGGGGTTATGTAGGTATTGAATATGAAGGTGAGAATCTAAGCGAATTTGAAGGTATTAGAAAAACAAAAGCTCTGTTAGAACGAATAAGAACAAAACTTTCAATCTGAAGAATTTCAATAAACTTATTAATCATTCTTTACGGATGACAGCTTCGAATCACTTATCAATTTCTCTAGTTTAATCTTAACTTCGTGTATTTTCTTCCTTATCATTTTTTCTTCCGAATCCATTTTATCGTAATTATCATCAAGATAATCGAACTGATCGATATATTCGATTAAAAAATCATCGTTATTCTTTGTAATTTTAATCATTTAACCCCCTATTTTACAAATCAATAAAGATATATATTAGAATAATCTTGTTCTTTTATTATTTTTAGATTAAAAAATTATATAAAGGTTCCTTTTTTGTATATTTGCACACACTTATTCCTTTTTTTCCTAATTTGAAAATAGATATTCACAGATCAATGGATTAACCACTTGACCTGAGCTCAGGTTTTTCTTATAATGTATATATGACAAGGAATTAGGGGTAAATGAAATTAGACGGGCTCGACCTTCTAAAAGAAGGTAAATTCGCGAAAATATACACAAAAGGAGAAGTCGCGTACAAAGCCGGGGAATTATCAGATAAGGAAATACTCCGGGGGCAGTTCGAACTTCTTTCGGAAATAAAAGACCCTCATTTCGTATCGGTTTATGAGTGGTTCGAAAGCGACGGGAAATGCGGCTTTTCTATGGAAAAAATCGATTTTCCTACAATCGATCAAATATTTAAAAAACCACCTTCAAGAAAGGAAGACTTTAAAAGATTAGAGAAAATTATTATTTCCATTTTCGATTCTCTTTCGGTACTACACTCAAAAGGAATTATATGCGGGGACTTAAAACCCACTCATATATTTGTCGATAAAAAAAATAATGTTAAACTTATCGATCCTGGTTTTGACCCGGATATAATCACCCCCGCTTACGCGGCTCCGGAAGCTCTAACCGATTCACCCACCTTCTCCTCCGATATTTACTCGATAGGCGTAATACTCTATGAAACATTAACCGGAGAAAAAGCGTTTAAAGGAAATTTATCTAAAATCATAGAGGCTAAACTTAAGAAAGGATTACCCGATCCCGAAGAAAAAAACCCTTCCGTCCCCGGAGAAATAAGCCTTTTAATCAAAAGAATGACAGAAAGCGACCTCAATAACCGGTTAAAAAATGTGGAAGACGTAAAAAGAGAACTCGCGCTCGGCGCTCCCGCTGCCGATAAGAAACCTTCTTTTATAACCGTATTCACGGGAAGAGAAAAAGAACTAAAAGACTTCAGTTCTTCCCTTAAAGCACTCCCGGAACCTCATATTTTCTGGATAAGCGGAAAAACGGGCATAGGAAAAACAGCTCTTTTAAAGCAATTGAAAATAAAAGCCTTAACCGCAGGTATTAACGTAAAAGAAGTAACTTCAGGTGAGTTATACCGTTTTTTAAATGAAGAAAAACAAATTTCCGAACCTACTATTCTCTTATTGGATAATATATCATCGTCTGAACTAACGGGTATTTTAAAAGAAAATTCCACCAGCATAAGAATAAACCCACTGATAATTGCTATATGCGCGTCCGATAAAATACCAGAAATAGAAGAATTTTCCGACATTACGACTGTTTTCACTCTTTCACCCTTAAATAAGAAAGAAATAACTTATATTATCGATAAAAATTTCGCCAGGACCGAAAATAAAGAGGAGCTTATTGCCTTCTTAAAAGAACAATCGGAAGGGAATCCCTACCTCTTAAATCAAATAATAGAAACTTTAATCGAAGAAGGAGGCATCGAGAAAAAAGGTGATAAGGTTTTATTTAAAAAGAAAAAAGCTTCTTCGGTTTCTCTTCCTGAGAGTATAGAAGAGAATTTAAAACTTAAAATAGAAAATCTTCGCAAGGAGGAAAAAGAACTTTTAAAAACGTTATCCGTATTCCCGGAAAAAATAACCTTGGATGTACTTTCTCTATTAAAAATAAAAAATTATAATATTTTAATAAATTCCCTTACTTCAAAAAATATCTTAAAAAAAGACAGGAAAGGCATTTATTTTAAAAACGATTTCACAAGAGAATTCCTTTATAAAAAACTAAAGGAAAAAGATAAAAGGAATATTTATGAAAAAATAGAAAAGAAAATTACTTCTCCCGAGATTCTCTACATACTACAGAAAGACCTGGGGGAAAAGAAGAAATACAGAAACTCTCTAATCAAAATAGCTAAAAACAGAATTAAGGAAAAAGAATATACCGATGCCATAAGATTCTTAAAAGAAGCTCTCTCGATAAAAGATGATAAGATTAACAAAATGATACTCGCGCGAATTCTGGAACTTTCAGGTAACATAAATGAAGCCTTATCACTTTATAAAAAAATAATTTCAAAAGAAAAAAACCCTTTCTATCTTTTAAAAATCGGAGATATAGAAGAAAAAATAGGAAATAAAGAGGAAGCAGAAAAATACTTCAGAAAGGCTTTCAAATCTTCAAAGGAAAAAATGAGAGAAAAGGCAATATACTCTCTTGGATATCTCCTTATAAAAAAAGGTAATCTGGAAGAGGTTTTACGTCTTATAAACGACTTTAAGAAAAACAAAGGGGAATTACCTCTAAAACTCAAATATATAGAAGGACGAAATTTATGTGAAAAGGGAGAATTTGAAAAATCTTTAGAAATTGTGGAAAAGGAATTAAAAAAAGAATTAACGCCTGAAATGAAGAGAGATTTCTTAGTTCTCGGAGGTCTAGTAAACTACCAAAAAGAAAAATATAATGAAGCTATTAAATATTTCCAAAAGTGTATCAATATAGCAAAAGAAGAAAACGATATAATGCACGAGACCACTTTTATGAATCTTAAAGGAATTTCGTACATTAGATCTGATGAATATAAAAAAGCCTTGGGAGAATTAGAAGAAGCTCTTTTACTATTTAAAAAACTAAAAATAGGACATTTAGAATATATGTGCCTTGCAAATCTAGGCGTTGTTTATTTAGATATAGGTTACTGGGAAAAATTCCAGAAAAGAATAGAAGATTTTAAAAACAGATACGGAAAAGTACAGCCATTTTTAAAAGACAAACTTTTCCATAGTCATCTCTACAGAGGAAACTGGGCAGAAGCAAAAAAAATAAAGGAAGAGTTAAAAAAGGAAAAGTACGATTTAAAAGACGGAGAAGGAGTATTTTTCGCTCTTAGGGGAGAATGGGCTAAAGCCGAAAAAATATTCAAGGGAGCCATAAAAAGAACAAAAGGTGACCCGAGAGAAGAAAGGGATATTAAACGCGAACTCTCAGAAGCCCTTTTTTATCAAGGTAAAAAGAAAGAAGCGACTAACAATTTAAAACCTTATATCGATAAAATCGATTCGATACACTCCGATTTTGAAAAGGGCAAAATTTTATCAACCTGGGGTCTTGTTAATGAAGATACAAAACCACTCGATAAAGCAATTAAACTCTTCTCTAAAATAGGTCTTCCTTTTTATATCGCTCAAGTCCGTATTAAAAAAGCTCGTGTCTTAATCAATGAAAACAATATAGAAGAAGCCATAGAAGAGTTAAAAAAGGCAGAAGAAATATTTAAAGGACTCAAAGCATTACCTTTTCTCGGCGAAACACACGAACTCTTCACGGAATGCGCTAAAAGAATCTCCGCCAGAAGCGGCTATATACACACTTATGATGAAATAAGCAAACTTTTATCGTCCATAGATTCGGAAAAAAGATTCGATGAGGCTTTATCCATACTTACAGGCTTTCTGAATGCCGAGAGGGGAGCGATTATTCTAAAAGATGAAGAAAAAAATATTATCGTCTCCTCTTACAATATCGACGAAGAAACCCTGGAAGACGCGAGAAGAATATCCAAAACAATAACAAGCAAAGCGGCAGAAGGCGAAGTAATGATTACAGGAGACGCGGTGGAAGATTCCAGATTTTTTGCGATGGACTCGATTCAGAGGAATAAAATTCATTCTATTCTCTGCGTTCCCATAACCTCGGAAGAAAGAGTTTACGGTGTCCTTTATCTAGATTCGACCATAAAAAAGGATATTTTCCTGCCAACCGATAAAGAATTCCTGCAGTCAACAGGCAGAATTTTGGGGATTCTTTTTTCAAAGGGAGACCTCCTATATAGAATGAAAGAAGAAGTGAAACAATTACAACGAATGACTTCTCCCCCTGAATCCTTCCATTCGATAATAGGAATATCGGAAAGCATGCAGAAAATATATAAAACAATTGAAGAAATAGCCGAAACCGACGTAAACGTTCTTGTTACGGGAGAAACGGGAACGGGTAAGGAATTAATAGCAAGAACTATACACAAATTAAGCAAAAGAAAAAACAGACCTTTTATAACCGTGGACTGCAGTTCTCTTACCGAAACACTTCTGCAGAGTGAATTATTCGGACATAAAAAAGGGTCCTTCACAGGAGCGATAAGGGATAAAAAGGGTATGTGCGAGGAAGCAAACGGAGGAACTCTTTTCCTGGATGAAATCGGAGACGCGCCTTCTTCCATACAGGCGGGCCTCCTCCGTGTAACGGACAGGGGAGAAATAAGGAGAGTGGGCGAAACAGAAAATAAAAAAGTCGATCTTCGTATAATCTCCGCCACAAACAAAGATATAGAACAATCCGCGATGTTAAGAGAATTCAGAGAAGACCTTTTATACCGCCTAAATCAAATAAACATAATCCTACCACCCTTAAGGGAAAGAAAAATAGATATCCCTCTTTTACTCGAACACTATCTTAAAATTTTTTCTGAAAATAAAGAGAAGAAAATAAAAGGCTTTACAAACGACGCGATAAGATGGTTGAAAAACTATCCTTTTCCGGGCAACATTAGAGAACTCAGAAACATAGTGGAAATATCACTCATAAGATGTAAGGAGAAATACATTAAACCCGATAACTTGCCCGAAGAATTAAGAAAGGAAACAATAGAAGAACTACCAAGCTGGGATAAAATCAAAACGAGCTGGAGAAGAGAAACCATAATAGAAGCTCTTCAAGAAACGGGCGGGAACGTAAAGAAAACGGCGGAAAACTTAAAAATCTCTCGAAGACACCTGTATCGACTTATTAAGGATTATAATATCGAAAAATAAAACCGCAAAAAAGATAAACCATAGAGAACACAGAGGATTTAATACGATTATAAAAGAGAAACACACAGAGAAAAAAAAGAAAAAAACAACACTAACCATAGAGGACACAGAGTATAAATGTATATAAAAAGAAAAAACACAGAGTACTCAGAGAAAAAATAAAAAATTATAAACCACAGAGAACACAGATAAAAAACTAAAAAATGAAATCACAGAGAATACAAAGAAAAATGCAAATTAATGAATTAACAAAGAAAGTTATAGGTAGAGCGATAGAAGTACATAAAAATTTAGGACCAGGATTATTAGAAACAGCCTATGAACAATGTTTCGCTAAAGAATTAAATTTGACCGGAATAAAATTTAAAACCCAAGCTCCATTACCTATTGAATATAAAGGAATAAAACTCGAATGTGGATATAGGGTCGATTTCCTGGTCGAAGAAGCACTCATTATCGAACTAAAAAGTATAGAGCAAATTTTAAATATCCATAAAGCCCAGATATTAACTTATATGAAATTAGCAAATATAAACATAGGATTACTTATAAACTTCAATGTTAATCTATTAAAAAATGACATACAAAGATTTACGTTATAAGGTCTGTGGTAAAAAACCCGGGGTGGAGTTGTGGGGGCTCTGTGACCTCTGTGTTTTTATCGGGGAGGGGTGTTGTGAATAAACAAAATAAGAATCTCTGTACTCTCTGTGTTTAAAAATCCGGGGATAGGTTGTTGTGTCGGCTTTGAAATTCGTTCTTTGAAAAATAAATAAATCACACAAGAATAATTACAAATCCGAAAAAAGAATTTAACCTGACAAAAGAACACATTTAACAAAAAATATTTGACCGCCAATAATGAATAGTGCTAAAGAAATGTTGGACAAAAGAAACAACTTCTTAAATACTAATTACCCTACAAATACAAACCAATACAAACTATTAAAGAACGTATTTTTCTCCCAACGAACATAATCCACACAAATCAAAGAACAGTTAAACCCTGTCTTTTTCGTATCCCAATTCCGCTACAATTACACTCCGATATCCAAAATACACAATTTACAACAACTAATAGCGCGTATGAGACATTAGAGTCCCACCCTACGACATAAATGTCACAACATGAATACTTTATTAGCAAGCATTCTAAAGAAAACGCGATATTTAGTGAGACGTATATGTCACACTATGTACCCCTCTATAAAATTAAGTTCTTGTCTATAAATAACTTAAATAACTGGAACAGTTCTTGCATTTAGTATTATCAAACAAATACGGAGGTGTTTATGGTTACTTTAAATATATTATTAGTTTTGCTCGGATTTATAAACTCATTAAATAAACAACCAAAGAATGTCAATATAAATAGCCCAGAAGCAGGTATAATTGCATTGTCCGGTGGCGGTACCATACATCCCTGCTGATAAGAAAAATGAAAAACATTAAAGGAGGAGATATGAGCGCGCAGACAAAAAAAACGAAAAGACTCATCAAAATCGTAACCGTGGACGGTTCGAAATTCCAGGGTGAAGTAACGGGAAGAAACGACAGGGGCTTGTTCTTGAAAGTCGACACACCCATGGCAAACAATAGATCGGTTTTCGTTTCCCATAAAGCGATTTCCCATTTGGAAATCGAAGGCTGGAAGTAAAAAATTAACAATTAAAAGGTTATATTGAGAGCGTGGAATACCACGACTCTCTGCCTTTTATTTTATATAGATTTTATGATAAATTTAAAAAAAGATATTTCTATGATTCTCGATTTCGTCCCTATACCTGTTATCGGCTGGGATAAGGACCTTAATATTATATATTGGAACGGCAGAGCGGAAAACGATTTCGGAAAAAACATCGCTGAAGTTTTAGAAAAACCCCTGATGAAAGAAATAGGTAAAAGCCTCGAATCTTTTGCTAAGAAAGAAAACAATAACAAATCCAAAAAAGAAAATAATAATTCAAAAAAGGAACCACCAACAGTAATTCAGCGAACCGAATTAAAAACGGATCATTTAGACACGAGAGCCTATGAGTGGGTGTCTTTTCTTCTCGATTCGGATTCTCCGATTCGAGGACTTTCTATGGCAAAAGATATTTCGCGTATAGAACTTCTTCAGAAGAAAATGCTCGAGTCGAGAAGACTCGCTACAGTTGGGCAGTTAATAGGGAGAGTATCTCACGAAGCAAATAATCTATTGATGGAGGTTATGTGCGGCCTCAGCGCGGCAGAAAGCAATTCAAAAGATGTCAGGGTTTTAGACGATATTAATATAGCAATGGGAGGAGCTAAAAAAATAAAAACACTCCTCAAAAGTTTACTCTCGAATATGAGGAAAATAAAAGGAGAAAGGAATTTATTCGATGTGAATGAATCAGTAAAAGGCGTGGTAACCTTTTCCAGCCAGATACTTCCTAAAAAAGTAAAGGTTGCCTCAAAATATACGGATTCAAAAGCCAATATTATAGGAGATCAGGACCAGCTTCATCAGATACTTTTAAATTTGATTATTAACGCGCGGGATTCGATTACCGACAAAGGAAAAATTAATGTCGAAGTTAAAAATGTTCTCCGCCCGGAAAAAGATGAAAAAGAGAAAGAATATGTTTCTATTGCTATCAGTGACACAGGATGCGGAATGAGCGAAATTGTTAAGGACAAAATTTTTGAGCTTTTCTTTACAACTAAAACGGGAGAGGGCGGAACCGGTCTCGGTCTGTACTTTGTTTATAACTCGGTGAAAGAGATGGGAGGATGGATAGAAGTAGAGAGCAAAGAAAAAGAAGGCTCAACTTTCACTATCTTCATCCCAAAAAGATAAAAAAATAGTAGCCACATATCCGCACTGATAGACACGGATACCCTATCTGTCCCAAAAATTTATGTTTATTTATAAAAAAATCTGCGTTTATCTGAGTCCCCTTCCTATTTATCAAAAGGATTTTCTTTACGAAAATCCGGCAAAAAAACATCTCCCGCATCAGCTTCCTGTACCCATCCATTTTCCAGTCCCAATTCCATTCTTCTTGTTTCTACAGTACTGATCTCATCTTCTGTAAGCCTACGGTTGATTTCATTAAATCTATAAGATTCATAAACAGGATAATATTGATTCATAAGACTTAAATGGATATTTTTATCAATAGCTGCTATCTTTTTCAGCACAGCAATACTGTTATCGACATTACCCGGAATAACCAAATGCCTTACAATCAATCCTTTTTTAGCAATACCATTCTCTATTTGTAATTTTCCAACCTGGAGAAACATTTCCTTAATAGCTTTTTCCGCCAGCAAACTGTATCCCGGAGCGTTAGAATATTTTATTGCTAAAGTATCGTCCATATATTTAAAATCCGGTAAATAAATATCAACCAACCCGTCCATCTCCCGTATAATACGCAAGCCTTCATAAGCATTCGAATTCCATATAACGGGAATATCTAAACCCAAATCTCGGGCAAGAAGTATTGCTTCTTTCAAAAATCGCCACCATAACGTAGGGGTAACAAGATCGATATTAAGCGCACCCTGGCTCTGTAGTTTTAGCATAATCTGTGCCAATTCAAAAACAGAATATTCTTTTCCAAGTTTTTCTTGTGAAATTTGATAATTCTGACAGAAAACACAATGTAGATTGCAATCGGAAAAGAAAATCGTTCCAGCCCCACACTCTTTTTGTTCATAAGATAACTCTCCAACCAACGGCGGCTCTTCACCAAAATGTTTCCCATACCAGGCAATTCTCATTTTCCTATTTTCCATATTTTAAAATAAATTAATTTGAGTAGATTAATTTGTAAAGTCTATTAGCGATTTCTAGAATCCTGGAAATCTGCGCTCATCCGCGTCCCATTTACCATGTTTCAAGCATTAAACGAAGTAAAGAATCTCTTATCTTTACGGCAACGGAATCGACCGCTTCCAATTCATCCGACTCGGATGAATATACAAAAGACTCACTGATATTTCTTTCCCACTCACTTTTTTCCTTATCCTGCCTCTTTAAGGAAAACTTGGCCTTTACAGATATACGGTATTCTTCAACTTCCCCTTCCGGAGTATAAGATTCAGGACTTCTCTTGTAGTTATTAACTGCTCCCTCTAATAAATAATCACCTGATGAATTGGTTTCAACTTTCACTCTATCGTCGATTATAAAAGCGTCTATTAGATCTTCCGTTAAAATTCTTCCGATATCCGCGTTTTGAGTTTTGTTTTCTAAAGAAGCAATAGATAAAGTACCATCGAAAGACCCGCTCCTGAATGAATAAGCGCAGGAAAAGAAAAACAATATCAAAATAGCAATCAATAAAACGGTTCCAGTCCCAAGATATGAAGTATAATTAAGCTGACAGCTGACAGCAGATGGCTGATAGCTGTTCTCATTCATACAATCTTTCCCTCAAATCCACAACATCATATTTTTCCCTCTGCTCATTGAACCATTTCTGAAAAAAATACGCTTCTTTTTTTTGTTGGAGTCCCATAGCTATTCGCGGCACAATTTTCTGCAATCCCTTATTATCTGGCATTTTAAAATCTATTGTCTTAACAACAAATAAAGATTCTCCGGCTCTTACAGGAGGTAAAATGCCTTCCTGCCTAACAGAAAACGCTAAAAGAGCGACTTTTTCCGGAATACCGACATTCTCAAAAGTTTCTAATGTAAAATAAGAAGTTCTGCCCCATTTCCCTTTTTCCGGATTACGCGGGAGTTTCTCTCCGGTAAAAGTTTTTAAAGCATAATCTTTTGCTTTTATGGCTGCTTCGAAATTCATAAGAGAATCTTTAACTTCATCTTCAATATCTGAAAAAGGTGGAATCCCCTCTTCTTTTTCTTCGATCCAGCAAACATAAAATCCGTTTTCTCCAATAAGAGGATAAGAAACATCTCCTTTTTTAGGACCATTGAGAAACGTTCCGAAATTCGCCGGCAAATCAGGGAATTCACCTTTACTGTAAGAAATGTACTTGGCATTGTAATCTTCAGAAATATCAAGCGAGGAAGAATCACGAAGAGATTTTACGAGTTTCCATGCCTTTGCCGAAGCATTCTGAAACTCATCGAACGATGGAAATAGAGGAAGTAATATTTCCGCTATATCGATTGAATCTCTCTTTCGTTTTCTAAGCTTTAAGATATGAAAACTTTTATCGGTTTTAACCGGATTCGAAATCTGTCCTTCTCTCATCCCGGAAACAGCTGTCGCGAATTCATAAGGTAAATCTTTAACACTAACCCATCCATTTAAAATATCCCTATTTCGAGGTAAATATGAATATTGACTGATAAGAGTTTCAAAGGAATCCGTTTTAGCTCTTTCTATTATAGAACCCACAAGTTCTTTTGTGGTTTCAACCACCTCATCATTTATAGAAATAGGAAAGAAAACATAACCTAACTTAACAAAATCATCTCTCCTAAACATTTCTTTGTGTTCCGCATAAAATTCTTCGGCGGAAACGGAAGTCTCCGTATTTTTCCATTCCGTTAAAGATATTTTGATATACTCTATTCTGGTCTCGACTGAATCTTCAAGTAATTCCTCTATCGCGTCACCACTTGTTACTCTTATCATAGACAAAATTTCTCCGCGCAAAATACTTATCGGAAAATTCTCCTCTATCTGAGACGCGTAGGATTTAACAAATTGATTTGCCCGTGAATCTCCAAGTAACTCGTAATACTTACCATAATCGAACTGCTCATTTATCCAAAAATCAGGGTTTTGCGTAATCGCGGGCGGCGGATTCTCTTTGATAATGTTTATTAATTGCTCATCCGAAATAGATATTCCCCTCTCCTCGAGCAAATCATCTATTATTTTGTTTGATATCAACTGATTTATAATTGCTTCGGACAGTTGTCTCTCTTCTATAGGGTCTCTACCCAAAGGGCCTCCTATACTTTGGAGTCTGGCTCTTAACAAATTGCTATATTTCTTTAAATTAATCGATTCATCGTTTACCTTAGCAATTATATTTTCATCTCTCCCTTTATCTCCCGTAAAAACAATGGTTCCAACACCAACCAACATAGAAAGAACAAATGCGATTGCCGCAAACCAAATAAAATACTTTGTTACAGAACGAACTTTTTCCATTATCATAGCAACTTCCTCCCTAACTCTATCATTTTTAACTGATAAAAATTTTTCTCACACAAAGACACAAAGTACACAAAGTTTTTATTATATATAAAATTTTTCAATCTTTAGATGCTTCTTCCTTGATATAATCGACAAACTTTTCCAATCTTTCAATTACTTTTTCCTTACCAAGAACTTCTAAAAGCTCAAAGAGACCCGGACCAAAAGTCATACCGCTAACCCCAAGCCGAACAGGATGTATAAGTTCTCCTGCTTTACAATCAAGTTCTTCAGAAAGTTCCCGTAAAGCATTTTCCATATTTTCTTTGTCGAAAGAATCCAAATCCTTAAATTTTGTTATTAATTTTTCGATTCTGATTTCAACACCGGGATATATACGTTTCTTTACTCCTTTTTCATCGTAACTAAAATCATCGGTAAAAAAGTAGCGACCTATTTCTACAAAATCTTTTAGCTTATTAACCCTATTCCCCATCGCCTTAAGGACTTCAACAAGATAACCGGAATCATCTACGTCTAATCCATTATCTTCCAAATAAATCTTAAGTCTTTTTATAGCTTCATCTTCGCTCAATCTTCTCAACCATTCACCATTAATCCATTCCAGTTTATCCCGATCGAAAACAGCCGGAGTTGTATGAACATTCTCAAGTGTAAAAATCTTTTCCAATTCTTTAAGAGAAAATATTTCTTTTTCTGTTTTAGGAGACCAACCAAGAAGAACAAGGCAATTTACCATACCTTCAGGGAAAAATCCTTCATTTTTATAATCAAAAATATCGACAGCATCTTTTCTTTTGGAAAGTTTTCTTTTGTCCTTACTTAATATTAATGGCATATGTCCGAATTGCGGGATATCCCAGTTAAAGGCTCTATATAGCATAATTTGTTTCGGAGTGTTGGATATATGATCATCGCCTCTCAAGATGTGGCTTATTTTCATTCGGTAATCGTCTACAACTACAGACATATTATACGCCGGTGAACCATCGGACTTTAACAATACAAAATCTTCAATTTCGGAATTATCTCTTTTGATTTCACCATGAATTAAATCATCGAAAATAGTAACGCCTTCATTGACACGAAAACGGAGAGCTTTAGGTCTACCCTCTTTTTTAAATTGTTCTTTCTCCTCAACGGATAGATTGTCACATCTTCTGTCATACATCCATCTCTTCTTTGATTCCAAACATTTATTTCTTCTTTCCTTTATCTCTTCAGGAGTGCAATAACACCAGTAAGCAAGCCCTTTATCGTACAATTCCAGCGCCTTTTCTTTATACAACTCGAAATGATCAGATTGAAATAAAACCTCCTCATCCCATTTAAATCCAAGCCACTTAAGCCCTTTAACTATAGAATCGACCATAGAATCATCCGAACGTTTCAAATCCGTATCTTCGATTCTGAGAAGAAATTCTCCGCCATTAGCACGGGCAAAAAGATAATTAAAAAGGGCTGTTCTTGCTGTACCCAGATGCAAATATCCGGTGGGAGAAGGAGCTATTCTCAATCTTACAGGATTCTTACTTTCATTCATTTATCGAGTCCCTCATAGATTACATATATACGCTGTTTACATGACAAGTCAAGGGCGCGAATGGTTGGCCGGTTAGACCGTTGGTGCGTTAGTCAGTTAAAAAAAATCTACTAACACACGAACAAAAACAGATTCTCTTTTTTCCTAATTTAACCATTTCTCTATTTGATTATTTAACCTGGATTCGAAGAATCTGGGTTCAGGGCTTGCACCCTGAAAAATACACCATATAATCTAAATCAGAAATTGGAATGTTAGAAATGCTTAATTTAAGCCTACTAAAATCAAAGATAAATAAATAGCAACCATGGAGGATTAAAAGAAAAGAATGAATAATACTAAGGATAATAATATTTTAGAACACAAGGGAGCCTATTCCACAGGAACATACAGTAATCTTTTTACCGAATTACTCGGTAAAACGCAATTAGCTGTAGAAAACAAAATAAACAAAATCTGGAATCAGTTATTTTACGGAAACAACAAGACTGAACGTATTTATTATCCGGTTGAACCCGATATGGCTTATATTAAAGACACTTCTCATAACGACGTTCGCAGTGAAGGGATGTCTTACGGTATGATGATATCGGTACAATTAGACAAGAAGGAAGAATTCGACCGCTTGTGGAAATGGGCAAAAACCTATATGCAACATAAAGATAAAAAAAGAGAAAACTATTTCGCGTGGCAGCTTAAGACAGATGGAACCATTATCAGCCCCAACTCGGCTTCAGACGGTGAAGAATGGATTGTTATGGCATTGTTCTTCGCCGCGGGACGCTGGGGAAACGGTAAGAATATTTATAATTACGAGGCTGAAGCACAGACCATTTTAAACTCGATGCTCAATAAAGCGGAAACTTCCGATGATGACACGACAATATCGAATATATTTAATATAAAAGAAAAACAAATTGTCTTCGTCCCTATAGGCACCTCGGATAATTTTACGGATCCTTCTTACCATACTCCCCATTTCTATGAGCTCTGGGGGCACTGGGCGGATAAAAACAAAGGTTTCTGGCGCGATACCGCTTCTGTAAGCCGCGAGTTTCTGCAAAAAACCGCGCACCCGGAAACAGGATTAACACCGGATTATGCTAATTTCGATGGCACTCCCATAGACCCCCGGAAAAAAGGCAATGACAATTTTCAATACGACGCGTGGAGAGTAGCGATGAATATTGCTCTGGATTATGAATGGTTCTCTGAAGATGCCCGTCAAATAACCCAAAGCAATAAATTACTTAATTTTTTCGAGAAAAAAGGAATAAAAACTCATGGCAGCATGTTTACTTTAGATGGTAAAACATTATCAGACACTCACAATCCAGGCCTGGTTGCCATGAACGCGGTTGCGTGCCTTGCCTCAACAAATAGAAACAGAAAAGATTTCATCAGAGAACTATGGGATACAACTATTCCTAAGGATGAGGGTCGATATTTTGACGGACTACTTTACATGCTGGGTATACTGGCAGCAAGCGGAAATTTCAGAATTTATGCGCCAAACTCTTGAAATTTTCTAAATAAATTCTGCCCTGTCAATATAATATCAGTGGCATGAAAAGAATTATAAAATGATCCGAAAAATATTTTTTTCTATGAAAACCGCGCTTATTATTATCATGGGACTTACCATAAGCATTATAATTGCGACCTTACTTGAACAAAAATACGGAAGTATTGCTGCGAGGACCTTGATATATAACGCCAAATGGTTTGAGATTTTATGGATCTGGTTTGCGGTCACACTTTTTATAAATCTTATTCACTTCAAACTATGGCAAAGAAAAAAATGGGCCATGGTTTTATTTCCTTTCGCTTTTTCTATCATTTTACTAGGGGTCATATTGACTAGACATTTTGCTATTGAGGGTTTCCTTTCCCTTCGTGAAGGAGAAACATCTAAACAATTCGGCGCCAAACCCTTTAATCTATCATTTTCGCTGCGTTTGGTGGATTTTAGAATTGAACATTATAAAAATTCACAAAAACCTTCTCAATTTTACAGTGATGTGATGATTGAAGATCCAGACCACAACATCAAAAAACCTTATTCTATTTATATGAATCATACTCTTCGGTATAGAGGTTATCGTGTATATCAGCATTCCTTCGACTGGGATGAAAAGGGTTCTATTTTTCTCGTTACACGAGACCCCGGAACTCCTGTAACGTATTTCGGATTTTTTCTTCTTCTAATAGTGATAATGCTCGCATTTTTTCATCCGACAGGTCGAATCCGGGAACTTGAAACCGAACTTAGAGAATCTGTATGATAAAACAAAAGTTTTCCCATATCAAAAATCAAATCCGGAAAACTATTGAATTCCCCTTTAATGTTTTCCTTATAATCTTTATAGGAATGATGTGTCTGGGTTCTTCAGCTTTTTATCCTCAAATAGAAAAATTTTACTACAGCGCCAGGATTTTCCAGCGATTGGGCAAATGGTTTATTTTCGTAACCGCTGTTTTTTTGTGCATGAATGTAATTCGATATATATTCAAAAACCAATTTGAAAAACTGCTTCTCTTTCAGGAAAAACTCTTTAAATGGGCAATATGGCTTGGATTCTCAGGATTTACCATAGGATTGGGATTGCGATGGTTTTTGGCGGGTCATGCGCCGTGGAGCAATCAATACGAATGTATGGTATTCGGAGCCTGGGCTACTCTTTTAGCGGGCATTTCCCTCTCCCGACATTCACGATTGCCCATAACATGCGGAAGCTTACTCGCGGGAATTGTGCTGCTCATTGCCCATATCCCTTCCATAGATCCTTCGTTTTCTCCTCTTCCTCCCGTTTTAAAATCCAAACTGATGATCACTCACATATCTATTGCAATGGCCAGTTATGGTTTTTTTTCAGTAGGTACTGTGTTAGCTCTTAGCAATCTTTCAGTATTGGCGTTACCTATTTCCAGAAAAGATAATCTTTTACTGCTTAAATTCTCCAAATGGAGTAAAATTGCCGAACAAGCACTATGGATCGGACTTTTACTCGTTACCATGGGAAGTATACTTGGAGCAATATGGGCCAACGATACCTGGGGCCGATATTGGGGATGGGATCCGAAAGAATCCTGGTCTCTGATAATGATTCTTTCGTATGCAATGCTGCTGCAACTTCGCTTCGTCCTACGTTCTCGTTTAACTTATTGGTTTAACGTTCTGGTATTACCCGCATTCGGAACCGTACTTATGACGTATTTCGGAGTGAACCGATTTTTTTCAGGAATGCATGCTTACGGAGGAGAAAGTAATCCCCAATTCCCTTTCATAGTATTTTGGATTCTCGGGATATGGATTGCGTTATCGTTTCTGGCGTATAGAAACCGTAAGCGTATTTAAAAATAGTTATCGTTCAGTAACAAACGCTGCGTCTAATTCAAATAAAAGTTCATCCCGGCATACATCTGCCACTAAATATACCGCAGGAATATTTGAAAGTACGAGAGACTCTACAGTTTCTCGATATAAGAGAAAATCACTTTTGCGCTTAAGAAATACTGTAGCTTCACAAGGATTCGAAAAAGAAACTCCTTCTGGATGAATTAACGAATCCACCACTTTTACAGTATATTTCACTTGAGAGGAAACCTCTCCTACGCATTAGCTAATACTTCAGCCACACGATCGTAAATAATCCCTGCTATGAGAATAGTATCCACATGGGAATCGGTCACTAATGCGTTAATATAGAAATAGGTATTTTGAATATCGGTAAAAAAATTTTAAATTCTGACTGTATATGTAGTTCGTATAATGATCCTTGGCCTTCTTTAAATCTATTGCGGTTGTGGGCTCGATATCTGTTCTTCTTTTTTCTTTTGAACTGGAATCCATTTAGGATCCAGCTCCACAGGTTTCGCATTTTGATATGCGGCTTTTGCCAGATGTTTAACCGAAATTTGAACGGGTTCTCTAATGAATTCGGGCACATTAAATGTTTCTAAGCATGTATCATAATATTTCGGATTTTTTTGTGGAAGAATAAATGGCTTTGATGAGTTCCCATTTTCATCCACATAAGCAAAATGGGGACGCGCAAATAAATGATCGACTCGCTTACTGGAAAACACAACCCATCGTCCGTTACTAGACCAGGCGTGAAAACTCTCGGTGGACTCTGAGTTAAGCTCTAATTTTTTAACTTTCCCGGTTGAAAGTTTCAAAAGATATAAATCTGCGCTGGAGTCATAAATAGGAAAATTACCATAAAGAGACACCGTAAAAAGAGCAAAATCTCCATCCGGTGAAATTCTACATTGATTTATACTTCCTCCTATTTCGGATCCGGCCAGTACAAGTTCTAATTCTCCCCAGGTCCGAGTTTTTTCGTCGTAAGAAACTCGCATCAAATCGTATTTTATTTTACGATAAGCAAGATCTTGCTCGGATGGATCTTCAAAGGTTTTAAGTTTAGGTGCACTGGAGAAATATAAATATTTTCCGTCAGGAGACCAGGCGGGCCAATTTTCCATACGTTCAGGACTGGAAATTTGGGAAGTAGTTGTTAGGATATTTGTAGAAATATTATAGACTACAAGATCAGAAGCCCGATCTAAAACATCCCGGGGTTCTCCGATAGAATGGAAGAATAAAAGCAGTCGATTCGCGGAAAATACCGCAAGGTTTCCAGAGGGATGCCATGCGGGATAGGCTACAGGTCCGTTAAACGCAGTTTTAGTATCAATTTTATGGGCTTCGTTACCATTAATCAATAACATGGCCGTACCTGGACCACCCCGCAAATGTAAAAGCCAACGCTCAGGCTTACTATTACAAAAGTGATGACAATTCATACAATTATTCTGGGTTAATTGATTGATCATAATAGGCGATTCATGAAAATTTTCGAGACATCTTTGATAGATTCCCATTTTTTTCCACAACGTATACAGAGGGCCTAATCGTCGATAGGCAAGATAGGAATCAATAGAATCTATAGCAATTTGATTTGTTATAGGAGAAAAACGAATCCAATTTCCAGTAGAATCTTTTAGAGCAATTTTCACTTCATAAGAATTACCCTTATTAGCCAGAAGAAACCTTTCCCATTCATTCAAAGAAATTCGAATCACGGGTGATTTTCCTCGTATCCTGATAGATGGTTCCACAGGTCCATGAATTTCCACGTAATACTGGATACCGGCTTCTTTAATCCGGAAATTCAATGGGGCAATATTAGGCGGGACAACAAGTCCGGAATAATCCGGTTCGATACTAACGGGTTTAGAAACCAATGTCGCATCTTCCCAGTCAAAAGAGGAAGAACATCCGAACCAAAAGCTCATGCATATAGAAAAAATAAAAAAGAATGATTTTTTGATCTTCATTATTTACCTGACCTTACAAACATCCAAAAATACCAATAAGTATCTCCAAATTCTTGTTTTAACGCTTTCTGGGCAGAAGATTTATTCGATCGGTGCTGCATAATAATCCGTTTAAATTCAGAAAAACGCTGCACATTAGCATTGTCAACATAAGGGTTCAATTTATCAGGTTGATTCCATTTAGACAAATAAGCATACAGGAGCAACATCTCCTGAACATGGCGAGGAATTCGGGTATATCCAAAGGCCCGAAATTTGTCGATATTGTTCCATATAGGCTCTAGATTTACCTCCAGAAGTTGATAAGCAACCCAATATTCAAATGCCATTCGATTTCCGGGGTTTTGTTGAAGAAGGAATAAAAGGTCTCGATCCGATGGATATCCAATAGAAATGAAATCAAATTTGGGCATCAAACTCGATAATTTTTGCAGGTTTTTGTCTTTTTCAAGTAAATCTTTTCTTTCCGCTAACTCAAGAATATATTTGGCTCTTTTATGGCCCTGGAGCGTACATCTAAGTTCTTTCCAAAACATTTGCGCGGTTTTCTTCTGTCCTTTCAGAAAATAAATTACAGCCATTCGATCCAGTGTTTCCGGTGTTTTTCCAGACACTTCCATTAGCTCATGACTCCAGTGCAAGGATTCAGAAATGAGTCCAAGTTCGAAAAAGAGATAACTGGCTGTTTCAGGATGTTCAAAGCAAAGGGCTCTATTGGGTATAAGCCCAATTGGCTCGTTCCATTGGGGATATGCGAAAGCCGAATCTAAGAGTCGACCAGTATGCCAAAGCGCGCGATTTATTTGCACACAATTATGGGGGGTTATTATCGATAAAGTTTTTCCCAGACGAAGAACAGTTTCCCAATGATTTTTTCGGCCTGCTCGGAGAAGCATAAGCTGCCCGGTAAGAAAGGAGTCACACATAATCCACCCTGCAACAGAAAAAGCACTCAGGAGTAAAACGGTTCCCACTATCCAGGTCTGGATTCCCAACCAGCGAAACTTAATTTCCAGGGTCTTACGAAAAACCTGGATGGCAAATGTCAAAAATCCGATTAAAGGAAAAAATAAAAGAAATCCCCAACGGGCAAAAGCGGGAGCGTAGGTTGCTTCAATGGAAAGATTGTTAATTATAGACTGTTTAAACAATACAAGAAAGAAAACAGACGGGCCAATCACACACCACACCACAGGAATCAAAAGATATACAACTACCTTAACAAGGGACTTTGTAGTAATCCATTCCCAAATAGCGCAGTATATCGCAAACAATAAAAAAGGTCCTCCGCAAAACCAGTACAAAAGTCCGGTAAAAAGGGTATACAAGCCTATGCGAAGTCCAGGGGATTTGGGTACCCACCTGAAAAATATCCATATACATATTAATACAATTGCGGTTCCAATTACTAAAGAAAGAGGCACTTCGTAATGCGCATACAGTAACAAAAGAAATAATCCTGGAATCCAGTGGAGGGTATGAATTTGACTTTTCCAAAGGGCATGAATTATCTTTCTAGTAAAGAGCGATACTATACCAATCATTAAGGTAAGGAAAAATGCCCCTAAAAGTGGATATTCAAAAGCTTGACTACATAAGGCTGAAACATAATCGATCAAACCACCGGGAAGTAAGAGATGCTCTTTTAGAAAACTCCAATTAGTGAAAAATACAGGTCGTTGGAATTCATATAAAAGAGCAGGATGTAAGCGAAAAAGTATGATGAAAAAAAGCACCAGAAAAATCAATACATCCTGGATCCAAATTGCATGCCTATACTTTACTTTTGGAAAATAAAAATCCACTATATTTTTCCTATTCTTCATAAAAAAAACATATAATATATACTTGAAATGTCAAGGGAAAATTTAGCCTGTTATTCTTGCACCGATTTGACACAAAATGGGAAGAAAAAAGTATTGACAAGCCGATTAAAATTTACATAATATAAATATAACTCGGAGGTTTTAATGAAAAAAATATCGGTGCTATTTCTTTTAATATCATATACCACATTATTTGCCGCTAATGATATGTCGATTTGCTTTATTAATAACAAATTTGACCCGCTGAAAGAAACTCCAAAACTTAGAAACACCCTTAAAATAATTGAAAATAAAGGAGAAAATTGTTACATACTACAATTTACAGGACCGATTTATACGGAGTGGAAAGAAAATATAGTTAAAGAGGGAGGTGTATTTCATTCTTATATTCCTCATTTCGCCTACATAGTTCAAATGACGCCCGAAGAAAAGAATGAAATAGAAAAATTATCTTTTGTAAGATGGATCGGTTTGTTTCATCCTGAATATAAAATTCATCCGAGTGTATATATAACAAATGAAAGAAAAACAGAAAATAAACTACCAATGGCTGCGGCAAAACTTAAAGATAGTCAAATAGAAAACATAAGTACGGGAAAATGTCATTGCGGTAAAGACGCACTCTGGATAGAGAATGACCATCTTCTTCAACTTTCAGTAAGAATTTTTGAAGGTGTTCCCATTTACGATTTTATCGAAAAACTACAGGATTGGGGTTCGGATATACAACAAATACAGGAAAACAATAACAGAATTGTAGTAAGAATTCCTCCGGATTCTCTAAACGCACTCGCAAGAATAAAGGGAGTCGAGTCCATTGTAAAATACGGGAAAAAAGTTTTATCTTCCTCGACCTGGAGATATTCGGTGCAAGCTCCCAAAAACACTTTTACAATCACAATGGATACTGATCTGGGAACGCCCTGGGATACGGTAACGAACGGAATAACTCTCGCGGATAAAGGAGTCACCGGAAAAGGCGAAATAGTAACGATTTTCGATACAGGTCTGGATTACTGGAGCGGATTTTTTCAGGACCCTGAAAATGATGCACCGGGTAGCAATCATATAGCGATCCAGGCTTATACAAATGAAGGCGGAGACTTAATAGAAGTTTCTTCCGACGTAGAACCTTATGGTTGTATACACGGAACGAATGTTGCCTCCATTGTAGCGGGAAATCCCTCGATTGCCGACAATCATCTAAACGGCGCAAATTTTATGCCAATTTATGACTGGGGCGGGCAAACAAGGGGTAATACAGTCGATAATTTTCCCGTAAGACTTTACATACAGGATTTTGGTTATTCGGAAAATGATACTTGCAAACTCGGGTCTTTTAATATGACCACTGCTATGAATAAAGCATACACTACTTATAATTCAAAAATACATCAAAATTCCTGGAATTATGAAGATGCTCCACTCGGGGGAGAATACATCGGTGCAGCATTAGAAGTAGATAATATGGTTTGGAATAATCAGGACTTCGTAGTAGTTTTTTCGGCAGGTAACAATGGTCCTGCAAATACAACCGTTGCACCACCTGCAACAGCAAAGAACTGTATATCTGTAGGCTCATCATGGAATCCCTCCTACGATGTTTCAACCGATTCGATTTCATCTTTTTCCGGAAGAGGATGGACTACAGACGGAAGAATAAAACCGGAAGTCGTCGCCCCCGGAGGAAGTGATCCCTTTACTCAACACAGGCATTTTATCTGGGGAGCAAACCCAAACACAACCTGGGCTGGGGATTCAGCTCACGCAGAATTAAGAGGAATGGTAGGTACATCACAGGCTGCGCCTCAAATATCCGGAGCCTGCGCTTTGATAAGACAGTATTTTATCGACGGGTTCTACCCAACCGGTGATACCCTATCCGGAACTCCCATATCTCCCTCTGCAGCGCTTATAAAAGCTACCCTGATTGCCTCCACAGTCGACTTGGACAATGGAATTCCTGTCCCGAACCAGGCGGAAGGCTGGGGAAGAGTGGTACTCGATAACGCCCTGTACTTTTCGGGAGAATCGCGAGCACTGGAAATATCCGACAACACTTCCGGAGTATCGACAAATGATTCAGTTGTAACAACGGTTAATGTTATTAATACATCAGAACCATTGAAGTTTGTCCTCGCCTGGAGCGATACAAGCGCAACCTCGTTGGCAGATACAACATTAATTAATGATCTCGATTTAATAATAACAGCACCCAATAGCAATAGATATAAGGGAAACGTTTTTTCGGGCGGATATTCGGAGATAGGAGGTCTTGCGGACAGGAAAAATAACGTCGAAGTTGTATGGTTACCATCACCAGCTCAAATGGGAATTTACACAATTACTGTTAAAGGGTTTAACTGTCCAAACGGTTCGATACCATTCGCTATAAGCGCGGTTGGCGGATTTCGAGAGGGAAGCGGTATATTCGATCCGGACAAACACGATACAAAAGACCATAGATATTTAACAATAAAAAGTCCTTTTGTAAACAAAACAGATATTCAATTGAATATAATAAATACTTCACATATCAATTTATCGGTTTTTGATAAAGCCGGAAGAAAAATGATAACGCTTCTTGATAAAAAAATAAATCCTGGTACTTACTCCGCTAAAATAGGAGAGAATTTCAGCTCAGGAGTTTATTTCGCGGTCTTAAAAATAAACGGAAAGAAGGTTGAAGAAAAAAAGATTATAAAAATAATAAAATGATAAAAGGTTTAATGGGAAACAGATAAACACAGACGAATAGGATTTATTTTTGCTGCCTATTAATGAATAACTATTTCATCAAATAACCGATTAACTAATTCAAATAATCTACATACAGAACTTGACTTTATACAATCTCTTTTTATACTAAAATCGCTATGTTTTTAATTATTATTGCTCTTTTTCCTCCTTTAAGGAATGCGGAGGAATTTGGTTTCGGAAATATACCTGAATTATCAGAAAAGTTTCTTTCCGTTACATATCAAAATTTATACTCTATCCCCGAACTCCAAACAGTACAACTCACTTATTTAGCCGATATATACGGATTAGGAATTTCCCACTTCGGCTCTTCCTTATACAGAGAATCAAAAATAAGTGGTATCTTAAGAAAAGAAATAGATAAAACCATTTTCATAATAGAGCCAGCCATTCTATACTTACTACAGGAGGACGAAAACAATTTAGGATTAAGCGCCGATTTTCTTATAGGTTTTCCCATAGAAAATCACACAATTTACCTTAAAGCTTTCAATCCTTTTTCCTGGATAAGGGATAGTAGTATCCCATCCGAATTGGAAGTATGCGGTATTTATTCAGATGAGTGGAATAAAATAGGAATAAAGATTAATTTTACGGAAAATTGGGGTATCGGTTTAGGTTTTGGTTACGAAATAAAATTTCCGACCTTTGATGCGTCTCTCGGATTATTGACAAATCCTTTAATCCCTACCGCCGGATTTTCATTTAAATTGTCACAAACCAGATTCGCTATTGGAATACAAAACCATCCGGATCTTGGGCTATCTGAAACAATCACTGTAAATTATATTAAAGATAATTGAAGAACAAAATACAGGAGAAAAATTAATATGGAAGAAAAAACAATCGAAGTAAAGAGAATTTTTACCGGTAATATTTTAAATCTTAACGCAGACAGAGTTACCCTGACAAATGGCATAAAAACCTTCAGGGAATACGTTTCGCATCCCGGAGCCGTAGCCGCCCTGCCTTTTCTTACGGCAACCGAAATACTTCTTGTTAAACAATACCGTTACGCAACCGGCAAACACCTTCTTGAAATACCCGCGGGAACGATAGAGAAAAATGAAACTCCGGAGGAAACCATTATAAGAGAACTGCAAGAGGAAATAAACTATAAACCCGGAAAGATTGAACAATTGGGGAGTATTTATCTAACACCCGGTTACAGTAACGAAAAAATTCACCTATTTGTAGCTACAGAATTAAAAGCATGCAGCCTAAAATCTGAAGAGGACGAAAAGATAGAAATTGTAAAGATAAAAACAGAAGAAGCCATAACAAAGATAAACTCGGGTGAAATAAAAGATGGAAAAACTATTATTGCTATTTTGTCTTATATCAACAGATCAATTTGAGATCGACCAGGAAATAACGCAAACACCTGAGTTTTTAGAAAGAATAAGACGGTTAAAGGAAGACCCTATCGATATAAATACCGCCAGGGAAATCGAATTACTGCTTATACCATATATCGATAAATATCTCGCGGAAAGAATAATTAAATACAGGGAAAAGCACAAGTTCGAAAAAAGGGACGAGTTACTGCTGATCGAGGGGGTAACACCTTATCTTTTTGATAGAATTAAAAATTTCATTACGGTGGATATAAAAAGAAAAAGAAGGAAAATTAAGGGAATCGATTTCTTATCTCGATTCGAAAGAAAAACAGATGTATCTGAATATAAAACTTATAACAGAATTATTGTACCATTAAAAAATGTACTGGTAAGTGGTGTATGCGAAAAAGATTACGATGAAGAAAACTACCTGGATTATTACGCTTTTTCAATCTATATTCCCGAAAAACTTATTATAGGTGATTATGATCTGGATTTAGGCATGGGTATCATATTCGGAAAACCGGATTTTTTTTACCGCAGTGCGGGAATTATACCGGGAGAAAGAGGTTTCAGTCCTCACCGTTCGACCTATGAAGAAAATTTTTTCAGGGGTATCACATACGGGTGGAGCGATTTTATGATTTTCGGTTCATACATCGACACAAGAAACTGGGGAAAAGAAAAATTTCTTGGCACAAGCTATAAGTTTTCTTCAATAAGACTAACGGGTGGGATTAGTCAAACCGAAGAAAATGGAAAATTTGGCGTCTGGTCTTTTTACGCGGATAAATCACTCGCTGGGAATCTATTTCGTTTCGAATTAGCAAGCGGAGGAGAAAATCCAACCGAAAACAAGAACAATTTATCCTATTCTATGGGCATGGATAACGGAAAAGGGTTAAAAGCGATTTATGTAAATATTAAAGATTCTCTGCCAACTCTCAGAAACTCACCTTTTTATAAAGATGAAGAAGCTTTATACATAAATTATACCAAAAAACTTTCACCAGATATTTCCTTCGGAATCTTCACAGAACTTTCGAGAAAACTTTCCTCGATGGAACCCTTTGACAGAATAGCAGAATTTCATATAAGCTGGGAACCAATTAAGAACTTAAAACTCAACAATAGAATAAAAACAAGAAAAGAACAAATAAACGGGAGATTCGACGTAATACACAAAGTAAAAGATATAACTTTTAAAAGCCGCTTTGAAGTCTTAAACGGCTCTGACGGTTCAGGCTTTATGGCCTTTACATCCTTCCGTTATTCTAAAGATTACGTTCTGGAAGGACGTCTGGTCCTTTATGAAACGGAAGACTGGGCATCCAGGATTTACGAGCATGAAAACGATTTACCCGGAAAATTCACAATAAAGCAATTGTATGGTTCCGGGAAACGTCTGTATCTCATACTCGGAGAAAAAACTTTACCTGTGAATATTTATTTAAAGTGGGGTATCGATTTTAAAGACACCGCTAAAAATGAAGTAGGGTTAGCATTTCAACTATGAAATACTATCAAGTAGCAGTTCCAATCGATAAATTTTGTCTTTTTACTTACAAGGGAAAGAAAGATTTAGTCTTAAAAGGAGGAAGCGTCGTCCGCGTACCCTTCAGAAACAAAACCCTTTACGGCGTCGTAATCGAAGAAGGAAAATATTTTAAGGGCGCAAAGGAAATCCAAGAAAAGGTTATGGATTTACCGAAAGATTTATTCAAACTATGCGAATGGATTTCAAAGTATTACGTCTGCCCTATTGGCATAGTCTTCTCTTTTTGTCTTCCTCCTATGATGAAAAGATTTAAACTTTTTGAAGAATCCCCTAAAAAGAAATCTTTAATAAAACTAAACTCATTCCAAAAGAAAGCGTATGAAACGATAAAAAAAACCATAGATGAGGAAATATTCGCGACATTTCTTCTTTTTGGAGTAACCGGCAGCGGAAAAACCGAGATATATCTAAGACTTATTGAAAATATAATCAATAAAGATAAAAGCGTATTATACCTAACACCTGAAATTTCAATGATACCCCAGATTATCGAAAGAATAAGAGATCGATTTGGTATCGGAGAATTATATCATTATAAATTGTCGAGGGGAATGAGATATTCATATTGGATAAACGCTTTAAAAGGAAATTTGAAAATCGGCGTCGGCTCAAGAATGAGTGTTTTTAGTCCATTTAAAAATCTCGGACTGATTATAGTCGATGAAGAGCATTCGGATTCTTACCGCCAGGATGAAATAAAACCAAGATTCTCAGGAAGGGATGTCGCCGTAATGAGAGGCAAAATAGGAAATTTCCCTGTTATACTCGGCAGCGCGACTCCTTCGGTTGAATCATTCGATAACGTCGAAAAGGGAAAATATAAACTTTTAGAGCTTCCCAAAAGAGTAAAAGGCCTGGATTTACCAAAAGTACAAATCGTCAACCCAAAAGGCAAATTATTTTCAGAAGAAATGGAGAAAGAAATACAAAATACTTTAAAAGGGAAAAAACCTTCGAGGGTTATTCTCTTTCTCAATCGAAGAGGGTATGCTCCCTTTGCCAAATGCTATAATTGTGGTTGGACAGCGAGCTGTGAAAACTGTGATATATCATTAACATTTCATAAAAAAGCAAACATTTTAATTTGCCATCATTGCGGTAGCAAACAAACAAAACCTGAATTTTGCCCAAACTGCGGAAAAGAAGTATCTTACTTGGGATGGGGAACCGAAAAAATAGAAGAAGAAATCGAAAAAAAATATAAAGATTTCAAAATAAAAAGAATGGATACAGATAGTACATCCAGAAGAAATTCGCATGAAGAAATTTACAACAAATTAAAAAAAGGTGAAATCGAAATACTTCTCGGAACCCAAATGGTGACAAAAGGTCTCGATTTCCCCGATATCGGATTTGTAGGAGTCATTTCGGCAGATACATCTCTAAATTTTCCGGACTTTAGAGCAACGGAAAAAACTTTTCAGCTTTTATCCCAGGTAGCGGGAAGAGCGGGCAGAGGAAAAGAAGGTAAAGTTTTAATACAAAGCGCAAATCCAAAGCATTACGCGATAAAAAGTGCTTCAGAACACAACTATATGGATTTTTATAAAGAAGAAATAAAATTCAGGAAAGAAGCAAATTATCCACCTTTTACAAAGTTGGCGAGGATTGTGATTAGAGCTAAAGACTTTACAAAAGCAGAGCAAACTGCAGTTAAAATAAGAAATATAATCGGGAAAATGAAAGAAAAAAAGGAAATTACTATTTTAGGACCGGTAATATGTCCTATCGGAAAAATCGAAAAATATTACCGATTCCATATTTTACTTAAATCAAAAAAAGGGCATATCTTGAATAACATACTAAAAAAGCTTTACGGGAAACAGATTAAGGACGCCAAAATTTCCTTAGAAATAGATCCTATTAATATGCTATAGTTAAATCAAAAATTAAATATCAAAAAGCAAAATGATTGCGACATAGATTCTTCGAATCTATGTCGAATCGAAAAATTAAAAAATAGCCAAATAGCTAAATAGAAAAATGACAAAATAGGAAAGAATAATAGTAAGGGGTGGCCGATTTACCCATTCAACAATTTAACTATTTAACTAACTTTCATACTTCCGACTCCCAACTACTATATTCTGAATTCCTTTTATAATTTTCCAATTTTATATTTGATTTTTTATATTTTGTATGGGGGTTGACTTTAAAAATCTTTGTTGATACTTTATGAATAAATGTATTTAGCCTTATTTTTACAGGAGGTAATAATGGAAGAAAAAACACATGAAAAAAGGGAGGAAATTATTTTCGCTCCGACATATACGGGAAAAGATCGGAGAAACAATAAAGATAGAAGATCAGGAAAGCCAAGAAGAAAAAAATCCAACCCAAACTACGACGGACCCGAACACAGAAGCGGCAAAGAACGACGTTCCGGAAAGGATAGAAGGAAATCAAAAGCCAACGGCTATTTATTCTAAAAAATAAGCCTACAGATATAATCACACACTTTTTACACACAAAACTATATTTTATCGATAAAAACAAATTCCTGCAAATACAAAAATATCATTTCCCCCGATTCAATTGACAAGGGTTTTAAAAAAGATTAAGATTACTAATTAATTTCTGTTTTCGGCATTAAATACTTTATTTTTATTGCTTTTTAGACTGCGTAAAAAATCTTCCAAACTTTTATCACCCGGGAATCTATTTTGCAGCCTTTCCACTAATTCAATCGCGCTCCCATCTTCTTCACTGCTCAAAAAATGAAGAACGGTTAAAAGTAACTGCTGATTCTGTACTAGCACATCGATTATCCCCTCTAATTTCTCTCCCTCACCCGAATTAGCATAAACCTCTATAAGACCTTTATAAATAAACAATTCCCAACCTTTTTTCAAAGGCAAACTTTGCAAATCGGCTTCTGCCAGAGCAAGAATATTTTTTCGCTCTTCCTCTGTCCCGGCATTATTTGCTTTAACAATATATAATTCCGCACGTAAAAGATAAAGTCTGTTAACATCCTTTACTTGGATAAAAGAATCGATAAGTTTAAGTTGCTCATCATAATTTTTCAACTCATTACAAATACGCTTTTGTGCTTCGATAATATTAAACGCTGAAGGGGAAAAGGCTCTATCATCTTCTAAATATATAAAGGCTTTATTGAAAACCGATTGCAACATTCTTAGTGTATCCCGGTCAGCCTCGCTTACATCACCGCCGTATAAAGCTGGGTACATATCTGAAAAAACCTCAGTGCCGAAAGTTAATAATGCAATCGCCTGATTTATAACAACAGTGACTTGAGCTCTACTTTCAATGCGAACCCAAAAGTTCTCATAATAGCTGTACGCAAATTTGTTTTGCACTAAATCCCACATTTTTTTTCTGTTACTTGTATATCCCACTTTTTCCTTTACAAGTTTATATACATAACCTTCCTGCAATAAATGTTTTGCAAAAGCTTTTCTGTAATCGGGAGGAAGCGGTGAAGAGAAATATATATTAATTGATGGATTAAAATCTTCACTGTTAACATATTTTTCTACAAATAATGAATCTTCCATGAATAAATCTTCAGAACTCGGTTTTTTGCCAATTGCCGAAAGTATTATGGATCTTACTGCTATATCTTTAAGTTCGATTATTCTATTAGCACTTATCTTCAATCCCCCGGGAATAGCATCCATCATCCATTCTTCAAAATTTTTATCAGTTCCTCCTGCTCTCTTTTGACGATTGTATTCGGAGTAATATCTCGTACCAATAAAAGGCGAAGCAAAATCAATCGGTACCCCTGCCTTTTTAAGTTCTTTTATATACCAGTTTGTATTCATAAGAGAAAAATTACCCAACCTCACACCTGTTTTTTTCTCAGGGTTAAACTTTCTGAAATTCTTAACTTCCTGTAAGAACCAAACCGGGAATGTATCATTATCTCCGTATGTAAAGATTATCGAGTAATCGTCGGCACCAACAAGTATATTATGAGCGTAATCATAAGCAAGCCAATTTCCTCTTCTATTCACGTGAGAATTAATATTACTAATAAAAGGGACAACACCCAACAAACAGGAAAGCATTATTGCAGTCCAGGCATACCGAGGGTTTTTCTTCTTCAACCAACCCAATATCCAGTAAACACCCATAAAAACATAAAACATAAAGAGGAAAAAAGAAGTTCCCCAGAAGTAATCTCTTTCCCGAGGTTCGCGCGGCTGATGAGCGGGATTTGGGTCGGAAGGAGAAAATTCATGGTTAAGATAAAAGACTAATCCAAAACTTAAAAGGATAAATAGTATAAAAAATAGCCAGAAAGACTCTCTATCTTTTTTAAAATGCACCCGCATACCCAAGACACCAATTAAAACATATATATAAGTACCGAATAAAGATACGTATCGGAGTAAAACGCCCGTATTTACTCTGGGATAAGGAAAAAACTGCCAAGAAAAATATTTAAAGAATACCTTAAGCTGTTCGAACAAAGCAGGGAAAAAACTGAGATTGGTTTCCCACGAAGTATGTCTGTCAAAAAAATTATCTGTACCATATTGCTTTCTCGATATTACATCCCACAACTTTGCCCATGTTGTAGGGTTTACTTCATTTACACCCGGATTCGCCTGCGCTCTTACGAGCAAATAAAGATAGGTAGAAACACCTATAGCTATAAGTACAATTGCAAACGATATAAGCTTCGGATTTTTAAACACTTTCCAATCTATTAAAAACAAAAACACTAATACCCCGGGTATTAAAAGCAAGGGCAACAAATGGATGCCAAAAGACAATGCCAGAAGATAAACAAACAAAAGGAGATAATTATGATCTCCTTTTATTCCTCTGTTATCAGACCAGTGAAGGATTAACCATAAACCCACTGTTACAATTAAAAGAGAAGTCGAGTATACCTCCGCTTCAACAGAACCGTCCCAGATACTGAAAGATAATCCCGCCCCGATCGATATAAAGATAGAAACAAGATAAATATTAAGCGGTAATTCCTTCTCCCTATTTTCTTTAAATCTACTCACCACTTTAAGAATTACCAGGTATAAGAAAGCACAAGCTACAGCGGAAGAAATAGCCGAAAGGAAATTTATCCTTTTCGCTACTTCACTGAAAGGCAAAAAAATATCAAACAACCTACCGAGTAAAACATAAAAAGGTGTACCCGGAGGATGCGGAACACCCAATATATGGGAACAGGCAATAAATTCTCCGCAATCCCACAGAGACACCGTAGGAGCTATGGTATACAAATAAATACTTATTAAAACACTAAAAACAACGGCAAAACCGAATATTTTTTTTCTATCAAAATCCATATTTTAATACCACCTTTCATTTTACGTTATGTTTTAAGCATTTCATTATAACAATGAATAATATTATGGCAAGTGGAAAATTTTCCCCTCCCATCCCTTTTTCAGCTACAAAGACACAAAGATAATAAGAACTCCCACAACCAAATTTATACTTTTTCCTTTAAAACCAAATATTATCTTGGTAACTTACCTTAGTGGCTTTCCTCTTTTCTACTCTGAACAAATCTCACAATTGCCGCGGCAAAAAAGAGTAATGTAACAATGAAAAGAAGAGGTTTATACCAGTAAATCCTGAAAAATACCCAGAGAAATAAAACCACCGTAATCATTACAAGAAACTCCCCGGGTCCGGAGGCAAGCTTAAATAAATACAGTAACTTAACAATCCACTTATCCAAAGTCCTGAACAACGGTAGAAATATCTTTCTTTTTCTAAAGAGAATAAAGAGTAAAATTACAATTAAAAGAGTAATTAGCGCTTTGATTATTATCTCATTTGTGTAAGTAAAATCTAAAAACAAAGCTTCTTCTCTTTCCACAAGCTTTTTTTCGAAGGAATATTTAACTCCGGAAATGGGAATGTTTACTTTGACCGAGAGTAAGCCCGCCTTTCCTGTCGTAAATTGCCTGCCTATCTTATCAATTTGCGAATCGAGGGATTTTGGAGGCATTTTAGAAGCCGAGCCAGCCGCAATCTCTTTAGTAACGACTACTCCTTCAACACTCAATTCCTTCTTCTCCATATCCATAATCTGCGCTTCAGATTCGTTTTCTAAAATCTCTTCTTCAATCTCGGAAACGGATACTCCGGGTAAAGGTTTAAGGACCACAGGTTCCAGATTTCCCCCAAATCTTATATAATCATAATTGACAGGTAAATAAAGAGCCCATTCTACTTTATTGATTAAAATATCGGTAGCCGGAAAGTAATTTTTCTTTTTTCCCAGAAAATTGAATTTATCCACTTCTTCCGTATAAATGAGTTCAATGTCAAAAGGCGCAAGAGCGCCATCAGGACTCCTCTCCGACCTCGCAAGCGGAATTAGAACTCTGCCATCATCATCCCTCGAAGCTTTTTCTCTTTTGCCGTTAACATAAACACTCCAGATACTTATATCTTCCGGTAAATTCACCCTCAGGAACTGATCCCAGAGATTCTGCATCGTAAACGTAACTTGATGAACCATTTTACCGTCTTCCATGAATAGAGTAATCCCTTTCGCCTGATCTATAAAAGAAGTAAGGGCTTCCTCTTTTTCATATTTAGTAATACGAACCACCATATTAAAAGGATGTCTCAAGTACTTAAAAGCAAAAAGAATAGGTCTCGCGGAAAGATTGCTGAGCTGGGGAGGTATTTTTTGAAAATCTATTCTCTCAAGATTACTGAATTCCTGAACTTCGGCTTCCGCGTCACTCTTTACTTCCCCCGCCACATAACCTGATTCCCGCATCGCTCCCAAAACTTCAAACCCTTCGAAATTTGCCACTATTGTCTCTTCAGGCAATAGCTTCTCCGATTTTAACGTTAAAACTTTCACTCCCTCAAAAGGATATTCGAAAGATATATCAAGAAGCTGCCTTTCTTTCTCGTCTCTAACACTCCATCCTCCTACCCCTTCTCCGCTGACATCAATAACCTGATAATCCTCCGGAACAATAAGGGTAAGAATATTAATCTTATTCTGTACTACATTCAATTCAAGCCTTGTAATCACACTGATTGCGTCCGCTTCAATCGAAAGGAGATTGAAAATCTCGGAATATATCCTGGCAGGCCCTCTATCCACTCTTTTATCTTCCTTCTTCCAGGAAACGTGCATATAAGAAGTAGGAGAAAGATAACCTCTCACTATAGTATGACCTTTTGCCTCCGTTGTTCTAACCTCCTCGGCATTTTGTATGCTAGCTTCAATACCCGCCCTCGGAATATTAAGGGTTAAGTATGTGATAGGTGTCTCTGGAATATTGAAACTTAATCCCGGACTTCCCTTATCCGGTAACGAGTTAACAGAAAATTCCACCCTGACCGAATGCCGTCCCTCCACACTGGTAGAAAGATAATGCCATCCCCCTTCGGTGATTACCGAAGCAGGCTTCCCGTCAAGCTGCACCTCTGAAATAGCTAAACCCTCCTGAAAAAGAGGAATCTTTAGATAGGATTCTTTGTCTCTATCGAAAATTTCAAGATTCAAAAGAACGGTAAAAGTCGTACTCTCACTCCCCATTACCCCATTGTATATCGCCTTTGTTATTACATAATCGGCGGGAGGCTTGAGCTCCCCTCCCACAGGGGGTTTCATCCTGTCAAGAAGTTTCTTAAATTCTTCTCTTGTAAGTACTACTTCCCCACTCTCGACCCTGTATTCGGGTTTGTAAGCAGTCACTGTCTGCTCCACCAATTTGGAAAACTCGTCCCAGGAAAGCCTTATTTCATCGACGTCCAGCTTTAAAAGAGAACGAAATTCTTTCCAATCGATGGTTATCTTCGAACCTGCAGAATTATCAGCTTCAAGCGGAAGACTAAAAAACGAAAACAACAAAAAAAGATAAAAACAAATCAAAAAAATATAATTTACAGTCTTTTCCCTTCTCATAATCGAACCCCTACTTCGCTTTGGCTTTCTTACTTTTTTTTGTAGTTCTTTCCTTTCCGGTGGCAGGCTTTGTTTCTTCTCTAAATATCAACTCGGGCTTAAGCCAGGCAAGCAGAAAAACAAGAATGAAAACAACAAAAAGAAATTTCGAAATAAAGAAGAAAACAAAAGCTCCCAAAATTAGAAGAACCTTGATCCCATCAGGAGTTTTTGCTTTTATCCAAAAATCTCTTCTGGAACAAAGAGCCATCTTTAATTTAAGAAATAGAGCTTTTACTTTAAGTCTAAGACCATAAATGATACCAAGAATTATGAGGAAGAAAAGAGTCTTTATCAAAGAATAAATCCATCTTCTTGTATACTGAAAACTCAAAAATAGCTGTTCATCTTCCACGACTGTCTTCGCGAAACGATACAGTTGCCCGGAAGTAGGAACCTCTATCTTGAAGAGAGCCACATCAGTTACGCCTTTACCTCTCTCTCTCTCTATGTTTTCGGCAAAGCCGATCTCCTGTTTCACCTGATTCATTAAATCTTGCTGCGCGTTTACCGCCTTATTTCTCCTGAAATTGCTCTGTAACATTCTCTGTGCTTGTTGTATTTTCTGATCCTCAATCTGTTCCGGTTGTTCCCAGCTTTCAAGAGCCTGCTCGTATCCCCTAACCTCTTCATAGGTAAATACTCTACCACTTCCCAATAAAGGACGAATTCCTGTGGCTATGTCTTCTTTCTCGACATTTCCGCCGAAATGGACGTAACGATATTCTAAAGGCAGATAACAGGACCATAACATTTTACTAATCACGACATCAGCCTTAGGAAATAGAAGTTTTTTTGAGCCAACAAGCGGTAATGAATTGTTTTTATAATAGTAAAGAATTTCAACATCGAACGACGCTATACTTTCACCAGCTACCCTCGACCGCACAAGAGGTATCATAAACTTACCCTCTTTGTTTTTAGAAGGGATCTCTCTCTTCCCATCTACATAAAGGCTCCAGATTTCAGCCTCGGGAGGTAAGCTCAACTCTAAAAACTGCTTACCGGTATTCCGCATGGTATAAATAACCCGACTTATAACTTTACCTTCAGCAAGTAAAACAGACACAACACTGGCATTATCGATAACCGTGTTAACCATTGAGAGCTCTTCATGTTTGGTAACCTTAAGAGTCAGCGAAAACGGATGCCTTAAATATCGCAAACCCAGGATTAAAGGTCTTGTAGACATATTTACCAGATCCATAGGTAATTCCTGTATATCAACAACATCAATATCTTCATTGCCTACAATTTCAGCTTCAGCCGCGCTTTTCTTCTCAATTCCAAGAAAACCTGTTTCTCTAACGGATTTCACCACCTGAAAACCATCGAATTCTATTTCTCCGCCCTCTCCAGTCAAAATCTTTTCTGCTATAATTGTAAATAAGATTGCACCTTCTTTTTCTCCTCCAAAAGGAACACTAAGAACTTTCCTGCCCTCTACTTCTTCCGTACTCCAGTCCCTTATTTCCTGAAAATTCTGCCCTCTAACATATAAAACACTATAACCTTCAGGTATATATAATTCCACACTGGAAATTGAATTCTGTAGAACATTAAGTTTGAATGTCGTAGTAACTCGCAAAGCATTATCCTCAACGGAAAGCAAATTCATAACTTCCGTATAGATCTTGGCAGGAACTTTTTTCTTCTCTCTTACAATAGTTCTATGGAGCTTTAAAGCAACGTTAGAAGTTGTAGAAAGAACAGCCCTCACATTTGAATAGTTTCCCCTCTTTGAAACAGACATATATTTAGCTTGAGGTATTTCTACTCTAACATCTGTTGCGGGAATATCGATATTGAATAAAGTAATCGCGGTTCTCGGAATAGTAAGATTCAAAACATCCGGACCTTTATTAAGTTCGGTTTTAACAGAAAACGAAAGCGAAACCTTATGCTGACCAACTTTATCAGTGGTTAGTACATACCAGCCATTCTCGACCATAACAAGAGCAGGGCTGCCGTCTAATTCTATTACCCTGAGCGCAACACCCTGAGGCATAAGCCGGATTTTAGGATAGCTCGTTCTCTCTTTTTTAAATATTTCCAGATCAAATGTAACGTCAAAAGTAGTACTGTTTTGCGCCACAACTCCATTATATTCTGCCTTCGTTATAAGGTAATCTCCCGGAGGAATAATCGGAAAAACATCCGGTTTTTTCATTTTTTCAAGTAGAGCTTTAAACTGCTCCCTGCTAAGCACAACCATTCCATCCTGAATATTATATTCGATTTTCACATCCTGACCTGTTTGAGCTAAGAGTTTTTTGAATTCATCCCATGAAAGTTTAATTTCATCCGTATCCATCTTTAATAGCTTTTTAAATTCCTCCCAGCTGATTTTTACTTCGCTCGATTCTTTACCTGTAGCGGGTTCCTCGGCATAAAGAGATAATACTGAAAAAAGGGACAAAAATATCGTAAAAGCTAACAAAACACCTATCAAACTCTTTAATTTTACCATTTACTCCTCCTTTTCATAATATTTTCAAAATATTAGACTTAATTATTTTATATTCGTTCCATAAAGGATTAATTTTTTCTATTACAGTATAAAGAAGACTGAGTACCTTTTGGAGTTAAACACCTCTGAGGCCCCTTAAAAATAACATAATCGCTATTATCAATACAAAGAGAATTATTAAATAAATAGGAGATTTTGGTTTATATTCTGTCCTCTCGAAACGTCCTCCAAATTTCATTTTTTTCTATCCCTGATTGGCAGGAGTTCAAAATTAATTTCTATTGTTCTTTTAATTCCAACCTCGACTAAAGAAGTATATGGATAATATCCTTCACAGGTAACCTTTGTTATATAATCTCCCGGAACAACATATATTCTGTAGTATCCGGTCTCCGGATTACTTTGCACAACCGTGGTGCTCGAATTCTCAAACAGAATATCAGCATTTATAGGATCTCCGGTTTCCGCATCTCTGACTATACCTTCAACGATATGAAATTCCTTTTTTTCGCGCAAACGCAACATTATATCAGTTGCTTCTTTCAGTACAACAATTGTATCGGTTGGAAGAAAATTTTCCGAATAAACAGATAATGAATATATCCCCTCAGATAAATTAAATTCAATCTCTCCGTCACTTATTCGGAAACTTCCCGAATCAGCTAGAGATAAAAGACCTTCCGCGGGATTTCCTTCTTCATCTACAAGAAAAATTCTCAGAGGAAAAAATTTACGGCTTTTTCTACGAAAATGAGTAGAAGTTATTCCGCAGCATATTTTCCAACCGGGTAATCCATAATCTCCCATATCAACTCCAGCTTCTTCCAAATAGCGATTATCAAACGTTTTGTCTATTCTGCTCGAAACAAGAAAACTTAAACCAACATTCAAAGCAAAATTTTTCCATCCGGCAAAAATTACCTTCGGCTTCAAATAAATAGAATTGACAGGTTCCTGACCTACCATTGTAAACCTTTCCATCATAAAATCGATCCCAAAAGTTACTGTATCAGGATTGAATTTAATCTCAGAATCGAACAAAAAATGTTTGGTAACCGGATCGGTAGAATGTGATATAAACTCTAAATCTGTATCAACTGAAAACAAAAAGACCTTCGCTCCTAAACCTATACCAAATCCAAACCCGGGCTGACTAACAGAAAAATTCCTCACAATCCCATCTCTTACCCTACCGGGTCTATGACAAATTCCAAAAAGACTCACATCGAACATTCGAACATACCGGTTAGCCCCTGCTCTAACAAATACATCTGATAAACCAAAATCGATGTCCGAATAAGCATAGTCAAAAGCAAAACCTCCTTCTATCTCGGAAAACAACCACTTACCTCTATTGCCTAAAGATACAGAGAAATCATTCTCGTATACCGAGTTGCGCGTAAAGGCTTCGATTTCGGCATTATATATAAATAAAGAAAAAACAAAAAAAATCATTCCGGTTGAACTTCTTTATAATCTTTAGTCTTAATACCCCAACTCATACATTCGGTATTATAGGCTATACCAACTTTACAGTCCTGATCCACCACTATTATTCCAAAATCTATTTCAAATTCTTGAATAAGATCTGAAGCGGCCTCTTCTGCACTATGTTCACGCAAATAATCATCCACTCTTCTGGCAAGCATTTCTTTAACAATGACTTCACCTTGACCCGTAATTGTAACCGCCCCTCTTTCTGAAGCATAAATGCCCCCTCCGAGTATAGGAACATCACTAACCCTGCCAGGAAGATGAAAAATTATGCCTCCCGTAGAAAGTGCCGCAGCTATATTCCCAAACCCATCGATAGAAACAGCACCAACCGATTCATTTGAATAAAGTCTCTGCAAATCCTCTATAGTTTCATAGTCACAATTTCTATTTTCATTAAATAAAGTTCGCATTTTTTCGGAAATAGGATTATAATTTTTAAGACCTAGATTTCTCGCAAAACCAGTAGCACCTTCACCAGCAAGCATTAAATGTTTTGTTTTATCAGATACTTCGTAGGCTACCCGAACCGGGTTCCTAACATTTTTTATTGAAACAACCGACCCAAAATCGCCCTCGGATGTCGCAACTGAAGCGTCCATCTCTACCTCGCCCGCCAGATTAGGTACAGACCCCGTACCGGCGTTAAAAACAGAAGAATCCTCCATAACCATAACAGCTTTAACCACCGCTAATGCGGCATCTCCACCCTCTTTTAAAACCACAAAACCTGCTTCAAGAGCCTCGCCTAAAACTTTATCTCTGGTTTTCGAATCCCGAATATGGCTACCAACACCGCCATGTACAACTAATAATTGCTCCATATCTTTAATTCTATTAAAACTATCGTATTTGTCAAGCAACGAAACCTTAACCTTCAATTAAAAGCCGCAAACATATTTGTCTGTTTATATCCATGTTAACCTGTGGTTGATAAATAGATTCTCCGAATCTAAATCAAACAATTAATTGGTAACAAAAAAAACTTTGTGTTCTTTGTGGCTTTGTATGAAATTATTTTTGGTTGGGGTTGGGTTTTAAATAAACAAAAATATAGTTCTCTATCGGTGTCTATCCGTGTTAATTCGTGGCTAATTTAGTTTTTTTATTAAATTAGATTCAAAGAATCTATTTGACGAATTGTTTAATTTCGTTCCTTACTATTGCTGAAATTCCATAGTCTTTTTTTAAGTTACTTAGAACTAACGGGAATTTATCTTTTAATATTAAAATATTAACCTGGGAATACTTTTCGCCCGTAATTATTGTAGGCTCATCGGAACATAACTTTTCCGAAATCAAGTAATTTCTAACCTTTTCTACATTACTATTAGTAACATTGAATTTAACATCAAAATATTTTCTTGCAGTAACAGCGCCGTATAACTGCTGAAATATATCGTCTGCTTTTTTCTTTTTCCATGCACGGCAAGTTGGTCCGCCATAAAGAGCCGCGCTTGATTGCATTATTTCTTCTATCTCTTTTAAACCATACTCCTTTAATGTCTTCCCGCTCTGAGAATTATCTACTATAATATCCGCCCCTTTCGCGATATAACCCTCCGTAACTCCATCTGAACTTATAATCTGAACTATTTCGTTCTTACCTTCTATAAGACCTCTTATCTGCACAATCGGACATTCGGGACCATACTTCGAAATATACGATTCATTTTTCATAATGAAATCCCTTGTGATATTAATATATTCGGTAAAGCATAAAATCGGATCTTGATTTTTTCGTTTGAAGAAATCGCTAAAGGACTTACAAGACACGTCATTCGGAACAGCCGCAACAATTCTTGTTTTCCCATACTCCAAATCTCCTACCTTGAAAATATTATTTCCGGAATTTGCGATACTTTCTTCAGTAACCCAATCATCTCCAACTATTGCTATATCGAGAAATCCTTTATTCAATTCAACCGGAGCGCTCTGGGGACGAACCAGGTACGCTTCAATTTCGGGATCGTTTAAGATTTTTAATTTTCTATCGGATTCACTGCCGGGCTCATATCCCCTTACTTCATAACCCGCATCAATCATTAATTGATAAGTGTTTCCTCTATATTTATTATTTAAACTTCCTTTGGGAAGCCCTAATTTTATCGTATTCATTATTTATACCCAGGTAAAAATATACTCGCCTGCCTTCTTTTGTCAAGCACCCCCCTCACCACCCCTTTTTTTACCATAGAGTACACAGAGAAAAGAAACTCACAGAGAACGCAGAGAAAATCGAGAATATTTGTGTTTATTTAGAACCCACCACACACCACTAAAATTAATTTAGACGCAGGGGACACAGAACCGCTCCAAGCCCAATTTTAATTTATTGTGTTTATTAAACCTCTCCCAACTGACAAAAAATTCAGAGGAAACTATACTTAAAAAAATAAAAGCTTTGTGCTCTTTGTGTGCTTTGTGGTTAAAATTCAACACTTGAAATTTTTGCTAAACAACATATCCTCAGTAGAGAAAATATATAATCAGGAGGCTTAAATTGAAAATCAAATTTTATGGCGCCACAAAAGAGGTTACGGGAAGTAAATTTATACTGAGTACGAACGGTACAAAAATACTTGTAGAATGCGGACTTTTCCAGGGAAGAAGAAAAGAAGCGGAAAAGAAAAATCGAGAGTTTTTATTTGATATTAAAGATATAGATTATATGCTTCTTTCTCACGCTCATATAGACCATTCTGGAAATATCCCAAATCTTGTCAAAAACGGATTTGCAAAAGACATTTATACAACTCCCGCGACCATCGATTTACTAAAATACCTTCTGCTCGATTCAGCTTATATTCATAAAAGAGACGCGGAATATATCAACAAGAAAATAATTAAAAGAGGAGAAACTCCTATTGAACCCTTATATACATCGGAAGACGCGAAGCATGCGCTCAACCTTTTCAAACCAAAGATTTATGAAAACAAACACGAAAGAGGTATCAAATTCGAGTTTTTAGACGCCGGACACATACTTGGTTCATCTGAAATTTTGATGGAAGTAGAGAACAAAAGAATGCTTTTTACCGGTGACCTCGGAAGAAGCAACCTTCCGATTATCAGAGACCCGAAAATACCCGGAAAAGTAGATATACTTATTATGGAGAGTACCTACGGAAATAGATTACATAAAAACATTGAAAACGCGAAAAAAGTTCTCGAAGAAATCTTAAATAAAGCCATAAACAGAAAAGGAAAAGTTATAATTCCTTCTTTCGCGTTAGAAAGAGCCCAGGAAGTAATATACGCGATTAATTCACTCATCATAAACGGAAAAATACCTGAAATACCCATTTACGTCGATTCACCTCTTACAGTCGAACTAACAAGCGTCTTTATGAAACATCCTGAATGTTTTGATAAAGAAGCATATATAATGCTCCAGGAAAATCACATTTTTAATTACGGTCAAATAAATTATATAACGGATGTGCAAGATTCAAAAGCTCTAAATACAAAAGAAGGACCTATGATTATTATCTCTGCCTCGGGTATGTGTGAACACGGAAGAATACTGCATCATTTAAAAAATAATATCGCGGATGAAAGAAATACAATCTTAATAGTAGGATACCAGGCAAAAAACACATTGGGCAGAAAACTTGTAGAGAAGCAGGAAGAAGTGAATATTTTCGGACAGCCTTACCAGAGAAAAGCCGAAGTTGTTGTACTTAATGAATTCAGTGCGCACGCCGATAGAAATGATCTTATTTCTTTTACGGAAAAAGTTTCACCCGAACGAATATTTCTTGTACACGGAGAAGAAGATCAAATGGAACCTCTCGCGACAACTCTAAAGGAAATGGGATACAAAGTCGATATGCCTGAAACACCGGGAACAGAGTATGAGATCTAATAAATTTGTATTACAAATTAACATTGAATTAATATAAAATCAGTTTTTTAAACACTTGACTTTTTATTAATTTTCAATTAAATTATTTAAATAAAAACAGGAGGTAGATTTATGAAAAAATTAAGTGTAATAGATCTTATTGCCTTGATTCTGCTTATTATAGGAGGACTAAACTGGGGACTCGCAATTTTTAACATTAACTTAGTACCACTTATATTCCGTGTGGATATATTAATAAAAATTGTATACGCACTTGTCGGAATATCTGCAATATACATTCTTATATCCATAGGAAAATTAGGTAAAAAATAGCTGTATAATTTGTACTAATAAAAACGAGTGATTCTTTATCACTCGTTTTTATTTTAGAATACCTTAAAAAATTTCTACTCTTTTTTACAAAATCACTTTACATACTAAATAAAAATTAATTTTAGCTCACTTAAATAATTTATTTTATTCCGAGGAGAATCGGAGCATGGTCAGAACCGTATACATCAGAAAGTATGGAAGACTCCTCCACCCTATTTATTAAACCCTCAGTCACAAAAAAATAGTCTATCCGCCAACCCACATTTTTCTTTCTCGCGTTAAATCTGTAGGTCCACCATGTGTACATTTCAGGTTTTTTAGGATAAAAATGCCTGAATGTATCAACATACCCTTTCTCCAATAACTTATCCATCCACTTTCGTTCAACAGGCAGAAATCCTGAATATTTTTCATTTGCTTTTGGATTAGCCAGATCTATAGCTCTGTGAGCTGTATTGAAATCTCCTGTAATTACAAGTTCCTCACCACCTTTTCTAAGTTCCTCACATAATTTCAAGAATGCGTCATAATAATCGAGTTTGAATCTGAGACGCTCTTCGCTGCTTTTTCCGTTAGGAAAATAAACATTAAACAAGGTAAAATCTGAGTATCTTAACCTAATTAGCCTACCTTCATTATCGAACTTTTCTATTCCTATACCAAAATCTACATCCTCGCATTTTTTCTTCGATAAAACCAAAACCCCACTATATCCCTTCCTCTCTGCGGAATTCCAATAATAATCATATCCCTCGAGACTAAGAAATTCACTTTGTTCTATCTGGCTTTTATCCGCTTTTATTTCCTGCAGGCAAAGTACATCGGGCTGCCTAGTTTTAACCCAATCCGTAAAATCTTTTTTAAGTATCGCGCGAAGCCCATTTACATTGAACGAAATAATATCCATTTCCTACGTAATATAACCCTTTTGTTTTCTCTGTGTTCTCCGTGCTTTTTTCTTTTTAAACATAATTAATACTCTGTGACCTCTGTGGTTAATTTTTTCTTTTTTCAAAGCCTCACTTTCAATCCTTTTTCTTTCAAATACTCTTTGACCTCTTTAATACTCAAAAGACGAAAATGAAAAACAGAAGCAGCAAGTAAAATATTCGCTCCTCCTTCGATTACTCCCTGGTAAAAATGCTCAAGGGTACCCGCGCCACCCGAAGCAATTACGGGTAAATTAACCGCATCCGAAATCGCTCTTGTAAATTCTATATCATAACCTTTTTTTGTCCCATCTCCATCCATGCTCGTGGGAAGAATTACACCTGCTCCCAATTCTTCACACTCTTTTGCCCACTTTACCGCGTCTTTTCCTACGGGCTTCCTACCTCCCGAGACTACAACCTCAAAACCAGAAGGCATTTCTTTATTTCTTTTACCATCTATTGCAACCACAATTTTTTCAGAACCAAAGGTCCTAACTGCATCATTAATCAAATCGGGATTCCTAACCACCGCACTGTTCATTGATACTTTATCCGCACCGGCGGAAAGAACGAATTCGATATCTTCTGTAGTAGAAATTCCACCACCTACTGTAAGAGGAATCTCGATAACCGAAGAGACATTTTCTACCCATTCCAATCTTGTCTTCCTGTTTTCAAGGGTTGCCGCAATATCCAGCATAGCAAGCTCATCCGCGCCTTCCTTCTGATAAAAGGCAGCATTCTCAACCGGGTCACCCGCTTCTTTAAGATCTACAAAATGAACACCTTTTACAACTCGACCGTTTTTCATATCAAGACATGGCATGATTTTTATTTCATCCATCTCCCCTCCTTTTCTATTTGAAAATATTTCCCCTTAAACATATACTCAAAACAATGTTATAAAACTCTAATCATATGTCAAGATTTGCAGATTCTCCCAATATATAAATGTTCTTTATTTTTGGGGTAGTAGGGATTAAACAACCAACGATCAAACGTCCTAACGAACCAACGACTTAATAACAACCCTTGACTTTATTAACTCTTATTCGTAATTATCTTATTATGAAGAAAAATGTTACTTTAATATTTCTCGGTTCAGCTATTATACTTATTTTATTTGTAGTAATGGAATTTAGACCTGAAATTTATATGCCTCTCGAGAGATTTCTTTATGATAAGAGAGAATTCTTTGAAATCGACCTCACCCGAGAAAAGAAAGAAATAAACATCGTAGATATAGACGCGAAAAGTGTAAAAGAGCTAGGAAGATATCATAATTGGCCCAGGTATTACTTTGGAAAAGCTATCAATGTCGTATCAAAACAGAGACCATATGTTATAGGTCTCGATATGATATTCTCCGCACCCGATTCCCTGAACGATTTTGCTAAAAAAGTTTATCTGGAAAAATTAACAAGTAATCTAAAAACAATATTCCCTCCCGAAGATTCTTCTGAAATAAAAGAAAAGATCAGAACATCTCTTTCTTCACTTTCTTTTGATTCCTATATAGCTTCTTCGATAAAAAAAGCCGGGAATGTTGTGCTTGCTTCTTATCTTAATCCGGACAGCATCAACAAACCTTCGAGTGATTTAAGCAAATATTTCATTCAAAAAGTACCTCCCCCCCCGAATCCCGAATTAACGTTTGATGGAATAACAGTCCCTATTTCCGAATATTTAAAAGCCGGCGCCACAATAGGTCTGGTTAATGATATTTTTGATCCCGATGGAGTAAGAAGAAAAGATCCATTATTTTTTAACTATAAAGGCAATACATTGCCTTCCTTTTCGCTTGCCATCGCAACAAGAGCGGTAAAAAATTGGGACTATACAAACGGAAAATTGGAAATTTTGAACAGAAAAATCCCTTTAGAAGACAACGTTTTTTTAAGAATAAAATATCAGGGGGACGCAAAAACTTTCAGATATGTATCTTTCGTAGATGTGGTAAAAGAGAACATTCCCGATACTTTATTTACAAAAAAAATAGTTTTATTCGGGTCTTCACTCCCGGAACTTTATGATTATTCACAAACTCCTTTCGGAGCCAAATTACCCGGAGTCGAATGCCACGCTAATATAATACATAATTTGCTCTTTTCTAAACCTATAACCAAACCTCCCAAATATATAGTAATAGTAATATCCGTTTTTATGATTTTCCTTACACTATTATTGGCCAATAAAACAGCTCCCTATATTTCCCCAATAATAACTTTTGTAATTACCATAATATATCTATTATTTACAATTGTAATGTATATGAGCTATTTTGTATCTTATGAAATGTCCAGACCGATAATAGGGATTATATTTGCGTTCTTAGCAGGATTAACCTCACGAATATATTTTGGAGAAGAAGAAAAGAAATGGATTAAAGATCTCTTTTCCAGATATGTTTCGGAGGAAGTTGTAAACCAGATAATGGACTCTCCTCATTTAAGTCTCGAAGGAAAACGTCAGGAAATAAGCGTCCTATTTTGTGATATAAGAAATTTTACCCCAAGAGCAGAAAAGGAAAATCCTGAAAACATTGTAAAAATTTTAAACGCTTTCTTTGAAGAAATGTCTAATACAATTTTTCAATTCGGTGGTATGGTAGACAAGTACCTGGGTGACGGTATAATGGCACTTTTTGGAGCACCAATACACCATCCGGGACACGCAGATAGAGCTGTTTCCTGCGCTATAGAAATGCAAAACCGCATTCATTACCTTAATCAAAAAGAGTTCATGAGAGGGAAAACACCCCTTGCAATCGGAATCGGTATCAGTTCGGGAGAAGCTGTTATTGGTAATGTCGGTTCTACAAACAGAATTGAATACACAGCCATTGGAGATCCGGTGAACACATCCGCCCGAATCGAACCACTGAATAAAGAATATAAGACAAAAATATTGATATCCGAATTTACGAAAAATCAGCTTCAGGGAACCTACAAATTACATTTCGTAGGTAAACTCCAGCTTAAAGGCAAGAGTGAATCCACCGGCATATACGCGGTAACCTCCGATTTATCTTTATGGTAAAATACATCAGGGAACTAATTATTACTAATTATATCTAAAATAAAAAAGGGAGCGGTTATGTTATTATTAATTTTAAGTACAACTTTAAATTTTTATACAAACGATGTAGTAATAAAAAGAGCTGATAGCACAATTATTCCAACTATGGGTATGGAAATACTGGACAACGATACGATAATATCCAATGATAGTTCTCAAGCAGAAGTCGTATATTCCGATAGCAGCACTCTTTACATCGATGAAAACTCAAAGATAGCTACTTCAGGAACAGAAAAAAGAACTGTTTATATTTCTATCGGACGAGTATGGGCTAAAATAAAAAAACTCGTCAAGGGTGAATCTTTCGAAGTTAATAGCCCGTTATCCGTATCGGGAGTGATGGGAACAGAATTTGAGGTTTCCTATTTTGGCGACGAGTCATTGGTCAAAGTGGTAGATGGGAAAGTAAACACTAAAGACAAACAAACAGGCAGAGAAATCATTCTTGAAAAAGAACGCATGGCAAAAATAAGACGAAATACGCAAATGGAAGTCAAGAAATTTAAATTACAAGAATTAAAGAAATGGCACGAATGGAAAAAAGATCATATGAACTTTTTACTAAGGAAAATAGAACTTGCTTTAAGTAAAAGAAGAACTATGCAGGCATCGAGACTTATAGCGCAGGGAAGAATTCTAGCCAGAAGATTAAATTTAACTGACGAATATGAAAATAGAATCGATTTGTTAAAAGAAAAATACGATAGCATAGAAGAAAAACAGGGTTTAATAGACAAGAGACTAAAAGAGATTAAACTTTCCCATAAAACTATAATGCTCAATCTTAACAGGAAAGAACCAAAATTAATGGAACTGAGCGCAAAAACGAAACGACTTTCTATGCTCACAACAGAATTGGAAGGACTTATAAGAAAACAAAGTTCCTTAAGCGCAAAACAACAATCAAAAGTTATAAATCGACAAACAGCAGAGATTGAAAACTTAATAAAAAACATAAAGCCGCAAACCATATACGAATGGCAGCAAAAATTAGACAACGATTATCAATTCTTACAGAACGCTCAAAAAATGCCTGGTTTGGACGCCCAAACTGCAAGTAAAGTCAAAATAACATCTAAAAGAATAGAAGAATTAAGAGATAGAGTCCGCAGAGCAAAAATTATCCTTGTGAAAGACATGAGCGCTTTCAAGAAAATAAAACTTCAAATCGTTAAATTGAAAATAGAGAGTAACCAGAGGTGAAGCAATAATTTCGTTTCTATTGAAATATTCAGGGTCAAAATCCCATCCAAGCCACTCCATCATTGAGTCATATTCTTCGTGCTTAGGATTCTTGATTATATCCAATAAATCATCATAACCACCAGTTCCACCACAATCTTCTGGAGGGCAATGCCGGACGCCATCTAAACAAATAGGATATTTCTTATTCTTATCTAAAGGTAATACTTTTTCTATTCCAATTGTATGTTCCCATCCATCACCAAAGTCGTATTCATAGATTATCTGTTGCTTCTCTTTTGAAATTAATTCATCAAGCTTTATGTCAGAGTAATCAATCTGTCTATTATCATCCCAATCATTTTCATAGTTAGGATTACAATAAAAATAATTATTAAATACAAATTGATGTAAGTGAGAATTTGTCCATTGATTACAACTAATCTTAATTACAATATATTTCGTTGAATTTTGTCACAGCCTCCATAGCCTCTTGTCCGGGATACCCCTTCCCGAAAAAAAACTGGATTCCCTTCTCCATCAAAGGTTATAGAGGTGGGTCTTAGACAATTATCCTGTACATCCTCTACCATATTTATCCCCCAGTCACTCAACCCTTTTGTGCCATACACAATACTAAAGGTATCATCCTTCATCAGCTTGGAACTGAAATGGGATTCCTCACCCACTCTCGTGAGGTCTATCCCGTAATACCCTCTACCATAACCAAAATTCTGGCATGAAAATGAATCCACAACCTGCACATTCCAGACTTGTGCATAAGCACCGCCCAGAAGCAGGGCAAATATGCCTACTATCAGCATTGTTTTTATCCTTACCATTTTAACCTCCTTTTTTTGCCCAATGGCGTATAGCTTGTTTATATCTTCGGATATACTCTCTATAGTTGCCCTTTCTCATCTTTTCTCAAAGAAGAATCTATCCAAAGAATTCCATCTGTATCCTTTTATAGATTTTATTTTTTCAGTGTATGCTGGATTATATGGAACGGTTAGCCCTATCTTTCCACTCTGGCCTCTGTTTATTTCGATTTTATAATTTCCCATTTTATTAGCCAATAATATAAAGAATTAGAGACAAAGTTAAGGGAAATTTGTTTCGGGTAAAAGTGGGTCAGGTTGAAAAATGAAGAATAGATTTTTTAACATTCCAATCTTCCTTGAATAAGGCATTCAATCCTCGGCTTCCTCGCTATAATGTAATTGTATAATAGTTACTTTTATTTGCCAGGCCAAATTCCAGTTTTCAGTCTGACCCCACTTCGCAAATTTTTTCAAAATGAACTTGACTTTTGCTTTTCTTTATTATATGATATTATTGTATGATGCAAAATAATGATAAACTTTGATAAGTTAAAACAGCAAAAATTTACATTCATATAAGCACAAAAAACTTAACATCAATAAATGGCTCTCTTGATGCCATTTTATACAAGGAGGCAGATTTATGAAAGAATATATAAAAGCAATTTCACTCTGTATAATCGTAGGAATTATGTTTTTTTCCTGCGAGAAAGAAAGCACAGGACCTGGACCTGTGCAGGCAGAATTTAAATGGGAATACGAAGGACCGGGTATTTTATCCTCTCCTGCCATGAGTTCAGATGGAGCTATTTATGCCTTTTCGGAAAATGACACCCTTTATAGTGTAAACTCTGATGGTACTTTAAAATGGAAATATGCTTTACCTGATACTATCTGGTATAATCCAACAAACACTTTTTCATCACCTGTTGTAGCACCGGATGGAACAATTTATATTTTTGCCGTGGATGGTTATCTCTATGCTATAAACTCCGATGGCATCTTAAAATGGAAATATCCGGTAAAGACTTCTTTTCCAACAATATATGGAACACCTGCTGTAGGTTCTGATGAAACCATTTATGTTTTTGCACTCGATTCTCTATTCGCTATAAATTCTAATGGAACTCAAAAGTGGGGAGTCTATGTTGGCGGAGGTTCAAGTGTAACCTTTCCTGTTATAGGTTCAGATGGTACAATTTATATAGGAGCGGACAGAGATTTATACGCTATAAACCCTGACGGAAGTGTAAAATGGTCAATTGATATGGCTCCAGCGATATATGTTGGTGTAGGGTTAGCGCTTGAATCAGACGGAACTCTGTATGTTCTTGGTGTAGGAGGAATTGACGATGCAGGCAATATCCTTGCAGTAAATCCTGATGGAACTATAGAATGGACTTATCAAATAGAGGAACAGTATTTCATTGCAATGGGTAGTCCGGTAATAGGGCAGAATGGAATAATATATCTTGCTGGCAATATTGGTTACACAGGTTATATCTATGCTATAACAAATGACGGGCATCTTCAATGGAAAGTCGAAAATCCCGGCATAAACAATCAGGAACTTGCCACTTTTGCAATAGATTCAGATGGAATAATATATATACAGGAAGGTGCTTTGAACCCGGATGGAACCCTTAACTGGGAATATCCTTTAGGAGATATCGCTGTGAGTTCCTTGGGTTCTCCTGTTATAGGTTCGGATGGAACAATCTATGTTGGTTCCGCTACAGGTTTATATGCCTTTAACGGAACTTCACAGGGACTCGCATCTTCAGCATGGCCAAGATTCCAACATGACAATAAAAACACAGGCAGAATAGGAGGACAATAACAGAATAAAAAAAAAGGAGAAATGCGCATCCGTAGAGTCAGGCTGAAAACTGAAAAATAGATTCTTTAACATTCCAATTTTCCTCGAATATAGTTGTTTTGCGATTACCTCGTGTTACCACATAATAAAATACACCAGGGTATTCAATCCTTGGTTTCCTCACTATAGTGAAATTACTGCCTCCTGGTGAAGCCTGCAAGTAACTGGCGTATCCTGGAAGTTTAGGGAAACAGCTAAACACTTTGAATGGGACATCAGGGGAACCGATTATTTTCCGGCGTGAGGATTATATCCTATACGTGTTTGGCGCAATTCCCGAACAATCGTTTGCAATCGTTATTGGAGGAATTTTTTCCCTTGACAAATCGCCTTTAATATATGTTAGGCGAAGCGCCCACATTCACTTTAGATACTTACTGCTCCACCAACTCTACCCGCCGGATTCCTTGTACGACCTTCTTCTGTCTTATTAGACTCGCAACAGGTGCCAATGAAGCCACGCCATATGCCTTCAATCGATCCGCAGAGACTTTATACTTTGTTATGAGTTCATTCATCACAGCCTCAACCCGTGCCCTGGAAAGCTTCATGTTGTAACTTATTTCACCTACATTGTCAGTATGCCCAACAACCATGTGCCTGATTATCCCGAAAAATCATAATTTCCTACACCCTAAAATTTTACCTTTAGATATTATTCATCATCTGTTCTAAAAGGCGATGCCGGCAAACCTTCCTTATTATACAAATTCGCACCTTCAGGATTATCAGCCCATGCATACCTAACAGCAACAGGACTACCAATATTGTCGTTCCAGACAATCACTTTATTATCTTCGATTTTCGCGTTTGCCCAGATAAACTTTCTATCAGGACCACAAATAGCAAAATATTTCAGTTTCCCGCCACCTTTTACAATTAAACCACCACCCGTATTCGTAAACGTAACAATTATTTTGTTTCCCTTAATCTTCATACATTTATAAATAGGTCCCGAATAAATCACGCCTTCATCCCCATATGCCACCTTAAAAGCCGCAAGCGCAAGCCGTTTACCTACATCTTCCTTATTTAAAGGATGAATATCATTCCATTCACCTATATCAATGGCAACCGCCATACCTGTATTCGAAACAGAAAGCGTTTTAAGTTGGGCTTCTCGCAAAAGAGCCCAATTACTTTCGGAAGGCTGGTCTTTCCCTTCCATAAAATTGGCAAGCTGCACAAAAAGAAATGGAAACTCCCCCTGATTCCATTTCCGTCTCCAATCATTTATTAAGGCAGGAAATAATTTTCGATATTTAAATGGTCTATATGTATCGGATTCTCCCTGATACCAGATAACTCCTTTGATTTTGTAGTTTAGAAGGGGAGCAATCATTCCGTTGTAAAGACCTAATGGCTTGTATTGAACAAAATCTGTACCCTGTAAGGGTTCCATTTCTGTGCCTAATTTGTATTGCCACTTTCCCTTTAAATCAATAGTCTCCTCTCCTGCAATTAATTTGTATGGTTTGTCCTTAACGAAACCGCCCTTACCAATATTGTTAACAATTCTGACTACTATAATATTTTTACCCGCTTTGAGTAAATCCTTTGGCACATCATATTTTCTTGGCGGGTACTGATATGAGATAGTACCGATGAATTTACCATTAATATATACCGAATCACTATCGACAATTCTACCCATAAAAAGTCTTGCCGGTTTACCTGTCATGGAAGCCGGAACATCGATTTCTTTTCTGAACCATACGACCCCGTCAACATCTTCTAAACCTTCGTCTTCCCAGTAAGCAGGTAATTGCATGGTATGCCATTTGGAAGCATCGCAAGTAGGATCAAACCATGTCTTCTCCGGATTTGCAAAGCCTCTATCAAGCTGTTTCAATTTATTGTACCATTTATTGTTACGAGTTTTATCTTCTCTAATAATTTTATTTACATAAGCACTGTCTCTGAATTTATGTGCCACTTCAAGAGAAGCAGGAAATTCTTTTAAAGCGTCCTCGCTCAACCAGGCGTCAATGGGCGTACCGCCGACACTTGCGTTTATTAAACCAATAGGCACTTGATATTTTTCATATAAAGCTTTAGCAAAAAAATACCCCGTTGCCCTAAAATGAAGAATATTTTTGGGATTCACGGACTCCCATTTACCTGATTCAAGGTCTTTCCCAGGTACATTGAAATCATACCTTTCGGGAACCAAAAACTGTCTTATAAAGGGATTTTCAGCATGATCGATTTCATCTTCATAAAGATCTTCTACTCTTTTCATAGGCAAAACCATATTGGACTGGCCCGAGCATACCCAAACATCGCCGATGAGGATGTCTTTTATTATTGTTTTGTTGCTTGCGTTAATTTCCATATTATATGGACCGCCCGCTTTTATTTTAGAAAGATTAACTACCCATTTACCACATTTTCCGGTTGTCGTTTTGTATTTTTTATCATTAAAGTTAATTGTTACTTTCTCGCCCGGTGTAGCCCACCCCCAAACCTTTACTTCAGCATTTCTTTGCAACACCATTCCATCGCTTATAAGTTTCGGTAATCTGACCTCACCAGAAGTAGTGACAGAAATAAAAAAAGAAAAAACAAAAATAAGTATATTTAGTTTTATTCGCCCAATTAATTTAATACACATCTTAATATTATTTTATTTGAAAAATGAAATAAATCAAGTTCTGATTATTTCTCATTCCTCAATTTCTCCTTTTACAACCTCAAATAGTGGATGAGGTTCGAACTTTTTTTGCCAAAAGCGCCTCCCTCCAGAGGGCAATAAGTCCCTTTCCATCCAAATACTTCGGATGTAAAGACCATATTCTCATTGACTATGCTTCCGATAACGTTACCATAATATTTCTATTGCTTCTCGGTCCATCGAACTCACAAAAAAATATATTCTGCCATGTAGAAAGGCCCATCTTGCCATCGACTATGGGAACAGTTTCACTCGGCCCGACAATGCCTGCCTTTAAATGAGAATCCGCATTCCCATCCTGAACATCATGTTTCCATATACCTTGAGGAATTAATTTCCTGAGTAAATCGATCACATCTTCTTGAACACTATCATCCCAATTTTCCTGAATCATTATAGCAGAAGTCGCCCCCTGCGCGTAAACGTTAACGAATCCCGATTTAATACCGGATTCTTTAACACATTCCGCGACCTGTGGGGTAATATCGTACAATCCTTCTCTACTGGTTGTGGTTATGATTATAGTTTTCTGCACCTAAAACTCCAATTACCTGACGTTTTCATGCCCATCGAGAGGAGTCTCCATCCATAGATTATAACTGGCATCTGGTACAAGCTCTAATTTATTCATATTATATTCTCCTCGATTGTGGTTATACTTATCGTAAAAACCATTTTCAAACTCATAAACTTTACCGCTATGCGGGTCATATAATCTCTCTTTTCCCAAAATCGCATCGCTCCACTTTTCCGAAAGGATATCATCGGTCTTATTTCTCGCTTCCCATCCCTTCATTATTATGTCCGAAGTTTCATTCAATGTTTTCCCGGCTTTAAGGATACCGGCATAAGTGCTTGCCTGCTGCTGCATACAATTATTTACATAATTTTGACTAACCCAGAAACTTTTGATCGAATTGACAAGAGACTTTTCCAATTCTTTGAATTCCTTTTTAGGAGCCGTAATACCCGTAACAAGAAACCCATAACCGATACCTCCGCCGGGATTTCCGGTATAAGGAAGCATTGGCGCAACCGTTATCAAGAACAACCCTTCACCAAGTTTTCCGTTTTTTGTAAATAAAGCTCTCAAAAGTTCCGTACTGCCTCCAGGGATTGGACACGTCTCGGTTTTCCTTGAGACGATTTTGATATTTTCAAGCCTTGGACACCCGGACATAAATTGCCGGGCCACTTGGCTACTCGCAATTATATGAAAATTCGAAAGAAATCCACCCGGAGTTAAAGGGTTAACAACCGGCATATCAATCCAGCCTACCGGATATCCCCCCATGTTCATATACTGTTGGTCTATTTGTTTTTGCTGTACATTCAAATATACCGGACCAACTTCTCCGAAATAGAAAATTTGCCTTAAAGACTCGGAAGGATCCCGAATCAAAAAAGCAAAAGAAGCGCATGTTCCGGCAGTAATCATTTTCCATCCTTTTGGCTTACTGATGGAAAAAAATCCGCCCTCGAATTTTTCCATTTTCAATTTAGAAGTAGCACTCACCGCAGGACAAGACTGTATAAGAATTCCCATAATGAGAAGCAACGCCAATATTCTTATTAAACAAAAGTTCCTCATTTTTTACCTCCTCTTTTAATCTATAATTTTATATTTATCTCTTATAATTTTAGCGTTTGGCGGATTATACTGAATTCGTATTGTTTTCGTAGTTTTCCCGAAACGGAAAAGGCTTGTTGTTTTTCTACTTCTCTGTAATTTTACCATAGAGTTGTGTATTTTCGGAGATATTTTTTTATCGACCTTATCATCTTTAAGTACCTTGATTTCCCTTATGGATTTCTTCCAACCAAGTCCAAAGAAATGAAAAACAAATTCTTCTTCATTTACAATTTCTGTATATTTTTTCAATACTTCTTCTTTAAACTTTATCTTATTCCCATATTCCTGAGAATGTTTCCTTAATCTATCTACCATAAAACTAAGAGAAATCTTGCCCAGAGCAGCTTCTTTATAACTTCCTCCTACATCAGAATGTACACCGGGAAGCCAGACTTCCTCAACTACTTCGGGTTTATAATTCATAAGTGTCGGCACATAGGCATTTCTAGTCTCATCCAGACAAACGCAATGAACAGCTTTTTTTACGTTCTCTGCCACATGCATATCTTTAAATAGATTCCACCGCGCGAATGGAATTCCCAAAATGTTTATGGGTATCCCAAAAGCCCCCACAGTATCCCAAACACCTAAAAATTCTACATCGACGTTATGTTTTTTACCGTTTGAAATATAGCGTACGAATCTATCTTCTATATTCCTCGTTGTTCTGTTGGCAAAAGTTTCCCATATTACTTTAATGTTTTCCGGAATACCTTCCTTATAAACCTGCTTTGCAAGCATTCTCGCGCTCGCCGCCCCCCTGCTGAACCCAAAAATATGAATCCTGTCTCCCATTTGGTATTCCCTTGCAATTGTCGCATAGGCTTCATTTCTTATTCTTTTTTCATCCCTTCCTGTACCTCCGCATATATAAGACGCCCAAAAACCATAATCATCATCGTTTCCAATTCCCCTAAAATATCTTGAGATTTGCGTCTCAGAATCCTCTTCCAATGATTTATATAGTTTGACAACATTAGTAACGAGTCCGCTACCCTGTTTGCCGTTTTCATCATTCCAAGTACCGTCCATAAATATGAAGACATTCCTTTCCTTAAGTTTGGCATTAAAATCTTTGTGGTATTCTTTTTCTATCCTCATTTCCTTCTCCCTTTTATAGCTTTAATCTTCTTCATCCCAGTAATGATGTGGTTTCCCTTTTCCAATCCATTCTTCAAGCCCCACCGCTTTGATCTCCTTTAAATTTTTAATCATAGCTTCATAATGAAGCCCTTCCATAATTTTTAGTTTTTCGCATACTTCAAAATCAGCACACTCATAACATGAAAAAAAACCTTTATCTCTGCAGCATTTTCTAATTTCACAGGCTACATTATTATCCTTCCTTTCTCTGCAAACCATCGGGCACTTTAGTTGGCTCATAAAAGCTATTTCATCGAAAAATTTTTAAGTTGGTCGGGGAAAATACATTTTGCCGACTTCCCGAATTTAAATTTTTCCAATACTTCTTTAAAATCCTCTGCAGCATCGGCAATGACACCTGTATAACCCAGACAATCACCGCAATAAATACCACAGTAGGCAAGTAATTCCTTTTTCATCTTCCTCTCTCTTTATTTCTTTTAACCATTAAATAATAAAACTCCCTTAATAAGTGTCAACCAAAGACATAACTTCCAACTTCTTCTCAAAATCTTCAATCTTCTTTTCAGATGAAAAAGTCACAATTTTCTTTTCACCGGGAAGCAGGTCGAAAAAGTTATCGGAGAAAAAAACATCCTCATCAAGAGAAAGATAGAGACTTTTTACAAATCTATCGGTTGATAGTTCGATTCTATGGCTATTGGAAGTAAATGTTATTTTTTTTCTAATTTTCGGCTTTGATAAATTCAAATCTTTAAACCTTACCAGATAAAAAATATTTTTCGATAAAATCCTTTTATCCTGAACTAATCGAACGATAAAAGCAGTATTTTTTTTATCGATTTCCTTTAAGAATGTATCAGACTTCTCCTCGAAAAAAGTTTTACAAGTATTTGCTTCCATATTTACCGGAAGTGAATTTTTCCATAATTCTTTACCCGTAAAATTCATAATTTTCATTTCCAACTCTGCCTGAAAAGACTCCGAAAGGTCAGATACAACCTGAACTTTAAAACAGCCTTCAAAATTAGAAACAACAGCAAGTACATCACTATAAGCCTTTTTAGCATAATAATGAAAAGCTTTCCATCGATTCTTATAATCCAAGCTAGCCCAGGAAGCCACAGGCCAACAATCATTAAGTTGCCAGTACAAAGTACCCATGGTAAAAGGTCTGTTCCGTCGATGTGTTTCTATCGCAAGTTTACCCGCCTCTGCCTGCATCACCTGTGTAACATATAAATAAGACCGAAAATCCTTCGGAGTATTGTAATACATTTTAAGGTATGTATCTATTTTTTCGTTACCGTATGAACTTTTCTGGTGTGATTTCATTACATGAGAAAGGATATCCCAATCCGAAGGCCTTGTAAACTCCTTTACAATTTTAAATTCAGGATAAGATTGAAAACCCCATTCAGAGAAGAAACGAGCTCTATTCTCATTGAATTTTTCAAAAGGATGATCCTCGTGCCATACACCCCAATAATGCACATCGCCAGAATTTGCGGTTTCATGTTTTTTCCATCCTCCACAGGGTGATGAATGCCAGTAAAAACGCGTCTCGTCATATTTCTTACAAACATCCGGAAGAACTTTATAAAAAAGATCATCGTAAGTTTTCAATGTCTTTTTTCTTATCTCTGGCGATCTCTTTTCGATTTTTTCTCTAACCCTTCTTTCAAATATTATATCAATTTCATTATTACCGCACCAAATCACAATACACGGATGATTCCTGAGCCGCTTAACATTATCTATAGCTTCATTCTTAACACTCTCGAGAAATTCTTTATACCCCGGATATGAATGGCACGCAAACATAAAATCCTGCCAGACCATAATACCGTTTTCATCACACAAATCATAAAAAATATCTTCTTCGTAAATACCTCCACCCCAGACCCTTAACATGTTCATATTGGCATCTACCGCAGCTTGAATAACTTCTCTATAATGTTCTTCTGAAACCCTGGAAGGAAAAATATCACAGGGAATATAGTTGGCGCCTTTAGCAAATATTGGAATACCATTAATTTCAAAGTAAAATGATTTCCCTTTTTTATCGGGAGTACAAATAACTTTAGCTGTCCTCAAACCGGATTTGACTTTTATTTTATCTGTTTTTTCATTTTTAATATTCAACTGTCCAACAAAATCATAAACCGGATGTTCTCCCATTCCGTTTGGCCACCACAGCTTTGGTTCTGGAATTTCAAAATCGAGAGATACAAGATTTAAACCTTTTTTAAGATTAGTCTTAATTCCCTGAACTTTTTTAGATATACCACCCATTTCATAAGATAAGCCTATAAAACAATCTTCGGTAGACATCGATTCTATTTCGAATACCGCGGAAAGTAAAGCTTTATCAGCAGACAATTTTTTTTGAACGATCCGCAAATTATTTATCCGTGCTTGATTCCAGGCTTTAAGATATACACCACGCCATATACCGCTCGTTGTAAGCACCGGACCCCAATCCCAACCATACTGATAGGGTGCTTTACGGGTATAAGTACTTGTTATAGGCTGATTAGCAAAACTATACAGGGGAGATAAATCATAAGGTAATTTATTGGTATGCTTTTCCATCTCCATAAGCCCTCTATGAAACGGAGAATGGAAATAAATACGCAGTTCGTTTTTCCCAACTTCCAAAAACTTTTTAACATCGATTTTCCATTCTCTAAACATATTATCGGCTGACAAAACAAGCTTTCCGTTAACATAAACATCAGCGTACGTATCCAGACCTTTAAAATATAATTCGATGTTATCATGATTTAAAACCGATTTATCAACTTTAAATTTCGTCTTATATTCGAACGGAACCTTATCTATCCACCCGAGTTTTAATTCATTATCCCTATAGAAGGGATCCGGAATAAGTTCATTTGCAAGTAAATCGGTATGGACACATCCGGGAACACTCGCCTCGAGCCATTCTTCACTTCCAATCATCCTGAACTTCCAGTTATCTTTTATCTCGAAAACCATTTTGCTTATTTTATATATATAACTTAACCATGTCAAGGCGGATAAATCATGTTCAAAAAAACACAATCTTTACATATCCTACATGTGAAAAATTTTTGAGGTGGGAAGTGTTTTAAACAATACAAATATTTTTTTTGTTTTTTCTCTGTGTTCTTTGTGTCTTTGTGTGAGATACTAGTTGGGTGTTGAGATGGGTTTTAGACAACACTATATTTTTCCTCTGTGTCCTCTGTGGTTATTTTTTTTGGTGGGGCGGGGCAGTGTCTTGACATATCAAAAATAATTTCTAATATACTCGTATGAAATGGAGATTAATTTAAATGAATAAAGAGGTTCACGTTTCGGTCTCGATCCTCGCTGAAGATTTCTCTAGACTTGGAGAGGTATTAAAAACCGTAGAAGATGCAGGGGGAGATTCCGTACACCTCGACGTTATAGACGGTGTTTTTGCGCCAAATCTCTCTTTCGGACCCGTTGTTATAAAAGGTATAAGAAAACTAACCTCTCTTCCTCTCCACGCGCATTTAATGATACAATATCCTGAAAAATATTTTGAGGATTACATTGATGTTGGCTGTTCTAAAATCTATTTCCATCTGGAATCCGAAGGAAATCCTGATAAAATAATAGAAAAAACACACGAAATGAACGCGGAATGCGGAATAGTCCTCAACCCCGATACTGCCGGAGATACCGTTAAACCCTATTTAGAAAAAATCGACGCCGTTCTAATAATGGGAGTATACCCGGGATTTTCCGGACAGAAATTTATTCCCGAGGTTCTTTCAAAAATCGAAAATCTAAGAAGGATTGCTCCCAAACTCGACATAGCAGTCGACGGAGGAATAAATGATGACACCATCGATTCTATTCTAAATTCGGGGGCAAATGAAATAATCACGAATTCCTTTGTTTTCTCTTCAAAAGATAGAGCTAAAGCCGTCAGGCGACTTAAAGGTTTAAATGAGTGAAAAAATAGTAATACTGGATTTCGGTTCCCAATATACTCACCTAATCGCGAGAAGGATCAGAGAACTCAAAACCCATGCTATTATCCGTTCCCCAAAAACTCCCGCAAAGGATATTAGAGATACAAAGGGAATAATTCTCTCCGGAGCACCATGGAGTGTTATCGAAAACAACGCTCCTATACCTGATAAAGATATTTTCAAATTGAATATTCCTATTCTGGGGATCTGCTACGGCTTACAATTACTCGGCAAAATTTTCGGAGGAGATGTCCTGAGTTCGAAGAAAAGAGAATACGGAAGCGCGGAATTTTCCCCTTCAAATGATCCTCTTTTTAAAGGGATTACCAGGCAAACCACAGTCTGGATGAGTCACGGTGATAAATTAACCAAATTGCCGGCGGGCTTCGAAGTTATCGGAAAAACAAATAATTCTGAATTTGCCGCCATTAAAAAAGAAAAAATCTATGGTCTTCAATTTCACCCGGAAGTAACACATACCGCAGAAGGCAAAAAAATTCTGGAAAATTTTCTTTATTCAATATGTAAAGTAAAAGGGGACTGGACTTCTTCCTCCTTTTTAGATATAGCCCAGCAAGAAATCATCGGTAAATACAACAAAAAAGGTAAAGTGGTGCTTGCTTATAGTGGAGGAGTAGATTCAACAGTATCCGCGGTTATAGCAAAAAAAATCTTAAAAGAGAATTTTATACCAATTTTTGTAAATACGGGTCTCATGAGAAAAGGAGAATCAGAAGAAATAAAAAAAATATCCGAAAGACTCAACCTCGGAGCAAAAATCGTTAACGCTCCGGGGCGTTTTTTAAATGCGCTTAAAGGCGTTATCGACCCGGAAGAAAAAAGAAAAATAATAGGCAGAGAATTCATAAGAATATTCGAAAAAGAAGCAAAAGAAATAAACTCTGAATATTTAATTCAGGGTACTCTATATCCGGATAGAATTGAAAGCATTTCTGACGTAGGCCCGTCTCACACAATAAAAAGTCATCACAATGTAGGAGGATTGCCGGATGACCTGAAACTTAAATTAATCGAGCCCTTAAAAGATTTCTTTAAAGACGAAGTTAGAGAAATCGCAAAATTGTTAAAAATTCCGGAAAAAATTTGGGGGAGACATCCTTTTCCCGGACCCGGTCTCGGTGTAAGAATTCTTGGTGAAGTTACTGAAGAAAGTGTAAAAATCCTGCAGGAAGCTGATCGTATATTCATAGATACTCTAAAAGAACTCGACCTTTACGACTCGATATGGCAAGCATTTGCCGTATTTATACCTGTTAAAACGGTTGGGGTTATGGGCGACACCCGCACATACGCGAATTTGATAGGACTCAGAGCTGTTACAAGCGAAGACGGAATGACCGCGGACTGGTTTGCTTTCAAAAAAGAAGATTTAACGAAAATAGCTCGCCGCATAATGAATGAAGTCTCCGGGATTAACAGAGTGGTATACGACGTTAGTTCCAAACCCCCAGCAACTATTGAATGGGAATAATTCTTCTTTTCTTCTCAATATCTGAACTCCTTTTACCTTCAGGTATCCAAATACTGAAAGATGAAAAATGTAAAACAAAACAAATTTCATTAGGCCTCGAGTTAAACTCTACTGCAACAATAAATCAAAATGCAAGAAGATTATTCGAAAAAAGCGGTTATAATTATGTTTATCTAAAAGATGTAGATTCTACTAAATCTCTCTCTAATTTCATAGCTTTACTTTCCGAAAATAAACTTTTCTCACCAAAAAAGGAAAATGGTCCTACAAATTTACTACGTCTTGTTTTAAACGATTTTAACGGAAATGGTTCCCCTATTGTTAATTTAACTATTGGGATTACGGGAACGATAAGTGAAATGAAAATAATAAATATGGTCAATACAATTCCAGACACACTAATTTCCAATTCTAATAATTATTATAAATTAGATAGAATTATAGGTAAACATATATTTCGAAGAAACGAAAACTTTATTGCGAATATTTCTCCTCCTCCTTTTTCCGAAGACTTCTGTACTTTTCTTGTGTTTATTAAGCTTATGAATAACAGAAACCTTAAAGTTAAATTTTCACCGGAAACAGCCCCTTCGCCTTTCATAATTTATGTTTCGGGCAACAAAATTAAAAATATCGCTATAAAACCCAAAAAACCAGAAATAAAGAAAGCAATTTCAGACGTATCAAATTGGCTCACGGCTCTTTCTTTAACGCAAAATCGAAGCAGATTTATGATTTTATACTCCTCTATGGGAATAGAACAAAACACTCTTAAAAATTGGCTTGAGGAGCTTAAAAAACTAGAATCAAAAGACATCGAAAAAGTATGGAAAAAATATTTACTTGACGGTTTCGTGGCCTCTCTCGACTCGAATTCGATTCGAATATTGAAAAAGATGTTTCCGGAAAGCAATATTGTAGAATGAAAAAGAGAATAACCCAGTGGGTTATACTGGGACTCCTTCTTCTTACACTTTTCCATCCTGTATTTCACTTTAAAAAAGATATTCCTCTTTACGGAATTTTACTGATAGATGAGAGTGAATCGATGAAAAATATAAAAAGAAGAAAAATAGAAGCATCTTTTCCGCTGAGAACTTTTAATTTTGATAAAAATAGGAACGGAACAGATATTGGTAAAGCTCTGACCAGAGCATCCGAAAAATACTCTAATGCAAGTTTTATAATTCTTTTTTCAGACGGTTCCAACACCAGAGGAAAAGACCCAATCGAAATAGCAGGAAAACTCGGAATCCCTATATATTTTGCACCTCCGGAGGAGGATAAAATCAATACCGGTTTCATCTCGGTTTATGGTCCAAATTCAGCTCTCGAAGGGGATTCTGTTAAAATCAATATCCACCATAAAGTTCCGGGGCAGGCTACCATCGAAATAAAACACAACGGAAAAATCAGCAAAAAAGACATCAAGAAAGAAGGGATTTTAAATTTTCCAATTCTACCATCCGTCGGCAAAAACAACATTCAATTTAATCTTTTAATCGAAAACGAAATAGTAGACAGGGCAATTTGGTCTATCGATGTTAAGGAAAAACGAAAACTTTTAATTGTAACTGAAATCCCTAACTGGAATTACAAATTCATAAAACGATATTTTGAAGATAAAAGCTGGAAAATCGAAGATTATGAAAAAGATAACATAAAAAACGAAAACATATTTAGTTATAATATACTTTGCATTCTTGAAAATCCGGATAAACACAAAGAAAAAATCAGAAAATATTTACTTAAAGGAGGAAATGTAATCGTAGTCAGTTCCGTATCTCCTAATCTCGATTTTCTACCCCTTATCGCCTCTACATTAAGCAAATATTCAGGAAAACTCCCGGAAAGTTATTATTTAAAAGCCGGAGGAGCAAAAAGCAATGCTAAAACTCTTGAATTGTCGGGAGAAAAAGTAGGGTACTCTATGCCTTACGGAAAAGGAAGCGTTTTTCAATTTGCCTATCTCGAGCTCTGGAAATTAGCCCTTTCGGATAAAAAAATATATTCAGAAAATTTCTTTAAAGAATTAATGGATAATTTAACGGAAAAACTGACACAAGAAGAAATGAGCATATCTTATTCAAAAAAGCTGGCCGAAGGAGAAGATTTTATACTTAAATTTAATAAAAATAAAGATCTGGATAAAACTTTTTTTTGGGATGGGCAAAAAATACCAGTAATAGCAGATTCCTTAGTAATAAAAAAACCTTCTGAAGGTTTACATCATTTCAAAATCACTCTGCCGTCACAAAGCATAGAAGATTCAGTTTTGATTGTAGGAGAATTCGGCGATAAAATGGGCATAGATTCGACTATGCTCTATAGTATCGCAGATATAAGCAGAGGCGGCGAATGGGATAACTCTTTTAAGAAAGAAAATTTCAAAATCAAAGAAAAAGAAATATGGATAAACCTCCGCCATAACTGGTTCTTTATCAGTTTGTTACTATTACTTTTATTTTTCGACTGGTTTTTATGGATGAAAAAAACATAATGGAGGAGATTTATGCGGTATAAAACTGTATTTTTTTTACTGGTATTAGGAATATCTTTAGGAATATGTACATGTACAGAATCTAACGAAAAAAAGATGTCTTGCCAAAAAGAACAAGAAATTATTGAAAGAGCAATCGAATATAAGTACTCCAGTATAAACACCTTAGGAGAACTTAATATAGCTTCTGAAATTTATCTGAATGAAAATATTATACTAACAAAAGAAGAACTATTTGAAAAAGTAAGCAATCATACTTATGATCTTAACGAAAGAATTTATCTTATAAAACTATATGACCGTTTTGTTGAAGAATATCCCAATATAGTAATACCTCGACTCGTAAGTTTAGAACAATACTGCGGTGTATCTGGCTCAGAATACTTGTGGGAATATTTAGGATCATTCTTTTGGGAACATCCAAGAGAATTTATACTTGCAATGAATAAGGACAGTATTGCCAAATACACTAAAATTGAAGTCAACATCGACTCACTTATAGCATATACTTATAAAATCCATTCAGAACCACTCAGCAAAGATTATTATGATTATGAACCTGATGAATATAGAAAAATAATAATTGAAAAAATTAAAGACTTAAATATTGACAATGATTTCTACTTATATTTAAAAAACGAATACAAATTTTAAAAAATATTCGTGCTATTTGTGTGATTTGTTGTTTCTCTTGAATTTCATGTGGTTGGTTTGTTTTTTTGACTAGTGACTCATGAGGCTGTGCCAAAAGTCCAAATTTAACGGATTTGTAAAAAATAATCCTCTGAAAATCAACAACTTAATTCTCTCTAATTTACGAAAAAGAGACTTTTGTCACAGCCTCTCATGACTCGTGACTCGCGACTGTTTTTGAGCCTTACGGCTCAAAAACCGGGGTAATCAGGCACATGGTGGTACAGATTATTTTCAAAGTAAGATTTTCTTAATTTCAAGTACGACTTTATTTTTGATTTCTTAAATAATATATCATCGATTATAACAGGAGACAAGATCAAAAT